>Ga0190363_1000509_pt1 | contig 22820 bp, 19 predicted proteins | sample 48721867_MG_FD_161272 | JGI IMG/M metagenome (GOLD analysis project Ga0190363, IMG submission 161272) | Hydrothermal vent microbial mat bacterial communities from Southern Trench, Guaymas Basin, Mexico - 4872-18-6-7_MG | ecosystem: Environmental > Aquatic > Marine > Hydrothermal vents >... | reverse complement strand
ATCCTAGTTGATTTTTAGGAAAGGATTTACTACTTCGTGTTCATATTTCACTTGACATATTAATTGCTTAGTGCTAAAGATTGAACAAGGAGGGGATAATGGCAGAAACAAAGTTAAATTTTTTAGGTTTTTTAAGTAACTTATTAGAAGGTAAATTGGTAAAGGGAATAATAAGTTTGCGTGCCTTGGATGTTAACTCAGGGAAGGTTGCTTATTCATTGGTTGTTTCAAAAGATAATATTACTGAGTTGGTTCCTGATTTTCCAGCTATGCCTGCCAATGGAGGTAAAGTAGTTTCTAGGTTTACTTTAAACAGTTCTCCTTTAGTCCCTGTAGCCGTGGTATTGAGACCTTGTGAAATAAGGGCCTTAATAGAATTGGTAAAATTAAACCAGGCCCATCTTGAAAATATCTTGATAATAGGGATGGAGTGTGGTGGTGTTTATCCTTATCAAAGTTTAATTACTAAGCAAGACATAGACAATTTGTTATCGGAATACAGAGAATCTTTGAAAAAAGGTGAAAATCCAGCAGGGATTAGGCCTGTATGTGCAGGCTGTACAGATTTTCGTCCTGGATTGGCCGATGTGATAGTTTCACAGATAGGGAGAGATCAACCAGTGCTTTTTTTTCCTACAGAAAAAGGCAAAGAGGTTGCCCAGACTTTAGGATTAACTTTAGCAGAGGAAATGATATACACCCCTGTTTCTGATGCCCTTTTGAAAAAAAGACAGGAAGAAAAAGAAAATATGGTTAAGAAAATAAAAGAAGAAATAAACGGTCTTGAAGGACTGGTTAAAATTTTTGATAACTGCATTGCTTGTCATTGTTGTTCTCATGTTTGCCCTATTTGTTATTGTAAGGATTGCTTTTTTGAATCTGCCACCTTTGATTATAGGCCTACGGATTACTATGCTGTGCTTCAGGATAAAGGCACTTTAAAATTACCTATGGATACTCTGCTGTTTCACTTAGGCAGAATGACGCATATGGCTACATCTTGTGTAGCTTGTGGGATGTGTGAAGATGTATGTCCTGTCAATATTCCTGTAGCCAGGATATTTAAGACAGTAGGCAGTGAGCTTCAGCAACTATTTGATTATCTTCCTGGTAGAGATCTGGAAGAGACATTACCGCTCACTACTTATAAACCAGAGGAATTTCAAGAAGTGGAAACATAGGGGGTAAATATGGCTGAATTTAAACCCAATATAGTGAGTTTTCTTTGTAATTGGTGTAGTTATACTGCGGCTGATTTGGCAGGGGTAAGCAGACTTAAATATCCTCCTTACATAAAAGTCATCCGGGTGATGTGTTCTAGTAGAGTGGATCCGGTATTCATTTTGAAATCTCTTTTAGATGGGGCTGATGGTGTGTTAGTTGGAGGTTGCCATCCTGGAGATTGTCACTATCAAAAGGGAAATTACTATGCCAGAAGGAAAATAGCTTTAGTTAAACAATTGTTAAAAACCCTGAAATTGGAACCTGAAAGGGTGAGACTTTCTTGGATAGGGGCATCTGAAGGTCCAAGGTTTGCCGAGGTTTGCACCGAATTTACAGAAGAAATTCAAAAATTGGGCCCTAATTCTGCTAAACAAGAAATCTTCTTGTGAGGAGGCAAGTATGGAAAGCACTGTGCTCATATATGGAACAAGCCTTGCGGGTTACAGATTGGCCTATGCTTTAGGGAAAATGGGGTATAAGAGTGTTATCCTTAATAGGGGTAGTTATGTAGACCAGTATAAAAATCAAGTATTATCTCAACTACCGCTTGATTTCTGCTGGATATGCGGGGCCATGCCTCAAAGGCTTTTTATTGGCTTAGGGGCCTTGCAAGTATTTTATAATGCAGAAATTTTAGAGGTCTCTGGTGAGCCTGGAAACTTTAAAGTAAAGGTTAAAAAGAAAGACCAATATGTAAACAACTTGGCTTGCACAGAGTGTGAGGCTTGTATTGAGGCTTGTCCGGTAGAAGTCACTGAAAATGGAGAGAAAAGAAAGGCCATTTATGTTATACCCAAAATAGGCTGGGAAAACATATTTATGATTGACGACGAACATTGCACCAAGTGTGGAGAATGTGAAAAGGTATGTCCTACAGGCTGTTTAAAAATAGATAGACCCGAGGAGATATTAGAAATAAATGTAGGGGCGATTGTATTGGCTCCTGAATTTGAAGAACCTTCTCAAAAAGACCTAGCCCAGTTTGGATATGGCAAATTAGCTAATGTGGTAAAATCATGTGATTTAGCCAGAAAATCATTATTGACCAATTTTATTAAGAATTCTTTAAAGCGGCCTTCTGATGGTAAACTTCCTGAAAAGATAGCTATTGTGGTAACACCTCAATACAATCAAGGAATGGAGTATGAACCTTATAATTGTAGCATATCTGCTATTTATAGAGCATGTAAGATAAAAGAACTTTTGTCAGAAGCAGAAGTGAGTGTGTTTTTACGAGAGTTTAAAGGTGTAGGAAAGGGGCATTATCGCTGGTATAAAAAGGCGTTGGATAAAGGTATAAACATTGTTAGGGCAGAATCACTGGGAATAGAAGATGCCCCAAAAGAGAATTTGACAGTCAAATATGCATTAGGTGGACAGAAAAAAGAGTTAGAGGCAGAATTAGTTATTCTTATTACGGGTCAGAAACCACCAACTTTGATGGAAAGGCTTTCTGAGATTACTGGGATAGAAGCTGAATCACATGGATTTTGCAAAATACTGCCATTCACCTGTGCTAAAACCACTCAAGAAGGTATCTTTGCTGTAGGTGAATTTACTGGACCAAAGGGCAATCCAGAAACCATTTGGGAAGGTTATGCGGGAGCTATTGAGGTATTAAATTATTTAGCATCTCCTAATTTTTCTCCTCCATCTCCTCCTCCCTTGAGAGATGTAAGAGGCGAAGCACCAAAAATAGGGGTGTTTATTTGTTCGTGTTTTAGCAAATTTAACAATTATATAGATTTAAATGCCTTGGTGGAAAAAGTAAAATGTCTTTCTGGTGTAACTCATGTAGAGATAATAGATGCCTGTTGCACACCCCCTACTATTAAAGAAACAGCAGAAAAGATTAAGGCCTCAGGGGTAAATCGAGTAGTTTTAGCTGTTTGCACACCTTTACAGAAATTGCTTAAGTTCAGAAAGACAGTGATGATGGCAGGTCTTAATCCACTATTAGCCGAATTCCTGAGGTTAAGAGAAGATGTCATCAGAGTTCATCAAGATAAAGAAACCATGTTAGAAAAGGCCCTTGCTCTAATAGCCTCTGGTATAGAAAAGGTAAAGCGTGCTGAAGCTGCGCCACCTCCAGTAGATACATTTGATGGCAGTGCTTTGGTTATAGGGGGAGGGGTAGCAGGTATGGAAGCAGCTCTTAATCTAGCCAGAAGAAATTTTGCTGTTACTTTGGTAGAAAAAACTGATAAATTGGGTGGTTTGGTAAGAAGCATAAAGCAGGACTTAGAAGGGAATGATATTTCAGATTATGTAAATAAATTGATAAAAGAAGTCAAAGAAAATCCAAATATTACTGTTTATCTAAAGGCAGAGATAAATGATATCTATGGATATGCAGGCCATTATTATGCAGAAATTAAAGATGGAGAAAATAACCTCCATTCTATTCAGGCTGGAATAATAATGCTGGCTACCGGGGCCAAATGGTTTGAACCAAAGGGAATGTTCCTTTATGGAGAAGATGCAAGGGTCCTTACCCAGAGGGAATTAGAAGAAAAATTAGAAAAAGGTGAGATTTCAGCTAAAAAGGTGGTAATGATTCAATGTGTGGGTTCTAGAGATGAAAAACACCCTTATTGTAGCCGGATATGTTGTGCGCAAGCATTAAAAAATGCCTTGGCTCTCAGAGAAAAGGGGATTGAGGTAACCATTCTTTATAGGGATTTAACCCTTTATGGTTTTAAGGAAGATTATTATAAGCAAGCCTTAGAAAGGGGAATAAAGTTTATTCGGTTTAATGAAAAAAGATATCCTGAGGTGAAAATTAGTAATAATCAGTTAGAGGTAGAAGTAGAAAATTTGTCTTTAAATCCCGAACTTGTAGTGCTAAGTGTAGGGATAGTGCCAGATGAAAATAATAGAAAATTGGCAGAACTTCTAGATTATAAATTAGACAAAGATGGATTTTTTGATACCGATACCAATGCATATCCTTATGAAGAAGCCATTAAAAGGATAATGAAGCCCTTTGAGCTTTCTACCAATGGTATTTTCCCTGTAGGGCTGGCCCATTCTCCTAGAGATTTATCAGGAGCAATACTTACTGCCAAAGATGCCGTAGGTAAGGCCTTAACAGTATTGCCTAAAAAGAAACTGCCAGCCCCAAATGCCATGTTTGTGTCTGCGGTTAAGGAATCAAAATGTGTGGGTTGTGGGATTTGCGTGGAGGTATGTCCATATAATGCTCGTGAAATAGATGAAGAGAAAGGTATAGCAAAGGTAAGACCATTCTTGTGTGATGCTTGTGGTGCCTGTATTGTTGCCTGTCCCAGTGAAGCAGCTTATCTCCGAAGTGCACGGGGTGAAATGATGATTGGAAGTATTGATGCCTTATTAAGGTAGGAGGGAAAAATGGAATTTACACCAAAAATTATCTACTTTCTTTGTGCTTGGTGCGGTAGTGGAGGTTCGGAGACAGCCGCTGCCTATCGGCTTAAATATCCTGAAAATGTCCGTCCTTTCAGGGTAATGTGTACGGGTGCACTAGACCCTGTCTATATTTTGAGATGTCTTATTGAGGGGGCCGATGGCGTAGTAGTGAGCGGATGTCATCCTGGCGATTGTCATTATAATTTTGGCAATTTTAGGGGAAGAAGGAGGATTGCCATTATAAAAAGAATATTAGATAGCTTAGGATTAGATGGTGAGCGATTGTGGTTGCGCTGGGTAGCGCATGGGGAAGGAAAAAAGATGGTAGATACTGCCAAAGAATTTAATAACTATATAATCCAAAAAGGTGTAAATCCTCTAAGTAATCGTTGGGATACATAAGGAGTTTAGCATGAATACATTAGTAAAAATAGAAGAAGGAAGAAAAAAGGGAATTATTTCTTTTTTAAAATCTCTTTTAGAAAAGGGCATTGTGACCCAGGCATTGGTGCCTATGCGAGTTCCCACTGGGACATCTTTTGCCTATATCCTTACTAAAGATCCTAATATTCTAGAAAATTGTGAACCCATAGCCCCTGTGATGCCTATCCAGGGGGCAAGGATAGTTTCCAAACTGACCAAAAAAGGTCCATTAAAGGGGGTTACGGCCGTTATTTTGAGACCTTGTGAAATAAGGGCATTAAGAGAATTGGTAAAATTAAAGCAGGCTCAGCTTGATGGTTTACTGACCATTAGTTTTGACTGCCCTGGGGTCTTTCCTTTAAAGAGTTATCTTAATGGCCATAGAGAACAGATGGATGAGGTATTTTGGCAGGCTATTGATAAATGTGAACTTGAGGGAGCAAGGCCTGTTTGTTCTATATGTTACCTATTTAGCGGAGAATTGGCTGACCTAGAGATAGGCTTTGGTGGTATCACCTCTGATGCCTTTTCTCTCACTCCTCATTCAGAAATAGGAGAGAAGGCATTGCGTGAGTTAGGCTATGAAGAAGCATCTTTGGAAGGCCGACAAGAATATTTAGCAGCATTAAGAGAAAAGAGGGAGATAAAAAGGAAAGAGTTCTTTAAGGAATTTCGCTCTCAAGTAGAAGGTCCAGAAGGGATTATGTCTGTGCTGGCTAATTGTATCAATTGCCATAACTGTATGCGAGTTTGTCCTGTATGTTTTTGTAGAGAATGTTTTTTTGATTCTGATGCTTTAAAAGTCTCTCCTGAGGATTATATGATGCGGGCCGAAAGAAAAGGTGGGTTAAGATTTATGCCTGATACCTTGCTCTTTCACCTTGGGAGGATGAATCACATGAGTCTTTGTTGTGTATCTTGTGGAATGTGTGAAGATGCCTGTCCTGTCTTTGTGCCAGTAGCCAGGCTCTTTGCTTTAGTGGCAGATGAAACCCAAAATATGTTCCATTATATTCCAGGAAGGGATTTAGAAGAGCCCATACCTTACCTTGATTATCAAGAGGAAGAACTTAAAGAGTATGAGCAGTCTTATATTGAAGAATATGCACCTTGATGTAAGATTCCCTTCATCTCTCCTAGAATTTGCTCATCTCTAAACAGCCTTTGGGCAATAGCCTTAGAAGGACAGGCACAAGCACAGGATCCGCAACCCTTACAAAGGGCCTCGTTAACCCTAACTACTCCCTTTCCTTTATCAAAAGAAATGGCAGCGTAAGGACAAACACTCATACATATTTGACAACCAGTGCACCTTTCTTCATCTACGATGGCGGTGCTTGGCTCAAGTTCTACGTGTCCCCTATCAATTAAGGCCATGGCCTCTGCAGCTGCCCCTCCTGCTTGAGCAACAGTGTCAGGAATATCCTTAGGTCCTTGGCAGGCACCGGCAATAAATACACCGTCAGTAAATGTAGAAACTGGAGCTAATTTGGGATGTTTTTCTAAAAACCACCCTTCAGCAGAACACGAGATATTCAAAAGCTTTCTTATTTCCTGAGCATCCTTTTGTGGTTCTAATCCCACAGCGAGAATAACCATATCTACCGGTATCCTTTTTATCTTTCCTAGGAGTGTGTCTTCCACCACAATTACCAACTTACCCAGTTCTTTTTCTTCTTCTGACTCAAAGATATCTGTAACTTCAGCTACTTTTCCCCTCATAAAAATTGTGCCTTCATCCATGATTTTTTTATAGAATTCCTCATATCCTTTTCCTGCAGCCCTTATATCAATATAAAAATTGTATATCTGAGCGCTTGTTCTTTCTCGGACTAAGTGGGCTATCTTCATAGAATACATACAACAAACCTTTGAGCAATATACATTGTAATTTTCATCTCTTGAACCAACACAATGAATTATGCCTACTCTTCTAGGTTTTGAACCATCCCTCAAAATTACCTCTCCAGAGGTAGGTCCAGAGGCATTTAAAAGCCTTTCAACCTCCAAGGAGGTATATACATTGGGATATTTTTTATAACCATATCTGCTTATTCTGCTGGCATCAAAGGTCTTAAAACCAGTGGTTACGATAATTGTACCTACTTCAATTTCTATTTCTTGCTCTTTCTGGTCGAAATTAATAGCAAATCTCTGTGAGATTTTTTCACAGGCCTCTTTACACTTTTTCTCGCATTTATGGGTCTTAAATTCAATGCAGGTTTTGGGGTCAATGACGGCTGCTAGAGGAACTGCCTGCGGGAAGGGAATATAAATAGGCTTTCTTAAGCCAAGACCTTCATCAAATTCAGAAGGAAATTTTGGCTTTTTATAAATGCAATTTTCCACACAGGCATAACACCCAATGCATTTTTCTTCATCTACATATCTTGGTTTTTTCCTAATCTTAACCTTGAAGTTTCCTACAAATCCACTTACTTCCTTTACTTCAGAGTAAGCCATCAAATGAATGTTGGGATGGTCTTTTACAGCGGTCATTTTGGGTGTCAGGATGCAGGCAGCACAATCTAAGGTGGGGAATGTCTTATCAAATTTGGCCATGTGCCCACCTATGGAAGGTTGTTTTTCCACTAGATAGACTTTTTTCCCTGCATCGGCCAAGACCAAAGAGGCAGTTATACCAGCGATTCCTCCTCCGATTATCAAGACATCAGGATTTACTTTTACTTCCTTTGTCTCAAGAACTTCATGCTCTTTTACCCTGTTCACTGCGGCTGCAATAAGGGCCTTGGCCTTTTCCGTAGCCTCTTTGGGGTCTTCTGTTACCCAGGAAACAAGCTCTCTAATACTGACCATCTGAAAAAGAAATGGATTTAAACCGCCTTCTTGGGTGGCCTTTCTAAAAGTATGTTCATGGAGGTGGGGAGAACAAGAGGCAACGATTATTCTGTTAAGGCTCAGATTTTTAATATCTGTTTTTATCAAATTTTGACCAGGGTCAGAACACATATATTTATATTCCCTGGCTACTGCTACCCCTGGCAATTTTTCTGCAAATTTAGCCACTTCAGCCACATCCACCTTTGCAGCGATATTAATGCCACAATCACACAAATAAACACCTATTTTAATTCCCTCTTTATCCATTTAATGCCTCCTTTATTCTATGGCTTCTTCAACTAGTTCGATAATATCTTTAACTTTAAGTTTATTTTCTAAACCCGTAATCTTTACAGCATCACTAAACATAGAGAAACCTTTAGGGCCGGGTATAACAAAGATTTCTGCGCCTATAGCCACAGCCTCTTTTACCCTGCTTTCTGCCGGTCTTTCTCCTTCGGTTTCCATCTCTTCCATCCATATCCTGCCCCCACCTGCTCCACAACAAGGGCTTAAATTCCTATTTTTAGGCATCTCTATAAACCTCACCCCAAGCATTTTTAAGACATTTCTTGGAGGTTCATAAATGCCATTATATCTACCTAGATAGCAAGGATCGTGATAGGTAACACAGTAATTTAACTTGTTTTTTATTTGAAGTTTTCCTTCTTTTAAAAGTTTCTCAAGGATTTCTGTATAATGATAAACTTCATATTTGGCTCCAAACTCTGGATATTCATTTTTCAATGTATGATAAGTATGAGGGTCTGTGGTAACAATCTTTTTAAATTTGGCCTTTTCTAAAACCTTTATATTCTTTGAAACAAGCATTTCAAAAAGCCCTTCTTCCCCCACTCTCCTTACATCATTCCCGCTGTTTCTCTCCCCATCATAAAGTATCCCAAAATCTATTCCTGCTTTGTTTAAAACTCGGGCAAATCTTTTTGTATTTTCACTTATAATGGGATCATAAGAGGCAAAATCTCCCACAAACCATAGATATTCTACTTCTTCTTTTCTGGCATCTTTTATTTTGAAATCAAGTCCTTTGGTCCACTTTGCCCTCATTCTATCTGATTGTTTAAGGGAATTTCCTCTTTTAACTAAACTCATTAAGGCATCCTGAAGGCTCTTATCTACTTCTCCCTGCTCTACTAAATACCTTCTTAAATTGACCATAATAGGAATGTGTTCTATTTTTATAGGGCACCTTTCCATACAGGCAAAACAAGTCATACAAGACCATAAAGTATCCTTGCTAATAATTTCGCCTGCAAGTTTATCCTCCTTTTGTTGATTCACTGCTTCCCTTAGGTTTAAAATAAACATTCTTGGAGATAAGGGAAATCCTCCCATAGTTGCCGGACAAACCTCATAACACCTGCCACATTTTGTGCAGGCATCCAACTGGAGGAGTTCCTTTTGGGTTAAATCTTTCCAGGTAGTATACCCTGCAGATTCCCCCTCTAAGGCAGGGGGCAATACCCGCCCGGCCTGTTCATCATGAAGGGCAATGGAAAAGAAGTCTAAAATAATATGTCTTGCCTTTGAAAAGGGAATATAACCAATAAATAAAAAGGCAGAAATGACATGAAACCACCAAAAAGGTTTATAAATTTGTTCAGAGGCAGAACTTGATACACCCAAAGCCTTCAAGAAATAAGCTGTTCCTAATCCTATAAAGGAATGGGTTTTAAGGGAGGTAGAATGCAATAAAATCCTGAAACCTTCAAGGAAAATGCCACCAAGGGCCAAAATAAATATGAATATTACAAAAAGCCAATCCTCAACCAAAAGCTTTGTTAAAGATAGATTTCCTATAATTTTATAATTCAGCCTCTTTGGTTTTATAAATGCCCGTCTTATGATTACCAAAATAATGCCCACTATTACAATTAAGGCCGCTAAATCAGTAAAATATGAAAATACACGGTAGAACCAATTATAAAGAAATTGGGCATTGGGGAAAAAATATTGAAAAAGGAGCTTATCAAACCAGATAATAAGATTTCCTATAAAAAGGAGCAGAAAACCCCAGAAAATAAATAAGTGAAATATGCCTGCATAAGTATCATTTGAAAAAATACTTGCATTTGTTAATGTCTCTTTTATTGCCTTAAAAACTCCTTTTTTAAAAAGAGTTTTAATCTCTATTTTTCTTCCTTTTTTATACTTGGCATATTTTATAAAAAATCCTGTAAAGAAAGCAGCAAGAGAGATAACAGTAAAGGCGATAAAATAAATACTGCCTCCTACCATAAAAATACCCGCCCTCTTTGTAAAATGGGCAGAATGACATTCAATGCAGTTAGGTGAGCTTTCGGTAAACACGAATTTTCCTGTCTTGGCATGACACTTTCCACAGGTAATGATTAAGTCGTCTTTTTCAGGCACGCCGATAAAACCAAACTGTTCATCCATTGAGGTCTCATCATTTATCTCAGGATTTCCACCGTGACAGTCTTGGCAATATACTCCTGCTTTTTTATGAATACTCTTTTGAAAGGCGAGTACAGGTGTGGCGTCAACTCCTAAATGACAAGTCAGACAGGTATTATTCTGTGCCTTCAATATAGAAGGAAAGATTAAAACCAGGGATAAAATAAAAATCTTTTTAATCATTTTCTAGCTTTTATTTCCTCCACCAAGGCAGGTACTATATCAAAAATATCCCCTACCACACCATAATGAGCAGTTTGGAAGATAGGGGCATTGGGGTCTGTATTTATAGCAATGATTAAACCCGCATCTTTCATGCCTTCTACATGCTCTGGAGCGCCTGAAATGCCGAGGCTGAGATAAAGCTTGGGCTTGACAGACTTACCTGACCTTCCTACGACCCTGGTTAAAGGTAACCAGCCTTGATCAACCACAGGCCTTGACGCCGCTAGAGCACCTCCCAGTACCTGAGCAAGTTCTTCTGCTACTTCCAAGTTTTCCTGATTTTGAATCCCTCTGCCTACGCCGACAAGGATATTTTCCTTTGTAATATCAATATCTTCTACCTCAGGAATGATAAATCTTTCAAATTTGATTTTTTCCTCTATTTCTGATAGAGAAAGCTCTTCCACCTCTTTTGTCCCTTCTACTTTCCCCTTTTCTGCAGGATAAGAACCTGGCAAAACAAGACACACCCCTTTATTATCCTTGATTTTAACATCTGCCAGAATTTTCCCACCACATATAAGAGAAGTAGCCATTAAATGGCCGTTTTCTGCTTTTACATTCTTGCAGAAGGCCACCATGGGAAAATTTAACTTTAAGGCAACAAAGCCTGCTAAATCCATGCCTATGCTGGTGTGACCAAATAAAATAAGCTCAGGTGCTCTATCTTTTAACACTTGAAACAGGATATTTTGATAAATAAAAGGAGAAACCCCTTCTAATTTTTCATTATCTAAGAGCAATACCTTATCTGCCAAACCAAACTGAGGGACAAATTCTTTTACACCCTTCCCAGCAAGCAATACATGCAAATCACCACCAGTTTTTTCTTTTATTTCCTGAGCCAACCCCAAAATTTCAAATGAGATTTCTTTCACCTCTCCTTGATAAACTTCAGGAAAAACAAATATCTTCATTTTCTCCTCCTTTTATAGAAGGCCCTTGTTTTGAAGGGCTTCAGCAATCTTCTTTGCTACTTCTTCTGGTTCTCCTTCTATCATCTCGGCTCCTTTACCCACTTCTGGCACATACATCTTTTCTATCTCTATACCCGTTTCTACTTTAATTTCAGGGGCATCTATTTCTTCTATTTGAGCCGACTTCATAGCTGCCCGAATCTTGGCCACAGGTACATACCGAGGCGGTTTCTCGGCGGCCATCACTCCTAGTACCGCAGGGAGTTCAACCTTATACTCACCATAGACACCACCAGGAAATTCTTTATTTACACAAAGGCTGCCATCTTCTTTTTTATATTTGGAGACAAGACCAATGTATGGAAGACTGAGATTTGTAGCCAAAAAGATGCCTGTCTGACCATCCAGGTCAGTTATCGCTTCACAGCCTGTGAGGATCAAATCATATTGCATATCTTTAATCATTTCAGTCAGAATAGAGGCATAAAGATGGGAATCCAGTTCTTCAAAATCCCCCATAATTTTAATAAGTCTATCTACTCCTTTTGCCGCAGCAGCATATAAGACATCGTCTACTTCCCCTATATCTGGAGCGATGACTGTTACTTCACCACCATATTTTTCTTTTAAGATAACAGCCTCTTCAATAGCATGGTCATCTGCCTCATTAATAGTAAATCTCAAAAAAGAGGTATCAAGCCGCTTACCACTCTCATCTATCTCCAACTCCTCCACAAGATCTGGGACCATTTTTATAGGGACAATTATTTTCATCTTAACCTCCTATGGCTTCTAATAAAATTTCTGAAATATCCATTACCCTTATTTTTCCTTCTAGATTAAGCACCTTAACTGCATCCTCAAACATGGTAATATCTATGGGGCAAGCCACAGCAAGCACTTCTGCCCCTGTGGCCACTGCCTCTTTCACCCTTTTTTCAGCCGGTCTTTCCTTTATGTATTCCTTGCTAAAGCTATCAAGCCATACCCCACCACCGCCACCACCACAACATAAGGCATCTTCTTTTGTTCTTGGCATTTCTATTAATTTCAGACCATTTATAGACTTTAAAATCTCCCTAGGAGCATCAAAGACCTTATTTCTCCTGCCTAAATAACAGGGGTCATGATAAGTTACCTTATAAGGAAATTCATTTTGAAAAAGAGCTTCTAAATCAGCCAATCTTTGAGAAAGATATTGCGTATGATGCAACACTTTATACCTATAGCCAAATTTTGGATATTCATTAATAAGGGCATTATAGGCATGAGGATCAGGGGTAACTATTATATCAAAGTTGTATTTCTTAAGTTGTTTGGCATTATGTTCAATTAGCATTTCAAACAAGCCAAATTCTCCTGCTAATCTCTTTGAGTCACCGATGCATTTTTCATCAGGGCCAATAATACCAAAATCTACATTTAGTTTATGAAGTATTTTAGCCAGAGAAATGATAATATTTTTTGCCCTCTGGTGATAAGCACAAAAACACTCAGGAATTAAAAGGACGTTTACGGGTTTTTTATCCTTTTGCAAAATTTTTACTGGAACCCCTGTTTCCTTAACCCAATTAATCCTCTTCCTGGGAGATTCTCCAAAGGGATTTCCATATCTGGCTACATTTTCAAGTGCCTTCTGAAGTTCAGATGGAACTCCCTTTTCATAAAGCATGGCTGTTTCTCTTAAGACAGGAATCATAATATCTGTCAAAGGAATTTTTGCTGGGCATCTCACAGTACAGGTATAACATGAGGTGCAAAGCCAGATTCCGTGCCCGCTTAAAATTTCATCAAAATCTCCACCCCTCATGGCGGCAATCATCTTTCTTGTATTATAGTCCATACCCTCACCAAAAGGACAAGAAGCACTACATGTGCCACATTGGAGGCACTGCCTTATCTTTTCCCCATCAACCATAGCATATGCCCTTTCCTGAAAGACTTCATATAAATCTTTTGGCTGCACCTCTGCCTGCCCCATCTTAACCTCCTTAATTATCTTATAAACTATTATTAAACCCTAAAAAGTTATTTGTCAACAAAAATCTGCTCCGAAATTTCCCTTCTAACCCCAAAACATCTTGTTTGGTTAATGTGAGTCCGGTTTATTTTAAAATATGCATAATAAAAAATATTTCTTGATCTAAGGACAAAAGATTCGGTGCTGGATTTTAGATTGCATTTTTAACTTGACATATCAAATCTTGTATGTTATTAGAGTTTCTGTTTCAGAAATGTTTCACTAGGTTATATTTACTTAATAATGAAAAGGAGAAATGGGATGGGGAAGCACAGAAGGCTTTTTAGATGGAAATGGATAGTATTTTTGTTTATACTTATTTTGGTGATTACTGCAAGCATAGCAACAGTACAAGCAGCCCCGGGAGAGGCTATGGGGATGAGCCCATTGACATTTTTTATTGTATTTTTATTGGCTACCACGGTGATGGGCATTTTTGCGGTGCTGGCCGGTGTAGGTGGTGGTGTGGTATTTACACCAATTATGATGGGATTTACTCCTATAGACAGTTATATTATTAGAACTACAGGAATATTTATAGCTATGGCAGGCGCATTAGTGGCAGCTAGGCCTTTCTTAAGAAGAGGGATTGCTAATGTAAGATTATTATTTTATGGAGCAGTTCCTTATGCAGTATGCGCCTGTATTGGTGCACTTTTGGCAGGATATATAAAGGCTACTATGGGGATAAAAGGAGAGGCTTTTGTAAGAGGAGCGTTAGGTGTAATAGTCCTTGGTATAGCATCTTTATTTATCTTTTTTGGAAAAAGGGTAGAATATCCCGATGTTAAAGAGGTTGATAGCTTTACCGAAAGATTGGCTCTGGCTATGGGCTACTGGGAAGAATCACTTGGGAAAGTGATCAATTATAAACTTGCCAGAGCACATATAGGAGGGATTTTGTTTTGCGGTGTGGGTCTAATCTCAGGACTTTTTGGTTTAGGTGCAGGATGGGCCATGGTTCCTGTATTTAATTTGGTAATGCTTGCTCCGTTAAAGGTTGCAGCTACTTGTAGTAAAGTGATGATTGGAATAGGTGATACAGCCGCAGTGTGGCCCTATATTATGGGTGGAGGAATGTTTCCCCTATTTGGTGTGCCTTGTATGATAGGTTTAATAGTGGGGACACTTATAGGGGCGAGGATTATGCTTATGATTAAGGCAGGATTTATTAGGTGGCTTATTATAATAGTTATGATTGGTGCCGGAGTTAGATTGTTAATGAAAGCTATACAAATGTGGCCATAGAAATATAGGAGGAAACAATGCCTGAAGAAAAAGGACCAAAACCATTATTATCAGGTGTAATTTATGGAGAATGTGTTTACTGGATAGCCCTTATAGGGATGCTGATTGGAATCATTGGGATGGTACTGTATTTTTTTGGAGGGAAGCACTTTTTTGATGCTGAAACCGTAATCTCAGGACTTTTGTCAGGTAAAAGTGCTACTGTTATCTGGCAAGAAGCTGCAGGCAGAGAATCCCTCCATGGGCATTGGTATCTTCACCAACTCTCATATAGCGATGCCATAGCGATGTTGGGTATTGGCATTTGCTGTCTCTCAGCAGTGGTTGGAGTATGGGGAGCGTTTTTGGGAATGGTAATAAAGAAGGAGAGGCCTTACTTTTACTGGATTTTTGCCCTAATTCTTGGTATTTTATTAATTCTAGCAGCTATGGGGAAAATCTCCTTACATCATTAATACTAGATATCCCTCATTTGCATAAAGTGTATATTTAGGAATCAATTCTTATTGTTTGCAGTTAATGTATGAGTAAGATAGTAACTCCGGAAGTGCTTCTTCAGAAATTTTCTGACAGGTTGAAGAGCAAAAGTAAAGATTTGAAATACCTCATATACATGGGCAAGCATTTTGAAAAATGGCTTCAGTGTGAACTTGTGTTGTCTATGAGTGACATTGCACTCCCTGTTGTATTTGATGATAATTTTAAGGAGATGATATATGATGAGAGTGGAACGAAGGAGAAAGTTTGCGATATCACAATGGAATATCCCATCGCGGGTAAGGAACCAAGAAAAACTGATGTAATTATAGCAGAGAACCCATTTCTCTTTAAATTTGCAGACAAAGAGAACTGGCAGATATTTAAACAAGTTGATGTTAAAAAATGCAAAACAGAATACCGTAACACAAAATTTCATTATGTTGAACTTAAACAGATAAATTGGGTAGACATAAATTCTCCTGGCACCAAAATAAATAAAATTGTGGATGACTTGAAAAAATATTCAGACCTAGATTGGAGGAGTTTTAAACCAGTGTATAACCCAAGTAGTGTTATTTCAATGTGTTGTATTTCTTTTTGGGATTCTTCAAACCCATCAAGAGATATATCCCGAAGCGAGATTTATGAAGCCGCTAAAAAGGTGGGCAGGAATATTTGCAAAAAATGTGATGTTCATTATAAAATAAGCGGTTCTTTTCTTTGTGAAACAGTCACAGATGAAATATGTTTACTATTGGTTTTTTACAATATATAAACTAAGGTAGCTAAAGGGCGATATGGCAAATGTATAGGAAAAGGAATGTTTAAAAAGCTTACATAAAGGGGATATATTAGATTTTATTCAGAAACGAACAGCACCATATAATTCTACCGATATATCTCATTTTTAAAAATCATTTGTATTTGAGGGTAGTGTGAGGGTATTATTAGTTTCTGATTCTTTATGAGTTGTAGCAGCAAGTTTTAAGATAAAGATTCTTTCGTTTATAAAACCCATTTTCTCCTTGCAAACTTTATTAGAAAGTTTTAAAAATTAGCATACTCAGAAGAGGATTTAAAATGAACCAATTTGTTCATCTCCATGTTCATACTCAATATAGTCTTCTGGATGGGGCTATTCGCTTGCCGGATTTAATGGCTAAAGTGAAAGAATATAATATGCCAGCCGTAGCTATGACTGACCATGGAAATTTATTTGGAGTAATTGATTTTTATGAAATGGCTTTAGATAATGGGATAAAACCTATAATAGGATGTGAGGTTTATCTTGCTCAGGACCATAAACAAAAAACTAAGAAAGAAAAGCTGAATCATCTTCTCCTTTTAGCGGAAGATGAGATTGGTTACCACAATTTATTAAAATTAGTAAGTATTTCCCACCTAGAAGGTTTTTATTATAAGCCTCGGCTGGATAAAAATTTACTTGCTCAATATCATGAAGGACTTATTGCCCTGAGTGCTTGTCTGCAAGGAGAAGTGCCTAGTCTTATTCTTCAAAATCGTTATGAAGATGCCCAAAATGCAGCTCAAACCTATATAGATATATTTGGTAAAGGAAACTTTTATTTAGAATTACAGGCAAATGGTTTGCCAGAGCAAGAAATTGCCAATAAAGAATTGATTAAATTAGGCAAAAAAATGGGATTACCTGTAGTAGCTACCAATGATTGTCATTATTTACAAAAAGAAGATGCTTCAGCTCATGATATTCTTCTTTGTATTCAAACAGGAAAAAATATAAATGACCAAAATAGAATGCGTTTTAGCACAGACCAGTTTTATTTTAAATCACCTCAAGAAATGATAACCACCTTTTCCGAGATACCAGAGGCCATTAAAAATACCTTGGAAATCAAAGAAAGGTGTAATATTAAATTTGAACTTGACAACTATCATTTTCCTGTCTTTCCTCTCCCTGAAGGGGAAACAGTAAATAGTTATCTTATGAAAAGCGCCGAAAAGGGATTAAAGCAAAAATTATCTATTCTGGGCTTGAATGATACCAAGCAAAAGGCCTATTGGGAAAGATTAAACTATGAGTTAAAAGTAATTACCCAAATGGGTTTTGCGGGATATTTTTTGATTGTAGCAGATATCATCAAACAGGCCAAAAAAAGGGGGATTTTAGTTGGTCCTGGTCGAGGTTCTGCTGCAGGGAGTTTGGTAGCCTATGCCCTAGATATCACTGAAATAGACCCACTTCCTTATAATTTACTCTTTGAGAGATTTTTAAACCCTGAAAGAAAGAGCTTACCTGATATAGATACCGATATTTGTATGGAAAGACGGGATGAAGTATTAAAATATATTTCTCGCAAATATGGAGGTAAAGAGCATGTAGCCCAAATTATTACCTTTGGTAAGATGCAAGCACGTGCAGTAGTGCGAGATGTAGGTCGTGCCCTAAATATGCCTTATCAGGAAGTAGATAGAATTGCTAAACTTATTCCTCCTTTTTTAAATATTACCTTAACAGATGCCATAAAGACTGAACCTAGATTGCAAGAACAAGCCAAGCAAGACAAAAGAGTGAGGAAACTACTAGAAGTTGCCCAACGGTTAGAAGGTTTGCCCCGACATGCTTCTACCCATGCTGCAGGGGTAGTTATCTCTGATAAGCCTTTAGTGCATTATTTACCTTTATCCCGTGGCACCAAAGGTGAAGTGATTACCCAGTTTGACATGAAAGGAGTAGAGCGAGTTGGATTAATTAAATTTGATTTTTTGGGATTGAAAACCCTGACGGTGATTAATAAGACCCTCTCTTTGATCAAAAAGCATACTGGGAATGAATTTGATTTAAACCATATTTCTTTAAAAGATAAACCTACCTATAAACTCCTTTCTAATGGTGATACTACTGGTGTATTTCAGTTAGAAAGCTCCGGTATGAAGGAGCTTTTGAGAAGGCTTAAACCTAATTGTTTTGAGGATTTGATTGCCTTGATTGCCCTTTATCGTCCTGGACCGTTGGAAAGTGGGATGGTAGAGGATTTTATTAAACGCAAACACCGTAAAGTATCCATAAAGTATGATTTACCCCAACTTGAACCTATTTTGAAAGAAACTTATGGGGTTATTCTTTATCAAGAACAAGTAATGCAAATTGCCGTGACACTCGCAGGTTATACATCAGGACAGGCTGATAATCTACGTAAGGCTATGGGAAAGAAAAAACCAGAAATCATGGCACAGGAGAAAAAACTGTTTATAGAAGGCGCTGTAAAAAATGGTATTTCTAGAGAAAAAGCAGAGCATATTTTCAATTTAATAGAGAAGTTTGCTGGATATGGTTTTAATAAGTCTCACAGCACGGCCTATGCCTTGATCGCTTATCGCACTGCTTATTTAAAGGCCCACTATCCACTGGAGTTCATGGCTGCCTTGTTAACTTGTGAAATGACATCTCAGGATGAAATAGTGAAATATGTCAATGAGTGTAGAGAGAAAAAAATAGAAATTTTACCTCCGGACATAAATCGCAGTGAGATAGACTTTGTAGTGGAAGATAATAAAATTCGGTTTAGCCTGGCCGCCATTAAGAATGTAGGGACAGCGGCAGTGCCTTATATTTTAAAGGCTAGAGCAAAGAAACCTTTTAGCTCTTTAGCTGATTTCTGTGAGCGGGTGGATGCCCATAAGGTAAATAAACGGGTGATTGAGAGTCTGATTAAGGCAGGTGCCTTTGATTGTTTAAACACTAAACGTTCACAATTAATGTTTATTCTGCAAAAGACAATGGAAAAGGCGCACCGTAAGCAACGAGGGTTAAGAGAAAATCAATTAACTCTATTCGATTTAGCAGAAACAGATGTTTCAGACATCTCCTTGCCTACTATGGATGAATGGACTGAAGAGATGAGGCTTAATTATGAAAAGGAGGCTCTAGGTTTTTATCTTACAGGACATCCATTACATAGTTATGAAGAGACTTTAAAGGAATTGAGCAATACCAATACAGAGGAAATCAAAGATTTAGCTGACCATACACCAGTGATGTTAGGAGGAATAATTATTGCCTTAAAGGAAATCAACTCTAAAAAAGGCGAACGGATGGCCTTTGCTACTTTAGAGGATATAAGAGGGAAAGTAGAGGTAGTAGTATTTAGCAATGTTTACCGGGAGGCAAGAGATTATTTTAGACAAGAGCAACCTTTATTTATTTCGGGACATATAAGTAAAGATGAAAATACTACCAAAGTGATTGCCGAAAAGGTATATTTTCTAGCTGAGGCCAAAGAAAAGTTGAGAAAACCAAAAAAAATCCAAGATAAGAAGATAAAAATTGTCTTAAAAGAAGGAGAGATAGACTCAAATCAGCTTTTGACTCTTAAAGATATTTTGAAAAAACATAAGGGAAAATGCTCAGTATATTTAGAAATCTTCCCTCAGGAAACCTTAGTAGCCTTGCCTTATTATCTCTATGTTAATCCTAGTCAAGAGTTTGTTCGTAGTGTTAATGAATTACTGGGGTATCAAGCCGTAGAAATAAAATGAGACCATTTTATAAAAATAAAGAGGCTGTTTATTCCACCCGTTTTTATCGCCATTGGTGCCAGGCAAGACATTTAACCAGCTTTTCGGTCACAGTAAAAGAGACAGATTTATGGATTAAGGCCCAAAGAGTGCTCATTTCTGAAACAAAGGAAGCTGTTTTTAAATATCGTGCTCAATTAGAAAAATATATTTACTTCCATCCCATTTTTAAAAAAGCCCTTTTCCCCTTGCCTTTAGACCCCTTTGCCCCTAAAATAGTGCAAAGAATGCTTAAAGCATCTCAAAATACAGGTGTAGGGCCGATGGCTGCGGTAGCCGGAGCCATTGCCCAAGCAGTGGGTGAGGAACTGTTATTATATTCAGAAGAAGTCGTGGTAGAAAATGGGGGGGATATATTTCTAAAAAATAAAACTCCTATGCATATAAGCATATTTGCTGGTCAATCGCCTCTGAGTGGACGAATTGGGATAAGAATTGAACCTGATTCTAGCCCTATCGCTATTTGCACTTCTTCTGGTAAAATTGGCCATTCATTTAGCTATGGTAAGGCAGATGCTGTAACTGTGGTAGCCAAAGATGCTGCTCTAGCGGATGCTGCGGCTACGGCTATTGGAAATTTAATAAATAAAAAAGAGGACATTCAGACAGGAATTAAATTAGCTCAAAAAATAAAGGATATAATGGGACTGCTCATTATTTTGAATGAGCACTTAGCTATATGGGGTCAAATTGATTTAGTTAAAATATAAAAGAGAGGGAAAAATGGAACATTTATGGGCTCCATGGCGGATGGAATATATTCTAGGAGAAAAAGAATCAGGTTGTATTTTTTGTCCAGATGCTCGTCAGGGCACAGACGAAGAAAATCTTATCTTATTTAAAGGTAATCTTACCATGGTCATGATGAACAAATATCCTTACAATAATGGTCATCTTTTGGTTTCTCCTCTACGGCATGTTCCTTGTCTAGACGATTTAAGGATTGAGGAACTAACAGATTTGATGCTCAAAATTAGAGCTTGTTTAAAATTTCTCAAAAGAGAAATGCATCCTGACGGATTCAATGTAGGACTTAATATAGGTGAAACTGCTGGGGCTGGGATGGCGGAACATTTACATTTTCATATTGTTCCTCGTTGGAATGGTGATACCAGTTATATGACCGTATTAGGAGAAATCCGGGTGATTCCTGAACACCTCAAGGCCACTTATAAACGGCTTAAACCATATTTTGATAAACTAAAAAAGGAGGAGAGCTAAATGCGATGGTTGAAAGCTATTTTACTAATAATATTTTTCGGATTAGGTATAATTTTTATTATCCAAAACCTGGAATTTTTTAATCAAACAGCTCAATTTGAGTTTAATTTATATTTCATTCATTTTATCTCTATTCCCTTGAAATTTTATATTCTTTTGATTTTATCTTTCTTTTTAGGCAGTATTTTTGGTATGTTTTATACTTTTAAGGGATGGCTTAAAAAAAGAAGGGAATTAAAGAGCAAAGATAAAGAAATAAAAAGACTTAAAGAGGAACTAGATTCCTTGCGTAACCTTCCTTTAACAGGAGAAAAGGTAGAAGGCACATAAATGGAGTGGCCTGTTTGGATTTTTCCCCTTCTTTTGATTACTCTAGTAATTGGTTTCTTTTTCGGTAGACGCTTTTCTCCTAAAGACATTCAGGAGGCAAAAGAGAGTAAAATTGCCTTTCTTACCGGATTTCGCTATCTTCTCTCTAAAGAATCTGATAGGGCTATTGAAGCCTTTATGAAGGCGGTTAGATTAGATACAGAAACAGTAGAAACCTACTTTGCCTTAGCCAGCCTTTTTAGAGATAAGGGTGAAATTGAACGCGCTATTAGTATTCATCAAAGTATTATTACCCGTCCTCGGTTAGATGAGGCTATTAGGCTTCAGGCCTTATATGATTTGGCTTTAGATTATAAAAAGGCAGGTCTATTTGATAGGGCTATTGATGTCTTTAAAGAAGTGATACGAAGAACCCCCCAGAAAAAAGAGGCATATTTAGAGCTGGCGAATGTTTATCAAGTTTTAAAGGATTGGGCTGCTGCCTATACAGTTATTCAACGCCTAGATAAAATTACAGGAGAGGATCATAGTATTGTGCTTGCCCACTTCCAGACAGAAATAGGGAAAAAATTGCAAATGGAAGATAAAAGAAGGGCAGAAGATGCCTTTAAAAAGGCCATAAAAATTAACAAAAAATGCATTGATGCCTATCTTCATTTAGGTGATTTATACTTTGAACAAAAAAATATAAAGAAGGCCCTTAGTATATGGGAGGAGGTTATAAAAATCTCTCCAGAATACAGCTTTTTGGTCTATTCTCGGTTGGAAAAAATTATTTCTGAGATAAAAGAAGAAAGAGTTTTTAGAAAATTTATTCAGAATTTAGAGAAAAAGAGAGAACGTGACATTTATTCTGCTCTTTTTATCAGTAAATATTATTTAGGAGGAAAAAACTTGGAGAAGGCAGAGGCATTTGTGAATGAGGTGTTACAGAAAGCACCTACCTCCGTAGGGGCACGCCAGTTATTGAGTCAAATTTTTTTAGAAAAAGGGGAGGTTCAAAAAGCCATCTCTCTTTTAACTCAAATCTCTCAAAACTTGCTGCCTCAAAAGAGCTATCAATGTAGCCAGTGTGGGTATGAAGCAACTAAGCTTTCCTGGTGGTGTCCTCAATGTCAGAGGTGGGATACCATAAAACCTAAGGGAATTTTTTAATAACACATTATTTTTAATTTACTCCGTCGGACACCAACCATCTATTCTAAAAGATATCATCCAATTTTATTTTTATCCCTTTAAGGACTAAAGATTCTAAGATATCTGTTTTTTTATAAATTTTTACTGTCTCAAGACCACTTTCTCCTAACACCATGACTTCAATCTCTTTCTTTTCAAGGTCTACTAACCAATACTCTTTTACTCCGTATTTGCTATAAAGCTTTCTCTTTATGACCCTATCTCTATATTCAGAAGTAGGTGAGATAATCTCAACAATAAGGTCAGGTGCACTCTGAATATTTTTCTCTGTTATAATATTTAGTCTTTCTTTGGAGATAAACATAATATCT
>Ga0190363_1000508_pt1 | contig 22852 bp, 30 predicted proteins | sample 48721867_MG_FD_161272 | JGI IMG/M metagenome (GOLD analysis project Ga0190363, IMG submission 161272) | Hydrothermal vent microbial mat bacterial communities from Southern Trench, Guaymas Basin, Mexico - 4872-18-6-7_MG | ecosystem: Environmental > Aquatic > Marine > Hydrothermal vents >... | reverse complement strand
CTTATTTTACAGATTCAGGGTGACATATCTATAGCCCAAAGATTTTAGTTTTCTCGTTATCAATTTTTTATTATCTAAAATTATCTGAGTACTTTTATCGCTATCATCACTAACCTCGATCCTGGCAAAATCACCGTGATCCCGAACCCTGAGATTCCTTACTTTAAATCTTTTTATGAATTCTTCTGCTTTATCTATCCTTCTCAATCTATCAGTGGTTATTCTCTCACCCCGAGGAATCCTTGTTGCTAAGCAGGTATTGGATTCCTTCTCGGAATTTGATAGATTCAATTTTCTGGCGAGTTTTCTGACATCATCCTTTCCAAAATCAGCATCAACTAAGGGACTAATTATGCCCTCTTCTTTTAGTGCCTTAACCCCCGGCCTTTCCTCTTTCATATCATCGGCATTACTGCCATCTAACACCACATTAAACCTTCTCTCCTTTGCGATCTCCTTTAACAGTTTCATAATCTCCTTCTTGCAGTAATAACATCTAAGAGAAGAATTTTTTGTGAAATCCCTATTTTTCATGAAGTCAATCTTCACAATTAAGTGCTTAATTCCAATCTCTTTGGCGATCTTCTTTGCCTCTTTTAATTCATTTCGAGGCATAATCTCTGAGTTTATGGTAACTGCTAAGGCATTCTCACCTAAGACATCTCTGGCAACCTTCGCTAGTAGACTGCTGTCAACCCCTCCGGAAAATGCAACCAAAACACATCTATTGTCCTTTATAATGCCTTGAAGTTTTTTATACTTTCTATCTAACATTTCTAAGATATATTTGTATCCGGGAATAATTAAAATTAAACAATGAAGAAAAAAACATCTCGAGTTTCTGGTTTTTACAAATTGGATAGAAAGGAGAGGTTAAAGAAGGTAGGGGAATTTGCCAATCTGAAGGATGAAGAGATAAATGCCATGGAAAAAGGTCTTTCTCTGGAACTCGCGGAACGTATGGTTGAGAATGTTATCTCAACCCTGAAAATTCCACTGGGTATTGGAGTAAATTTTCTCATTAATGATAGGGATTATTTGATACCAATGGCAATCGAGGAATCCTCTGTGATCGCAGCTGCCAGTAATGCAGCAAAGATTTGTAGAAAGACCGGTGGTTTCAGAGCCAGCAGTACTGAACCAATAATGATCGGACAGATTCAATTGATATCCAAAAATCCCGAAAAAGCAAGAGAAATCATTCTGAGGAATAAAAGCAGAATCTTAGAGATAGCCAATGAGCAGGATCCGACGCTTCTTGGCCTTGGGGGAGGAGCATTAGACCTTGAAGTTAGAATTCTGAAGACAAGAAAGGGAAGAATGGTAATATCCCATCTTCTTGTGGATGTGAGGGATGCTATGGGTGCTAACATCGTTAATACAATGGCTGAGGCGGTTTCTCCTTTCATGGAAGAAATTACAGGGGGAAAAACCTTCCTGAGAATTGTTTCAAATTTTTCTACCAAGAGGCTGGCGAGAGCAGAAGTAACCGTGAGTAAGGAAGAAGTCGGCGGAGAAGAGGTCGTTGATGGCATAATCAAAGCTTATGAATTCGCAGCCTCTGATCCCTACAGAGCGGTTACCCACAATAAGGGTGTAATGAATGGCATCTCTGCTATTGTCTTAGCCACTGGTAACGACACCAGGGCTGTAGAAGCCGGGGCCCATGCCTATGCCGCCAGAAATGGTAAATACCAACCATTAACCTCTTGGAAGATGGATGGGGATGGAAATCTAAATGGAAGAATAGAATTGCCCCTTGCGGTTGGAATCGTGGGTGGGGCAACGATGAATCCCACCGCAAGGGTTGCACTTAAAATCCTCGGGGTTAAAACCGCCTCAGAACTGGCAGAGGTCATGGCCTCGGTTGGTTTGGCTCAAAATCTCGCAGCCCTAAAAGCACTGGCGAGTGAGGGAATCCAGAGGGGGCATATGTCATTACATGCTAAGAACATAGCAATGATGGCCGGTGCTAAAGGAAAAGAAATTGACAGGATTGCAGAAATTCTGGTAAAGGAAAAGAATATTCGTGTTAATAGGGCAAAGGAATTGCTGGGAAATCAAATAATGGATTAAAAACAAAAATTTGAGATGTCAACAAAAAAAATTTCTCTAAAGGATTTATCAACTCTTGCAAAGGGCAGGTTAGGTGAGTGGGTTGCAGGGGGGTATTTTAGAAAAAACGAGTTATTTGGTTGGCAATTAGAGCAAGTATCAAAAAAGATTAGAAATATTGCATTACAAATGTCTGATGGTACCTGTGATACACATATTGCGAAGATAAGAACGGTAAATTATAAGTTTATTACAGAGAATAATCTGCGTATAGATATGTTTTTAACTCCTGAAGAAAAGATTACTTTTGACTCATTAAAAACATTTGATTTTTTATTATTGCCAACTTCTATAAGTTCAGAGTTGGATAAAATCAAACAGGGATATATAGGCTTGGTATGCACACTACATAAGTTTGCTCATACATATCCCCTTTTTTCTGAATTAAGAAAAGGTGTTGTATCTTACGAGGAGAGACCTGAGTACCCAAGTTGGGCAATTCGAGATATTAATGATATTAATGAAGAATTAATTAGGGGCTCAGTCACAGTAGCTGGGGATAAATATGAAAGAAGCATTTATTTTAAAAATAAGGAAAAGGCACTTAATCATATGAAACTTAGAAGTTTGGGGAATTTAACAGGTGTAGTTCATGAGCGAGATATAAGGTATAGATTTTTAGAAAAGAATAATATTGAATGGGGATATATGAACTCAGAGAGTAACTTTAGAGTCAATGAAGAGATAGGGGAGTACCCCTATACCTTGCCTCAAAAAATAGAAAGAAAGTACGAGTCATTCTTCAAAAAATCTATTCAAGAAAGTAAGAAGTATTGGGATGATTTCACTCAAATGAATAAGAAGTTTCAGAAGTATTTGTATGCAATACCTAGATACCTCTATGATGTAAAGGTTGGTGAATCAAAAATGAAAAAAGACCCATTCACATATGATTGGGCGAAGAAACATCATTTCAAGATAAAGATACTTAGGGTAAAACTACCTGAAAAATTTGAGGTATATGAGGAGAAATTCATAAGATAACTAAAGCAAAAATGAAAAAATTAAAGGTTAAAGACATAATGTCAAAGGATCTGGTGGTGATAGATAAAGATGCCACCATACATGACGCCATTGAAAAAATGCTGAGTCACGAAATTCATAGCTTGATAGTTATGGATAATGATAAACCGGTGGGTATAGTTACTATAAACGATGTCATGGTTCTAATGGAAAAAGGAGAATCTGGAACTGATATATTAGTGAATGAATTCATGTCAAATGAGATAATAAGTATAGGGCCCGAGGAGGATTTGCAAAAAGCGGTGAGGATAATGATTAGGAACAACATACATAGATTGCCAGTAATTAAAGATAAAAAACTAATGGGAATAATAACCAGTAGCGATTTAATGAAAGTATATCAGAAGGGATTTATGAGAAAATGAAAAACTACAAAATAGCACTAATCCCCGGAGACGGGATAGGACCAGAGATAATCGAGGAAGGAAAAAAGGTAATCGATGCTGTTTCTGAAAAGGAAAATTTCGAAATTAATTGGAGGGAATATCCATTTGGTGCGGATCACTATCTGGCTACAAAGGAACTTCTTCCCGAGGAAGCATTGAAAGAGATGGAAAAGATGGACGCTATCTATTTAGGCGCTTTAGGTGATCCGAGGATAGAGCCAGGAATCCTGGAGAAGGGAGTCCTTTTAGCCTTGAGATTCTACTTTGATGAATTTATAAATTTGAGACCTATAAAACTTTTGGAGGGTGTGGATTGTCCACTTAAGAACAAGAGGCCGGGCGACATAGACTTTGTCGTGGTGAGGGAAAACACAGAGGATTTCTATGTTGGTATAGGTAACAGGGCGAGAATTGGAAAAAATTCCCAGGAACTTGAGGTAGTGAGAAGCCTCTACAGTGTGAAATTCGGACTTGATATCGATGTTGACGGGTGCGAGATCGCGTATCAAATAGGTGTTCTGAGCCGGAAGGGATCGGAGAGGGTCATAAGATATGCATTTGAACTTGCAAAGAAAAGAGGCGATGAGAGGGTAACTGCAGTTGATAAGGCAAACGTGCTAAATCATGTCTACAATTTCTGGAGAGATATCGTGGAAGAGGTAAGCAGTGAATACCCAGACATTGACCATGAATTTAATTTTGTAGATGCCATTACCATGTGGTTTGTAAGACAGCCAGAGTGGTATCAGACCGTTGTCACACCAAATATGTTCGGCGATATTATCACAGATTTGGGAGCCATGATTCAAGGCGGTCTCGGTTTGGCACCCGGTGGCAATATTAATCCAGAAGGTGTTTCCATGTTTGAGCCAATTCACGGCTCTGCCCCAAAATACAAGGGAATGAACAGGGCAAATCCAATAGCTACAATCTGGGCTGGGGCAATGATGATGGAGGAGATCGGGGAAGAAAAGGCAGCTCAGGATATCGTCAAGGCGATTGAGGATGTTTTGAAGGAAGGAAAGGTGAGGACTAAGGATCTTGGGGGGAATTCAACTACATCTGATATGGGGAATGCTATTGTTGAGAAGTTGAAAGAATAAAATAAAATCTGAAGGTCAAAAATGAAGGATTCTACCTGTATGTCGGTTTAACATATCTTTTAACAATCCCTTCTTTCAGACTCAGATAGGTCAGGCTCTTTGCCACATCCCTTGCTGTCACTATGCCAACTATCTTTTTCCCTTCCACAACTGGCAGTCTCCTGATATGGTACTTATTAAATATATCGCTCGCTTCAAATACATCGCTGTTAGAATCTATGGTATGGACACACTCAGTCATGATGTCAGAGACCTTAGTCTTTTTAGGGTCCTTATCCAGAGCTACTACCTTCTTGAGTATATCCCTCTCTGTTACCATCATAATACAATCATTTTTCTTAGTCAATACCGATCCTATATTTTTCTCACTCATAAGTTTCGCTACATCCAGTATAGTCATTGGACATTCCACCATAGTTATTTCATGCATTATCTCCTTTACCTTCATTTTTTATCTTTTTTATCCTCTAGTCTCTTTTTAATGTTTTATATAAATTTACTATACTATTATAAAATTATACCATTATAAAATATCTCAAATAAAAATAATAGAAATAATAGATAGTATGAGGTAGTATGCCAGTTAAAAATGCCATGCTCGCGATAGTGAAGCATGTTTCGGAAATTATAGAAGAATTAGATGAATCTGAGATAGATACTATGATAGAGGAAATTCAGAATGCTAACAGAATCTTTCTATTAGGTGCTGGAAGATCTGGTCTAGCCGCTAGGGCATTTGCTATGCGCCTGGTACAATTGGGTCTGACTGCATATGTGGTTGGTGAGAGTGTTACCCCTGCCATGACAAATAAGGACCTTCTCATAGCGGTATCTGGTTCTGGAGAAACAACATCCGTAGTAAATGCAGCTAAAATCGCCAAAGGCGTTGGTTCTAAGATATTGACCGTTACTTCCTATCCAAAGTCAAGTCTTGGTAAAATTTCCGATTACATAGTTACTGTACAGGGAAGGACCAAGATAGACATAGAAAGGGACCCCCTTAAAAATCAGATTGAGGGTAAGCATGCCTCCTTAACTCCTCTGGGAACGTTATTTGAAGATACGGTGATGATATTCTTTGATGGGATTATCGCAAGGCTGATGATCCAGTTGCACGCGGAAGAGGAAGACCTTAAGAGGAGACATCCCACGTTGGAATAAATTGCATCTAATGAATCTTAAATCTGAGAATTCCCGCAATCCCGCCCAGGGATGAAAGCTGTTTACCAGCCTCCCCCTCATGATTTACTATATGTATGTCCCCACGAGTGGATTTTACATTTTGCATTATTCTCTCAATTCTCTCTCTATTTTTTAAAAACAGATCATCACAGACCAAGAGAATTTCAACCGCTCCCATGCCTGCTGCATTTTCCACATCATCAAGACCATAAACACCTAATCCAGAATCATTTCCAATTTCTTTCAGGAGTCTGTGTATAATGCGAATCTCTCTCGCTGCGTTGATCTCCTCACCGATCTTCTCCACCTTCGCTCTTTTCATCACCTCATTTATCCCAGTCCTGCCGTGTGACCCAATATTCTCTAGGACTGAGATCTCTGCAATCTCGGGATATTTTTCATTCAGGAATTTGTGAAAATTCTCTTTTTCAAATCCCGCCCCTGCCAATATCAATGCAGAAACCTTTACCTTTTTTAGAATATTGGATATGAATTCTGCGGTGTCTTTATAGAATTCCAGCTTCCTTTCCCGCCTGCCTTTGATTTCATACTTACCACCAATTAGTTTTGAGAGATCATAATGTTCTATCTTTGATTCCCTGACTAGGCCCAGATTGACTTCACCTTCATCTATTACTGCTATAAGTAGCTTGGGTCTCAGAGCAGATCTTTCAGCATCCTTCAGCCTCTGAAGATCAAAACCTGACCATCTATCCTTTATTATTGTTAAAATGGTACCCTTTTCTACATTGATGGTGTGATGACTCCCGATGGAAATGAGGTCTTCTGGGCATTGCTCTATAATTCCAGTGATTCTATACGTATCTCTCTCAGATTGAAAATCTGCCTTTTCCACCCTCACGGCTATAGTTATACTTCTCCTTTCACTCTTTCCAGCCCTCGCTATGTCTTCCCTACCCTTTATCCTCCTCTCAGTTTTTGCTTTCACCAGATCCCCGGCATTTACAACATTGCTCAGATACCAGAGATCGTCAAGGTTCTCAACCTTCAATTTTACCCTCCCATGCTTCAGGTCTCGATAGAGGATTTTCATCGTGTTCGACTACTGTCTTTTGCGTAATTAATGAGGAGGCCCCTCGTTATATATTTGCTCTTCTTCATAATTAATGATTGGCGATGATTTCTAAAGACCAGCCAAGGGAATAGCCCAGAGGGAGAGGGTTGAATACTAAAAAAATAAGATGGTAGAGGCAATTGCGAGTGGTACCGGAAAGATTGTGAATTCTGTATTGGATAAAGGAGCATCCTTTGCTATAGATCTAAATGCAAGGGTTGGTGTGAGGATTTTAGAGGATGAGCATGGGATAATGGGTAATGTCAATGTGACCCCCATTATAAAGAATATAGCAGAAAATACCCTGAATTTATTTGGTTATGATTATGGTTTAGAAATAGAAGTTGAAAGTGAGATTCCCTCATCGGTTGGCTTAGGAGATAGTGAGGCGATCTCTGCTGCAACCATTATGGCAGTAGCGGGAGCACTGGCAAAAAAACACGGTTCTGTGAATGAACTCAGGATAGATAAATACATGAGTGAGCAATTCCTAATCATTGATGATAAGGTTGTTGATAAGAAGAGACTTATAGATCTCTGCACTGACTTGAGTATGGAATTTGACAGAACATGTGCAAGTTTCTATGGAGGCTTTGTGATTAGTGATAATAAAAAAAGAGAAATTCTCAGAAGGGGTGAAATGGAGAGTCTCCATGCAGTTATCCTGATTCCAAAAGAAAAGATGAGAATTGATCTCGATGAAATTAAATTATTTCAAAATGAGATTGAGATAATGTGGGATGAAGCATTGAAGGGCAATCTCTATAGTGCAATGAAGCTCAATACATTAATCTATGGAGATAAGATAGCAAGGGAGATGTTAAAAAAAGGTTCACTTTCAGTAACCGTTTCATTTCCATCCATAATCGCTCTGGTAAGGGATGAAAGAAAAGTGGGAGATGTTGGGAATTCTGTCAAGAGAGAGGGGGCTGTTCTCACAAGAAAGATGAACAACGAAGGTGCAAGGGTCATGGTAAAACCCAAGAAGATAGTTAAGATCAAGGAATTTCTGAAATTGAAAGGGGATGAGGAATTTCATTTGCTTTAATCATCATCCTCGAAGATGAATATTTCATCTATTTTCGATTTCAGGACCTTGGCTATATCGTGAGCTATCTAAGGGATGGATTATATTTCCCCTTCTTTACACCTAATCTCTTCAAACCCGTTCTGCTGTGTCACTATCTGTACCTTTGTTTTGGGCAGATGCTCTTTAGCCGCTCTGCCCAATTCTCGCATTAGTTCCGGGCTAGGGCTCTGAATCTTTTCATACTCTGGATCCAGGGTCCTTTCGGCCCTGAATTGTTGTAGGGTATAGAGGGTAAATCCCACATCATTGACGAGCTTTGCTATCTCAATTATCTCCTCTTTTTTGTCTATCATATCCGGGACTATGGTAGTTCTCGCCTCTTTTTGATGGTTCCATTTTTTCAATATATTCAAGGTCCTCTCAACCCTATCAACTATCTTTTCCCACCGATCTGGCAAGCCAACGACCTCCCCGTACCGTTCACTCAATGGGGCCTTCACATCCGTTGTAAAAAAGTCCAAGAGGGGTAATACCTCCTTCAATCTCTCTGGAAAGTATCCATTCGTATCTATCTTCAACAGCAGATCCGTTTCAGATTTAATTCCCCTCAATAATTCGATCGTTTCCTTCTGCATCAATGGCTCTCCTCCAGTAACACAGACCGCCTGAATGAGGAAATTTTCATTCAATTGATCAATTATTTTATCAATTCCGGTTGGTTTACAGTTTCCCTCATTAAACACGAGTTCTGCATTCTGGCACCAAGGACATCTATACGGACAACCGCACAGGTAGACCACAGCAGATAATTTTTCTGGATAATCTATGGTGGAATGGTCAACGATTCCCGCAAAGTTTATCTTTGACATTTTTTTTACCTCATAAGGTATATAAATTCAAATAGGAAAAATTCACCTTGTGAATTGGAAAGATTTTTCCCAAAGAAATTTTCTTTTTGGGAACACAACAGACTTTCAGTCGGGTGTGTCTGACATTTAGGTCAGCCGCATACAAACACTCTCCCTTTTTTAGAATAAACTAAGTTTTCCATCTATAGTTAGATGACTTAAATAGCCAAAGAGTGCAAAACCTACAATATGGGTATCAATGAGGAAAAGTGGTGCAGAGAAAAGAATCGCTGCCGTGATGCTATGAAAAAATCCCCGATGCCTGGAAAACCACAGAAAATAAAGAAAGAGAGCGAGGGATATGGAGATATAAATAAGTAGTATATTCTTCAGGAATAGATAAGCAATTAGCAAAACCAATATCGTGGCTATGGAGATCCTCCCAAGAAATTTTCGCATCACTGAAGAGGGCAGGTCGATATCTGGCAGAATGGAATATGGAATTCCTATTAGTATACCAAGTAGCATGGTCTCCATTGGCAATTCAAGTAGGTTATAATTTTTCAATAAAAATACCAATGCTAAAATAGATATCAAATAAACCAGGATATGTATCTTGTAACCACTCATTTCATTAAATTTTACCCTTTTCTACTATTTATGCTCTTTTTATGCTTGTTCATAATAATTACAAGGCAATGACGTAATTAAAATTACTTTCCAATTTTAATTTTTAAAATCCTTATGATTACTAATGACGCTTCAATTTCAATTATCACTTTGTCAGTGACACTAACCATTTTGTTGGCTTTTGTTGGTTCAGTGTCTGAATCCAATATAGAATTTTGACCTAAAGATGGAATTAAAATACGCATTTAAACCAGAAGATGAGAGTAAGATTGCTAAGGCCATTGGGAGAGATATTAATATCCCATTCAAACATGCAGTGGTTATCTGCGATAAGATCAGAGGTATGGGGCTAGGAGATGCAATAAAGCTCTTAGAAGCCGTGGTGGCGCTTGAAAAGAGTATACCATTCAAAAGATTTAATACTGGAATTTCACATAGAAAAGGTCTGGGAAAAGACAACATAGCTAAGTATCCACAAAAGGCAGCCGGAGAAATCCTGAATGTTTTAAGGGGTGTGGAAACAAATGCAGATTACAAGGGTTTGGATACTGAGAGATTGAAGATCATTAACATACAGGCAAATAAAGGTATTGCTCGAAGAAGGAGAAAGCCGAGAGGTAGATGGCAGATATGGAGGTCTCAACTTGTAAGCATTCAGGTTATAGCACAAGAGACATAGTTTATAAGGAAATAACATCTCAACAATTCGCTTTGGCGAATTCTAGTCGCCTGGATGATCCTCAAAACATCAAAGATGTTCTGAGACAGGAGAATCATTGAATCATTTCATGATATGGGGACTAATGACACATTGATTAAAGCATTAGTGCATCACTAATACTTAAACACCTCATCAATATATATGAATATATATGTAAGGGATTATTTTACCAATATTGAATTCAACAAAATAAAGATGGCGATGGAAAAGCATTTTATCCAAGAGGGGATTATCAGATCAGAAATAGAAAGTTTTTTGAGGAGTGAGTTAGAGAGAGCAGGCTACTCTGGGATTAACATACAGAAGACACCATTAGCTACCAGAGTTATTTTGTACGTAGAAAAACCTCCCCTAGTTATCGGTAAAAAAGGAGGAAGAATCAATAAATTGACCAAATTCCTCAAGGATAAATACGGAATAGACAATCCTGCTATAGATGTTCAAAGGGTTGAAAATCCCACCCTTGATCCAAATATAGTAGCAAGAAGGATCTCTCTTGCATTGGAGAGGGGGATGAACAGGAGACGTATTATCTACAAGGCATTGAGGGCAGTTATGTCTGCCGGAGCCAGGGGTGTGGAGATAATCCTATCTGGGAAGATCATTGGAAAGGGTGGCAGGGCAAGAATGGAAAAATACCTACAGGGATATATGAAAAAGGCGGGAGATTCCTTAAAATTAGTGAGTGTTGGTTCTACTCAGGCCTATCTTAAAGCTGGCGTCATAGGGGTAACGGTAAAGATTGTCCCCCCAGATGTAGTGTTTCCAGATCAGATAGAGGTTAAGTCAAAAGATAAGTCAAAAGAGGAAGAGACCAAAGAAGTGGAGGAGAAATTAGAAGAAGTTGAGGTAAAAGAAAAGAAAGAGGAAAAGGTTGATGAGGAAAAGAAAAAGAAAGTCAAGAAAGTAGAGAAAAAATCTAAAGAGAAATCCAAGAAAAAAGTAGAGAAGGACAAAGAGAAGAAACCAGAAAAAAATCAAGATAAAAAAGTTAAATAGAGGTCTGAGAAGAATAAAATAAAAAAAGTAGGATTTAATATTCAATTCATATTATAATTCATATTATATCAACAATATCTATATACTCATAATATGGCAATATTGCGCAATCATGAGATCTGGGAAATGGATATCGAGGAACTTGATGATAGGCTTTTTCAGTTACGAGAAGATTTGATGAAGATTAAAGGGGTTTTAGCATCTGGAGGAATTCCAGAGGATATTGGAAGGGCGAGAGAAATCAAAAGAACAATTGCTAGAATATTGACCATTAAAAATATAAAACAAAAAGAACAAAAAGAAAAACAAGGAAATGAATTGTCCAAGGTGCGGACTTCCTGAGGAATTATGCGTATGTGACGAGATGACGAGGGAAGGTCAAAGGATAAGAGTTCGCAGCGACAAGAGGAGATATGGTAAGGTAGTTACCCTCGTAGATGGATTCAAGGATGTTGATGTGCATAAGATTGCTAAGGAATTAAAGAGGAGATTAGCATGTGGTGGGACCTCAAAAAATGATAAGATTGAGTTACAAGGCGATCATGTCCGCAAGGTAAAGGACGTTCTCACCAGCATGGGCTTCTCTGAGGACATGATTGATGTCTTGTAAGAATACTCAGATGAATTTTCTTTAAAAGTCCTTGAAAGAGGAATGATCACACCTTACAATATCTTAAGACATGAATTGATCGGCTTAAGGGTTAGGGTAGTGAACACCACTCACCCCGGTTACAGATGTAGTGGCGAGATAATAGAAGAGACAAGGAATACATTGAAGATTAAAAGTAGAGATGGTATGAAGACACTACCCAAGAATTGCATTACCCTGGAGCTTAAACTTCCAAATAAAGAAGTAGTTAGGATTGATGGAAATCTCTTAGTTTCAAGACCGGAGGAAAGAATAAAGAAAAAATATAGGATAAAATTTGTTTGACAAGAAAATAAAATGGCAAAGGTTAAGAAGAGAGAGAAAAAAAGAATGGTGGAGTGTAATGATAAAAATTGTCCCATACATGGAACCCTGGCTACGAGAGGCATTGTCTTGGAAGGTGTTGTAGCTTCAGATAAGATGGATAAAACAGTGATTGTTCAGAGAAGTCGCTACGTAAAGTTAAAGAAATACGAAAGATACAGACCTGTAAAATCAAGAATTCCAGCTCATAATCCCCCTTGTATAAATGCCAAGATGGGTGATAAGGTTCGCATCATGGAATGTCGAAAGTTAAGCAAGACAGTTAGCTTTGTAGTTATTGAAAAATTAAGTTAGGTTAGTAATCGATAAATAAAAATGGCAAAACCTTTAGGTGCTATGAAAAATCTGCCCCTGGGCAAAGCAATGACCGCCAAAGTAAGTAGATCACTACCCGTTGGGGCGAGCATTGTCTGTGCTGACAATACGGGGGCAAAGGAGTTGGAAATAATATCGGTTCGTGGTTATAGGGGAGTTAGAAGGAGGCTTCCAGCAGCGGGAATTGGCGACTTGGTAGTAGTATCTGTAAAAAAGGGAAAACCAGAGGTAAGAAACCAGATAATGTTAGGGGTTATCGTAAGACAAAAAAAGCCATACACGAGATATGATGGATCAAAGATAGGGTTTGAGGATAATGCTGCTGTGATCGTTTCCGATGAGGGGCTCCCTAAGGGAACAGAAATTAAAGGAGCAATAGCGAGAGAAGTCGCAGACAAGTGGAACAAAATAGGAAGCATTGCCAGCATCGTGGTGTGAGTGAGGTGGGTTACGAAGTAACCCGCCGTTTCGCCAGCCTTTATTAAAGGCTGAGTGGAACAAAATAGGGAGCATTGCCAGCATCGTGGTTTAAAAATCGCAAGGTATCATATTAAGAATGAAACAACCAAAATCAAAAAAACCAAGAAAGCAGAGGAAATGGTTAGTGGAGGCACCCTTACATAGAAGACAGAAGATGATTGGATCTACATTAAGCAGGGAATTAAGAAAGAAGTATAATAGGAGATCTCTTCCAGTTAGAAAGGGCGATACAGTAAAAATAATGAGGGGGGAGTTTAAGGGGGTTAGTGGAGAAGTGACGAGGGTGAGTCTAAAGAGTTATAAGATCTATGTGGATGGTGTAACTATAAAGAAGGCAGACGGCACAGATGTGGAAAAGGCTTTGGATCCATCAAATGTCATGATCACAGACTTATTCATGGAAGATAAAGAAAGAAGAGAGGTATTGGAAAGGAAGATTAAATAAAACTTCAGAAAGTTTTATCATCATGGCGGATTCAACTTCGTTGAATCCACTTAATTTTAGAATTATCTCCAAAGTTTGACAATAAATAAAGATTATTAAAGAATATTAAGGTATTAAGGATGCACACCAAGAGAATCGCTTCAGGATATGGAAAGGAAAAAAAGTGGATAACTACCCCTAATCCAGGTCCACATCCAAGAGATCAGAGTATACCTCTTTTAACGGTAGTTAGGGATGTATTGGGTTACGCTGATACTTCCAGAGAGGCAAAGAGGATAATACATAATGGTTTGATTTTAGTGGATAAAAGGGTTAGGAAGGATCCCAGATTTGGTGTAGGTTTAATGGATATTGTTGAATTGCCGAGGTTAAAGAAATATTTCAGGATAATGCCAAGTAAAAAAGGCCCCATACTCAAGGAGATAGATCAAAAGGAATCGAAAATTAAATTATGCAAGATCATTAATAAGAATATAATAAAGAAGGGAATTACTCAGTTAATCCTTCATGACGGAGGTAGCATACTTTCAGAAAAAGGAGATTATAAGACTAACGACGTATTGGTTTTGGAATTACCCAATAGGAAGATAAATGATACCATAAGATTCGAAAAGGGAAACACAGCGTTGGTTGTTAGGGGGAGACATAGCGGGGAGATTGGGAAGATTAAAGAGATATCGGAGGGTAGCGCCACTAGGAAATCGATCACTACCCTGGAAGATTTACAGACATTGACAGAATATTTGTTTGTTATCGGGAGGGAAAAGCCATTGATCCAGATCTAAGATGAATTATAAGAATCCAATGCAGAATCCAAGGATAGAGAAGGTTACGGTGAATATCGGAGTGGGTGAAAGTGGAGAAAAATTGATCAAGGCAGAGAACCTGCTGAAGAGACTAACTGGAAGAAAACCTGTGAGAACAATATCAAGACATAAGATACCCACATGGGGTCTCAAGAAAGGTGATCCCATTGGATGCAAGGTAACCCTTCGCGGTAATGATGCATTGGAATTCCTAAGGAGGGGATTTTCAGCCAAAGATAATCAATTAAAGGCTTCAAGTTTTGATGAATTTGGAAATTTTTCCTTTGGCATTCACGAATACATAGACCTTCCAGGAATAAAGTACGATCCAGACATAGGAATCTTTGGGATGGATATTGCAGTAACCATGGAAAGACCGGGATATAGGATAAAGAAAAGGAGACTTAGAAAGAGAAAGATTCCCACAAGGAGTCTTATCACAAAGGAGGAATCCATGGAATTCATAAAGGAAAAATTTAATGTGGAATTTATTGAGGAGGAATAAGAATGGGAAAGAAGAATCCAAGATTTGATTCAAAGAACTTGGTATGCTCCGTGTGTGGAACTCAAAGGGCCATAATCCATAAGTATGGTCTGAATATCTGCAGACGATGTTTCAGAGAAGTTGCTTATAGCATCGGCTTTAGAAAATATAGCTAAATTTAAAAATGGAGGAAATGAAATTATTTGGTAGGTGGGATTTCAATGTAGAGGTGAAGGATGAAGGCCTCAAGAGATACATCTCTCTAAATCCCATTTATATCCCTCACACCTCTGGGAGACTAATTGGAAAGCAGTTTGGAAAAAGTAAAATGAACATCGTAGAGCGTTTAGTCAATAAATTGATGAGGTCTGGTCAGGGAACAAAGAAGGTCGCTGGTCGTTACATTAGGGGTGGGGGTGGTACCGGAAAGAAACAAAATGCCATAAAAATTGTAAAGAATGCCTTTGAAATAATTGAAAAAAGAACAAAGAAAAACCCCATCCAAGTATTTATTGATGCTGTACAGAATGCCGGTCCGAATGAGGAGACTACCACCATTATCTATGGCGGTATAAAATATCACCAAGCTATAGATGTCTCTGTACAAAGAAGGGTTGATTTTGCCCTGAAATACATCTCTCTTGGAGCATTTGCAACCGCGTTTAATTCTAAGAAGTCTATTGGGCAATGTCTCGCCGATGAAATCATGTGGGCTGCAAATTCCGATACTAAAAGCTATGCGATTCAGAGAAAGGAAGAGACAGAGAGGATCGCAAGATCTGCTAGATAATTCAAATCAAATCCAAATCCTTCAAAACACTTCTTATCTTTTCCTCACTCTCTTTTCTGACAGAAACTAAAGGAAGTCTTGGGTCACCGGCTGATAATCCAATCATGTTCATGGCTGCTTTTACTGGAGCAGGATTTGTCTCTATGAAAAGAATCTTGCATAATGGATAGAGTTTATAGTGCAATTCCCTTGCTCTTTCAAGATTTCCATTTAGTGCACTCCTGACTAAATCACCCATTTCTCTCGGAACGATATTACTTGCTACTGAAATGGCTCCTTTCCCACCCAATGAGATTAATGGTAGGTTTAATGAATCATCCCCCGATAGGACTGCGAAATCGTCGCCACAGAGCATAATCTCCCTTGAAACCTGATTCAGATTTCCACTGGCATCCTTAATCCCAATAATATTTGAAATTTCTGAAAGCCTTTTCGTTGTTTCTGGTTCGATATTAACCATAGTCCTACTGGGGACAGTGTATAGAATTATGGGAATATCCACCTCTTCAGCCACTTTTTTGTAATGCTGGTAAATCCCCTCCTGTGTTGGCTTGTTGTAGTAAGGGGTAATCATTAGAGCTGCGTCTGCACCGGCATCCTTGGCATGCCTTGTGTAGTCAATAGCCTCTGAGGTATTATTGCTTCCTGTTCCCGCCAATACCAAAATTCTGCCATTTACTTGATCTATAGAGATCTCTACAACCTTCTTATGCTCCTCTTCACTTAGTGTTGCCGATTCACCAGTTGTTCCAACTGGGACGATTCCATCAACACCCTGTTCAATCTGAAAGTCAATATTACTCCTAAGTCCCTCTTCATCTAATCCCCCTTCTTTGTCAAATGGGGTAATTATCGCCGTGAAAAGACCTTTAATTTCCATTTCCTTTTCTTTTTTGATAAGATAATAGATTTTTAATAAGATATAAAATATATAACTAATTTAGAAAACAAAAAATAAGTAGCAATATGACAACCAATGAGGTATCTGTTAAGCATGTCAGAAAATCCGTAATAGCAGGAAGCTGGTATCCTGGACATAGGGATGAACTTTCTAAGATGCTGGATGGATTTTTTGAGAATGCAAAAAATGAAAATCTTGGGAGAATTAGGGCATTGATAGCCCCTCACGCCGGCTACATCTATTCGGGACAGGTAGCTGCGTTTAGCTTTAAGCAGATAGAAAGCGATGATTACAGTAAAGTGATAATATTGGCTCCTTCTCATCAATACCCATTCAATGGGGCGTCAATAGCAGATTATACCCACTATGAAACACCTCTGGGGGAGGTCAGGATATCATCTCTGGCGAAAGAATTAATAAAAGAATCCGAGCTCATTTCCTCCACACCGGCTGCACATTCGAGGGAGCACTCTGCGGAGATAGAGATCCCCTTTTTACAAAGGATATTGGGGGATTTTGAGATAGTTCCAATTATTCTTGGTGGGATGTCTGAATCAGATATGGATGAATTCTCCAACCTAATTATAAAACACCTGGATGAGAAAACCCTGATAGTTGCAAGTACCGATCTTTCTCATTATCATCCATACAATGAAGCCGTTTCCATGGACACATCCTGCATCAATTCAATCGTAAATTTGGATATGGAGAACGCCAAGAGATGCGAGATGTGTGGTTATTTTCCGGTATTGATAACTATGAAAATTGCAGAGAAATTGAACTGGCAAGCAAAACTTTTAAAGTATGCAAACTCGGGTGATGTTACTGGAGATAGGTCAGAGGTTGTCGGTTATGCTGCAATTGCCTTCTATACAAAAAAATAGAGAAAAATATCAAAATTATAATGCTATAATAGTTTTAATCTACCCGTAACTTTATCGATCTCATCTTCTGGAGCGGGTCCAATTCCAACACATGTTATAGTACCTGCAGGGATATGTGTCCTTCCGGCATCTCTAATAATTTCAGCAGATAAGCCAGCTTTTTTTGCATTTTCATAAATTCCCAGCAACTCATTCAAATCCTTGCATTTCAGAACAGATTTCTTCTGAAGCCCTTTCATCCATTCCTTTTTCCACTTGCTCTTCTCTGCTACCGATAAAGAAGCATGAGCTACCTGTGCAGCCAACTTTCCTCTACTCAGCTTTAGATCCTTCCTGACTACGATGACCTGTTTTAATTCCATCCCCTATCCCATCCCAATTAATTTAATATAAGATTAAAATAATAATAGTGATAATAGAGTGATAATAGAATGAAACAACTCTGGGTAAAGGCGGATCTGGATTGGGAATGGAATAAACGTAAGGAGCTGGTAACGACAGCACTGGAAAGTGGCGCGCAGGCGGTATTAGTCGGAAAGGGAGAATCTGAGAAGGTAAGGGAATTGGGAAAAATCCGTGTGGTATCCTCAGATGAAGATTCGGATATTTTTATTTCTAATGATATTGAAGAATTAAAAAAATTAAAAAAGGTAAAAATCGAGAAGGCATTCTACAAAGAAATCAAGAGCAAGGAAGATGAGAAAGAAGTAACTGCCGCTGGAGGTAATGTAGACTATGTAGTCATCAAAGCGGCAGACTGGAAGATAATTCCGTTGGAGAATATCATTGCATCCTTGAAAGATAAATGCAAGATTATTATGGAAGTGACAAACAAGGAAGATGCAAAATTGGCATTGGAAACCCTGGAATTGGGTACCGATGGCGTCCTAGTAAATGCAGATTCTTCCGAAATAAAGAAGATCAAGGAATTGATCGATGAGATCTCTACAGAAAAAATAGAATTAACAACTGTAAAGATCACTCAGGTCAAGCCGGTTGGGATGGGTGACCGCGTCTGCGTGGATACCTGTTCCATGTTTAACATAGGTGAGGGGATGTTAGTTGGTTCTCAGTCCAATGCCCTGTTTCTGGTTCATTCTGAAACTATTGAAAGCCCTTACGTGGCTACAAGACCATTCAGGGTAAATGCAGGTCCGGTACATGCATATACAAGAATGCCAGACGGTTCTACAAAATACCTCAGCGAATTGTCTGCTGGGGATGAAGTTTTGGCAGTAGACTGGAAGGGAAATACCAGAAGCATGGTAATAGGAAGATTGAAGATCGAGAAGAGACCACTGATTTTAGTGGAGGCAGAATTCAATGGAAAGACAATAAAGACATTACTGCAGAATGCAGAGACAATTCGTTTGGTAGATAAGGAAGGAAATGCCATCTCCGTTACTGAACTGAAAGAGGAGGATGAGATTCTTGTATACATAGAAGAGGTTGGTAGGCATTTTGGGATGGCGGTTGATGAGAGTATTGAGGAGAGATAGCTTCTTTCTTTTCTTATGTTAAACCAAAGTTTTAAAAAGGTTTATGTGGATGAATCCATGCGAAAATAAAGGAGGAACATAGAATAACCAAGATAATACCAAGATAATACCACCTCTATAATAAGACACCTACTATCTAAACCTATTAATCAAATCCCTGAACTCCTTTGCCTTCTCTTCAGGTTTTTCATCAAAAATAATAGCCCTCCCCACATTTATCAAAATATTCTCCCCAGCATTCTTCAGAATCTTTTCTGCATCGCCTCCCTGAGCACCAATGCCGGGACATAGAAAGATTTTATCATCGCCAGCAAGATCTCTCGTTTTTCTGATGTCTTCTTCTGTGACATGATCCGTAGCTCCAATAACTAAGCCGTCTGCTCCACTCGATTTTACTTCCTCGGAAATTTTCTGATACAATGATTTTCCTTCAAATTTGGTTTCCTTCTGTATCCAACGGCTCTCCGGATTCGACATCAGGGTTAGGACAAAGATTCCCAGATTATTTTTGTGTGCTTTCTCTGTTGCTTCTTCAATATTTCCCGCAAATGGAGAGAATGTCAGTGCATCAAAGTCTGCTCTTTTTATCCAATAGAATGCAGATTCATTACTGGAACCGATATCTGAGAGTTTATGATCGAGAATGGAAATACAACCTGTTTGATGAATCTCTTCATTCAATTCTTTTAGTTGTTCTAAATTTAAAGAAAACAGGATAAATTGAGAATTTGGTTTAAAAGCGGCAACATAATCTGAAGTGCTTTCTATGATATCCAGACAAAAATCCAAAATATCCCTTCCTTCCAGTTTCTCATGTACTGGATCTAAACCGATGCACATAACGCTATTCTTTTCACTTCTTGCTTTTTTGTATTTTTCTGAGAATCTAGCCATAGGATACCTCCCGCCCCTTGATTTTATTTATATCTCCGTTATCAAATATCAGATTTCCTCGGATAAAGGTCATCACTGGCCAGCCCTTCAATTTCCATCCATCGAATGGACTCCAGCCGCACTTTGTGAAGAGTTTGTCATTTCGAACCTTTTTTTCTTTTTTCAAATCTATAATCACCAGATCGGCATCATAACCCTCTTTAATTTTTCCCTTATCCTTAATCCTGAAGATTCTGGCGGGATTTTCTGAGGTCAATTTTGCCAGTTGATTGAGGGTCAAATTCCCTTTGTTGACTTCGTTCAGGAGTAATGGTAACATCGTTTCCACACCGGGAACACCCGCCGGGGCACTCCAGATATCCTTTTCTTTTGATTCCATGAGATGAGGGGCATGGTCTGTAGCTATAACGTCAATGGTACCATCTTGAATTCCCTTCCAGAGAGCATTCTGATCCTCTTTTGATCTTAAGGGTGGATTTGTTTTTACCAAAGAACCTAATTTCCTGAGATCTTCTTTATTTAGAAATAGATGATGTGGACAGACCTCTGCAGTTAGTGGGAGTATTGATTTATTCCTGGCTATGATATCTACCTCCTCCTTTGTACTTACATGACAAAAATGTAGCCTGTTCTTTGCCATTTTAGAAAGAAATATTATCCTATTGACCGCTTCGGCAGCACAGATATTTGGTCTGGCATCAGAATATGCCTCTGGATCCGTTCTTCCTTCATTAATCAACCTTTGCATATAATGCTGAACCATCTCCCTATTTTCTGCATGAAATATCCCTGGGATATCCCTTTCTGCCAAGATTTTTAGTTCCTCAAATAATACGGCATCATTACCCACAAATAAATTCCCTATAGTGGAACTCATATAGAATTTCACAGAGGCAATCTTCTCCACTTTCCTAAGTTCATCCATGTTCTCAGTAGATGCACCAAAATGAAAACCAAAATCTACAGTAGATTTTGATGCGGCGATCTCTCTCTTTTTATCTAAAAGTTTTACGGTGGTAGTGGGCGGTTGGGTATTGGGCATATCCAAGACGGTGGTGATTCCAGAAGAAGCCGCTGCAAAAGAACCAGTATTCCAGTCTTCCTTCGAACTAGCACCCGGTTCTCTGAAGTGTACGTGCACATCGATCAATCCAGGAAGAATATAATTCCCTTCAGCATTTACGACCTTATCCCCCTTCAAATCTTTCCCTACCTTGGAGATAATTCCCGCATCTATTGATATATCCCCTTCAAAAATTTTGTCTGGAAGTACCAACTTTCCGTTCTTTATCACCAATTCTGACATTTTGCTTTATATCGCAGATATGCCCTAGATCCAGACGCATCCCTTCGATATTTCCCAAATTCACTATTTATTAGTTTCTCGGCACTAAATACCGGACCATCCTTACATACCAATAAGCCACTGGGATCCAGAGAACAACTTCCACATATGCCTATGCCGCATTTCATATATCGCTCTAATGAAAGTTGACATGGAATTTTCTCCTTTATAGCTATTCCCAGAATCTCTTTCATCATAGGCTCAGGACCGCAGCAGAGGATTTGATCGAATCTTCTTTTCTTAGTTATTCTTGAAAGGACTTCATGACAGGGGCATTTCTCACCGACAGAGCCATCATCCGTCGTTATTATTAATTCTACATCTGTTTTTTTAATTCTATCAACAAAGAGTAATTCATCCTTTGTGTTAGCCCCAAAAATTACCGTGAAATTTCTTTCTCTCTCCGACTCTCTTTGATTCTCGATCAGGGGCATTAAGGGAGCGATTCCCACACCACCGGCTATAATGCAAATATCCTTTCCAGTTAAATTGAAATAACCACTCCCGTAGGGCCCCCTTATACCAATCAAGTCGCCTTTTTTCAAACTGCACATCTTTTCTGAAAATGGACCAACCCTTTTAACGGTGATCTCTAAATTATCATCCAATCTACTGAATGTGTATGGTTTCTCACCAACATCGGGAATCCATAGCATGAAGAACTGCCCATACTTTGCTTTTACTTTCTTTTCTAAAACAATTGTACTAACCGAGGGTGTTTCTTCTTTAACCTCTAAAACCTTCACCATCTCTGGGGCATCCATCTTGAAAAATATTGGAATTAGAATTGCTTATATTTATTAAATTTATTAACGGCAATGACACTTAATTTTAACCTTATACTAAACTGCTCCGCTCCGTTAACACACTAATGACGGTCACATGGCAAGGATTACAGAGATATTGTCCGGACCTCCCCTATCATTTGCAGCCTTAATAAGTTCATCACACACCTTCTGAATATCTTTATTTCTAAGTACAATTTCTTTAATTTCATCATCATCCACAACATCGGTTAAGCCATCGCAGCATAACAGTATAATATCACCTCTTTCTAGATCCAATTCAAATGTATCTGCCTCAACCTCTGGAAAACAACCAATTGCCCTCGTAATAATATTCTTCTGGGGATGATCTCTTGCTTCCTCTTTTGTAATCTTACCATTATCAACCAATTTCTGAACAAGTGAATGATCCTTGGTTACCTGTCTGATTTCTTTTCTATTTCCATTAATCAGGTAAAGCCTACTATCACCAATATTCCCCACATAAAGTTTTCTATCAATTAATATTGCAACAACTAGGGTGGTTCCCATACCCTGGAATTCGGGATTTTTAATGCCATAATCAATGACAGATTTATTTACCTCTTTTATTCCCGATCTTAATGCCAGAGACCAGTCAACATCTGCTAAAGAGATTAGGGTTGGAAATAGATACTCAGCAATCTTTCTAACTGCCAAAGAACTTGCAACCTCGCCGGCGTTATGACCGCCCATACCGTCTGCTAAAATAAACAAAGCCCTCTCCTGCCGTATTGAAGAATAAACGGAATCAATTCTTATAACTAGAATGCTATCCTCGTCCAGATCTCGGATTTTGCCGATATCTGATCTATAGGCAACTTTCATTTCTCTCAGCCTTTAATAAAGGCTGGCGAAACGGCGGGTTACTTCGTAACCCACCATGAATCCAACCCATATTAATCCAATCCAACCCGTATTGATCTCCGGGAGATTAAATCTGAATCACTCACACCACGATGCTGGCAATGCTTCCTATTTTGTTCCACTCAGCCTTTAATAAAGGCTGGCGAAACGGCGGGTTACTTCGTAACCCACCATGAATTCAGCCTTAATTAAAAATTTTTCTTCGAATTTCAATCTTGTCTCTCCTCTATCTCCTCCTCTTCTGTCCATTCCTC
>Ga0190363_1000507_pt1 | contig 22863 bp, 24 predicted proteins | sample 48721867_MG_FD_161272 | JGI IMG/M metagenome (GOLD analysis project Ga0190363, IMG submission 161272) | Hydrothermal vent microbial mat bacterial communities from Southern Trench, Guaymas Basin, Mexico - 4872-18-6-7_MG | ecosystem: Environmental > Aquatic > Marine > Hydrothermal vents >... | reverse complement strand
TTACCGCGTCCTCCATGTTGTAACCAGTAAATGAGAGAACAGCAACGACGAAGTTTTGCCCTGACGGTCTCTCATTATAGCCTATAACATCGAGGAATCTAGTCTTTACTATAGGCTTTTGTGGGTAATGTAGGAAGTGTGCTCTACTATCAAATCTTAAGTGGAAGTTTGATGAGTAGAAGCCAACAGCCTGCTTAGCCATCGCTGATTGATAAGCATTACGTGGTGATTGGTTATGTTCAGCATACGGTATGGTGGCTGCCGCAATACCTACTATTGCTGGAGGCCATATCTCTAAATGTGTATGATCAGGTGTTAAGTCCTCAGTATCTAAAGCTATATATGCATCCTCTTCCTCCTCAGCATCTAGGTATTCTATGTAGCCCATACGTACTAAATCGCTAAAGCTTAACTCACCTCTCTTTAACTTCTCGATAACCTCCTTAGTTATCTTAACCTTACCATTCTCAACAACAAGTAGAGGTCTTCTAACTCTACCTGCATCACAGTTTATGTAAATCTCGTTCAGGTATTCAGTCTTTAAGTACGATATGTTTACTTCGTGATGTATCCTGCCCTGCCTCCTTAACTCTCTAATCCTCCTTACAAGATCTGAAGCATCCTCCTTTAAGTAGTAGCCTATTAATGTACCATCAACAAATACTTTAGCGTACCTAATTAGATTAGCTTCTAATTCCTCATCACCAGCTCTTAATCTCTGAAATATCTCCTCAATAGGCACTACGCCTAAGTCCTTAAATAACTCAATAATTGGTCTTGGATCCATACCTACGGATATGTGAGCACTTAATGCTAAGTTCTTCACTAACCCACAGTTAGGTCCTTCAGGTGTTTCGAACGGGCATATCCTACCCCACTGTGTTGGATGCAGGTCTCTAGCCTCGAAGTGTGGTTGACCTCTACTTAGTGGAGCTACGGTCCTTCTTAAGTGGCTATGCGTTGAGATCCAGTTAGTTCTATCAAGTATCTGACTAACACCTGTTCTACCACCAACCCAATTACCCGTTGCTAATGCATGTCTTAACCTATCAGTTACTATGTCGGGTCTTGCCAGCGCTCTTAGATTTAACTTCCTCCCTCTTAACCTATGTCTTTCAACTTGGTACTTAAAGTCCTTAATGAATTGCTTAAATGCTACCCTAAATAACTGTGCTAGTAAGTCACCAGCTAGTCTTAATCTTCTATTAGCGTAGTGATCCTTATCATCAGGTTTCCTCCTACCTAGCACTAACTCTAGAAGCTTGTTAGCCATCTGACCTAGGTATAGAGCCTTCTTTATTCTATCAGATGGTGAGGTACCTAAGTGTGGCAGGAAGTAGTTGTCAATTATTTGTGCTGCTCTCTCTATCCTAGCTTCTCTAGCCTGACCTAATGCTACTCTTGAGCCTATGTAATCTAGGGCATCCTCCTGGGTCCTTATTTCCCTAGCCTGAAGTAGTGATGGAAGTAATTCGTTCTGAATTGCAGGATCTGTTGAGACTGCAAGAACTATGTCTCTATCACTCTCCAATCCTAGCGCTCTCATCATTATTACGAATGGTATCTTAGTGGGAACTGGTGGGAAGTTTATAACTAGTGTACCATCCTTTAATCTATCTAAGATAATAGGTACTCTATAACCTGCTGATGCTGAAATAACCTTAGCAGTGTGAGTTATATTTGTACCTTCCTTAGCCTTATCAACAAATACCCTATTAGGTGCTAAATCCTCTTGAGTGACTATGACCCTCTCAGAACCATTGATTATGAAGTAACCACCCGGATCTCTCCCATCCTCACCTATAGCTATTAACTCATCCCTATCCATCCTTGATGTTGGATCTAGTACTGATCTAACCATTACTGGTAATTCACCTAGTGGTATCTCCTGTCTCGCTATCTCAACGCCATTCTCGTATAGAGCGACAACAAGTTTCATTGGGGCAGCATAAGTTAAGTTTCTAAGTCTAGCCTCCATGGGTGTTAATCTCTCAACATTACCTTCAACTTCCCTAAACTGAGGCTCACCTATCTTGATATCTAGAATCTCTATATACACACCTGGTTGGCTCGTCTCTATACGTCCTATCTCCCTCACTATTTCCTTAATCCATGAAGTTACGAAAGCATTGTATGAATCTAAGTGCTGTCTAACCAGTCCTTTCTCTTTGATGAAAGCTTCCATCAGTGCCCAACGATCCTCAGGTATGAGCCATGAGTTTGCGTTATTACCCATAATCCCACCACTCACTAACCTGCGACGACAAATCTATAAACAATTATTTTACCAGCAGTTGGTGATTTTCTCTCAATACGTATTATATCTCCAGGTTTAGCCCTTATTTCCCTAGCTACAGGGTCTGATGCCTTAATCCATGGTAATTTATCAGGCGTTACACCTAACCCCTTAAGTACCTTTATCGCTTCCTCAGGTGGTAATACCTCATGCTTAGGTACTAACTCATGATCTGTAACTTTAAACTTTTTCTTACTCGACATATCCACCACTCAACTATTTGGGATTCTGATACACTAATTATAAGTTTTAACTCGAAAATAGTGAAATGGCTAATGTTCGCTAATTAAGCTATTAAGTATTCAACTTGACTAAAAGTATCATGTGTAATCTTTATAGGGGGTGAGTATAGAGGTTTATGGGCCCGTAGCTCAGCCAGGTAGAGCGGCGGGCTTTTAACCCGTAGACGGTCACCGACCGGCGGAGGTCCCGGGTTCAAATCCCGGCGGGCCCGCCACATATCCCACTAAAACTTAATTTATGGTAGCAGGTACTCCACAGTAATGCCTTTAGGGAGTTCGTTAAGAATTGACTTATCAACTAAAATTACTGCTCCAATGAACTTTAAATCAAGTTTAAGTAATTCCATGAATTTCTTTAAGTGGGGTACACATTCCTTACCTAGTATCGCATATATAGCAACAGTGGGGGACTCCCTATCAATACCTACCTCCTTCACTAACTCTAAACTTTCATAAATGGGTGTAGTAATTGATGGTATTAAAGTTAAGGATACGTTTAATCTAAGAGCTATACCTAGTGCTAATAGTGCTGAAGCATCTGGTGGTGCGATTAAAGCTGCTACACTAGTACCTGCTAATCTATCTATTATTCGCTCATAAAAGTATAGGCTAAGGTAATTAACTAATAAGGAATTACTCAATAACCTCACTATACTGCCATACTTCTTACTACGTAATAGTCTATAAATAAAGTCCTTAACTATACCCTTACTTAATAGTAAGTTAAGTATCTTCTCAGAAGTTTCCTTATTAGGTATAGTTGAGCCTTGATGATACTTGCTTAGAATAGGTGCTGAAATGCTCAGTAGGGAACTTAACTCACTATATGAGAAAGCTTCCTTAACAGCTATTAAGGAGTCAACAGCATCAATTCTAAGTTTTAGATCTACGTATTTCCTACCTAAGCCGTGTCTTAATACCCTAATTACAATACCTAAGCACCCTAGGATCAAAAAGCTTAACTTAATATTTAAAGGATGAAGAAAGTTATACTATAGATGAGCGAGGTCTATAAGCGCTGATACATGATGACAAACCCACGCTGCGAAGTATTTCCTCTTAAGTCTAATTCAATTAAATCAGACAAATGCCTTCTCATCAATACTCAGTTCCAGGGGTACTCATCACACCAGTTTATATTAGCCTTACACTACTTAAAAACCTAGGAGTACAGCCTTGGGGTTAAGAATAATACTAAGGTCATTAAAGATACCTATATTGCTTTCTCTATATGCAATAGCTTGGCTAAGTATTCAGCCATTCATAATTAAGTTATTAGCTAAGTCTTCAGGTGTTTCAGGATTAAGTAACGTTATTTCCGTAATTACGTATTTTATAATTAATATTGCATGGTTATATAGCTGGTATAGACTGGCTAAGGATGTAAGGAGGAGGGCCTTAATGAAGAGATGAAAACATCAATTTATGGTTCAGCGCTACAGTGGATCATCACATATCAGACCGCCCGTCGTTAACATCATTACCTAAAATATAGTTACCTATTACTAATTATATATATGCTTGGTCTCCAAGGTAACGCATACTTTTTCCTGCCACCAAGATCTGGCGCATTAGGATCATTAGACACGTATACTGCTTTAATCTTAATACTACATGATTTCTCTATGTATTCCTTGAACTGATTTATTACCTCATACTCGTCTAGTCCCTTAATTCTTACTAAGTACTCCAAGAAATGCTTAGGTAACTTCATTACTAACTCATAAAGTACTTGTAAGTTCCTTACAACCTCCTTACCCTTAAATCCTAACCTACCCATCTCCTTACCTAAATTCCTTAATACGTCAGAGAATTTACCACCTCTCATCACAATATCGTGAACTTTAGCTAAGTATTCATATTGATTTCTCGGTACGACATAGATTATTACTTCTTTCCCTCCAACAACCCTTACAAGCTCCTTAATATCATCAATCAGATTATCAATGAACATCATCTTAAGTTCTACATCGGGTTTGAAGTATTTCTTTAAATCACTAAGTGGAGGTATTTTCTCCATAACAACTAAGCCCTCATTACCTATCACATGCCATAATTCCTCAGCTATAAATGGAGTGAACCATGACATCATGATAAGCCATAATTTAATGTATTCATCAACTATCTTTGAAGGCTTATTCACTAATGATAAATACTTCCTTAAGTCCTGATACATTAGATAGAATATTCTTATACCTGCTGCTCTAATTCTAACATTGTTTAACTCATTAATGATCCCCTCAACATGGCTGTATAACCTACTCATAAGCCACTGTTCGGGTAAGCCGAATGAGTTAACCTTTTCAGCCTCTGAAAGCTCCCTTACTAATCTCCCAATATCCATTAACCTATCAATAGCCCTACTTACAGCTTCCTCACTAAAGTTTAAGTCTTGCTCAACTTCAGCTTCAGTAGCTATTGTTAATCTAACTACATCAGCTGAGTAATTATCAATTAAACCTCTAAGTGTTCTTATATTTCCTTTTGATTTAGCCATCTTCTCTCCTTTTATCAAGACCCAACCATTAGCTACTATCTGCTTAGGCCACTTATCCTCAGGAAATATAGCTACATGGTTAAATATGAAGTATGTGAGATGATTAGGTATTAAGTCCTTACCACTATGCCTAGAATCTAATGGATACCAGTAATTGAACTCATTTCTTATATCATAAAGTACCTCCTTAGGTATTCCTAGTTTCCTAGATAACTCGTTACTTGAACCCACCCCAAGCATCACATAATCCCAGAACTCACTTGTTAACTTACTTGGATCTATTCCATACTTCCTTATCTTATGTATTACAGTGTAAAACGCCATGTATATGGTGGAGTCACTTAATGACTCGATAATCCATCCCTTCTCCCATGGTAATTCAGTACCTAAACCCCTAGTTCTAGCACAAGCCTTAGCTCTTAACCAATCAATAGTTGCTTCAAATTGCCTACGTGCTTCCTCAGGCACTATCCTCATTCTACTTAAGGCCTTCCTGGTCAGTTCTTTCCATCCCTCATTACCATAATCGATAAACCACTGGTTCTCTAGAATCTTTACAACTATCTCAGCACCGCATCTACAGTAAACAGGAGCATTCATTACTTCATACATGACATCACCATAGCCATGAATTATTAAGAATTTCTTAATCTTCTCCCTTGCTTCACTAACTCTAGTATCTACTACCTCTTTGCAGATGAAGTCCTTAGCACCACTAATTACTTCATACTTAATAAGATCACAAACATCACTCCTCATATAACCTCTTTCAAACTCCTCTTTGTAAACTTCTTTTGTAGCCTTATCCAATAACTCCCTGTCTAATTGAGACTTAACTCCTAGCTTTCTAATAACATCTGCTGCTGGTACTGCTGAATAACCCTTAACTGATATTAATGGTATTGGCTTATATTCACCCCATGAATCATGGTTGTCAACACCCAAGTAATCTTTTAAGGCTGCATAATCGTAGGGTGCGTGAGCTGGTACACTCATCACAACGCCTGTACCATATCTTGGATTTACGAACTTACCAGGTAATATTCTTACCTTACTACCTGTTAATGGGTTTATGACGTGCTTCCCTATGAGATCTTTAGAATCTATCTTTTCCATTATCGTAATTCTCTTTTGGTAGCTTAGTCTGTGTGCTGCATCACAAGCAAGTATCCACGTCTCCTCACCCTTAGGCGTTTTTATGGTGGCTTTACAGTATGTTGCTTCAGGATTAATCCATATATTAGTTACTCCAAGAACTGTCTCAGGTCGTAAAGTTGCTACAGGGAAGTAAGCTTTAACCTCAACACCCCTAAATTTAATTATCGTAAATTCATCTATTTCAGGTTCAACATCATCCTTAGTATCGTGCATGCTTACAGGCATATTATGGTAAGGACACCAGCCAACAGGGTACGTACCCTTAATTAAGAACCCCTTACTTCTTAATTTTTCGAATTGCCATCTAATGAATGCCTTAAATTCTGGATCTATACTTGTGAATTCTCTTCTCCAATCTATAGATAAACCGAAATCCTTCATAGCCTCTTTACTAATTTCGTGAAAGTATCTAGCTAGTTTTAATGGTTCATTAAGTTTCCTAAGCTCACTCTCAGGTATTCCGAAGTTTTGAGATAACCTCTTAATCAATACTTCGTCATTCTTAGATATTCTCTCAGCTACTGTTAGTATAGGGGTTCCTGTGTAATGGAATGCCATAGGGAATAATACGTTAACATTCATCGATCTATTAAACCTTGCTAAGACATCAGGTATTAAGTACGTTCTAGCATGCCCTATATGTGCTGGACCGTTAGGGTACATGAATGCTGCAGTTAAGAAGTATTTAGGTCTTGAAGGGTCGGGATCTGCATCATAAACTCTTCTCTCATACCATACCTTAACCCACTTCTTTGCTATACTCTTAAGGTATTCAATATACTCCTCATACTTAGCAATAAACGAACCCCAACCTATAACCTCGCATTAAGGAAAATTAAAGCTTTACTATACTCTGTACTTATCAGTAATACGGAGCTTATCATCCCTCACGGTCATACCGTGCTCCGTTCATCACATCTGTAATATATCGGTTAAAAGGGATTATATATCTGGGGTAGGAGTTGAAGGCTATTGTAAAGGTTGATGGTAAGGGTAGGATAACTATACCCTTGTATATTAGGGAGAGTGTAGGGTTAGAACCTGACTCCTACGTTGAGATAGAGGTTGTTGAAGGAGGTAAGGAATTGAGGTTAAGACCCATAGCGAGATCTGATGAAGTATTAGCTGATCTAACTATTGAGTTACATAGTATTAACGATTTACATAAACTTATAGATGAAGTTGTTAAGGAGGGTGCTGACATAAAATTATTAAGATGTAGATCCCTAGGTGAAGAAAGATATTCTTGTACTATAACTATAGGCGTAATTGATATTGAATTAGTTGAAATATTACGTAGTACATTAAGTAAGGCTAAACTACCTATAAATTCCATTAATGTCATTAGTAGGAGGTTGAGAGCATGACCATACATGTTGGTACATGCGGGTTTCCCATAAGTAGGAGAAAGTACTTCGAGGAATTCACAACAGTAGAGCTGCAAGACACCTTCTACAATAAGCCTGATCCCGGCAAGTTAAGTAATCTAAGGAGAGAAGTCCCAGAGCACTTCATATTTAACATGAAGGCATGGCAAGCAATTACCCACCCACCTACAATGCCTACATGGAGGAGAGCTAAGATTAAGATACCTAAGGATAAGGCAGATGTTTACGGATTTCTAAGACCTACTAAGGAGAATTTTGAGGCATGGGATATCATAGTTAAGGCTGCTAAAGCCCTTCAAGCACGTGTTATAGTGGTTCAGTTACCATCTTCCTTCAAGTGCATAGATGAAAACGTGAGAAATATGAGGGAATTCCTAAGTACTATAGCAAGTAGAACAGAATCAGTAGTAGGTATTGAGGTAAGGGGTGATTGGAAGGAGAATGAGGAAAAGTTGAGGAACATTCTTGTAGAATTTAAAAATGTTATACATATAGTCGATCCATTTAGATGGACGCCGGTTAAGGTTGAGGAGGTAACATATTTCAGGCTACATGGATTGGGCGGACGTGAAGTTAACTATAAGTACAAGTATACAGATAATGACCTACGTAGATTAAAGAACATCATTGAGAAGTTCTTAGGTGCATCAAAGGAAGTGTTCGTAATGTTTAACAATATCTACATGCGTGATGATGCTTTAAGATTTAAGGATATCCTTCAGCAAGCCTAATTGCAGCATCAAGAACTTCCTTGACACCTACGCCCTTTAATGCACTCATGTAGTAAACTTCACCTTTAAATACTGACTTAACTGCTTTAGCAACTAATTCTAACCTTTTCTTACCAACTATGTCAATCTTATTTATAGCTACTAACATCTTAGCTTTCCACTCATTGAATGTTGTTAATAAATTCCTAAGTAATGTAATTTGCCTATCTAAACTATAGTAAGACCCTTCGTACGGATCTACTATGAATATTATCGAGTCAGGTAAGTTCTTAAGAGCCACTAGAGCCTTTCTCTCAATAGGATTTAGTTCATTAAGAGGTCTATCAAGGATTCCAGGTGTATCAATAACCTGTATTCGCCTATAGTTCACCTCAAGATGGCCTACTATGATTTCCTTTGTTGTGAATGGGAAGGGTGATATCTCAGGTTTAGCGCTTGAGATTCTACTAACAAATGTTGATTTACCTACCTGAGGCATCCCAGCTACAACTATCTTAGGCTCACTCATAATTATGCATGGTAGCTTTCTTAACTCATTAACTACTTCCTTAAGACATTCTAGATCCTTTCTTAAGCGTCTAAACACTGAGAGTACCCTACCCACATATTCTCTCGATAACTTCCTCGCTTCAGGTACGTCAAAGCTTAACCTTATCCTCTCACTGTACTCTCTTGTAAGTTTCCTAATGACAGACTTATAACCAATAATCTTACCTATGACATCACTGTATCTGTTACCCATGCTTGACATCGCTATTAGGTCTTTATAAAATTGATGAAGCTCGTCGTATTTAGGTAGCAGTTCTATATTCCTGTAAAAATCATTCATTAAGTAGTCATGTATTCTTTCGATCCTAATTAAGTATTTGACTAAGCCCTTCTTCCTCACCGATTTTGCTACACTTACTTTCGAGTTGTAAATCTTTAATATCTTAACTCTAATATCATCAAACGTTCTAATTCTTATACCCTTTAACTTATTACTTAAACATAGCCTTTCCTCTTCCAAACCACTTTCCCTCTATACTTTATAGCCACTATTCTATGGTGGGGAATTACCTTCTCACCAATTATGATCCTATCTTTTAATACATCAGTATCCTTACTTAGCCTGATTTCGTTTACATTGCTTTGGCCTCCTGACCTATCTATGATATCTATTGTGACGTCTTCTAAGCTACGTCCACTCATCCACCATAGCTTCTTTAGTGTTCTCTCAATAGTTGCTCTACCCATATTACTCATCACTCACATTATAGGTACAAACTCTTAAATTCCTGATTGCGAGATAGCAGTGGTGTTAAGTGTGGGCTATGAAAGGTTAGGAACTGGTGCTACTGCTGTAGGTATTAAGACCAGTGAGGCTGTAGTTCTTGCAGCTGAGAAGAGGGTATCTTATGGAGGGTTCGTGATGAGTAGAGCAGCTAAGAAAGTGTTTGGTGTTAAAGGTAGGTATGGATTTGCATTTGCTGGTTTATTTGCTGACATACAAACTCTTAGGAGACTCATGGAGGTTGAGATACATGCCTACGAAGTAACTAATGCTAGGCCTATGAGTGTAAAAGCAGCTGCTAGACTGCTTTCAGTAATACTTTATCAGTATAAGTACTTCCCATTCCTATCGGAAATAATATTCGGAGGTATTGATGACGAAGGCACACATCTATACGTCATGGACTCGTTAGGCTCAATGATAGAGGACGATTATGCAGCAATAGGTACTGGAGCACCAATAGCGATAGGTATCATAGAGAATAGTTATAAGAAGGACTTAAGTATTGAGCAAATCGAGAAGTTAGCTATTGAAGCAGTTAAGGCAGCCATAAGACGTGATGCCGTATCAGGTGACGGTGTCGATGTCGTCCTCATAACTAAAGAGGGTATTAAGGAATCATCATATACCATAGAGTAAGGAGTAAGGAATGAATTCCTTTAATGTCCAAAAAGCAGTAGCACTTCAGAAGTTTCTCTCAAGTTTAGTTAGGAAGGAAGGGAGAATAGATAGATTAAAAAGTATTGTAGGTCTAGATGTAGCTTACGTAGGTGATACTGGGGTAGCAGTAGCAGCTCTACTTGAATATCCCTCATTAACATTAAAAGAGTACGTTGTAGTTCGAGGGTATGTCCCTATACCCTACATTCCAGGCCTCCTAGCATTTCGTGAGGCACCATTACTCATAAAGGCTTACGAGAAGCTAGGCATCGATGCTGACTTGGTAGTAGTTGATGGTCACGGCATAACTCATCCAAGAAAATTCGGTATAGCGTCACATATAGGTGTAGTGCTTGACTTACCATCAATAGGGGCTGCCAAGAAGATACTTGTAGGAGGCGTAATTGAGGTTCACGGCCGTAAGTACCTAACCACAATAGATAATGAGTTAGGTGCTATAGTTGTTGAGCGAGGCAAAAAGAAGGTCTACTTAAGTATAGGTCATAAAATATCTCTTGAGGAAGTAGAGAAGTTAATACCTAAGATATTTAAGACACATGACTTACCTGAACCAACATATATAGCTGATCTCATAACGAAGAAGGAGAGGAGGAAGTTAGTAAATGAAAAGCGTAGGACGAAAGACCGTAACTATAAGGTGTAAAGTAGTTAGTGGTATTGGTGAAGGTAGTAAATACGTAAGGCTTAGTTATTATGAGGAAATACTTAAATCCATACTCAATGGCGAAAAACCCTACCCCGGCACGTTAAATATTCTTTGTGACATCAATTATAAAGCATTAATTACTAAATGCAAACCTAGGACCGTATCCAACTTTAGGAGTTATGGTGGTTTCTACTACTGGTATGCTATACTCAAGTATTCCAAGTTAGGTAATAATTATGTAAAACTTGATGTAGTTATTCTAAGACCTTTCCTAAGCAAACATAAAGAAAATGTCTTAGAGATAGTATCCAGTACCTACTTGAGGAATTATTTAGGCTTAAAGGATGGTGATGTAGTAGAGCTGGATTTATTCTGTAGTGAGGGTGTATAATTATGATTAAGTTTAAGTGTTATCGATGTATACATTGCTGCTTCTTCGTGACACCTAATGATTACCCCGTATTGCTTAAGGAGGAAGTGAATAGATTAAGAAACTTAGCTAAAAAGTATAAAGTCAATGTAGCTTTCAAGAAGATAAATGACATCTTCTACATGTGGGTTATTAACGGTTTCTGCCCATTTTATGATGTTAAGGAAAGGAGATGCTTAATCCATAATGAGAAACCATTATCATGTAAAATATTCCCCCTATTATTAAACATAAAGACTAGAGAGATTAGTGCCTCAATGATGTGTGATTGGGTGGCTAAGAACATTAAAGTAATAACTAACTTAAACTTACAGGAAGTATTTCCTGACGAAGTGAAAGCTTTAATAGAACTATATAAGAGGATTGTAGTATTAAGAGGAGGAGGACCATGAGTAAGGGTAAGTTACTGGGAACAAAAGGAACTTCAAGAACAGATATATTCTTCACTACCTATGATGAGAATGCAGCTAACATTCTCATAGATACCATAAAGAGTAAGTACAAGGTTTTAAAGATATCTCGAAGTAAAGTACTTAGTGAATTTTACTATGTATCATTAGAAGGTAAGGTCAAGGATGTAGAAAGTATAGTATCACGTATTAAAGGGATTACTTGGTATAAAATTGATTATATAGAATTTAGATAGGGACTTGATAGCTTCAGCTTCATAAACCTAGTGCCTTATCTAGAGCTATTAGGGTAATTATTACAGAGAAAGATAATGCTATGAAGAATGAAAGTATAAGTACATCATTAATTCCTGAGGTATAGTTCTTGATACTATGTAGTATTACAACTATAGTGAGGATGATTAACACTATTATTACTTTAAGCTTTGAGCTTATACTTCCACCACTCTTAAATGAGTTTAATCTTAATACCACCTCCTAACACCCTTGATAATGCTACGGACATTGATGTAAGGAATGCTATGTAGACGCTTGGAAGGAATACTAATGTGTAAAGATATGTAACACCCATGACAATGTATGAATAAAATAGTTTTGTTAAATCACTTAATGCTATAAATCTTTTTTCAATTACTTTAGGTCTTAACGGCTCATAGATACTCTTGAATACTATAGTTAATGAGTTACTCGACTTATTTAATGGTAGTGTGCATTCATATAACTTTATATTACGCCATGTAAACATGCTCCAATCACATACTACATTAACATCGTTTATAGTAATGTAGTCTATGCCGACATTGCTATATCTAACTAACTTTATTTGCGCACCTACTGATTGAGTGTATAAGTTAATAATGAGTATGTCACCATAATTTGCCATTCCCTTAACTATAACGTCATTGCCTAATATTATGGAGAGACCATTACCATATAATAAGAATGGTGTTTTAAGTAATAATCTACTTCCAATTTCACTAGTATTCACTTCATGAGGTCGAGGTACAAAGAGGTAACCCATAAACTCAACTTTAAAGAATAGTGTTATGTTAGTTGGTATTAAGTCTTTACTATAACCTAAATATATAACTCCGTCTCTATTACCTAGAATTACACCTTTAGGTTCATCTTCATTCGCCTTTGTATATACAAGTAATATAGGATATGGTATTCTATTACCCATTTCATCAACTATTACTACCTTTGTTGAGTTGATGAAGGAGGAACCTAATGATTGACCTATACTTGGTGTTAAGTAGGCAGTAAAGGCGGGCAGTAGCGGGAAGCCTACATACATAATTATCGATGAGGCTATCAAGAATGCGCCTACACCCTTACCAATCCTGAATGGTAATGAGTAGAGCAGTATGCCTAACAACATCAGCTTATTTTTTAGTGAGTATATGGTTAGCGCTAAGAAGTATATTATTTTGAGAGCTGATAGAGCTAAAGACACATAGGTAATCGCTATATTAATAGGTGATGAAATAACAAATGCGTGAATACCTTTGAAAAGTGAAGATATGTATGAAAGAGCACCAAATAATGTTAATAATACAGCTGTTCTAGCTACGAGCCAATTTAGGAAGCTTGACCAAGAATACCCTATTAGGTTTAGTATGTAATCACTTAAGTAGAGGAGTATCCCATAAATGGATATTAATACCATAGTTGAAATAGCGTCAATTATTAAGAATACCCCCCACTTCTTTAAGCCCTTATATGGTATAGGTAACGTTAATATCAAAACCCCTATGATATAGGTGAGTAATGCTAGGTTTGAAGCCAGTAGTAGGAAGTCCATTCATGGCACCTTATCATGGCGTTATTGGGGCTGGCGGCATAGGCTGATATACATTACTGACTATGTATGAAATTAATGCAAATATTGTTGACCCCATCGCCATCCAAAATGCAGCTAGAACAGCATCTTCAATTAGTCCTTGTCCTGCCCTCTTAACTCTATGTATAGGTATAGGGGATCCACGAATAGCCCACCCAATAATCCATGTAACTAGGAATAGTAGCCAGGCTATCGTCATTAATTGAGTAGTTAACTGCTGAATGAACTCTATAACTCCCACACTCCTCCCCACACATTAAAAGGGTTTAAAAATTGTATTGGTAAGGGAAGGAGTGTATGCGTAAATGGGGCTTTAGGAGGGATTTATACTGGTGCCCTAACTGCAATATACCGTTAAGGAATGAGTCATGCGGTAAATGTGGAGGTAAGGCTCTTAAGATTAAGATAAACGAGCCAGGGGATCTAAGACCAGCATTTGACGGTGATCTAAAGTTTATTGAAGAGGCTTTAATTAACGAGTTTAGTAGTACTAAGTTAATGAATAAATTGGGTATAGGTTACAATCTAACATTTCTTAATAGAGTACCCCATTATGACGACATGAAGGAAGTAATAGTTGGTGGTGTAGTCGTTGGTAGACTGTATTTTGATCCTTACCAATTTAGATGGCGTTGGCGTCTCAATAAATTGAGTGCTTTAGAAGCTTTGAATGAAGGCTTAATTAGGTACTATGTTAGAGATAATGTTAAACCATTGGAGATAGTAGGTGATGCTAGTAACGCCAAGGATGGTGAGCAGGCAGCAGTAGTTAATAGAAATGGGGATATAATAGCATTAGCTATTGCAAGAAGAGGTAAATTCAGGGTTCAAATAATATTTAGAGATAAGAAGGTAGTCAAACCATTTAAGACTAAATCATCAATAGATGACGTTCTTAAGGGGAATGATGAATATTTAAGGATGCTCATCTCAAGATCTTTAGCACACTTAGTAGTGATTACCGAGAGAGTTGGATTACCTGTAGTTTTATCCTACTCAGGAGGTAAAGACTCATTATTATCACTACATTTAACATTAAGTGCTGGCATAGAGCCTAAACTATTATTTAATGATACAGGCCTAGAATTTCCTGAGACAATTAGTAATGTCTATAGTGTTTCAAGGATTTACGGTCTAGATTTAATCATTGCTAAAGCTGGTGATAAGTTTTGGGATGGTGTTAAGGTATTCGGTCCTCCAGCTAAGGATTATAGGTGGTGTTGCAAGGTAGTAAAGTTAATACCTATAGCTAAAACGTATAAGAAGTACTTTCCGCAAGGTCTCTTAGTGATAATAGGTCAGAGAGCTCTGGAATCAATAGATAGGTCTTGGAGTGGGCGTGTATGGAGGAATAGGTGGTTACCTTTAGCTTTGAATACAACACCTATACAGGAATGGGATCAACTATCTGAATGGCTTTACATAGTTAAGAACAAACTACCTGTTAATCCTCTATACTCTCGAGGCTTTGATAGACTAGGTTGTTACCTATGTCCTGCTGCCTACATAGCTGAATATTATATAGTTAGTAGGGAACATCCCGAACTTTGGGAAAAGTGGTTAAACATACTTAATGAGTGGTGCACTAAGCTGGGCTTACCTAAGCAATGGGTTAGATTTCACCTTTGGCGATGGCTCAATCCATTAGGTCAGGGGAGAAGAAGAGTAGAAATATGGTTAGGGTTTAAGGAGCCATCGGATTGGGTTAATGAGTATAGGAGACGTTCAGAACTAACAATTACAGGTTCCGAGGTTGAGGGTGGATATGTAATTAATGTTGATGAAGGCATTCCTGTTGAAGGTGTAATGAGGCAGTATAGAGTTATTGGTTACAAATTGATCATTCATGATGATTACATCGTCATCATAGATGATGAGAGAGAAGTGAAAGTGAGCAAGTACATGATTAAGGTTAAAGATAAGAAGAACCCATTTGAATTAGCTGTTTTGACTTTAAAATTAGCAATAAGGTGGGGTAAATGTGTAAGTTGCGGTAATTGTAGTCTATGGTGCCCCAGGGGAGCTATATCGCTTACTAACGGGCATCCCGAAGTCAATCCTGAAAAATGTGTAGGCTGCGGAATATGTGTTGAAGTATGTCCATTAGCGGAAGTATTCACTGAGAAGTTAATAGTAAGTAGATTAGTAGGTAACCCTAAGGGGAGGGCTAGGAAGTTAAGAGCTATAAGCTTAGAATATGCTAAGGCGTTAAGGAAGGCTCAAATAACTAAGGAAGGAAAGAGTACTAAAGTAGAACAGTACTACGAGGGCATTAGTAAATTGTTTAGTGAGGAATAGAGGAGGTAGTTAAGGGTAGATCAGTTAGTGGTCCCTCATTCATCGATCATTCTAGGACACCTCTCATCACGCATCTTACATCCTTAAACATATTTTTAAGCGTGTTAATAACTTTCTTAACTATATTATCTACATCTATGGGGTTACCGGCAACAATTACACATAATACGTTAAATTGACCTGGAGAGTCATTACTTAAGAACCCCAATGCTAAAGACTTCATGGAATTATCTACATCAATGCTGATAGTTAAGAATGACTCCTTGGTGGGCTCATGCAATGTTAATTGGTCCCATGATCTTACTATGAACTCTCCAGGTATACCATCACATTCTTTAACATCATGAACACTGCAATCCTCATTTAGAAGTATTAACTTCATATCCTACCTCACTACATATAAATATACTCTATGATTAATCACACCATCGGAAAATAGGTATGTTTCAATAGGATCCCAACCAGGGATCTCAAATTCATGAGAAACCACACGAGTACCTCTACGTAGTTCCCTTTCAAGTTTAGGTCTAAGCATCTTATTTACTGAAGTAAGTAGGAATAATGTAATTATTGTTGCTTCAGAGATGTCAACATTAAACATATCGTCATTAATAACTATCACTCTCCCCTCAAGCCCCTTAGACTTAACCTGACTTAAAGCTCTCTCATATAAATCCTTACGTATCTCAACACATACAGCCTTCCTAACATTAAATACCTCAACAGCCCTTATCGGTATTCTACCATCGCCGCATCCTAAATCATATACAACGTCATTAGGTCCTGCCTTAGCAACTTTAAGCATGAAATCAACTACTGGGATCGGCGTCGGTACATACGGTACTGATATTCTACCACTCATTAATCCTCATCCACTGAAAAACTAGATACGCAGTATAAAATAACTTAAGTGATTTAGTATAATGCAATATTCGATAATAGATTCAGAAAGTACTTTAACATCATTAATCAGATCCCGGATTCCTCAACATCTACTACATATTTAACTATCTATCTTTTAATATTTAGCGTAGATTAAGTGATGGATAAAGATGCTGACTAAGCTAAGAACTAAGTTTAATAAGCTATTCTACGCTTTTGCTAAGTACTTAGTTATTGTAGGTGTGAGACCTAATCACGTAACTATTCTAGGATTGATTATCAGTTTATCCTCCCCCTTTATAATATACTTCGTACATAGAAGCGCTATTTTAGCTTTGATTCTTGTAGCTTTATCAGCTTTATGCGATGTACTGGACGGTATTATAGCTAAGCTTACTAAGTCTGCAACACCACTAGGCGCTTTTCTTGATTCCGTAAGTGATAGAATATCTGACGTTGTATACGCTATTATATTATTAATATTAGGTATAGATGCTTTCATAGTTATGATATTCGCATCTACATCACTCTTGATTAGCTACATTAGAGCACGAGCTGAATCATTAGGCATTAAGTTAGAAGGTGTGGGTATTATGGAGAGAGCTGAGAGGGTACTAGCCGTACTCATAATACTAATTATCATATCCATGGGTAACGTTACCATAGCTTATATAGCCACTCTTATAGTATCTATATTAAATGTCTTAACCATATTACAGAGGGGCATGGAGGTATGGAGGAGCATGAAGAGGAGTTCAAGACATGGATCTTCACCTTAGGTAATGAAGTAGTTGAAGGACGTGTAGTAAACACTAATGCCTCATACTTAGGGAGGAGACTCACATTACTAGGTTTTAAAGTCGTAGGCAACATATCACTAATTGATGATGTCAATATAATATCAAGTCATTTAAGATATGTTGCTAACACGTACAAGCCTAGATTAATAGTAACTACAGGAGGCTTAGGTCCAACACCAGATGATAGAACGTTGGAGGCTATTGCTAAAGCATTCAATAGGAAGTTAATACTAAATGATGAAGCATTTAAAATGGTTAAGGAGAAATATAGCGAAATTAACTTACCGATGACTGAGGAGAGAAAGAAGATGGCATATCTACCTGAAGGTGCTATACCGATTCCTAATCCCGTCGGTACAGCGCCTGGTTCATGGCTTGAAGTACCTGAGCTCAACTTAATAATCATATCATTACCTGGAGTACCGAGGGAATTAGAAGCTATGTGGGAGGGCTGGGTTGAGAAGAGATTAAGGGATATAGGAGCTAAGGTATACATATTTGAAGAAACCTTCACCGTTATAGGTATTCCTGAATCTTCAGCTGCTAAGGTATTGAAGGATGTTCAAAAAAGATATGGTAATGTTTACGTAAAGACTCACCCTAAGGGCCATGAGATTAGGGGTCCGAAGCTAGACGTATACATTATGGCATCATCTAGAGAGGAGAGTGAGGCGCGGAAAGCAGTTAGGATTGTTAAGGAACTATTAATGAGGAAGTTTAAGGAGCTAGGTGGTAATATTCATGAGTGACCTCTAAAGAAGTTGTATAGACCCATACCACCAGCTATTTCCTCCCACTCTATACCGAACGGTATTAGTAACTGCTGTATAACAGATTTTAATGCTTCCACATACTCATTTATATTAACGTCGTCTAGCTTAGCTAATTGAACAGCCTTAACCTTATCCCTAGTCTTAGTCTTAACATAGAATATGACGTCCCCTCTACCAACAATAACTCCGTACTTCCTTAACTGCTTAGCAGCTTTTACATGAATTGGTGTAGTCTTAACGTATTCTTCTAATGGCTTATTTAATGTAGTCCTAAAAGCTACTTCATCTAGAGTGAACTCCTTATTCTTAAGCTTTAAGTATACTTCCTGAATTGCGTTCTTTAAGGAATTCTTAACTTTATCAAGCATTACAGGGTTATCCTCTAAGTCTCTCATGAGGTTTACAGCCTTAATGAAAGTATCTTGGAGAAGTTTAGGTACATTCTTTTTCTTGCCAACCATACCCTTAATATCTACTTTACCGCTATCCTGTACACCTATGTAATTTTTCTTTAATGCGAAAGCAACGTATTTATAGACCTTATCAACTTCAAGATCAAGCTGAAACCTCTCCTCAACCCACTTGATCAATTCGTTTAGTTTCTCTTCATCAGGCTTCCATAGGAATAAGGAGTCGGTATCTCCGTAGAGGACCTTTAAACCAAGCTCTTTAGCCTTTCGTAATGTTAATGTAATGACGTATCTACCTAAAGCCGTTACTGACTCAGCTACTGAGGGTGTATAGAGTGGGAACTTCTCATGGCCGAAGACACCATAGCTAGCGTTTATATATACCTTCATAGCGCTTTGAACAACATCATACCAACTTCTTAACTCAGCAGGTAAGTCCTTTCTCTTAGCTAACTTCTTGTAAATGTTAACTCTAAAGTCTCTCAACATACCTACAAGTTCTGATGTAATACCTTTCCTACTTAAGCAAACCTTATGTAGAGTTCTACCTGATTCATCCTTTATCTCACCTATCCCACTATCCCTACAGAACTCAGGTAGCGGGTCTATGGTTTCATAGCTTAAGTTCCAAACCTTAATTATGCTTGGGTATAGTGATGCAAAGTCTAACACTACTACATTAAAGTATACACCGGGTATTGGGTCTATTACTATAGCACCTGCATATCTCTTACCACCTATCTTAGCTGATGTCTTAACTACACCCTTAATCTTTAGTAACTCATCCTCATTAGGTATTAAGTAGTTCCTCCTCCTATGCTCCCAATACATTAGATTCTTAATCCATGCTGATACCTTCCTCCTAGTGACATCCTCTAATGACATCTTAGCTAATCTCATAATCAGTATTATTAATTTCCATACTAATTCATCGTTAAACGTTGTTAGTCTTAATGTTAAGGAGCTATCAGTAGAGTTATACTCTGCTAACTCGCTTAGTGAGAGATCTCCAACAGCTTCCTCAAGCTTTACCTTCGCCTCACCTAATAATGCTTGAGCTATAGCATCAAGGGTCTTCTCCTTATATGCTGAACCAAATGCATAATTCTGTATGGCTTCGATACTAAAGAACTTATAGAGATCTATATGGAATCCATGCTTTATACTTACGAAATCCCTTACTTCAACTATGGGGTTTAATTCAGGATCTATACCTAATACCATAGCTCTATTGTGTAGGTATGGTAGGTCGAATTCATCACCATTAAACGTTAGTATTAAGGGATAGCTATTAATTATTCTGAACGCTTCAAGAATTAATGCTCTCTCACTATCAAATATCTCTACCTCATAATCCTTAGGCATCCTCCTTAAATCGCCAATCTCAATACCATCTCTAGCTAATAGGAGAACTTTTCTCAATCCGTCATTTGATGTTAGAGCTATACTTATTATGGGGTATGGAGTCTTTACAGCATCAGGTATTCTACCCTTAAATGGAGTATATACTTCTATATCTATTGCTAATCTCTTAATTTTAGGTGGTTTAGCCTCGAATAGAGGTACATATCTTAGTGCGTTTCTCTTTAAATCTTCAGGTAGGTCCTTAACTGCTGACTCGAATAGCTCGATTACTTCCCTAGGTATCCTTACTTCAACCTCCTTCAGTACGCCCTTCTCAGCCCTATATAACATCCCGGGTATTAGGCCATTATCAAATATGTAGTTGTCATGATATTTAATCCTAGCCTCCCACACATTCTTAAAGTAATTCCTCAACCTCCTGACTGCTTGAGGGTCTTTAACAACGACCTTAGTAAGTCGAACCTCCTTACCTCTAAGTAGGTCATACTTCTTAACTATTTCTAGGTGACTAAATGATTTATCATTAACTACATTCCTCATTTGCCTTATTCTATCAGGTTCCTCATCTGTTAGAAAGTAAGGCATGTGTCCCGTAACATCATAAACTTCATAGACCTTATTTTCCTCGTCATTATAGAATCTTAAGTAAGCCTTAGCATGTGTTCCTGAGTAGTATGAACCCATTAAGTAAGCCTTATCAAATGTGTTAGTCCTACTTAAGATTTCTGAAGACTCGCTGTATTCCTTAACTTCATTAGACATCACGTATAACACTACATTAACTCCTTCAATACTATATTGCTTTGTATTAGAGTTGACCCTTTGTTTAGTGAATTCCATGAGGCTCTTATACCTGCCTCTATGCCTCATTAATACTCTATTCCTAACCCTCTTCATCCCCCAAAAGACACTCACCTTACTAACTTTAAAATAGCTATCATACATGATGCTTTAAGGACATACTAAATAAGCTGTATTACCATAGCATATCTTAGGTGTTATCTTGACTTACACGATACTAGCGTTAGCTCCTAGAGGTATGTTCTTAGGTATAGCTACAGCGTCAGGCAGTATTGCTGTTGGTTCTCGCGTTCCATGGGCTAAGTACCCAGTAGCTTGTGTAGCTACTCAAGCATATACTAATCCATCCCTAGGTCCTAAGATAATAAAACTTATTAGTGAAGGATATAACGCATCTGAAGCCCTGAGAAGGGCCTTAAGTGATGATCCTGAACCTAATCTCAGGCAGATCGCAGTACTAACGATTAATGGTGATAAAGCTGTTCATAACGGGCATGACATACCTAGGGAGCTAGGATATTACATAGGTCCGAGTAGTGTATGTATCGCTAATTTAGTAGTTAAGTCTACGCTAGTTCAAGAGATGTGTAAGGTATTCGAGGATAGTTATGAAGGAATTAATAACTTGAGAGAATTCGTGAAGTCACTCATGAAGGCACTAGAGTATGCACATAGTGTGGGCGGCGATAAGAGGGGTGATAGAAGTTCAGCACTATTAGTCGTTGGTAACACACCATATGGAGGCCTTTATGATAAGATCATAGACCTAAGAGTAGATTACAGTAACGAACCTATAGAGAAGCTCAAACAACTGGTCGAGGCATACTTAGGGTTTAAAATAACTTAAAATCAGCACTTAAATCAGCACTGCCAGCTTCACTCCATCACCAAGGAAGACTCTTTTATAAATTCCGCAATCACTAAGTATGATGAAGGGCCCGTGGCCTAGCCTGGATAGGGCGCCGGCCTTCGGAGCCGGAGGTCCCGGGTTCAAATCCCGGCGGGCCCGCCACACTTATAAACCCTGCCATCAGCTCAGGGGTAACTCTTATAGGCTTTTCTCTACGTTTCAGCTTCTTGGAGCAGACTGAAACATCAGCTGTGATAATCTTGTCTGAACGTAATCTATGGTGGGAGAAGGTTGATGTTTCTAAGCTTAGTGAGATGCTAGGTATAGGATTTTGAAGTATGTTGTTGAGAGACATGGCCGTAAGAAGGTTCTTGAAGAGACAGGAATTAGCAGGGTTACTCTATGGCGGCTACTGGAGAGAAAATCTTCTGTTAAGCCAGAGTACGTTAAATCACTCCTCAAGTTGTTGACTCGTAAAGATTTTGAGAAGATTGTTAGTGCTAGAGACAAGCTTAGAGTATTAGGCATCTTGAGAGACGATGATACCATAGACTATAGCCTAGCGTTAGAAATACTAGCCGTAGCTAAGGATGATGAGTACCTTAGGAACGCTATTCTAAGGTTTGTTGTCCAGAACTTCGGTGAAGACCTTAGGAAGATGCTTGGAATAAGCTTTGCAGGAATAAAGATGACATGGAGTGAAGACTTCGAGTATTTCCTTAGGGAGTGCAAGAAGCGTAGGAAGGTAAAGAATCCAGAGACCCTAAAGTACTACAAGAGCTTGTTTGAGAAGAATCTTGAGGGTAAGGAACTTAGTGAAGAACTTATCGACTATGTGGTTAACAATCCAAATAAATGGTTAAGGAACATATTTCAACACTATATCCGGTACCTATACTTCAGAAGGAAAATTAGTCCAGAGACCTTTGGATGGATAATGGAGGTAGTGCCTAGCCGTAGCTACAAGCTAGATGTAAGACCCTACAGGATAGAACTGGAAGACGTTAGGAAAACCCTTACCTACCTCAAACAGCATCACTAGACGTACTATACGATATACCGGGTTATGCTTGAGTCTGGAGCCAGGTT
>Ga0190363_1000506_pt1 | contig 22876 bp, 23 predicted proteins | sample 48721867_MG_FD_161272 | JGI IMG/M metagenome (GOLD analysis project Ga0190363, IMG submission 161272) | Hydrothermal vent microbial mat bacterial communities from Southern Trench, Guaymas Basin, Mexico - 4872-18-6-7_MG | ecosystem: Environmental > Aquatic > Marine > Hydrothermal vents >... | reverse complement strand
CGTGCTTGAAATTTCAGAATCACCTTTCCATGTTGCAATCTTACCGTCCAAAGTCATTGCAGCATTCAAAATTACGTATGGCCTATTATTTTTACCTGTCAATTTTAAACCATCCTACCCTATCTAAAACAATTTCACCTTCAACCATAACAAGCTTAACATTTTCAGTTCTACCTCTCAAAATTAAAGAAGCCAAAATATCATGGGAAAAGGCTAAATTATCCATGGTAAAATCAACAAAAACAAGATTAGCATTTTTCCCTTCATCAACAATACCAAGAACATCATCCAAACCCAAAATTTTAGCACCATTTTGAGTTGCCATCTTAAAAATTTCTTTTAATGAAATAGTTGAAGAATTTTTTTCTAAAACATTAAGATACATTAGAAGATAACGCATTTCTTCAAACATGTTAGGTTGATTAACCATAACATTGTCTGTACCTAAAGCTACAACTAAACCTTCCTTAAGAAATTTTTTGATAGGTGGAAAACCAACACCCATAATTGAGTTAGCTTTAGGGCAAACAACAACCCCAATTTTTCTTTTAGAAACTTCCTGTAAATCTTCTTCTGATGGGTGAGTTAAATGGATAAGAAAATCTGGTTTAAGCCATTTAACAGCCCTATAAACTTCACTACATCCTGTTCTAAGCTGAGAAATTTTTTTTGTTTCAAGACTTTCAGCAACATGGGTTGCTAAAAGTTTTTTATGTTTTCTATTTTTACAAATTTTTGAAAATTGTTGAAGAGCTTTATCCGTATATTCGTTTGGACTGCTTAAACCTATCCCATCAGCCATATCTAAAATTTTTAAAGCTTCTTTTAATGTTTCATCCGGTAATGAAGCTAAATTATCTTGAAGGGTTTTTTCATCCATGTAGGTTTTTGGTCTGCCAAGGATAATTGAATTGATTTTTAATCCATCTAATGCTTTCTTAAGAATTTTAATTCCGTTTATACCTTCTTCCCTAAAATCTACGAAAGTTGTTATTCCATTGGTTAACATATCTTTTAAAGTTGAACGTATAGCAGAAACAAGAATTTTTTTGTTTGTTTCTCTTAAAAACCTATGTTTTAAACCATTAGGTGGTTTCATTAAATCTAACAGTTTTTTTCCAAAACCCAATTCCTTAGCTGCGGAATCTCCCAAATGGACATGAGCATTTATAAATCCTGGGATAACAAGAAAACCTTTTGCATTAATTCTTTTTTTAGCTGAACCTTTAAACGTTCCAAAACCAACCTTAAAGATTTTTCCATTTTCAACAGCAACATATCCATCTTTAATCAACTTTAAATCTTTACCAGCTAAAATCATAGTTTTTTCAAAAACTATCAAATAAAGATTCACCGATTATTTAATGTTAGGTTGTCCAGAAAACATCTTCTCCAACATGTAAAACAAGCTTTAACTTTTCAAGATTAAGAATTCTATCAAAAATTTTTTTGTTTGTATAAGCTTCCACAATATCCCCAACGAAGATTGTGTGGTCTCCAGTTGTTGTTTGATGGGAAACTTTACATTCTAGATGGGCTACACATTCCACAATTATAGGTGGTTTAACTTTTTTAGCTGGCTGAGATGTTAAACCGGACTCCTTAAATTTATCTAAAGATTTTCCGGAAACACTTCCACAAAATTTTATCTTTTCCAGAAGATTTGCTGTAGGAATATTTACAACAAATTCTTTAGTTTCTTCTATAAGTTTATGAGAATATCTTCCTAAACCCACGCTGATTGCAATTTTTGGTGGGTTAAAAGATGTTGGCATAACCCAAGCAATAGGGATAATGTTTGCTTTTCCAACCTTATCCACACATGTAACAAGAACAACATTTCTAGGGTAAAGAAGACGGTAAGCATAGGCAAGATTTACTTTAACTTTTTCGTTTTTAGCCAAAACAAACACCAAAAATTAAAAATTTTAACATTTAAACTTAAAACTTTTGGATTAAAGAACTTTATCAGCCATTTCTAGACTTTTTTTAACATAGGTTGGAAGCTTATTCTGGTCATAACCTCCACTCAACTCCATAACAAGTTTTCTGGAAGAAGCATGTTTTAAAACATTTTTAAGCAACTCAAAAAATTCTTCAGGTTTCATATAGCCAAAATCAAGAGAATCATAACCTAATATAACATACAGAATTTGAGGGTCAAAACTGGAAACTAGGTTGTTTAAGTCTTTAATGGTTGGACGTTTTAAAAGTTCAAGTTGTTTATTAAGCCTAATAAAAGAAAATGAGATATACCTAATATTTTTTCTTTTTCTAAAGAAAAAATATACACCATCACCAAAATGTAAGTCTAAGTCAACTATAAGTATACGTTTATTCCGGCTTTTACTGTTTTCAATTCCAACACAAGTATTGTTAAAAATACAAAAACCGTGAGTAAAATTTTTGTGAGAATGATGACTAGGAGGTCTTAAAAGAACAAAAACAGCCTTATAAGCATCCTTCATAGCTTCAATAGTTGAACCACAAGCATAACATGCAGCTTCAAAAGAACCACGAACAATACATGTTCCATCTATAACTCTTTGATATTTTTTATTGTTATTTACAAGAAAAAAATATTGAGAAAGACTTTTTGCTTTCTTATCAAGTTTTTTAACAACATCCAAAAAATTTTTTGTATGAACTTTCAAAATTTGTTTTTCAGAAGCCTTTTTAGGTTCAAAAATTTCTCTTTCAACTTCTAAACTACGCCAAACAACATCAACTCTTTCAGGTAGTTCAGGACCTGTTCCAACATGCAATCTATGGTATGGGGAATAAACAACTTTAACCTTAGGCTTCAAACAATCTGTCCTCAAAAAATTATTCAAATAAAACTGAACGTACAATAATGTTTAAATAATCCCTAAAATGTTTAATCAGTTCTTTTACTGTTACTATCCCAACAAGTTTACCTTTTTCAACTATAGGTAATCTTCTAATGTTATTTTTAGCCATTAAAGTTGCTGCTGCAGCAATATCATAATGGGGAGGAACAGTAACCAGTGGTTTAGACATGATATCTAAAACCTTAACAGTTTTAGGGTTTAATTCTTTGACAAAAACTTTTTTAATCAAATCTGACTCAGTTAAAATTCCAATAGGTTTTTTTCCCTTAACAATAATCAAATCTCCAACATTTTTTTGACACATAAGCCTTAACGCTTCAAAAACTGTTAAAGAAGGCTTAACAGTCACAATTTTTTTACGCATAATCTCTCCAACAACAACCTTCTTCTTAACCAAAAAACACACCAACTATAAATCAAACAGAAAAAAATAAAGTATGTTAACCAACAGAAAACGTAGAAAATTGTAAAGGTTTGAGTTAGGAAAACCTTAAGAAATTTTTAATGGAGAATAGCTCACCTAGAGACTTGATAGTTCTGTTACTAAATCTGATAAAGACATTCTTAATTCTTCAAATTTTTCCTTTCCAAGTAGGTTAATGTATTTTTCTTTGTCAACCGTTATCATGATAAGAAGCAAGTTTGCAAATGATGGAACAAAACTGGAGATAAGTTTTTCAATTTTTTGGAAACGTTCAGGATAATCTTTAGGAAGACGGGCTAAAAGGTCTTCAACCTGTTTAACTAAACTTTCCACCTTTTCCCCATCCATTTTAATCACTTAAACATTTTAGGTTGATTTTTCTTTTTTCTTCAACGACAATGATTCTTTTAAGGTTCGCATCCAAGAAGCATCGGCTGTAACTTTCATTCCAAGTTTAAATCCACCTTCCCTCATCTTATCTTCAGCAATTCTAATAATTCCTTTTCCTTCATCTTCAGGTAAAGCTTCAGCAACTTTAACTCTTACATGTGCTGGACTAAAAATTCCACCAAAAATATCTATTTCATCTCCAGGTTTTACACCAATATACTGCATGGTTGCTTTGTCAATTCTTGCAATTCCAACATCACCTTTTACAGGCTCGGCAACTATTAACTTTGCCCTACCAACCAACGATAATCACCAAACCTAATTTAGTAATTTAGTTTTTATAAACATTTACCTAGGACCATTAATATAAAATTTTTTAGCTAAGCTGGAAAAAGCTCTATAATACATTTTTCCCCGGGTTTTTCACCTATTCTTCTTTCAATAACTCTTACTTTATAGTTTTCCCCACATCCAACATCAATAGCAGCTGTAAAAATTACACCCCTAGGACAAAGAAGCTGTGAATGTTCTGCAAGTAACCATTTGCAGGAATCCTCATAAATACATCCACCTTTAATGTTTATCAGAATATTTTTTCCTTTACAACTTACTTCAAAATCTGATTGTTTCATTAAAAGCATCTTATCAAGACTACTAATATAATCCATAACAACTTCACAAGGGTCATTCTTTTTGGTTCTCCACCTAAGAATATTTGTTATCCATATTTTTGCGTTTTCTTTCGTTGCTTCTTCAGCATATGAAAGACCCCCTGTTCTTAAAATGCTTGCTTTAGTTAAACCATATACCCAAGAGTTTAATGCCGCCTTAAGAGACCTTATTTGTCTTTCAATTTCTAGAATAGTTCTCACGGCTTTTAATGCCTCAGCTTTAATATCTGCGTTTGTCAAAAACTCTTCACCCTAATCTGATCATTAGGGAAGTACAAATATTTTTAAGTAACGTTAAGTTTAAACTTCAATAAAATACGTTAATAGTTAAAACGTGGAAGATTACAAAAATTGGAGGAGAAATACAAATTTAAAAGCCAAATTATTATCAAAAAATTAGATATAAAACAACTGGAGAAACTCAAAGTAGCAGAGGGTTTTACCAGATGGGTTAGAAGTACCAACGAAAAGTCTAAGAAGGAACTTAAACATGTTTTGTTTTCACGTTTAATGGGTGGGACTGAAGTTTGGGGTGCAATTGTTAATAACACACTTGTAGGTTTTATGATTGTTTCAAGTTGGACTGCTCTTCCAGGTGCAAAAATAATCGATGCAATTGAAATTGTTAAACATTATAGGGGAAAAGGTATTGGCTCAAAACTTTTAAACAGTTTCTTAAATGAATATCAAGATTCTGTTATAGGTTTACTTCTTTACCCAGAAGCTGGATATGAAGATAAGCTGATAAAGTTTTATAAAAAACATGGTTTTGAAGATTTAGAAGAAGGTATAATGATCAGATTTCCATCTAAACCTGAAAAACTTATGGTTTGGGTTAAGTATATTCAAGACCTACGTAATCTTTACGACAGACTTTTAAAAATTATTAGGGTTGAAACCTAAATTTTTTGTAAAGCTTGAGGTTTTTCAACTTCCTTAAAATGGGGAATTATTTGGGTTGTTAAAATGTTGATGGACCTTCTAATGTTTGGACCTATAGGTGAACCTGCAACAATTTGAGTTGCACCAGTTTTTATGATTGCAGCAATTTTTTCTATACATTCATTAGGAGTTCCAGCAACAGCAAAGGAATCAACCATTTCTGGTGTAACCTGAGAAAAAGCTTCACCCAAATTTCCTTTTACCAAACTTTCCCTAATTTTTGCTCCAAGTTCAGGTTTAATATCATGTTTTTCTAAAACAGGGTCAGGACAACCAGCAACAATAAATGCAACAACAGGTACAGCTGCTTTTAAAGCTTTTTTAGGATTTTCATCAACAGAGAAGGATGTATAAGCAGCTACATCAACTGATTCAAGAGGTTTGTTAGCTTTAGAAACTCCATCTTTAATATGTTTCATAGCTGTTTCTATATCTTTAGGATGAGAAGCGTTGATTAAAACTCCATCCCCAATTTCAGCTGCTAATTCCAACATTTTTGGTCCTTGAGCACCAATATAGATAGGAACAGGTTTTCCAACCTTAAAACTAAGTTTAGCACCTGGAACCTTGTAAACTTGACCAGCAAAGTTTTTGATACTTCTTCCACTTGTCATTTCACGGATGATGTAAACGGATTCTCTAATGGCTGCTAAAGGTTTTTGCATAGGGATGCCAGCTTGTTCAAGAGTTGTTCGGTCTCCAACACCAATACCACAAACAACCCTTCCAGGACCTATCTCATTTAAAGAACAAATTGCTCCTGCTGTTACAAGAGGATGAGAAAGATAAGGATTAGTAACTCCTGTTCCAACAGTTATTCTATCAGTGTATACAAGAATCATCGTTAAGGTTACGTATACATTTCTGTTGGTAAAATGGTCTGTAATCCATATATTGTCAAAAAGTCCCTTATCAGCTTGAATTGCATAATAGGTTGTTTTCCAAAATAATTCTCTTGGAACAAATTCTAATCCAAATCTAACCATAATATTCAATCCCCACAAATTTTTTCTGATGTTTAAACATAAAGATTTTATTTTTGAAGATTTATTTTGCAGTTTTAAGAAGGTCTTCTACCATTCTTGCAATTTCTTCTAGTTTTAACTCGTTAAGCATGGTTACAGTAATCTCTGGTTCAAGAATTATACCTGCTTCCAAAAGTTTTTCAATTCCAGTATCCGAAGTTAATTGGTCACGTTGCCAATAATACAAAATTGTTTTTGCTAAACCACTAGGCATAAGTTCTGCTTTTTTGGAGTTTAAAAGTAGATCAACAATTCTTTCAGCAAGCTCAATTCTAATAGCCATAGGGATCTTCTTCACTATTTCCATCAAATCCTTCTCCATTGTTTTCTCCTCATTTTTTTCTCAAACTAAACTATTATATTAAGTTTAGTGTTGTTAAAATTTTGTTTAAAGTAAAATTAGATTTTAGTTAAAAAATTAAAATTAAAGTTTTAAATTATGAATTTTGATTAAAATTTCTACTTAAGGGAAAACTTTTTAATAATTACATCCAACCTTTAAATAAAAATTATAAATGTAAAATTTGTGGTGCTGCCAAATGATCATTGTTGAACCTAAACCTTTGGAAGAAGTTTTAGAGATGGTTAAAAACGAAAACAGTATTCTTGTTGTTGGATGTGAAGGATGTACAGCTATAACTCAAGCTGGTGGGGAGAAGCAGGCTGAAGTTATGGCACATTTGTTGGAAATGGGTTTAAAACTAAAAGGAAGAAAGGATGTAAAAATCAAGGCCACAAGTATTCTTAGACAATGTGACCGGCAAATGGTTGCTATTTCCTTAAAGCCTTTGCTTGAAGGTTATGATGCTGTAGTTTCAATGGCTTGTGGTGTTGGTGTTCAAACAGTAGCAGATATTTTTTCAAATAAGAAAATTTACCCAGCCCAAAACACTAAATTTATGGGGTCTCATGATAGGGAAGTTGGAAAATTTTCGGAGATGTGTAGTGCTTGTGGTGAATGTATACTTCATGAAACTGGTGGAGTATGTCCAATAACAAGATGTGCTAAAAGTCTTCTTAATGGTCCTTGTGGAGGTTTTGCTCGGGGAAAATGTGAGGTTGGTGGATGGACTAGAGATTGTGCTTGGGTTTTAATCTTTAACAGACTTAAAGCTCAAGGTAGACTTGACCTTTTTACAAAGTTTAGACCGCCAAGAAATTATCAGCTTTCCCAATCTCCACGTGAGCTTGGAGGTGAATAATTAAGATGTCAAAACCAGCCTATAGTGAGTTGATGAAAAAAATTAATGAGGGAAAATTTGTTGTAACTGGAGAGGTTGAACCTGTTAAAACAACAGATTTAACAGAAGTTTTGGAGGCTGCTAAACGATTAAAAGATTGTTGTGTGGCTGTAAATGTAACCGATAATCCAACAGCTTTTGCCTACATGAATGCACTTGTTCCATCTTATATGATCCAAAAAGAAGTGGGATTAGAAGCGGTCTACCAAATGGTTACAAGAGACAGAAATAGGCTTGCTTTACTTTCAGATTTGCTTGCTGCTGGAGCATTAGGAATAAAAAACATTTTAGCCTTAACCGGAGATTCTGTTGTGGTCGGTGATAATCCTCAAGCTAAACCTGTTCATGACCTTGATAGCACACAATTTATTTACATGATACGGAAAATAGTAGATGAAGGAGTTGATTTAGCAGGTAAGAAAATCCATAATCCACCAAAATTTCATGTTGGAGCTGCGGCAAATCCGAATGCTGACCCCTTAGAACCGGAAGTTTATAAGCTTATAAGAAAACAAAACGTTGGTGTTGATTTTATTCAAACCCAGTCAACCTATGACATAGAAGTTATTAAAAGATTTATGAAAGAAGTTGAATCTATAGGTGTTAAGGTTCCCATTCTGATAGGTGTAACACCCTTTAAAAGTATTAAGATGATGGAATGGTTGGTTAAATTTGTTCCAGGAATTACCGTTCCTTCAGAAATTCAGGAAAGACTGTATAAGGCTAAAGAAATAAGCAAGAAAAAATTTGAGGAGGAAAACATCGAAATTTTTAGTGAACTTTGTAAGGAAATAAGAAAAACAACTCATGCTGCTGGAATTCATATGATGGCTATTGGTTTTGAATGGGTTGTTCCACCTATTCTTGAACGTGCTGGAATTAGAAAAGCTTAGCATGGTGTAAAGGTGTGATTAACCTAAACCTGAAAAAAGTTTTGGGGGAAATTTACTTATGAGTGTATCTGTTGCATTTTGTACTTGTGGAGGTTTACTTGAACAAAAAATTGATTTTAAAGCTTTAAGTGAATCGGTGAAAAAGATTGATGGGGTTGCGGATGTTAAAGTTTATTCTGCACTTTGTGCTGGTGAAGACCTAAAAAAATTGGAGGAAAATTTAAGAAAAATAAATCCTAAAGCTGTTGTTATTGCTGGATGCAGTAAACGTTTAGTTTTACCATCCATCCAACCTGTTTTAAAAATTTTAAACATTAATCCTTCATGTGTTGAAGTAGCTAACCTACGTGAACAATGTGCATGGGTTCATGATGGAGACCCAACCCAGATAACTGGGAAAGCTGAAAGAATGGTTTGGGTTTCCATAGAAAAAGCAAAAAATCTTAACCCAACAGAAACACGTAGGTTTAAGGTTAAGGATAAGGCTCTTGTTATTGGTGGAGGAATAGCTGGAATTCAAGCTGCATTAGATTTAGCTTATCAAGGGTTTAAAGTTTACCTGCTTGAACGTTCTCCAACCATTGGTGGAGTTATGGCTTTACTAGTAAAAACATTTCCAACAGATGATTGTGCAATTTGTATTGAAGGCCCTAAAATGGCTGAAGCTATGGCTCATCCAAACATTGAAACTATAACTTATGCCGAATTGAAAGATGTTAAAAAACTTCCAGACGGGTTTAAAGTTAAAATTGTGAAAAAACCCCGTTATGTTGATGAGTCTAAATGTACTGGATGTGGAATTTGTGCTGAAAAATGTCCGGTTAAAGTTCCTAATGAATGGGATGGAAAAATAGGTTTTCGTAAAGCTATTTATCTTCCATTCCCCCAAGCTTTACCCAGAAAATATACCATAGACCCAGAAAACTGTTTATACTTTACTAAGGGTGTTTGCAAGGTTTGTGAAAAATTCTGTCCAGCTAAAGCTCCAGATTTTAGCCAAAAACCTCAAGAAATAGAAGTTGAAGTTGGCTCAATTATAGTTGCAACAGGATTTGAAGAATATGACCCCTCAACCAACCCAAAATATGGATTTGGAAAAATAAAGGATGTTATTACTCAACTTCAGCTTGCAAGAATTTTAGACCCAGCAGGTCCAACCGAGGGTAAGCTTAAACGAGTATCTGATGGTGAAAAACCTAAAAAAATAGTTATGGTTCAATGTGTAGGTTCAAGAGACCCTGAAACTAATCCTTACTGTTCAAGATATTGTTGTATGGCTGCAATGAAAAATGCTATGTTGATTAAGATAGAACAAGACCCTGAAGCAGATATAACCATCCTATATAAGGATGTTAGAGCTTCAGGTAAAGGGTTTGAAGAATATTATTTAAGAGCTCAAGAACGTTTTGGAATAAAATTTGTTAAAGGTGAACTAATTCAGATTTATCAACAACCTAACTCAAAAGAAATTTCTGTTGAATTTTTAGACCCAACAGGTAAAAAAGAAGTTTTACAAGCAGACCTAGTTGTTCTTTCAACAGCAATGGTTCCATCTAAAGGAACAAAAGAACTTGCTGAAAAACTTGGAATAAACATTGGAAATGATGGTTTTCTAGCAGAATTGGATGAGAAAGTTGGTGGTGTTGAAACAAACATTCCTGGAATCTATATTTGTGGTTGTGCTCAAGGACCAAAAGATATTCCTGAATCTGTAGCTCAAGCTAGTGCAGCAAGTGCAATAGCAGCTCTCCATATGAAAGGAACTATTGAAAAACCAATTGTTGCACCTCAAACAGATAAGGAACTTTGTGGTAAATGTGGAATTTGTCAAACTATATGCCCGTTTAACGCAATAACAGTAGACCCTGAAGAAGGCTCAAAGGTTGATGAGGCTTTATGTCAGGGTTGCGGTTTATGTGTTACCTCTTGTCCAACTGGAGCACTTCAACTTCCAAACAATGACTATTTAATTGTTCAAAAACAGATTAAAACTGCCCTTAAAGATTTGGATAAAGCCGTAAAACCCATGGTTTTAGCTTTATGTTGTGAGGAATGTGCTTATACGATGCTTGATACAGCTGGATTTTTCCATAGAAAGTATCCTGTAAACATTCTTCCTATTTATGTGCCTTGTTTAAGTGCTGTTTCTGTTAGACATGTGGTTGATGCTTTAAATTCTGGTGCTGATGGAGTTATGTTGGTTGGATGCCCGGAGGAAAGATGTCATTTTAAGAAAGGTTTGGATAGGGCTGATGCTCAAATTAAACAGCTTAGCTCTATTTTTGAAGGGTTAAATCTTCCAGAAAAAGTTTGTATTGTTAAGGTTGCTGGAAGCATGGTTGAAGAATTTGTTGAAAAATCTCAAAACTTTGTTAAAAGTTTAGGAGGTTAAGGAAGAGATGGTTAAAGAAGAACCTAGAATTGGTGTTTTTGTTTGTCATTGTGGATTAAACATAGCTAAAACTGTTAATGTAAAGGAAGTTAGAGATTATGCAGCTAAACTTCCTTATGTTGTTTACGCATCAGACCAAGAATTTACATGTTCAGAGGCAGGTCAAAAAACGATCAAAGATGCTATTAAAGAACATAAGCTAAATAGGGTTGTTGTTGCTTCATGTTCACCTAAACTTCATGAATTAACGTTTAGAAGATGTGTTGCTGAAGCTGGATTAAACCCCTTCCTTTTTGAAATGGTTAACATCAGAGAACATGTTTCATGGGCTCATATGCATGAACCTGAAAAAGCTACGGAAAAAGCTAAACATCTTGTACGTGCAGCTGTTGAAAGAGCAGCCTTACTGGAAGAAATTGGAACTGTTTCAGCTTCAGTTATTCCTTCTGTTCTTGTTATTGGTGGTGGTGTTGCAGGTATTGAAGCTGCAATAGGTTTAGCTGATTATGGATTTGATGTTTACCTTGTTGAACGTAGCCCAACATTAGGTGGGAAAGCTTTTCAGCTGGGTAAAGTTTTTCCAACAGAAGATTGTGGAGTTTGTACTGCTCCAAGAAACTCTGAACTTCATAGGAAATGTTTGTATAAAGCTCCAATTTTAACTCATCCAAAAATTAAAGTTTACACTCTTGCAACAGTTAAAAGTTTGGAAGGTTATGTTGGAAATTTTAAGGCAACCATTAGTCTTCAACCAAGATATGTTAACCCTCAACTTTGTATTGAATGTGGAAAATGTGTAGAAATATGTCCGGTTGAAGTGCCAAACGAGTATGATGTGGGTTTAAGTAAGAGAAAAGCAATTTACCTTCCTTCAACTCAAGCTTTACCACCAGTTTATACTATTGATATGGCTAATTGCACTAAATGTGGAAAATGTGTAGAAATATGTCCAACCAAAGCCATAAACTTAGATGAACAACCCTCAGAGGTTACTTTAGATGTTGGAGCTATTGTGGTAGCTGTTGGATTTGAAGAATATGAACCTAAAGGATTGTATGGTTTTGGAGAATATTCAGATGTAATAACCCAACTTAAGCTTTCAAGAATGCTTGATTCTTCAGGTCCAACTAAAGGTGAGGTTGTTAAACCAAGTAATCAAAGAAAACCTAAAAAAATAGTTATGGTTCAATGTGTAGGTTCAAGGGATAAATCAACTCATATCTATTGTTCAAAAATTTGTTGTGCTATAGCTTTAAAAAATGCAAGAAGCATTCTTCAGAAAAACCCTGATACAGAGATTACGATTTGTTATAAAGATATTAGGCTTGCTGGAAAGGATTATGAACATTATTATGTTGACTGTCAAAACATGGGTGTAAACTTTATTAATGGAGATGTTTTAGAGGTTAAAGAAGACCCTGAAACAAAAATGCTTAAACTAAAAGTAAAACCAAAATATGGGGAAGAAGTTGAATTAGAAGCTGACCTAGTTGTTTTAACATGTGCTTTGATTCCAGCTAAAGGTATGGAGGAACTTGCAAGAACCTTAAACTTAAGCCTTTCCCCAGATGGATTTTTCATGGAGCTTCATCCTAAACTGGCTCCTGTTGATACAAATGTTGATGGAATCTACATTTGTGGAGCATGCCATAGTCCAAAGGATATTCATGAATCAATTAATCAAGCTAAGGCTGTTGTTTCAAGAGTTGCAACTTTACTTGCACCTGGAAAGGTTGAGGTTGATTTAGCTAAATCAATTATTGATGAAGACCTTTGTATTGGTTGTGGAAATTGTGTGGCTAAATGTCCGTATAAGGCTATAGAATTTACACCATATGGAACTGCAAGAGTTATTGAAATAGCTTGTAAAGGTTGTGGTGTATGTGTTGTTGAATGTCCAGCCAGAGCCATCCAACTACGCCATTACAAAGATGACCAGATCTTTGCTGCTGTTTCAGGAGTTTTGAAGGAGGTGTAAAGGTTGGAAAAGAAAGATTTTGAACCTGTTATTGTTGCTTTTTGTTGTTGGTGGTGTGCTTATGGTGCAGCAGATTTAGCAGGTTCAAGTAAAATGGATTATCCAACCAATATTCGAATCGTAAGAGTTCCATGTTCTGGAAGAGTTGACCCACTTCATATTCTTCATGCTTTTAAGGAAGGAGCTGATGGGGTTATGGTGGCTGGATGTTTAAAGGATGGGGGATGCCACTATATTGATGGAAATATGAAAGCTGAAAAACGAGTACTTCAACTAAAAAAACAACTTGAAAGTGTTGGTTTTGGTGGAGATAGGTTAGAAATCTATTTTATGTCTGCAGGTGAACCTGATAAGTTTGTTAAAGCTGCAACAGAATTTTATGAACGTATTAAAAAACTTGGTCCAAACCCACTTAAAAAGGAGGTTTAATAATTGAGAATTGCAACTTTAGGTTTAACTGGTTGTTCAGGCTGTCATGTTGCATTAGTAAGTTTACATGAGAAACTTTTAGAACTTTTAAAAAATGCTGAACTTGTTCATTCCTATATTTTAACAGATGAAAAGGAAATACCGGAAAATATTGACCTTGGAATTGTTGAGGGAAGTGTCAGAACAACCCATAATGAAGAAAAGGTGAAGGAGCTTAGAGATAAAACCAAAATTTTGGTTGCTTTAGGTTCATGTAGTTGTTTTGGTGGTGTTCAAGGTTTAGGTAACGTTTACAATGTTGAAACTTTACTTACAAAAGTTTATAAGCAAACAGTTACAACAGTTGAAGGTCTCATACCTACAAAAGACCTGCCTGAAGTTTTTAAGGTTAAACCAGTAACTGAGGTTGTTAAAGTTGATTATATGATTCCAGGATGCCCACCTGAAGTTGAAAGTATTGCTGAGGTTTTAACAGCAATTGTTCAAGGGAAAACTCCAACTCTTCCAGCAAAAAATGTTTGTGATGAATGTCCAAGGGAAAGAAGAAATATTCCTCCAAAAGAGTTAAAAAGACTTCATACAGGAAATCCAGACCCCAAAATTTGCTTGCTGGAGCAAGGATACCTATGTATGGGTCCAGCTACAAGAAGTGGTTGTGGAGCAAAATGTCCTAAAGCTAACATGCCTTGTGAAGGTTGTTATGGTCCATGTGAAAAAGCTTGGGACCAAGGTTTAGCGATGTTAGATGCTTTAACAGCTATGATGGGTAAGGTTCTTCCAAACTTTAAAATGGAAACCCATCCAGGGATGTTTTACAGATATACCTATGCATCTTCAATTTTATCAAAACTGTCAAAAATGGTTAAAAAGAGGTGAAAAATAGTTTGAGTAAAGAAATAAAAATTGAACCTTTAACTCGTGTTGAAGGTCATGGACAAGTAATTGTTAGAATTAATGTAAAAGATAAAAAATTGAAGGAAGTTGAGTTTAGTATTATTGAATCTCCCAGATTTTTTGAAAAATTTCTTGAAGGAAAACCTGCTGAGGAAGCCCCTCGAATAACTGAGCGTATTTGTGGGATTTGTTTTGTAGACCATCATTTAGCTTCGGTTAAGGCTGTTGAGGATGCTTGGAACATAACTATTCCTGAAACAGCTCTTCTACTTAGAAAAACCATTCATTATGCTGATTTTGTTACAAGCCATATGCTTCATATAGCCTTCCTGTGTTTACCGGATTTGGTAGACATTGAAGAAAGAAACTTTCTAGGATTAGCTAAAGTAAAACCTAACCTTGTAAAATTAGCTATCAGCCTTCATGAATACGGGAACAAGGTTGTTGGAGAAATTGGAGGGAGAATTATTAATCCGGTAACAGCCATTCCGGGAGGTATGGCTAAACCTTTAACCCAAGAACAAAAAGATAAACTGTTGACTGAAACTTCTCAAGCCTTAAAAGATGTTAAACAATTTACAGATGAAGCCTTAAGCTTGATGGAGAAAAAAGCTGAAATTCTAAGTTATCCTGTTACCGGAACCTACTATATGGGTTTAGTTAATGATGGTTGGCATGAAATTTATGATGGAAACCTTAAAGTTGTAGATGCAAAAGGAAAACAGGTTTACCAGTTTAAAGCTCAAGAATATCTTGAATACATAGCTGAAAAAGTTTCAGACCATTCTTTTGTTAAACTTCCATTTCTTAAAAAAATAGGTTTTCCAAAAGGAATTTATAGAGTTGGACCCTTAGCACGTTTAAACGTTATGGAAAAAATTAGTGGAAGTTTAACTCAAGAATACTTAAAATCATACGTAAAAATTTTTGGAAAACCTAGCAATCATTTAATGGCTTATAATGCTGCAAGAATGCTTGAAGTAGTTAATGCGATTGAATCTATTCAGGAACTTTTAAACAATGAAAAAATTACAAGTGAAAATGTTAGAGTTCCAGTTAAAGAAAAAGCTGGTGTAGGTGTTGGGATTGTTGAAGCCCCACGAGGGGTTTTAATCCATAATTATCAAACAAACAATGATGGAATAATAGTTAATGCAAATGTAATCTCTCCAACTACCCACAATGCACCGTCTATAGAAGCTAATGTTCAAGCATTGGCTGAATATCAATTAGAGGAACTTTTAAAACAAAAAAATGAGGATGCGTTATGGAAACTAGAAACTCTTATCAGAGCTTATGACCCATGCATATCCTGTGCAACCCATCTAGTAAAAATAGTTAAAGAATAAACCTAAAAATCATCCAAAATTTTTTTAACAGTTTCTTTTGTTTTAAGTATTTCTTCAAAACCATATCTTGGATTTATTTCTATGGTTAAGGGACCATCATAATCTTCATCCTTCAACCTTTTTAAGAAAATTTTAAGATTTTCATTATCCACATCCAACTTTCCATGAAGAAAACTGCTTAAATGAACATTTTCTAATCTATTAGCAAACCTGCCAAGAAAATCAAAAGTTTGGTTTACAGATTGAGCATGACAAAAATCTAACGTTACACCTAAGCTTCCATCATCAATTAAATCTAAAATTTCTTTAAACTCAAAAATAGTTTTACCAAAACCCTCAGAATTTGAGGAAGCATTTTCTAAAGCTAATTTTACATTTAACCTTTTAGAGTAATCTTTAAGCCTATCAAAAATTTTTAATAAAAATTTTTCCCTTAAATTTTTAGGTAATTTTCTGGAAACGTAAGAATGAACTACAAGTATTTTAGATGAAAGTTGAGATGCAAAATTTAAGGAAACCTTTCCATATAAAATTGCCATGTTCACTTCATCCTCATTTTTAGCATAAAGAGTTGCAGCATGAACAGATAAACAATTTAAACCATAAAAATTGATAAGATTTTTAACCCTATAAACTGATTCTTCAGATTCATTTTCAACACACTTCATGTTAAACTCCAAATTTTCAAAACCAAGCTTTTTAACTAAACCTATACTTTCATCCAGAGGATACCTGTAAAAAACCCAATTAGATAAGCTTAACTTCAACCCTAAGCATTTCCACCTACTTTTCCTCATCTTTTTCTGGAACAAAAAATTCACATTTTGAAACTACAAGTTTTCCCTCAATTCCATCCAAATTTCTAATTAACCATCTTCTACATTTATCATTTCCACATTTTTCACATAAACCTTCAAGTCGAATATTCAAACTTTTCACCCCAAAGATTTAGTTTAGGTTTGAACATAAAATTCCCATTCACACCAAACATTTTTAGGATGAGGGTCTGGTGGAGCTGTTAAACATTTAACCTTAAATTTTGGGTTAATTGTTTCAGCAAAACTTGAAAGAAAAATTGTTCCCAAAGGTTTACATGGAAATTCTTTTTCACCCATTTTAATCCTTGTTTTTTGAGGAACACAATCTAAAACTCTCATAATAATCTTATCTTTTGTTTGTTCTTTAACATCGATTTTTTGGATTGTACTCCAAACAATAAATTTTAAGGCTTTAGCAAGGTCTTGAAGATTTTCGCCTTTTAAATTTAAAGTCTTCATTATTCTTTTAGCCATAATTGGAGCCATAGTTTTAGAAACCTTAAAATTTATTTTTTTAGCAATCTCAACCCCAAATTCTTTTTCAATGGTTGAAAACCATAAACTATCAACAGTCCACCAATTTTTGTTAAAAAGTCTAAAAATTTCTAAAATCTTATTTTTTGGAAACTTTTTAAGCTCATCCTCCAACAAGGGGCTACACCCAAAAAATGTTGGATGGGATTGATGGATAACCAATGTAATTTTAACCCTTAACACAACCTAAAGGTGTTAATCTTACAAGTTTTGTTGCTATTCCAACCTGATGAGAAACTTCAGCCACCCTATCAACATCCTTATAAGCTTCTGGAGCTTCTTCAGCAACAACAGTCATACTTGCAGCTCTAACAAGAATTCCTTTTCTTTCAAGTTCACGTTTAACCTCATAACCACCAAATCTTTTTGTTGCAGCAGCTCTACTCATATATCTACCTGCACCATGAGCAGTTGAACCAAAACTAATTTCCATAGCCTTTCTACTACCCAAAAGAATCCATGAACTTGTTCCCATCGTTCCAGCTATAAGTACTGGTTGACCAATCTCCCTATATTTTTTAGGTAAAGCAGGATGCTCGGGTGGAAAAGCTCTTGTTGCACCTTTTCGATGAACCCAAACTTTTCTAACTTTACCTGTTTCATCAACAATATGTTCCTCAATTTTGCAGATGTTATGGGCTACATCGTAAACTAACTCCATTCCAAGCTTATCTGCTGGCTGACCAAAAACTTCTTCAAATGCTTGACGAACCCAATGGGTTATACATTGTCTATTTGTAAAAGCATAGTTTACAGCCGCAGCCATAGCCTTAAAATAGTCTTCAGCTTCTGGAGTTTTCCCATAGGTGCATGCAAGCTCCCTATCAGGAATCTTGATGTTGTATTTTCTTACAGCTCTTTCCATCACTCTTAAATAATCCGAGCAAACCTGATGACCAAAACCTCGAGAACCAGTATGGATCATAACTGTAACTTGGCCTTCTTCTGTAATTCCCAAAATTTTTGCTGTTTTTGGGTCGTAAATTTTGTCTACACGTTGAATTTCAAGAAAATGGTTTCCACTTCCAAGAGAACCAAATTGAGGGGCCCCCCTACTTTTTGCTGTTTCAGAAACTTTTGATGGGTCAGCTTCCTCCATACAACCGTTTTCTTCACATACTTCAGCATCCTCGCTCCAACCATAACCCTGTTTTATAGCCCAATTAACACCTTCAACAATCGGTTTATCAAGTTCACGTGGAGAAAGCCTAATTTTTCCTTTACTTCCAAGACCAGATGGAACAAGCCTAAAAATCATCTCTAAAAGTTTGGCTAGTTTAGGTTTTACATCTTTTTCTGTTAGATTTGTTCTAAGAAGTCTAACACCACAATTTATATCGTATCCTACACCTCCAGGACTAATTACACCCTCATCATAATCTGTTGCTGCAACTCCACCTATAGGAAAACCGTAACCTTCATGTCCATCAGGCATCGTTAACGCATGCTTGTAGATTCCGGGAAGGGTAGCCACATTAGCACATTGTTCTAAAGTTCTATCAGTTTTCATTTTTTCAAGCAAAACTCGGTCAGCATAAACAATACCATGAACCCTCATATCAGACCTATATCTGGGTATTTCCCAAGTATAATCGTTGATCCTGTTTAATGGGATCTCAGGCAAGTTTAACCCTCCAAAAATTTTTAAATTTAGTCTTATATACGTATTCTGAAACGGTTTAAAATAAAGCTATCTAGTGAACCAATACGAATTTTAAAGTTAAACTTTAAAGTTTCATTTTTTCATACATTTTTTCTAAAGTCCAGCGGATAGAATTTTTTAAGGTTGTAATTCTACGTTCATCTTTAATGTTTCTAATGACAATTCCCTTTAAAATATCTCCTTCCTGTAAAACTCTATAGGTTAAGATTTCATCTGGTGTTATTGTTCCAGCCATAGCTTCATTTCTATCTTTTGAAACCATTCCATTAAGAACTTTTCCTATCAAAAACTGGTTGAAAGGAGGAATGTTCACGTTAAATTTTATGGTTTCAGATGGTACGACCTTAAGCTCATTGTTTTCAAGGTATATTGTGGCTAGTAATGTTCCATCTGTAGCCTTTAAAGGAATAACTTGCTTAACTGAAGGTGTGGGAGGAGAAACCTCTATCGTTGCTGGTTTTGGAGGGAGGGTTTCAGCAACCTTAAAACTTTTTTCAGAAATCTGCTTTTCAACTAAAGCTAAAATTTGGGTTAAATTTTCCAATTCTCTTTTATATTTAACAATTTTTCTTTCAAGTCTTTCTTTGATTTTTAGAAGTTTTTCGATTTCTTCCTTCTCACTCAAAGTAATCTACCAACTTTACATAGATTTTTCTCATTTAGAGTTTAATAAGGTTATATTGGAAAAAAGAACTTAAGGGGAAGAAAAGCTTATTGTATTTTTTGTGGGAGAAAAAATGGTTGAAAAAACATCGGTTTACCCAAAATTTTATAATTTAAGTCTAGATGAAAGATTAAAAATTGTTGGGAATTTTGCTGGTTTAACCGAGGAAGAAAAAGCTTTACTAAAAAATTCAGGTTCTCTTCCACTTGAAGTTGCTGAAAGAATGATCGAAAATGTAGTTGGAGTTATGCATATTCCCTTAGGTGTTGCGGTAAACTTTATCATTAATGGTAAACCTTACCTTATTCCTATGGCTATTGAAGAACCATCTGTTGTTGCTGCAGCCAGTCATGCAGCAAAACTTGCAGCAGCTAAAGGAGGATTTTATACATCCAGTACAGACCCTATCATGATTGGACAAATTCAAGTTGTCGGGGTTAAAGACCCTAACAGAGCTAAAATGGATGTTTTGTTTGAAAAGGAAAAAATTTTGGAAAAAGCAAATGAACAGGACCCCTTATTGGTTTCGTTGGGTGGAGGGGCAAAAGACCTAAACGTAAAAGTTTTAAACACTGTTAGAGGACCCATGGTTATTGTTGAACTTCATGTTGATTGTAGGGATGCTATGGGTGCAAATGCTGTAAACACAATGGCGGAGGCTGTTGCACCTTTAATTGAAAAAATTACTGGTGGAAAGGTTTTACTAAGAATAATTTCAAATTTAGCTACTCTTAGACTTGCAAGAGCTAAAGCAATATTTGGTAAGGATGTTTTAGGTGGAGAGGAAATTGTAAACCGAATTATTGATGCGTATACTTTCGCAGCTTCAGACCCCTACCGTTGTGCAACCCATAATAAAGGTATAATGAATGGTGTAACAGCTGTGGTTTTAGCTACAGGTAATGATACTAGAGCTGTAGAAGCTGGGGCTCATGCATATGCTGCAAGATTTGGGCATTATAGTCCTTTAACAACTTGGGAAAAAAATAGTGATGGAGACCTTGTTGGAACAATCGAGCTTCCGGTTGCTGTTGGAATTGTTGGGGGTGCCACAAAAACTAATCCTATAGCCAAAATTTCCCTTAAAATTTTAGGTGTTAAAACAGCGAGAGAATTAGGTGAAATTTTGGCTGCTGTAGGTTTAGCTCAAAATTTGGCGGCTTTAAGAGCTTTAGCTACAGAAGGAATTCAAAGAGGACATATGTCTCTTCATGCAAGAAATGTCGCTATTGCTGTTGGTGCAAAAGGGGAACTAGTAGACCTGATTGCTGAAAGAATGGTTCAGGAAAAAATGGTTAGAATGGACAGAGCAAAAGAAATTTTGGAGGAACTTTTAAGAAAAAAAACCTAAAAATATTTTTAGATTTTTTTGATAGCACCTTTTGGATGAAAACCTCTTATCAACCGGTCTATTCTAAGAATTAGGTTTGCTGTTTCTGTTGCTGATTTTATTGTTTGAGTAACCAAACCGAAAGGTTCAAAAATACCTTCCTCAAACATATTTTTAACCTCTTTACTTAAAGCTTCAAACCCAACCCATGGGTTTCCCTCCTCATGTTGAGCTTGAATATTTGTAAAAACTTCCACAGGATTTAAACCAGCATTTAAAACTAAAATTTTTGGAATTTCCTCTAAAGCTTCAGCAAAAGCTTCAACAGCAAGCTGTTCTTTTCCATCTAAACTTACAGCATACTTTTTAAGATGTAAAGCTAACTCAACCTCAATAGCTCCACCACCAACCAAAACCTTACATGTCTCCATGGCGTTTGCAATAGCATTTAAAGCATTTTTTAAAGCTTTTTCAGACTCATCCACAACTTCCCATGAGCCCCCTCTAAGCAAAATACTTACTGCTTTAGGGTTTTTACATCCCTCAACAAAAACCATCCAATCCGCTCTTGCTCCACCACCAACCTTTCTTTCCTCAACCAAGCTTGCATAACCTAAACATTCAGGAGTAAGGTCTTCAAGATTTCCAACAATCTTCCCTCCACATGCAAAAGGTAAAAGATTGAAGGCTTCCTTATCTGCACGTCTTACAGCTAAAATACCCTCTTTAGCCATTAAATCCTCTAATGAACGTTCAATTCCAACAAGGCTTATAAGAACATTAGCACCTGAGGCTTTAATTTTATCTAACCAGTTTTTGCTAAGTTTTAGTTTCTCACCCAAAAATTCTCTCATTTTTTGAGGAGAATCCACATGAATTGTTGGAACAAATGCATCAGCTGACTCGTACTTTTTTTCTAGGTAAAGTTTTTGGTTAGTGAGAATTATTTTTGCATTCTCCATTTTTTTAGGCATAGCTGGATGAGCAATTTCTTTGTTGATGATTACACCTTGAACAATTTTTGAATCTTTGATGCTTTCACCTTCCTTCTTTCTTACAAGAACCCTATTTTTAACATCAACCACAATTTTTCCATCATGCTTTTCCATAATCATAGATGCTGCTTGAACAGCAAGCTCAGAAAGCTCATCCCAAAAATATTGGATTCTACTGTTTAAAGCTGTTTTAGCTATTTTTTTAAGAAAATTTTTATCTTCAACATTAAAAGGTATAGCAAGTTTTTCTGTAAGTTCTAAAGCTTTTTTCATAGCTTTACTGTATCCTTCAACGATAGTTGCTGGATGAATTTTTTGGTTTAAAAGTTTTTCAGCCTTTTTTAGAAGATTTCCAACAAGAATAACAACTTTTTTTGTTCCATCCCCAACCTCTTTACTTTGAGTTTTTGCAAGTTCAACCATCAATTTAGCAATTGGATGTTCAACTGTAAGGTCTTTTAAAACAGAAACACCATCATTTGTAACTGTTAAGTTTCCATATTGGTCTATAACCATTTTATGCATACCTCGAGGCCCAAAAGAAGTTTTTAAAATCTCCGAAATCACATTTGCAACAAAAATATTCATTCTATAGATGGTTGATGGTTTTACCATTCTTTTTCCAGTCAATCTTAAACTCAACCTGTTTCCCACCAAACTTTTATAGCAACTTAAAATAGTAGCTGTTAACCTTAAACTATTTTTTAGTTAACCTACACTTAACCCATATTTTTTAGCTATATCTAAAAAGCTTTCAGCAACATATTTAATTTCATCCCATGTTAATCCATAAACATTAAACTTAAAATGTCTGGTTAACCCGGGTTGAATTCCAACAATCTTTCTTTTTTTTAGCTCATCATAAAGGAAGAAACCTCTTCTTTTATGGGTTTCAGCAATTTTTTGAAAACCTAAAGATTCTACATGGATTAAAGTGTGTTGTTTAGGTTTAACCCCTAATTGTTTTGTTCCCTCTATTTTTTCAAGTTGTTCCACAAGGTATCTTGCTTTTTTGATTTCTTCTTCCCATTTTTTAACTCTTTCAACAACATGAGGAAAAGAAGCCATCAAACTTATGATAGGTGCACCCATCACGGTACACCCTAAAAGTGGAAGTTCTTTAATTGGAAAATGTCTACCACTCCAATCTCCAACAATCTTAGACCTTACAAGAATTTTTTTGCTTAATTCTTCCGTTAAAGCTAGTATCCCTGTTGGTGCACTTGCAGCCCAACTTTTATGACCACTTCCCACCAATCCATCAACCATCAAACTTTTTCCATTTATAGGCATAACACCCGCAGTATAAGCCGCATTCAATATGAAGGGAACACCATATTCATGGCATATTTTAGCAACCTTAGATGCATCATTTAAATTTCCATAAAAACT
>Ga0190363_1000505_pt1 | contig 22878 bp, 21 predicted proteins | sample 48721867_MG_FD_161272 | JGI IMG/M metagenome (GOLD analysis project Ga0190363, IMG submission 161272) | Hydrothermal vent microbial mat bacterial communities from Southern Trench, Guaymas Basin, Mexico - 4872-18-6-7_MG | ecosystem: Environmental > Aquatic > Marine > Hydrothermal vents >... | reverse complement strand
TTATCTACGATATAATGGTCTGGTGTAACACTTCCTGAAACAACAGATTCGCCAAGACCCCAGTTTGCTTCTATCACAATTTGATTAGGGTCTCCAGTTGTTGGATTGATTGTAAACATGACTCCAGCAGCCCTACTATTAACCATCTTTTGAACTCCAACACTGATAAACACATTTTCATGTTTGAACCCTTTCTGGTTTCTGTAAAAAATAGCTCTGGGTGTAAATAGGCTACTCCAACATTTTTGAACCTTTTCTAAAAGTTCCTTTTCACCATGCACATTAAGATAGCTTTCTTGTTGACCTGCAAAACTTGCATCTGGTAAGTCTTCTGCTGTTGCGCTACTTCTTACAGCAACAAAAACTTCAGGCTCACCAATTTCATCAGAAAGCCGTTTATAGGCTTTCTTAATCTCCTTTCTCATATATTCAGGCATAGGAGTATTTTCTATAAGTTTTCTAATTTTTTTAGATGCTTCCTCATAATATTTTGGTTCATTTGGGTCCTTGATTGTTTCATCTATTATCTTGTAAATTTGATTAGCTATTCCTGTTTCAGTTATAAATTTTTTGTAAGCATAAGCTGTTACAGCAAACCCTGGAGGGACAGGTACACCTAAGCTTAACATTTCACCAAGGTTTGCAATTTTTCCACCAACTAAGGGAATATCTTCTTTACGAACTTCTTTAAAATCTACAATTATTTTTTCTTTTTCCGTAGGCAATCTTACCGCACTCCCAAAATAATTTATATATAAAAATAAAATTTAAAACAATCCCTAATGTTTGAGGGATATAAATCTTATCTCCATGTTACTATTTAACCTTTCTTACTGAGCTTAACATCCAAAAAAACTTTTATCTTTTACCAAGCTAGACACTTCTTGATTAAGAATGGATGTTTTTGAAGCAATATTTGAGAGAAGAAGTATAAGAAAATTTGAGGATAAACCTGTACCTGAAGAGTTAATCCTAAAAATATTGGAAGCTGGACGTTGGGCACCTTCAGCTGGGAATGTTCAACCATGGGAAATTGTTGTTGTGAAAAACCCTGAAACAAGAAAAAAACTTGCATATGCAGCTTTAAACCAAGGTTTTGTTGCAGAGGCTCCTGTTGTTTTTGTGGTTTGTGTAGATTTGGAAAGAGCTGAGTGGGCTTATGGAAATAGAGGTAAAACTCTTTACTGCTATCAGGATAGCGCTGCAGCCATCCAAAACATGCTTTTAGCTGTTCATGCACTAGGGTTAGGAGCATGTTGGGTTGGAGCCTTCTATGAGGACCCTGTAAGAGAAATTTTAGGAATTCCTTCAACTCATAGACCAATAGCACTTATACCTATTGGTTATCCAGCTTCTAAACCAGGAAAAACATCCAGAAGAAGTCTTAAACAAATCATACATCTGGAAAAGTTTTAGGAAGCATCTGAGTAAAAGGTTTATGTGAGAGAAGTTTTCCAATTACAATTGCTTAATCGGGGGTTTAAAACAAGCCTTGAACTATTCTTCCATTGTTGAAGTTTATGAAAAAATTAGTTCAACAACAAAAAGATTAGAAATTACAGATTACCTTGAAAATCTTTTTAAAAAAACCCCACCAGAAATTATAGACCAAGTTGTATATTTAACTCAAGGTAAGCTTTACCCGGATTATTATGGTATAGAGTTGGGTATTGCTGAAAAGTTGGCTATAAGAGCTATAGCTTTAGCTTCAGGTGCAACTGAAAAAGCTATTGCTGAAGAATTAGGTAAAGTAGGGGATATTGGAGAGGTAGCAGCCAAATTTATAGGTAAAAAGTCTCAAGTTACCCTTTTTAGGGAGCCTTTAACCGTTAAAAGGGTTTATGAAACCTTAGATAAAATTGCTAAGGCAACTGGTGAAGGTTCTCAAGACCTTAAAATTAGGCTTCTTTCAAGCCTATTAACAGATGCAACTCCAGCTGAGGCAAAATACATTGTCAGAACAGTAACAGGTAAGTTAAGGCTTGGAGTTGCTGATATGACTATATTAGATGGGTTGGCTGCTGCTTTTTGTGGCTCAAAAGATTTTAGACCTGAGCTTGAAAGAGCCTATAATCTAACTTCAGATTTAGGAATGGTAGCAAAAACTGTTGCTGAAAAAGGTTTGGAAGGAGTTAAACATTTTAAGATTTCAATTGGGAAGCCTATTAGACCTATGTTAGCTGAAAGACTCTCCTCAGCCCATGAAATTCTTGAGAAGGTGGGTGGAAAATGTGCAGCTGAATATAAATATGATGGTGAAAGACTTCAAGCTCATAAAGCTAAGGATAAAGTTATGCTTTTCTCTAGAAGACTGGAAAATATAACTCATCATTATCCGGATGCATGTGAACTTATTAAGAATAATGTTAAGACTGAGGAGGCAATTGTTGAATGTGAATGTGTGGCTATGAATCTTGATACAGGTGAAATGATGCCTTTCCAAGAATTGATGCATAGAAGAAGAAAATACGGTATAGAGGAGGCGATGAAACTTTATCCAGTTTCACTTTTTATGTTTGACCTATTATACGTAGATGGAGAAGATTATACGCTTAAACCTTACCCTGAAAGAAGAGCAAAACTTGAAAAAATAATTGAGGAAACAGATAGAATAAAACTTGCTAAAGCAATTGTTACAGATAACTTAAAGGAGCTTGAAGCATTTTTTGAGGAAGCTGTTGAAGCGGGATGTGAAGGATTAATGGTAAAATCGGTAGCTCCAGAATCTATTTATAAGGCTGGTGCGAGAGGATGGCTTTGGATAAAATATAAAAGAGACTATCAAGCCCTATTAACGGATACTGTAGATTTGGTTGTTGTTGGAGCTTTTCATGGTAGAGGAAGAAGAGCTGGAACCTATGGAGCTTTACTTATGGCTGTTTACGACAAAAAAAATGATGTGTTTAAGACTGTTTGTAAGTTAGGTTCAGGATTTACAGATGAAGATTTAGCAAATCTTCCAACAATGTTTAAAGAGCTTATTATTCCCCATAAGCATGCTAGAGTTGATTCACAAATTGAGGCTGATGTTTGGTTTGTTCCAAAAATTGTTTTGGAGGTTATTGGTGCTGAAATCACTCTTAGTCCAGTACATACAGCATGTAAAAACATTGTTAGGGAAGGAAGTGGTTTAGCTATAAGATTTCCAAGATTTACCGGAAAATATAGAGATGATAAAGCTCCTGAAGATGCAACAACAGAAGATGAAATTTTAGAGATGTACCAGAAACAATTAAAGAAAATTGAAGCATAAATTTTTTAAGCATAAAATTTTAAACCTTATTTTCAACTTTAAAGTTCAAATTTAGAAATCTGGAAGGTAGTGAGGAATCATTGATGGTATATTTTTACATTGAAGTTTAATGGTGGATTAAGTGAAAGTTGTTTTTGGATATTTAGGAAGCATTATTCTTGTTTCAGGTTTAATGCTTCTAATTCCTTTTGGGGTTGCTTTACTCTATTCTGAAACCTTAGAAGCAACTTTTTTTCTTTTTTTAGCTGTTTTAAGTATAATTGCAGGATTTTTGATTAGGTTAAAGTTTAAGGTAAGAGAAGTAACGTTGCTTGAAGCAATGGTTGTAGCTTCAATTTCATGGTTGATTGTTTCGTTTTTAGGTTCTCTTCCCTACATTTTTTTGGGGGGTATGACTTGGATTGATGCATATTTTGAGGCTATGTCAGGGTTTACAACTACAGGTATGACCTTGATAAATAATCCGGAAAATCTTTCCTACAGTCTACTCTTTTGGAGAGCTTTTACCCAATGGGTTGGTGGCGTAGGTATCATTTTACTTTTTATTCTTTTTATTCCTCACGGGGGGTTGGGGATTGGTGTTTGGAGACTTTATAGAGCTGAAGCTAGAGAAGAAAGATTAACTGCAAGAATAACAGACACTGTTAGAAGAATATGGATAATTTATTTGATTTATACTTTGACTTGTTCAGCCTTATTATGGCTTGTTGGGTTTAATTATTTTGAAGCTTTAACCCATGCATTTACAACTCTTTCAACAGGTGGTTTTTCAACAAGAAGTTTAAGCATTAAAGCTTTTAACAACCTTTATGCGGAGATAATCATTGTTGTGTTTATGTTTTTAGGTGCAACAAACTTTCTTGTTCATATGAGAATCTTTACTGGGAGGTTTAAGGCTTTAATTAAAAGTGTGGAGATTAAAGCAGCACTCATCATTATTACTGTGTTCTCTCTCCTTACCACCTACGAGTTAACAATTTACAATTCCCAAAGTTTTATTGATGCATTTAGAATCTCGATTTTTCAAGTAGTATCTATACTTACAACAACAGGTTACACAACAACCGACATCATGAGTTTTCCACCTTTATCCAAAGCTTTACTCATGATTCTAATGTTGATTGGTGGAGGAATAGGTTCAACTGGAGGAGCAATAAAAATAATCCGTATAGTGATTCTTACAAAATTTGTTCAAAACATACTTTTAAGGTCTATTCTTCCACCAGGAACCGTTAAACCTTTAAAAATAGGTGAAACTGTTGTTGGAGAAGAAGAAGTTACAAGAATTGCAGGATTTTTTGTAGCTTACATGCTTTTACTTACATTTTCAGGATTTATCCTTACAGCACTCGGATATGAACCTTTTAGTGCATTTTCAGCAGCATTTTCAGCTCAAGGAAATGTTGGACCATGTTTTTTCCCAATTTCAAGCAATCTACCATCAATATCAAAAATTATTCTTATTTTTGATATGTGGGCTGGAAGATTAGAAATAATACCAGCTCTTATCCTATTCTTTCCAGACACATGGAAAGAGTTTTGGAGGCTTGGAAAAAGAAAACCTGAAAGATAAAACCTGTAAAAATTTTTAAGATTTAGAACTGTTTTGATTTTTATTTTCCTTGTTTTTCTTTGATTTTTTTGTGAAAATTTCTACTACACGTTTAATGTTTTCAGGTTTGTCAGCATAAACAACAATATCATCACCAGCCTCAATTGTTAGGTCTTTATCTGGAAGGTTTAACTTATCCTTTTTTAAAACACCAAGTATTTTATACCCGTTAGGCAAACGAATATCCTTAACTTTCTTATGAATCACATCTGTATCCTCATTTGTATGAATACTAAAAACCTCAGAACCACATTTACCCACATAAATAAAATCTGTAACCTCAAATAAGGATTGATAAATATGTTCAGCAACAATCTCATCTGGTGTAATTGTTTTTACACCCATTTTATTAAAAACTTCAGCATGATCTGGGTCCCTAAGTACAACCATAAGATTAGGAACACCAAAATCTTTTGCTAAAGTTATAACCATAAGGTTTGTTGAATCATCATTAGTTGCTGCAATTAAAGCTTGAGCTTTTTCAACTCCAGCATTTATTAGAATGTCTTTATCTGAAGCATCTCCATGGATCACAAGTGCATCAACCTCTGAAGCAAACCGTTTACATCTTTCCTCATTTTTATCAACCACAGCTACCGTATGTCCTCTTTCAACTAGGGTTCTAGCTAATGTTTCTCCAACTCCGCTTAATCCAACTACAATTACATACAAGATAAAAATCCCTTCCTTAATATATCCTCCAAAAAGAAAAAGTCGTTACATCTATTAACGTCAAATTTTGAATTTCCAAGATAAAAGCTAAAACTTTGCCTGTGGGAATTTTTGTGTTTAAAGATGATTTTTCCACGAACCCCTACGCCCTCAGAATCTAAGGCTGGGTGTTGTCTTAAGGAAACATTAAAAATTGGGGGGTTAATAAACATTTCTAACCCTCTCTCCATGCAACCTAAAAAGTTACATCCCAATTTTTTACTTATATTCGTCAAAAACTATGGAGGTACTAGTTTCAAGGATATCACTGTTTTTTATCCTTATTTCCCTTGTTATTTGGTCTAAAAGTTTGGGGTTTTTAACACCTTTAACATCCAAAATAAAATCCCAGTTTCCAGCAATATCCCTGATCCTAACAGGAATTGAATAATCAGAAAAAATTTTTCTTAAATTTTTGATTAAATTTAATTCATCACAGGAAGGTTTCACCTTAATAAAGATAAGAGCATCAATTTGTTCCTCCCCTCTTATTGAAGGAAAAATTGTTGGAGAAAAACCAGTTTCCTCCTGAATAATCCGGAAAACTTCAGGTTTACGTAAAGGACGACCTCTACTCATAGAAAAATCTCTAATCCTATCCACAATTTTTAGTTTAGTTTCCTCAGAAATATTATAGCCCTCAAGAATTTTTTCAACAAGCTCCTTTGATTGCATAGCTCCAAACTCAAACTCTCTTTCTAAACCATATTTTTTCCAGTTTATTGTTTCATAAGTTTCAGGACATCTTAAAACAGATTTTTGATGAGTTCCAGCTTTATGGGTTCTTGCAAATAAACCTAAAATCGGAAGGTTGGGCGGAATAGAAATACCTGAAACAGCAGAAACATATTGGTATAGCTTAGGTATCTCCCTAAAATTAACTTTTGTTTCAACCCCATACAAGGTTTCAAGATTATCCAGTAAAGTTGCAAGGTCGGTTATCCCGCATCTTTCACCTAAACCCATAACTGAAACATGAACACCCGTTGCTCCACCCTCTAACCCTGCTATTGAATTTGCAACAGCCAAACCTCTATCATTATGACAATGAACATCAAAGGAAACTTCAACATTTTTAGTTAAAATTTTCATAAGTTTTTTGAAGTTTTTAGGTGTCATTTGACCTTTAGTATCCGGTATTCTGACAACATCAACTCCAGCTTCCCATGCAACTCTGGAAACTTCTATAAGTCTCTCAGTAGGTGTGCTAGTTGCATCTTCAGCAGCATATTCAACAAGCTCAAAACCAAGCTTATTTTTTGCATATTTTACTGTTTCAACTATTCTTTTTAATGCTTCTTGATAGGATAATCCATCAAGCTTATGGATTAAATGTTGGTCTGATGGAGATAAAACAACAACTACACCCCAAACACCACAATTCCACGCAATTTCAACATCTTCCTTTAAGGTTCTACAATGAGCTAAAAGTCTAGCATTCCTGTAACCTTTCTCCTCAAAAAACTTAACAACAGCTTCAACTCCTTCCCGATATTTTGGACTGTAAGGTTGACCTATTTCTATGTAAGCTTTTTCACCCAAGATTTTGTAAAGCATTTCAGAAATAACACATTTTTCTTCAGGTTTAAAATAAACACCAGGTGCTTGTTCCCCTTCTCTTAAGGTTGTGTCTAAAATTCTTTCAAGATTTATTTTAACCATAAACCATCCATTCAAAGAAATTTTCTGTATTTTTTATTCATAGCTTACTAATAAACTGTTTTTTCACATCTAGTTAAAGGTTTTAAACCATCCTCACTAACTAAGGTGGTATCCTCAATCCTAACACCAAACTTACCTGGTAGATAAATTCCTGGTTCAACCGTAACAACACTCATTTTTTTAAGTTTATCTTTACTTTTTTTAGAAAGTCTTGGAGGTTCATGAACATCCAATCCTATCCCATGTCCTAACCCATGAATAAAATATTCAGCCAAACTTTCCTTTTCCATTTTTTTTCTAACTAAGTTATCTGCTTCCCAGCCTTCCATGTTTGGTTTAATTTTTTTAAATGCTTCAAGTTGAAGCTTATAAACAATCCTATATACTCTAAGTTGGCTTGGAGATGGTTTTCCAACAAAAATTGTTCTTGTTAGATTAGAATTATAACCCATATATTTTGCTCCAACATCCAAAACAACAGCATCTCCATTTCTAATTGTTTTTTCCATACTATTACCATGAGGAAAAGCAGACCTAAAACCTGAAGCCACAATTGTTTTAAAAGCCAAACCTTCACAACCCATCTTTCTTATAACATACTCAGCCTCAGCTGCAACCTCATATTCTTTAATACCAACCCTTAAAAATTCTAAGGCTGTTTTCATTGCTTTATCAGAAATTTTTGCAGCTTTTTTCATCAACTCAATTTCATGGTTATCCTTTACCTCTCTAAGCCTAAGCAAAATTTCAGGTTTACATTCAATTTTTGTTTCTGGAAGCTTTTTATGGAAAATTTTAAACTGGTTAAAGGTCAAACTGTCAAAAAACATTTTTTTTATCTTGTTTTCAAGAACTTTCTCAGAAATTCTATCCTCAATTTTTTCTTCTTCCTTTAAAACTTCAACCTCAACATTTTTAACTTCTTTTTTAATTCGTTCTTCCTCAAGTTTTGATGTGTAAATTGTTGGTTTTGAGTCTTTTAAAACTAGAAGAGTAAGACCTTCAAAAGAAGTTTTGCTGTTGGATGTAAGGTAACGAATGTTCGAATCCAATCCGCAAACATAACAATCAAATTTAAGCCTATTCATTTCAAATTTTAAGGCTTCAACTCTTTTCAAGACTACATTTCCCCGGTTTAACAATTGAAATTTAAGGTAAAATAAGGTTTAATTTTAAGAAAACCAGTAGAAATTTTATTGTTAAACTTTTAAAATTTTGTAGCTTTTTAGCCTAGTTTTTGCGTTAATTTATGCTAAACCTTTTTAGATTTTTATCTTAACTATAGAAAAACTTGAATTTTTTACGCTCTATTTTTTAAGAAGCATGTAACTTAGATTTTTAATTTTTAACCCCAAAAATTAGTTAAGGGAGGACATGTATTTCTTAGAAAAATGCTTTATGTTACTTAAAAGTATCAAAGTTTATTTTAAATTGGAGAGAAAAAGCTAATGGTAACAATTAAAAAACTTGAAATTGTTGGTTTTAAAACTTTTGCAAGAAAAACTTCAATTACATTTGATAAGGGATTAAATGTTATTGTAGGTCCTAATGGTAGTGGAAAAACAAACATTGTAGATGCTATCCATTTTGTTCTTGGAGAATTAAGTGCTAGGTCTTTAAGAGCAACAAATTTTCAATCCTTACTTTTTCATGGAAACAATGAAATTCCCAAAGCAAAATATGCAAGTGTAACCGTTCATTTAGATAACTCTTCTAGGATGATACCTATTGATACGGATGTTGTGACGATTTCAAGGTATTTAGGGGCTGATGGAGTTAGCACCTACAAGGTTAATGGGAAGAAATATTCAAGACAAAGTCTGGTAAACATTCTTGGACAAGCATCTCTTGTAGGTAGTATGAACATTGTATCTCAAGGAACAACGATGAGAATAGCTGATTTTAGCCCTGAAGACCGAAGAAAAAATGTTGAAAACATTATAGGAATAGGGGAATACGACCGGAAAAAGGAGGAAGCCCAAAAACATCTTAGAGAAGCAGAGTTAAACCTAAAATTGGCTTTAGGAAAATTTGAGGAGGTAAAAAAACGTTTAGTTGAGCTTGAAAAAGAAAGAAATGACCTTTTAAGATACAATTACATAAAAAGTGAGTTAAACAGGCTTAAAGCAGCAGAACTTTCATCAAGAATAAAAGAAATTCAGAAAAAAATAGAGGAGATTAAAAAAGAAATTCAAGAAAAAGAAGCAAAACTAGAAGAGTTTAAAGCTAGACGTGAACAACTTGAGGTTCAACGTTCAACAAAAGAAAAAGAATGGCGTGAATATGCTGTTAAGGTTATGGATAAAGGTGGAGATAGACTTGTTTTATTACAAAAACAGATAGGAGACTTAAATTCTGAAATTGCTGGACTAAAAACCACAATTTCATCAGCAAAAATAAGCATAAAATCCTACGAAAACATGTGGAAAGAAAAAATTGAAACTTTAAAGTCTATAAGAAAACAGATTACAGAAAACAGGAAAGAAATTAGAAAAATAGAAAAAGCAAAAATTGAAATTGAAAAAATTCTCACTGAGAAAAGAAGAAAAAAAGATGAAATAGCTGGAAAAATAGATGAAATAAAACAATCTTTAGAGGAGAATTCTCAAAAACTTTCAGTTTTGGAAGATGAAATTAAAGAACTTGAAAAAGAATATAGTAAACTGGAAGTTAAAATTAAGGCTGAAAAAGAAAGTTGTAGTATATTTGAAGACCAATTAAACTCTTTAAACAGTAGGAAGAATGCTTTTCAAAAGTTTTACCAAAATTTTTCCGAAAGATTGAGACAAATCAACAGTTTAAAGGTTAAAGAAGAAAAAGCATTGGAAGAAACGGTAGACACTATTGCTAAAATTAAACGTCAAATAGAAAGAGTTGAAGCTGAAATTAAAAATGCTGAAAAAATAGCTAAAAAGGCTCGTTTAAGTGTAACAGAGTTTGCATCAAGAAAAGACCTTGCTGACTCTGTTCTTTCAGAAGAAAAAGCATTAGAACACCTAGAAACTTTATCCAATCTTAAAGTTTTAAGAGGGATTTATGGGAGGCTTAAGCAAAAAATCCGTATTAAGCAAGGTTATAGGAAAGCTGTTGAAGCTGCGGCAGAAGGTTGGCTTCAAGCACTTGTGGTTGAGGATATGGAAGTTGTAAGGGTTTGTGCTGAAACCCTAAAAAGAGCAAAAATTGGAAGAGTAAAGCTTCTTCCACTTTCAAACCTTAAAAACATTAAAACAGTAAAAAACCCAAACATTCCGGGAATTCTTGGACCTGCAACAATGTTTGTTGAATGTTCAACCAGATACCAACCAGCAGTAAACTTTGTTCTGGGAGATACTTTGATTGTTTCTGATGAAAAAACTGCTTTAATAGTTTCAGAACAGGGTTATAGAGTTGTAACTGTTGATGGAGAAGTTTTTGAACCTGGATTACGTTTAGAGGTTGGGTTTTACCGGGAGCCTATAGACCTATCCGAAATTTTACCCAGTGAAGAAACAATTAAAAGAATAAGTGAAACAGTTAATTCTTTTGAAAAATTATTAGATGGAAGAAAATCAGACCTAAAACGTTTAAGTAATGAGTTAGTGAGGCTTGAAAGTGAAAAAATTGCACATGAAGATAATATAAAATTTTTTGAAAGAGACCTTGTTGAGTTAAGACAAAATCTTGAAAGAGTTCATAAAAATTTAGTTGAGGTTAACAGAAAGATTAGAAGTTTAAATCATAAGTATGAAAAATCAAAAACATGGATCTTTGAGGCTGAAACTAGACAAAAACAAATCGAACAAAGACTTCATGTTTTAAGGGTTGAAGCAGCAAATCTTAGAAAAAAACTTAAACCTGAAACCATAACCAATTTAGAAGCTGAAAAAGCAAAACTTGAAACTGAAATAAATGAGCTTCAACGTCAATTTGATGAGCTTAAAACAAGATTAACAATGCATAATTCAAACCTTGAAAATGTGCTTTTTCCATCCTTAAACACTACAAGAAGAGAAATTTTAGGTATAGGTGCAAACTTAAGAAAAAGAAACAAGGATTTTGAGATGGCAACAGAAAAATTAAAAGAGGTAACAGAAAAACTTGAAATGCTTGAAAAAGAAAAAGAAGAACTTACAGTTCAAATGATGGCTAAAAGAGAAGAACATAAAAAATATGCTAACATGGTGGAGGAACTTAACAAACAAATAAGAAAAATCAATAATGAAATGGAACCCTACATTAATGCTGTTAATGACTTGAAACAAGAACTTTTAAGATATCAAATTGAGTTAGACCATAATCTTAAGGAACTTCAAATGTTAGGTTATGAAAATCCAGATGAAGCTTGGATAGAAAACTATGAAACATTAAAACCTTTAAAAGATGCTTTAGAAAAAGAATACAAGATTCTTTCAGAAAAAGTAAACATGAATGCGATTGTTCTTTATGAACCTCAAAAAAAGAATTATAAGGAACTCTCAGTTAGAATTAACCAGATTGAAAATGAGAAAAGAGAAATTTTAAGGTTTATGGAAACTGTAGAAAGAGAGAAAAGAGAAGCTTTTTTTGAAGCTTTAGAGAAATTAAATACAAAATTTTCTGAAACTTTTAATGCAATAACCGGTGGGAAAGGTTGGCTTCAACTTCAAAACCCAGATGACCCATTTTCAGGTGGACTTGATATTATTGTTGAGTTTCCCGGTAAATCTTTAATGCCTGTAACTGCTGCAAGTGGGGGTGAAAAATCTGTTGTTGCTGTATGTTACATTTTTGCTTTACAAAGTTTAGCTAAATCTTCACCCTTCTACATTTTTGACGAAATAGATGCCCATCTTGACCCTGTAAATACCCAAAGATTGGCTGAACTTTTAGCTAGAGAAGCTAAAAATTCCCAAATAATTGTTATCTCGTTTAAGGAGGCTATGGCTGCTAAAGCCGACAGACTTTTCGGTATTTACGCCAAAAACGGAGTTTCAAACATTTATTCATTACCTTTGGTGGGAGTACAACATTGATTGGGAAATCAGAAAAACCTTTTTGGTTAAAGCCTCCTTGGCAAATTTTGTTTGATTTAGCAAGACTTCATAAGATTTATCCTTGGGATGTAAATATAGCTTATCTTTTATCCACCTTTTTAACTGAGATGAGAAAAAAAGGTTATATTGATTTTGCAGCATCAGGAACAGCATTACTTTCCTCCAGTATTATTTTAAGACTCCAATCTGAACGTATTCTTAAGCTTGAAGAACCGCCTAAACCTCCTCAATCTCAAATTCAAGATTATGTCCCCCCACCCTTACAACTCCCATTTCGATATGAGTTTACTTTAACAACCTTAGATAATTTATTGACTACTCTGGAGGAAATCTTAAAAATTGAAGCTACCCAAAAATCTGTTAAAATTCACCCTATTGAAGCCCCACCAACAGATTTTTTCAAAGAACAAGACCGGTTTTTTGCTGAAGTTGAAATTAGAACTATAAAACTTTTTGAAGAACTTAAACATTTAAAAATTGAAGGATTAATTCCATTTTCAAAAATTGTTTATGGAAAACCAAGAATTGAAGTTGTAAGAATTTTTATACTTTTACTTTTTCTTGCATCTAAAGGTTATGTTGAACTTTTTCAGGAAGAAGAGTTTGGGGAAATCTATATAGCTTTACGATTGGAAGCTGAAAACCATGGAAAACAAACCTCAGCAACAAGTTAAAACCGTAGAAGATTTAGGGAAAGCAAAAGCTTTAATTGAGGCTGCTTTGTATGCTTCAGGTTATCCACTTGAGCTTAAAACCTTATGTTCAATTACAAGGATCTATTCTAAAAGAAAGGTGCATGAGTTAGCAAAAAATTTGATGGAAGAATACAATAAAAGAGGTGGAGCTTTAGAAATTGTTGAGCTTGAAGGTCAAAGATTTGTTATGCAATTAAAACCAGCCTATGTAGGTAGGGTTAAAAGACTTTCAGTAAAACCTTTATTGACTGAAGGTCCATTAAAAACTCTTTCCTATATAGCTTATAGACAGCCTGTTGCTCAAGCAAAAGTTGTAGCTATTAGAGGACAACAAGCCTACGAACATATCGAGAAACTTGAGGAAATGGGACTTATAAAACGTGAAAAACTGGGAAAATCTTGGATACTAAGAACAACAAATCTTTTTGCTGACTATTTTAATTTAAGTAAAGACCTTAGATTGATGAAAAAACAGCTTGAAGCAATGTTTTCTCAGATGGAAAAAGCTAAAACTGAAAAATCTGGTTAGTTTTTTGTTACCGAAATTTTTAATTATGCAGGTTTTATTATCGTTATTATTGTCCAAACATATCGAAATAATTCTGGTGTGTATTTTTGGTTTTAAAGGATAGGTTTGGAAGACCGGTAACTAATCTTCGAATTTCAGTAACTCAAAAATGTAATTTAAGCTGTATTTTTTGTCATAAGGAAGGTGAAACTGGAAAAGCTAATTCTGAAATGACTGTTGAGGAAATTGGTAAAATTGTGGATATTGCATCTTTTTTTGGAATCCGTAAAGTGAAGCTTACTGGTGGTGAACCTTTACTTAGGAAAGATATTTGTGAAATTGTTTCAAGAATTAGGGAAAATTCCAAAATTGAGGAGATTTCTTTAGCTACAAATGGGTGGTTTTTGGCTGATTTAGCTGTAAATCTAAAAAAAGCTGGATTAAACCGTGTAAACGTAAATTTAGCATCCTTAAACCCGGAAATTTATAGGTTAATTACTGGTTTTGATGGAGTTGATAGGGTTAAAGAAGGTTTATATTATGCTTTAAAGGCTGGGTTAACACCCATAAAACTAAACATGGTTGTTCTTAAAACTCTAAACGAAAATGAGGTTTGGAATATGGCTAACTTTGTTTCAGGCAAAGATATGGTTCTTCAACTAATTGAACTTGAAAATTTAGGAGATGCAAAAAACTTTTATGAAAAATATTATGTCGGCTTGGATGAGATTGAGGAAAAATTAAGGTTAAAGGCTGATAAAATTATAGTTAGAAAACTTCATAACCGAATGGTTTATTGTTTGGATGGGGAAAGAATAAAAGTTGAGCTTGTAAGACCTTTTCATAATTCAAATTTTTGTATGAATTGTAGAAGGTTAAGAGTCACAGCTTCAGGTATGCTTAAACCATGTTTAATGCGAACTGATAACCATGTTGATATTATTTCAGCTATCCGTATGGGCGAATCTGAGGAAAAATTAAGGGAAATTTTTTTAAAAGCAATAATGTTACGTGAACCTTTTTTCAAGTAAAAACTTCATATTTTAAGGTTGAAAAATATTTTTTGAGGTTTAATTATTGACTCTTAAAATTTTAATTTATTCTGACCCTTACCAAAAATGGGTTGATGCTTTTAAAAAGCTAAATGTTGAAGTTAAACAAGTAATGTTTGAAAACACAGAAGTTGTTTATGATTCTGACAAAGAAAAATTGGAAATCTCAATTTTAGGTGATAAAAAATATAGTTTTGATGGAATTCTTTGGAGAGTAGCTCATGTTCGTCCCTTCAAATTTTTCTTTCAAACCCTTTATACAGTAAAACTTTCAAACATCCCGACTTTAAACAATGTTGATTGTATCATAAAATGTTCAAATAAGTTGATGGTTTATTCGTTTTTGAAAAAGCTTAAACTACCTTTAATCTCTTTAAAAGTTTATTCTACTGGGAGAATGCTTCCTCTTGCTGCACCCCAAATTCCATGTGTAGTTAAGGTTGGAACTTACCATGCTGGATTAAATAAGTTTCTGGTTACAGATGGTAGACAATGGAATGACCTAAAAAGTATGGTGGAAACTATGGAAGATTTTGTTGTTATTGAACCCTACATTGAAGTTGAGGAAGATATCAGGTTAATCAAAATTGGCGATGAAATTTATGGTTTAAAAAGAAAAGGAGTTTTTTGGAAATCTAATCTTTATCCAGAATCCATCGAATTTTTTCCCGTAGATGAGGAAATGAATGAAATGGTTTGGAAAGCCTCGGAAATTTTTGAGGCTGATGTTTGTGCTTTAGACCTTCTAATTGACAAAAAAGGAAACATTCATATTTTAGAGTTTGTTGATGTTCCTGGATTTGAGTTTCTACCCCATGCCTACGATAAGGTTGCAAAAATGATGGTTAAAAAAATTAAACATTAAAAAATTTTTTACCCCAAAAACCTAGGTTAAGAACAATTCCTCCAACAAGCAAAAGAACAAAAATTTTTTGAAGAAAAGGTAGGGAAGATAGGTAAAGAAAAATTGCACCTCCACCCTCCAAAAAACCAGTAAAAATTCTTAGTTTGTTGTTGCTTTCCCTAAATTTCCAACATTGGGTTATCCAGTCAAAGATTGCTGGAAAAACTAAGCTTAAACATAAAGCTAACTGGTAAACTGGATTTAATAAACTAAAAAAGGTAAAATCAACAATAGAAGTAACCATTAAAAATATGAAAAATCCTGTGGTAACACCTAAACATCTAGCACATACTTTAACCTTTTTACCGTAAAATGACAAAGTTACCCAATGATTATGGGCAATTAGGATTTCCCAGTTAAAATTTTTCAAGCTTTTTCGCCTTTTAATTTTTGGCTACAATAAGGACATACAACAAAATCAGGAAGAATAGGTTTACCACATGAAGGGCAAGATTGCCAACCTGTTAAAATTTTTGCTGGAAATTGAGCTTTAAACGTTTGAATCCTTGATTTTGCAAAGGGATGATAAGAAACACGGATAGAAGTCCCTCCACCCTCAATTTCTGTAAGCTCAAAAACAATTTCACCTTCTCTTTTATCAAAAACTCTAAGTAATCTTGGAGGAATTGATTGAACAACCTCAAACCTTTTTTCCTCTTTTTTTCCACCTATGAAAGGTAGAAGGCTTTTTTTAGGTTCAGCTTGAATTTCAGCTTTCCAATTTTCAACCATTTTGGAGATTCCATCAAAAACATCTTCAATTTTTTGGGGGGTAATCCAAACATCAACTTCTTTAGCAACTTCAGTAGGTCTTGGACCCATCCCTCTAAAAAGTAGAGGAAGCAAGCAACAAAGCAAAAGCAAGGGTAAAAGAAAAAACGTTGACATCCCTTCTTGAGCCAAATTTCATGGTCACCCTAATAATTATACGTGGAATATCTTGCATTAAAGTTTTGGGGTAGAAATATTTTTTGTTTTAGATTTAACCTTAATAGATAATATTTCAGTTGTTGGATATTGTCCTTCCTTATTCTTCTCATATTGTTTAACCATGTCAAAAATGTTAAGTAGAGTTATGGCTGTTGCTGTTAAAGCCTCCATTTCAACACCCGTTTTTGCTTCAGTTTTTACGGTTACAACAACCTCTAACCTATCCCTACCCAAAAATTTAGTTTGAACATCAACATGGGTTAAAGGGATAGGATGACATAAAGGAATAATTTGGCTAGTGTTTTTTGCAGCTAAAATTCCTGCAACCTTACTTACTTCTAAAGGGTTTCCTTTCCTAATTTTTCCTTGTTTTATCAGGCTTATTGTTTTAGGTTTAAGCTTTATAATACCTTTAGCTGTAGCTTCCCTGTAAACTGTAGGTTTTTGGGTAATATCAACCATCGAAATTTTTTTATTTATCATAAATTTAGATTGGCATCCAAAGGTATATAACCTTCAAAAACATAGTAACTTCAAAAAAGAGTTTGAAAAATATGGGAGAAAATGTTCATGTTCAAGTTTCAGGTATAGCTCAAATTGGAACACCTTACGGTCCAACTCCAGCATTATTACTTGAGGATGCAAAAGAAAGAGTTTTGGTTGTTGTAATAGGAAATTTTGAGGCTTCATCTATAGCATCAGCTCTTCAAGGAATTAAACTTCCAATGCCTAATACTCATGACTTGATGATGAACATCCTATACGAGTTGAATGTTAAAGTTTTACGTGGGGAAGTTTATGATATTCAAGAAAATAGGTTTCTTGCAAAACTTGTTTTAGAGGTTGCTGGAAAAGAAAAAGAAATTGAGGGAAGACCTAGTGACATTATTGCTCTTAGTGTTAGAGCAGGAGCATTTATCTATGTTGCAGAAGAAGTTATGAAAAAAGCATCCATAGAAAAATCTGTTTTATTAAAGGCTGGAGAAGAAACAGAAGCTGAAGAACCGGAAGAAACGTAGAAGAAATTTCTGGTTTATAGTTTAAAAATACTTAAGCAAATTTTTATAGGTTAGCTTAGGCTATATTCAACAAACCACCAAAAACAATGGTGGTTTTGTGGAACAGAAAAAAATAGGGTTTATTCTTGTTTCTTTAGCCGGAGCATGTTATGGTTCTGCTGGTGTTCTAGGTAAAATGCTTATGAACACTGGTTTACAACCTGAAACCGTTGTAATGTATAGGGTTTCACTTGGATTTTTAATTTTAGCTACAGCTTTCCTAATTTTAAATCCAACCTCCTTAAAGGTTAAACTGGAAAAAATTCCTTATTTAATGGTTTGTGGAATTGTAGGGGTTGTTGTAGGAATATTAACCTACTTTTACGCTGTTAAACTTATTTCAGCCTCTATTGCTGTTATTTTGCTTTACACCTACCCGGTTTTTGCACTAGTTTTAGCTAAAATTTTTGTTGGTGAAAGAATAACACTCCTAAAAATTTTTGCTGCAACACTTGTTTTGGTTGGATGTTTTTTAACGGTTAAAGGATACAGTTTAACCTACCTAAAACTTACAGGTTTAGGTGTGGTTTTTGGACTTATTTCTGGTTTTTCATATTCTATTTACATGGTTTTAAGTAAAATTATGCTTAAAGACGTTAATGAGGCAGCAGTTATTTTTTATACATTAGGTTTCGGAAGCTTAGTTCTTTTATTAATCAACCTTTTTAACCAGACACTTTTGGTAAGTCTAGAGTCAAATGTTTGGGTTTTGATAGCTTTAATAGCTATTATTCCAACAACTTTAGCTTTCACTTTTCTTATTTTTGGCCTAAAATATTTAGAGGCTAGCAGAGCAAGTATTTACTCAACTTTTGAAATTGTTTCAGCTATTCTTTTAGCCTTTATATTTTTGGGTGAAAGATTGGAAATTTTTCAAGGTTTAGGAGCAATTTTAGTTGTATTTAGCATATTCTTAATTTATTGGAAATAGTTTGCTTATTCAGCACCTTTATCTGAAAGTTTAAAATGACAAAAAACATTAGAAAAATTTCTTCCATTAAGTTTTTCAAGAATAGCTTTTCTTAAACTTGGTTTTGGTGTTAAGGTTAGATGGATAATGTTTGGAGACCAAAAGTTTAAGGCTCTTGTTGCTACAGGTTCAACTTTTTGGTTTCCCTGTAATACTGCATGAACCTGACTTGTGATTAAAACTGGAATATTGAATGTTTTTGCTAGATAGCTGAGATAGGCTAACTGTCTATTAAGCTCTTTGTTTAAAAGAAAATTAAATTCAGGGTCTGAATCTTTTAATGTAAGCCTATAAAGATTGTTGATGGTGTCAAAAACTATAAGACCAGTTTTTTGAGTTAAATAAAGCTCCAATTTTTCCAAAAGTAAAGTTTGTTCAAAAAAATTTTTAGGAGTAAAAATTCCTATGGATTGAGCAACAACATCAAAATCTGGAGTTATTTGTTTTAATCTTTCAATTGGAAAAGTATGGTCTCCATCCAAATAAATAACATTAAATCCAAATCTAACACAGGAAATGGAACATTGAAGCGCAAGAGTTGTTTTACCTGTTGCAGCTTCTCCATAAAAAACTGTTAGTTGGCTTGAAGGTAAACCTCCATAAAGTAATCTATCCAAACATATACAGCCAGTTGGAAGATTTTTTAACTTAAATTTTTCAGTCAACCTACTTGGTCCCAACAGATGTTATTATGTCTATTTTTGCGATTATTCCAACAAGTTTACCTTTATCCACAACCAAAACAGCAGGTTTTTCATGGGTAAATAAAGCTAAAACTTCATCAAAACTGGTATTTAAACTAACTGTTGGAAAAGGTTCTTCCATTAAATCCTCAACTTTTAAACTAAAAATTTTTTTAGGTTCTTTACTTTCAAGAATCTTCTTAATAATTGTTCCTTCCTGAATACTTCCAACGATTTTTTCATTTTCCAAAACAGGAAGTTGAGAGATCCCGTATTTTTCCATTAAGTTTACTGCATCTTTAACTAAAGTTTTTGTTTCAACCCAAATAACCGGACTATGCATAACATCTCCAGCATTTTTTTCTGCTTTTACACTTAAAATTGAGTTTAAAATTTTTTTAAGGGTTGAAACTCTAGGGTCAACCTTCTCAGCCTCAATTCTAGCAATCAAAGATTGGCTTACTCCAGCTTTTTTAGCAACTTCTTTTTGAGTTAATCCGTAAGATTTCCTTAGTTTTTTTAGGTCTTTACCAGTTAAAATTTGAATAGACAAAGTTTTTCACACTCAAAAGTTAAGGGGGATTCTAAAAATAGAATGTTTTAAAGAAGGATTTAAACCAACATGTTTTTATCCAAACTTAAATCCTAAACCAAATCCAACAACAAAACTTCCAATAAAGGGAATGTTTGCTGTAAGAAAAGAAGGTAAAGTTAAACCGCCAGTCAAAATATCTTTAAAAAAATTTTCAAAGGCACCAGTAAATTTTTCATAATTTATTTGGATAAACCCCATATAGGATAAGTAAAGTAAAAAAGCAAAAAATAAACCTATAAAAATAAGTAAAAGTTTTAAGATTTTTTTCAAGGCATAACCAATAACAAAACCAAGCAAACCACCAAAACCAAGCTGAGCCGCCAAAGTTGTAACCATTTCCATGCTCAACTAATTTAAACCTCCAAACCTTAAACTCCTTTCTTAAACTAAATAAGTTTTTGGGTAAAATCAATAAACAACAATTATCCTATTATGGATTGGAGGTTAAAAATTCTGAGTAAGCTGGAAAAACTTGTTGAAGAATCGGTCAAAATTGGTGTGTTAGATTATCTTAACCTGATGGATGAGGTTAATTCAAGGTTAAAAGAAGAAAGAAAAACAGGAATAAATGGAAGCCATAAGGTTGAAGATGGGTTAATATATCTAAGAAATGTTGGTTGGATAAGTGTTGTGGGAGATATTCACGGAGACCTTGAAAGTTTAGTTTATATTCTTAAAGATTTTAACTTTTTAGAGGATGTTAAAGAAAAAGGTCTTACAATGTTGTTTCTTGGAGATTATGGAGATAGAGGCATCCATTCACCTGAAGTTTACTATGTTATTTTTCAGCTTAAAAGAAATTATCCAGAAAATGTTATACTTTTAAGGGGAAACCATGAAGGCCCATCAGATTTATTAGCTATCCCCCATGACTTACCCTACCAGCTTAAATGGAAATTTAAAGAAGAATGGGAAGAAATTTACAGAAAATTTCTTGAATTTTTTGATAATCTACCCCACTCAGCCATTCTTGAATCAAAATATCTTTTTCTTCATGGAGGAATTCCAAGTCAAGCTGAAAATTTAAGAGATTTAGCTGACGCGGCTAAAAAACATCCTGAAAAAAGTTTTTTGGAAGAAATTTTATGGAGCGACCCAGAAGAAGGGTTGAAAGGTGTTTTTCCATCTCCAAGAGGTGCTGGGAAACTTTTTGGAGAAGATGTAACAAAAAATTTTTTGGAAAAAATTGGTGTAAAAACACTTATTCGTGGACATGAACCATGTATGGAAGGTGTTAAGGTAAACCATCATGGAAAAATTTTAACAATTTTTTCTAGAAAAGGTGAACCTTATTTTAATGCTTATGCTGCTTACCTAAAAATTGATGGAAAAATGGAAGCCTTAAATGCTTATCAACTTAAAACAAAAGCAACAATTTTCTAAAAAATGGGTTAAGTTAAGATTAAGGTTTTTGGAGCAAAATTTTTTAGTCTTTTTAAAGCTTCAAGCTTTTCCCTATTACCAATTTTTGCCTCTTCAACAGCTTCCCTTAAAATTTTTATTGCAGTATCCATGGCTTTTCTTCTAACAGGGAAAGGAACACCATCCTTACCACCAAAAGCAAAAGAAAATTTAAGTGGGTCTTCCCAGCTTGGTTTAGCTCCATAAATTAATTCAGCCACTAAAGCTAAACCTCTAATGGTTGAGGGGCCAATTCCTGGTAAAGCCAAAAACTCCTCAAAATTTTTTGGTTTAACTTCGTATGCTTCTTTTAAAGCTTTCCAGTTAACATTTTCAGGTAAAAGTTTGTAGTGGGGATGTTGAAGATTAATTTTTGGTTTAACTGATTCTAAAAGAAAAGTTTGGTTTGGTTTAAGTAAAACCATATATTGTTTTCTAAGTTTTTCCTCAGATTCATTTACAAGGTCAACACATATTTTTCTACATTCCCTACTTTTTCTTGAAGTCATATCTAAAACTTGTTGATGAATTTTTTGTCCAATAATTCCACTATGGGGTTCTTCAACAAAACTTCTTAAAGTTTTACTTAACCAATGGTATCTTCTAGCAGTTTTACTTTCAAGATTTAATCCTTGTTGAATAACAGTCCAATTTCCTTTTTCCGAAACAAAAACTGTATGATGATAAATTTGATAACCTGCTTGAATTGCAGTATTATCAACTTTAGCTGTCATCCGACTAGCATATTTTAATTCTTCAATTTTGTTTGTTGAAATGTTAAACTCATCACCAATAATTTCAATTTCTTCTAAAGCTTTTCTTGATTTTTCACCTTTTCCACCAGCAACCTTAATACCAAGATTAACCTTATCAAAAACTTTTTTTAAAACATAACAGGTTACAGTTGTTGAACCACTACTATCCCAATCAAAACCCAAAACATTGGAGCATGCTTGAAAAAATAGTGGGTCTGAAAGTCTGGTTAAAACTTCTTCAACACCAAACTCATCAACAATCACAGTAAAAATTTCTTGAGCTAAACCAATCATCCTTTTAAGTAGCCAAGAAGGAACAGAACCTCCATGAAGAATTAAATCCATAGAACCTGTTTTATACATAATCAACCTAAAAAACCAAATTCTAAGCTAAAAACTTTCTTCCAACATTTTTTCAACTTTTCTTTTTGCGTTTAATTGGTCTTCCAGCTTTTCCAATTCCATAACTAATGGACCCTTATACCTATATTTTTTTAATGTTTGAAGAATAGGCTTTAAGTTTATTTCACCCTCGCCCAAAGGTAAATGTTTATGAACAAATTTTTTGCTGTCACTTAAATGGATATTAACAATGTAATCTTTTAATGTTTTTAAAAAATCTAAGGGATTCCCAACAGTAAATGCATGACCTACATCAAAAGTTACACCAAAATTTTCTTTATCAACACTTTGCACTATAAACGAAAATTCCCCCAAATCTGAACAAATAGTAACACTTTGTTCTGAATCTGGAAAATCTATAATTTGATAGGAAAGTTTTGGCATATTTTCTAAACCTATCACAACTCCTTTTTGGTCGGCAAAATCAGCTATTTTTCTAAGATTTTTTATTAACAAGCTTCTTTGCACATACATAAGTAAGGATAGGTTATGTATGTGGCTTGGATGAACTGTAAGAATATTAGCACCTAGGTTTTTTGCGACTTCAACAGATTTAATAATCTTTTTTTCAGAATTTTTTCTTTGAAAAGGATTGATGGAAGCAAGGTCTATATTTATGAAGGGTGCATGAACAAGAAGTTCTAAATCGTAATCTTTAACCAAATGTTTAAATTT
>Ga0190363_1000504_pt1 | contig 22909 bp, 20 predicted proteins | sample 48721867_MG_FD_161272 | JGI IMG/M metagenome (GOLD analysis project Ga0190363, IMG submission 161272) | Hydrothermal vent microbial mat bacterial communities from Southern Trench, Guaymas Basin, Mexico - 4872-18-6-7_MG | ecosystem: Environmental > Aquatic > Marine > Hydrothermal vents >... | reverse complement strand
CTCTTGGAGTGAAACTTTAGATTTAGTAGCTAATAAAATTAGGGAAGTAGTACGAGATTATGGAGCGCAATCAATTCTACACCTTGAATATAGTGGAAATTCAGGGTTATTAACACAAAGCTTCCCGCAGAGAATCTGGTATGCAATGGGAGCTACAAGAACAGATTATAGTCTATGCAGTAAATCTGGACATGAAGCAATATCACTACACTACGGATTAACCTATGGAGTTCAACCAGAAGAACTATTGCATATGAAGCTAATCGTCTTTTGGGGATTCAATGCCAGAGTCAGCTCACCCCATCTATGGGCTCTAGCCCTTAAGGCTAGGAGGAGAAAGGCAACTATTGCAGTTATAGATCCAAGAGAGAGTGAGAGTGCAAGAGATGCAAACATCTGGCTTAAACCTAAACCTGGAAGCGACGTGGCACTTGCCTATGGAATTGCCAGATACCTAATAGACCACGACTATGTAGATTTAAAATTCATTAAAAAATGGACCTATGGATATGAGTTATTTAAGAAGGAAGTTATGAAATGGACTCCAAGTAAAATTGAGGAAGTAACAGGTGTTAGATGGAGATCCATTGAAAGACTAGGTGACGCATATGCTAAAAATAAGCCCAGTGTAACCATGATTGGGCTGGGATTTCAGAAAAGCATCTATGGAGCAGAATCGGTTAGAGCCATATCCCTAATCCCAGCACTATTGGGCATTCATAGAGGATTCTACTACACAAACAGTCAGGGATGGCTAGTTAACAATGCATATCTAACTGGAGAAAGCCTCACAGAGAAAAAGATAAGAACTGTCAGTCAAGTTGCCTTAAGCAAGCTGGTTGAAAAAGGAGAATTTAAATTCATATATATTTACAGCATGAATCCAGCTGCAACCCTACCAAATCAAGAAGCCTTTAGAAATGGATTGATGAGAGACGATGTATTCGTAGTTGTACATGACACCCACTGGACAGAGACAACTAATTATGCAGACATAGTTCTCCCAGCACCAACATACCTTGAGAAGGAAGATGTCGTTGTACCATATAGCCATGGATATGTGAGAATATCAAGAAGAGCAATAGAACCCCTAGGTGAAAGTAAAGAGGAAATATGGGTTATGAGAGAGCTGGCTAGAAGACTAAGGTTAAAGGAGAAATGGATCTATGAAAACCCATGGAATGCACTCAAAAAAGCCTTTAAAGGAGCCTTTGAAAAAGGGTCATTCAAAGACCTAATGGAAGATGAAACACTAAAATTAAAATCAAAACCGAAAAACAGATATCAAACACCAACAGGTAAAATAGAATTCTACTCCAAGAAAGCTGAAGAAATAGGGTTAAACCCACTACCCCAACAAATGCAAATAAACCTAGATGAAGATGAATTCATCCTACTAAACAGCGCCCTCCCATACTATACACATACACAATTCCAAGACGTATATGGACCTATACCAAAAATAGTATGGATAAACAGTGAAGATGCAGAGAAACTTGGAATAAGAGAAGGAGAAATAATTGAACTATACAATGAATTAGGTGTAATTAAAGTGAAGGCAGTTATCACAGATAGAATACCATCAAAAGTATTATGGACACCAAAGCTATTAACCGGTCTAAATGGAAAGCCACTAAACATCCTAACACCAAGTACAACACAGAAAATAGGTGGAGGCCCAATATTCAACTCAATAACAGTTAAGATAAGAAGTAAAAATAACAGTCAAACTTAAAGTATAGATCTAAGCTTATCAAGAGTCCTCTCAAAGACATCTGGATCAATAGATCGAAGAGACTTCCCTGGAATTCCAATCCAAACTGGATGAATATCATTCTCCTCTAAAACATTCTTGAACTCCTCCATGAAAACACCCATACCCTCAACAAAAATTACATCACCCGGAAACTTACCCTTCTTAACTGGATCCTTCCATCTCCCAACCCTACTTATTCCACAAGTTGGACTTGCCTCAGCTCCAAGAACAGCTACAATCTCATAACCCTTCCTCTTAAACCATAATAACTGCTCAACAATAGCCTCTGCAATACTCCTATACTTATCTCTAATAGTTGGATGCTCATAGGACTCCTTAGGTAAAGGCTTACGGAAAATTCCAAAGATATGCATTTCAGGGCAGGGAAGCTGAAATATTCCAACACCCCTCTCTAAAAGTATTTTAACAACATCCTCCTCAAGCCCTGGATAAATAGCCAATCCATCCTCCAAGGAGTGAACATTTAGAATACAATGTGAAACAACAACTATCTTACCACTCCTAGCATCACTCAACAGTCACACCCCACAGATACATTCAGTAAAATTCTTAACAAAAAATTTTACAATTTCGAATCAAGTCAACCAAATACTACAGCTTAACCGCCTTAAAACCTAAAAGCCTATAACCAGTATCCTGAAAGCCAATCTTCTCATAAACCCTCCTTGCAGGCAAGTTATCCCTTGCAACCCAGAGTATAACTTCCATTCCCAAGTCAAGTAATTCCCTAACTAGGGCAGAAGTAGCAGAAATGGCAAAACCTCTATTCCTAAGAGAAGGAACGGTGTAGACTCCGCGGATAATAGCTAAATCCTCAATATACTCACTACACGCAGCAATAGAAGCCAATAATCCATCCTCATATGCACCATAGAAGAATCCTCTCTCAATCTCCCGCTTAACTCTACCCCTCCAGTCTCCACCAAAGGATCTAAAAATATCATCTAAATCTTCAATTCCAAGCCTCTTAACTGAATGCTTAATAACACATCTAAACGTATTATGATTCACCTTCAAAACAAGAAAATTAGTAACTCTCCCCCTACTCTCCATATCAGATGGTTCAACAATCCTATAGAATCTCTCAACAACGCTAAAGTGACTCGGCTCAATAGCAAAGACATACTCCTCCAAATCGATGCAAGGCATAAGAGCCTCAATACTCCCCACACTTCCATGAGTATGCACAATTCGCCTATCAAACTCGAATATATAACCTGAAATCTCTTCATCCTCCAAAGCTATCCAGACCTTAGTTTTATCCCTCTCAAACTTTAAGTCATAAATAGTGAAGAAATGCAAAATCTTATCACTATATAGATAGTTTAGAAAAAAGTCTTCATCAACCTCATCAATGGAAACTATCCTTAAGCAATCCTCTCCATCACATCTCGCATCTAAAGGAAATGATTCCACCATCCTCTAAATCAATAATTAACAATCCACTATAAATGTAAATGTGAACTATGTAATTTCATTTAATCTAAATCAATTCCATACAAGTTAAAATAGACAACTAGAAAATGAATCTAAGCATTCCAATTTCAAAATTATACTTCACATCCCATCAACATTTAAGGAGTAAATGCAGTAAACTATAGGGCATGATAGTTAAGCTACCTTTATCTAGTTTTAGTCCTCGCCATAAAACCGAGAATCTCCCTAATTATCTTGCTTGCCGTAAATGCCGTTATACCCTTACAATCATATTTAGGTATAAACTCCACTATATCAAATCCTACTACCTCCAAGTTTAAACTCTTAATAACATCAATTAACTCCCTAACACTCAACCCTCCAGGTTCAGGATTTCCTACACCTGGTGCAAATGCAGGATCTAAAACATCTAGGTCTATGGAGATGTACGCCTTACTAAAACTAAGCTTAACATGTGGATTACGATGTACTTCAGATGTAGTCACTATCGTTATACCAGCTTCCCTAGCAAAATCTATTTGCTCTCTTGTAGGAGCCCTAATACCTATTTCAACTACATTATCACCTCTAACAAAATCCTCCTCAACTAGACGGCGAACAGTACATGCATGTGAATATCTATCTCCATCATATTGAGGGTATAGATCTGGATGTGCATCAAAATATATGAGGGCAAAATCACTATTAGAAGCACTCTTTAACGCCTTAACGGATGCATACGTTACGGAGTGATCTCCACCGAGAAATAGGAAGATTTCACCCCTATAGTAATTACTCACCACTCTAGACACGTCGTCAACTATATTGTTGAAGGTGACTCCAGTAACATCGCCAAGATCCCTATATCGCCACACCTCCCTAAGATCTATGAGGTCTTCAGTGAAACTATTATACAACTTATCAGTAGTTGCCTCTCTAATAACTCTAGGAGCTTCACTAGAACCCCTCCTAAATGTAGATGAACCATCCCAAGCAATACCTAGAACATAGAGATTTGGATTATCAGATTTTGAAATTCCAAAGAACAGCATTAAAATCCCCAGACTATTATATTTAAACAGAAATTTAAGAGACTATATATTCATCACCATCCCCATTACATAAAATATTGAAGATAATATGGATAAACTCAGTAAAGGGTGTATGTAAAAGGTTAATTACATAGTCTAATATAAGTTAGAATATGAGTAAGAGTAAAATTCCCAAGTCGGAAGAATTTTTGGGATTTAAGATTGGAGAAGATAAAAAGCTAGCAAACTGGAACCAAATAGTTGAATACTTCAAAAAGATTGGAGAACTCTCGGATAGAGTAAAAGTTGAAGTCTTAGGCTTAACAACTGAGGGCAACGAGTTTATACTTGCAACCATATCAGCCCCAGACAACCTAAGAAACTTAGAGAAGTATCGGAAAATACAGATGAAACTTCACAATCCAGAGGGATTAAGTGAAGAAGAGGCAGAGAAACTCATTGAGGAAGGAAAAACCATAGTCCTAGTAACATGCAGCATCCACTCAACTGAAATTGCTGCAAGCCAAATGTCCATGGAACTCCTCTATAAACTAGCAACAGAAAACTCTGAGGAAGTAAAGGAAATACTAGACAACATAATCTTCCTACTAGTTCCATCACTAAACCCAGATGGAATAATCAAGGTTGTAGAATGGTATAAGAAGACTCTGGAAACAAAATATGAGGGTTCACGTCCACCCTACATGTATCACAAGTATGTGGGACATGACAATAATAGAGATTGGTTCATGTTCACTCAAGTTGAAACTAGGCTAGCTGTAGAGAAAATTCACAACCTCTGGCATCCACAAATAGTATACGACCTACATCAAATGGGATCCTATGGAGCTAGATTCTGGCTTCCACCCTTCATAGACCCAATAGACCCAAACGTAGACCCAATACTACAACAGGAAATAGTATTTCTAGGCTCATCAATGGCAAATGAACTTATAGGCAAAGGAAAGAAGGGAGTTGCATGCCACACCATCTTCGACGCATGGACTCCAGCTAGAGCATATCAACACTATCATGGAGGAGTCAGAATACTATCTGAAGCCGCAAGTGTAAAAATAGCTACACCCATTGAAATAAAGAAGGAAGAACTTGAAGAAAGGAGAGGCTTCGACCCCAAAGCCCAGAGATGGAACAATCCAAATCCATGGCTTGGAGGAAAATGGACACTAAGAGACATAATCGACTATGAATTAATAGCAGTAATGGCATGCCTAAGAAATGCAGCCAAATACAGGAAAATATGGCTATATAATACACTTCAAATATTCAAGAAGGCATTAAATCCAGAGAAGGGTCCATACGCATTCCTCATACCGCCAAATCAAAGAGACCTATACAACACCTACTGGCTCCTAGAAATACTAAAAACAGGAGACGTAAAAATCCATAAAGCCAAAAAGGAGTTTGAAGCTGAAGGAATAACATATCCAGCTGGAACCTACATAATATACTACGCCCAACCCTACGGATGCTTCGCAAAAACACTACTAGAAGTCCAGAAATACCCAGAATTAAAGGAGGCAAAACCCTACGACTTAACAGCATGGACACTACCACTACTAATGGACGTGAAAGTGATAACAGTAAATAAGAAGTTTGAAGCTGAAGTGGAAGAAGTAGCGGAAGTGAAAATGCCTAGCGGAAAAATAGTGGGAGATGAAAAAGCCAAGTACTATGCCTTCACACCAAAGTCAAATGCCTCATACAAACTGGCTGCAACCCTATTAAAAGAGGGATTCAAAGTAAAGAGAGCCACCAAGCCAATTAAAGTAGATAATGAAGAACTACCAGCAGGAGCCTTCATAGTAACAGGAAACGAGAAGACTAGAGAGAGAATTTCCCAACTACTAAAGGAACTCCCCATAAAAGTATATGCACTAAATGAAATTCCAACCAATGAACTAGTAGAAATCAAGCTACCTAGAATAGGAATATATCAAAGCTGGTTCCCAATAGCAGATGAGGGATGGACTAGATTCATACTAGAAAAATTCGGCTACCCATTCGAAACAATACATGACAAGGATATTAGAAGAGGAAAACTAAACGATAGATTCGACGTAATAATAATTCCAAGCCAAAAACTCGAAAACATAATTGAGGGAAGAAAAGAAGAAGACTATCCGCCGGAATACTGCGGAGGAATAGGTGAGATAGGAGTAGAAAACCTAAACAACTTCGTAATCAACGGCGGAACACTAATAACCCTAAATCAAAGCTGCATGCTACCAATAAAGAAGATGTGGATACCAGTAAGCAATGCACTAGAAGGAGTAAGTGAAGAGGAATTCTATGTGCCAGGAGCAATTCTAAGAGCAATAGTAGATAATAAGCATCCAATAGGATATGGAATGCCCATAGACGCAGCAGTACTATTCGTAAACAGTCCAGCCTTCAAATGCCAGGAAAAATACGTAGTAGCAAGATATCCGCCAACAAATCCACTACTAAGCGGATACATATTGGGAGACAAATACCTACACAACCTAGCTGCAATAGTCGACATCCCAAAGGGAAAGGGCAGAATAATACTATTCGGAACACCAGTACAATTTAGATGCCAAACACCAGGAACATTCAAAATGCTATTCAACGCACTACTATATCCCCAAAAATAAGATTAATCAAACTCCTCATACTCAGTCAACGGTGAAACATTACAGTAATGCTCAAGTAAAATTCGAGTGATAATCCTCATCTCAGTCATAACTAGGGGTGGAGAGAGATTTAATAAATCACATACATTACGCCAAGACCTAGCCTGAAGAACCTTAGAAATCAACATCAACTCCTGAATAGCTGTTAGTCTAGGCCGCCTATCCTCAACATCATAAAAATAGCATTTAGCCAATTCAAATACACCATCAACAACACCCTCAAGAGTCATGGGACCCCAAGCATAAATCCTCAACCTCTCAATCTGAACACGGGAAAGCTGAGGAGAATAACCTTCAACCACAGGATGATTCCAAGACATAAGCAGTAAATGAGCTATTTCAGGTTCAAGATCACGATAAGTATCATAGAGAGAATTTACAAGCCTCCTCCTAAACTCACGATTAGCCTCCAAAATAAACCTTGAAACCTCACTGTTAAGAGGCTTAATAACTATAACTGTAAACTCACCACTAATAGGATTCCTATCAGGACTAATATGAATAGGTATAAAGCCATTCTTAATCCAAAACTTAAGCAACCTCTCAGAAACACCGAAACCAGCCCCAACCCAATCATAACCCTTCTCTCTAGCCTCCTCACAAACCCTCTCCAACATAAATGAACCAATACCCCTACCCATCAAATTGATATGAGTAGCTATACGTACAATCCTCCAACCAACAAATCGACCGAAATCAATAGACCTAAAATGCTTAATGAATCGATCAGGAATAATGTTACCCTGAACTCTAGCTCCAATTAAAAGTTCATTCCCAATCTTCTCAGGTATAGGACCCTCCTCAGCAAGTTGAATACTGCAAACCACCTTACCAGTTGGAGTTGTAAGCATACGTATAGTATGATGCGGAGCATCAGCCATCATAGCTAAATCCTTAGGCTGATTCCTATAATGAGCCAAAACATAGATACCAATAAACTGCTTAAGCAACCCATCCTCCTTCAAAAATAATGACTCCAAGTCAGGTTTAACATAATTTAAATCCAATTTCTCAATAAACTTTAAGTCCTCATCATCAATTTCAGCTGGCTCAGCATCAAGCATCAAAGTATCAAAAAGCCACCTTTCAATAGGATCATTCTCAGCATACCTAATAGGCTCAGTCATCTCATACTCAATAACCCTGGTTTCAGAATCCTCCTTCAAGGCTTTGAGAAAGCGGACGGAAAAACCTCTACCAGCACCCTCATATCCATGAATAGTGGAGGAGAAAATTAAACGCCTAAACCTCCTCCAAATCTCATATAGCATTAGAACAGGAATGCCAGCAGCTTCATCAACTGCAATTAAATCAGCCCTTCTAGTAATAGCATCTAAAGGCTCCCTATACTCAATAATTACAGGTCTAGTTTCAATTCTAACAATAAAGTTATCTCTACGAATAACATTTATCTTCTCATATCCAAGAAACTTAAAAGTCCTCAATGCAAGCTCCATTAAAGATTGAACATTAAGCAGATTTGGAGCAGTAACCAATATCTTAACAGGCATCTTCTTAAAGCTAATGGCCCTACCCAAAACAGCCAATCCAATACCAACAGAACAAGACTTACCCCTACCCCTATCAGCAGTTATAACTATAGCTAACCTACCCTTAGGCCTGTCAATTAAATTCTCAAACAATTTTAAAACCTCAACTTGATCCTGAGTTAAAGCTAAGCGAAAAGCCCTCTTAGGGAAGGGACTCTTCTTAGGAATTTTAATAGAACGCTTAGGAGTAGATGAAGTATATCTACCAGCTAGTAGAGTGAAGGGCTTAACATATCTCTCCTCATCGGAACTATAAATTGCAATGCCATCATAATCAAAAAGCTTCCCAATAACACGTCTAATAAAAATAGTTCTAACAGTAGAGATTGGATATTGAATAGTTGCAAGCTCAATCTTAAACCTACTAACAATCCTAGGCCAAGAATCAAGAGATGGAGTTAAAAGAATAATTAACCCTCCACCCCTAACAAGGCCAGTTAACCTACCAACATCATTTGGATTAAAATCATTCAATAAATCCAAAACAACAACATCAAAAGTTAAACCTAAAACAGTGTCAGTCCGCTTATAACTAATAGCCTGAAAAACAACTTCATCGCCAAAATCACCTCTAAACCCCTCAACAACAGCCAATCTCTCCAAGGCATCATCATAAAAAGAGTGATAAGCATACAAAACACTAACCCCATCCCTAAAACGTAAAATCCTCCTACAAGCCTCAACCAAGAAATCCTTAACAGATGAAGCCAACTTAAAACTATCGTCACCACAAATAACAAGCATCCTCCTATGATTAAGAATAAATGCCTCCTCCAACACCCTACCCAGCACATCAACACTCATCAATAACACCTCAAAAAGAAAAGAGTAATATTCAAAAAAGACTACACAAACAATCTTAAAACAATAACGACCATCACAACATTCTCAACAAATCAACACTAAACCTAAAAAATAAATTATAGGAAAAAGTAAAAATGCTTGGGGAAGGTTATGCCTCCTCCAAACAAGAAGCTTATAGCCTGCATTCTAATAATTACACTTTCCCTTCTAATCTACCTACAGGCAGACTGGCTCCTCCAGAAAACCATAAAAATCTACTTAGCCCATGCATCAAGCATCGAAGCTGTAGACTACAATAACTTCACAACTATCCACTCCACCCTAGAAGCTGGAGGAATGGGATTAGGCATAAGAAGAGGAGAAAAAATAGAGTTCTACGACACCCTTGAATTTAGAGCATCAATAATACTTAACAATGAAGTCATAAATGAAAGTCTAACAAGAATACTAAGCACATCACCCCAAGAAGAGCTAACTGTGAAGGCACAAACCAAAATGAATCCCGACGTAATCAATGTTAAATTAGCATTATTAATCTCCTCAAGACCCACAGTGAAATTAAATTTCGATCAAATATCCTTCCACGCCCATATCCACTGGACAATAAGCATTGAAAAGAACCATGAAAGCATACCAATATCGAATGGTTATGGAATAGTCTGGGAAGCAAGCGATAAGGAAATATCAAGAGCAGAAACCATGCACCAAGAAGAAAATAGCTTAACCCACATCATAAACAATGCCTATGAAAACCCAATCATCCAACTAAGAATAAAAGAAATAACTGAAAAACTAAACATCAAACCACCCTTCAAAATAAAATTCAATAGCACTATATACTACCAATACTACGTCCCAAAAATTGGATTTAAAATTAAGGATGAAACTGAGGCAGAAATTGGAGAAATAGTAATTCAAAAAATAAGTGAAGCAACAACTATAAATCTAACCTTCAAAACACCCATAATAGAAAAGGAAGTGAAAATCATAGATCCAAACACGGAAATAATAAGACAAATAACTCTAATCACAACAGCCATAGCCATAGGAATATTAATAGCCACCATCCCCTCCAAACAGCAAAATTTATGAAACAAAAATCATCTTAATCAAATAGCCAATAACAAGCCGCCGTCGTTCAGTCCGGTCAAGGATACGGGCCTCTCGAGCAGCTTAGAGAGGTATAGGCACGGGGATAGCCCGGGACCCGGGTTCAAATCCCGGCGGCGGCACCATCCAACTTAAAATGATCTTATATTGAATGTAGCAAGACTTATGTTATTGATATTCCCAATTAATATTAGTGGGAAAATGAAATTTAGATTGAAAGTTGACTCTAAGGGTCGAATTTACCTTCCTCGTGAAGTCAGAGAGAAAGTTGGTGACTTTGTTATTCTTGAGAAGAGTGAAGAGGGATTTATACTAAAGCCCGGTGAAGTTACAAGTTTTCTAGAGGAATTTAAGAGTATCATAACTTCTGAACCTCCTAGGACAGGTAAGCCTGAAAATTGGCCTCCCTCAAAAATGAAAGCTATATGGAGGCCTTCTAGTTGATTGTAGGATTAGACACGAATATTTTATGTTATGCTCTTGATCCAGCCTATCTTGAACATGTGAAAGTTGAGAATTTGCTTTTAAATCTATCTCCAGAAAATCGTGTCGCCATAAATCCTACAGTACTTCATGAGACATACCATGCACTTGTCTTCAGTCAAAAGTGGGTTCCATCAGAGGCTAGAAGAAGACTTCAAATGTTGTTAAGGCATCCCTATATTGAATTTTTAAATCAAACTAAAAGAGTATGTAGTATAGGTTTGAACTTAGCTGAAAAATATGGTCTAGGAGGAAGAGATGCATTAATAATAGCTAATTTTATTTCAAATAAGATTCCTATAATGTATACTCATGATAATGAAATTTTATCTTTAGGTGAGATACGCTGGAGGGAATGGGTCTTAAGGTTTATAGATCCCATTGAAGAATAAATGGCTATTAAGTAGCACTTAAAAATTATAAATGGAAATTAAGTGTAGTCTACTTTAACCTCTCATCCAGATAACTGTAACCTTGATCTACTTTTTCATGCATTTTCTCAGCCCATTTATCCATGCCCATGACTCTAATTTCTCTTAGACTAGCTAACGCTTGCGAATATCGCTTTAAGTATTCACATTTCTCCATTTCATTGCATTCTGCACAGGTTCTATAGCCTTTCTGCTTACAGCATTCACGAATCTTGCAGTTTGGATCTCCTCCTCCACGAAGGCAGTCTGGGCATTCACCAAACATTTTTGAGAAGCCGTCTAGGACTCTCTCAAACTTGTCGTAGTGTTGGAATGCTGGATCCCATTTGGCTAGTTCTGAAACATACTTGTCGAAGCCATAGGCCTTTATTATTTTACGTAGATTTTCAACCGCCTGCCTTATCTTCCCTTGATATATTCCACATGCACCACAATATAAGCCGCAATAACCAACTAACTCTCTTAGATTTCCACTCAACATATAGCACCTTACACAAACTATATTTTAAAGTTATAAAAGTCTTTAACTCATTCTTCATCTTCTCTGAACGGAAAATTCTCTCTTTATACTATACTTGGATATCTCGAACAAAATCTTCAATTTATAATAAAAATTAAAGGGAGGGAAGATGGATGCTATACGCGGACTGTTAAGTCTTCTAATTCCTTTGTATATTTTGTTGCTGGTTCAGGCTCTGTTTTTCCAACTATTACTGTGTCTGAATGTCTAAAGCCTCCAAAACCATATACGTAAATTCCTGGTTCAACTGAAGTTACCATTCCAGCTTTTAATATTCTGTGGTTGAATGCCATATCATCCCAGTATTCATGACCTCCTAAGCCTATTCCATGCCCAGTTCTATGCATTATATAGTCGCCGTAGCCTGCTTCCTCAATTATTTTTTGAGCCACTGCATCAATATCTGAAACCTTATTTCCTTCAACACACATTTTTAATGCTTCTACTTGGGCTTTAGTTGCAATTTCGAAAAACCTTTTCTGCTTCTCAGTTGGCTTACCAACGATGAAAGTTCTTTCATTCTCCACTCCATACATATTTAGCCTTACACCTATTCCGTTGACTATTACATCTCCTTCCTTAATTTTCCTTCCAGAGTAGCCTCCTGGACCGTGAGGCATTGCTGCGAAGGGCCCATAACCTGTTCCTCCAGCACCTACACGTATATGATAATTGGGATATCTTTTAGTTGCTTCTTTAACAAGTTTATATGTCACTTCTGCTCCTATTTCCAACAATGTCTTTCCAGGTTCTATAGCTTCTTTAAAGAATTCTTGACCAATATCTGAAAGTTCACCAGCTTTCCTAATTAAGTCCAGTTCCTCTTTACATTTAATTAGCCGCATTTCTCTAAGTAACTTTGAAGAATCAATTATTTCTAGTTCTGGCAGAAAGAGACCTATCTTTCTTTTGAGAAATTCCGGAGAATCTGCACCTATCCTTCCCCTGTTAAGTTTCTTATTTTCAAATAACTGACTTACAAATGGACCCCATTCTCTCACTGTGGGTAGCCTATTAACTTGTTTAGGATGCTCGGAATAGAAGTAAGCTTCAGCAATTATACCTCTACCTTGTTCCCTAGAAAATTTAAAGTGATTTATAGACAATTCACATAGGACCATAAAGGGATCTCCCTCTAAAGGTATTACTGCAACTACTGGTCTTTCCCAAGGAGCAACATCTAAGAAGAAACCAGTTACGTATACGAAGTTTAAACTGTCAAGTACTGCTAAAGCTTTTAAATCATTTTCCGCCAAGTAATTTTTTATTGTTTCAATTCTCCTTTTCAGAACATCCTTACTCCAACCATCAATATAACTCATAAATCACCCCTCAAATAAAATTATTATTTTCTTACTTAAAAATATATTTTTCTAGTAAAAATAAACATAAAATATTTTAAAGTATTAATTGAATATTTTTATAGATAATTAGTAAAAATTTAGGAGGAGAAGTCATGATATTAGTTTCTGGCAGAATTTCTGCTTTTATAACACTATTAATTCTATGCGGCTTCATATTATGGTACATAATGGAAGCGAGAAAGGGGAGAGTTCCAAAACTGAGAAGACTTCCCGCTTTAGAAGCTATTGATGAAGCAGTTGGAAGAGCCACAGAGATGGGTCGGCCAGTACACGTATCCTGTGGTTCAGGTGGAAGCATAAGAGACGAATGGGCTTCACAAGTATTGGCTGGCTTAAGTGTTTTAAGTTACGTTGCAGAGCTCTGCGCTGAATACGACACTAGTTTAATAGCTACAACACCAGTAGCCGACAATTTCCCAATAATGTCTGAAATTGTGCGAGAAGCTTATAGAAGAAAGAACAAGGAAGAATCATTTAAACCCGATATGGTTGTATATGTGCCTGGATATAATGCAGCTTCAATAGGCATTATGGTTGAAAGAAACATAGCTGCTAACATAATGGTTGGCCCATTCTGGCATGAATCAGTAATCCTAGCAGAAGTTGGAGCATCCCTTGGAGCAATACAAATTGGAGGTACAGCAACAACTCATCAGTTACCATTCATCGTTGCGTCATGCGACTATGTTTTAATAGGCGAAGAAATGTTTGCAGCTGGCGCTTACTTATCACGCGACCCCGTCCAGATAGGTAGTATTGCAGGAATGGACTGGGGGAAAGTGCTGGCAATTCTTCTCACCTTATTTGGCTTATTGATGGAAGCTGCTGGCTTCAGTATAATTAAATATCTAAATATGTGAGGCTGAGAAAATGGCCTGGTATAAGTCTCGTGAATTTTGTCAAATAGTAACACTTATCGTTGCAATAATAATACTTATAACCTACTTCTTCGACATACCTGGAGGAGGAGAAGTTGCTAGCCATCTACAAGCCTTTGGAACCATAGTTTCTGCCTTCGCACTAATGGTTGGTGTTCTTAACTTATTCCAAATACATCTCCCAAATTTAATGAGAAAAGGAAGATACTGGTACACTAGTTTCATTGTTTGTGCTAGTATTATTTTATGGGCTTCCATTGCAATATGTCTTGGCTCTGAACACCCCATTTCAAGAACCTTGTACATGACGGTTAATTATCCATTAAGTGGAACAGCATACTCATTTACCGCATTCTACATTACCTCTGCAGCTTATAGAGCATTTAGAGCAAGAAATATAGACTCCTTCATATTGCTCACCATTGGAACTTTAGTTATTCTTTACAATACTCCAATAGCCAATGCAGTTTTCCCCACCTTTGGAGATATAGGGGACTGGATATTTGCAGTTCCAAATAAAGCTGGCTTCAGAGGTGTAGTTATAGGAATTGCACTCGGCTCCGTTGCAGTAGGTCTTAGAACATTACTTGGAATGGAAAGAGGCTACCTTCGAGGTGGTGGATAATGAGTATCTTTCAAAGACTAGGCAGATTAGACCCGAGAGTATTCTTTACCCTTCTCATTTTCGCAGTAGCTATACCAATAATTTCTCCTCTCGGATTACCAGTACCAATAACTCAACCAGTACTAGATGCATACAACTACATTGAAAACCTCCCAGAAGGCAGCGTTGTCTTATATTCAATGTCGGTTGCTGGAGGAGGATGGGATGACGTAGGGGGAGGAGTAATAGCAACAATGCAACATTTATTCAGCAGACCAGTAAAAATAATCATCTTCTCATATTTCGCAGATTCAGTTCCATGGGTGGAATACACATTAAACAACATCGACAAGCATGGGAAAAAATATGGAGAAGACTATGTTTGGCTAGGATATTTAGCTGGCGGAGAAGCCATGCTAGCTGGACTTGCATCAAGTATCCGAAGCATAACTACCACTGATGCATATGGCACACCACTAGACAACCTACCCATGATGAAAGATATCGATAACATCCATGACATCGACTTAATTGTTCATGCAGAAATTTCAACAATTTTTGAAGCATATTTAAGACAATTTCAAGCTCCATACGGTAAACCAATAATATTAATTTGCCCCTCAATGATGGTAACGATGTACTTCCCATATTATCCAAATCAGGCCATCGGAATAATTGGTGGAGTAAGAGGCTCTGCCGAATATGAATTACTAATCCACAGACCTGGAATGGCATCGGTCTCAACAGACACTCTCTCCACAACACACATACTCATCATAGTAATGATAATCATGGGAAACATAGGCTACTACTTTGAAAGGAAAATAAGGAGAGGTGAATGAAATGCCAACAGAAGAATTAATTCTCAACTTAATAACAATATACCTGATTCTAGGCTTATACAGTTTTGTTTTTAAAGACAATATACATTATAGACTAGTTCTAGGAGTATACGTTGGCTCAATAGCTGGCTGGAGTTTAGCCTTACAGTATGAATATATAGTCAGAACTATGAGCTCAGCACTTAGCAAAGGTCAAGTATACTATATTCTAGCATTAATCCTAGGATTAATGTTATTCTTTAAATTTTCAAAGCGACATCTTTGGGTATACAGAATACCTATAGCATATCTTGTCGGTTTAGGCGTTGCCCTGTCAATTAGAGCCATAGTAAGTACACAATTCCTCCAACAAATTCAGGCAACAATACTCCCAATATGGACCCCTGATCCATGGACTAATATCAACAACCTCATATTCATAATCATGGTAATATCAAGCTTATGGTTCTTCACATTCCATTTTGAACATAAAGGAGTATCTGAAAAAATTGCAAGAATTGGAAGATACACCTTAATCGCAGCCTTCGGTGCAGGCTTTGGAAATACAGTGATGTTCCGAATGTCACTAATAACAGGACGCTTTAGATTCCTATTATCTCCAAACAACAGAATCTACACAGTCATTATAGCTTTAATTCTAATAGTCTCAGTTGCAGTCTACGAACAATACATCAAGAAAAAATAATTCCCCCTTTTTTAAATTACAAATATCTCCCGTTCTACTCTCCGCTTTTTTATTCCAAGATCGCTTACATTGAAGCGTCGATTCCCATATAATTCTGCCTCTTCCTCTTCAAAATAGACAGCTGCTACAATTCTACCTAACGAATCAGCTTTCATTATCCCACTACCACTCGCTGCTCCAACTACTATTAAATTGTTTTCTTCAAATATTACTGGCTGATGGTCTATAGTGTTTATTGCATATAATCCCGCCCATGCATTAATTGGGTATGAATCAATAAATTGAGGAAAATAAGCGGTTAAAACTGGATATATACCATATCTATAGTAATTCTCTTCCGGCTGAGGGTCTTCCTCAAGCTTAAATGACCGATTAAAGTCGTCTGCATATGCTATCCAAAAAGTTTCCTCGTCGATATCTGGCCTAATATAAATTCTGGGCTCAGGAAGTATTGTGAAAGGCATGCAATTATATCTATTAAAACCATCTACATATAGAAGCTCTCTTAACCGATTCTTATCCGCTCTAATAACGAAAATCTGTCTTTTCTTAGGTTTACTATACGAATCAACTCCAATTGGATCTAAAAGCTCACTACTCCAAACACCAGTTGCAATAATAATTTTCTTAGCCTCAATTATCCTCCCATGAACTCTGACCCCCTTAACAGTACAATCCTGCCAGAAATATGGTTCCCCTGGAATTTCAAGGCTAATTTTTGGTTCAACAACTATTCTATCAACCTTTGCTCCATATACAACCTTGCCTCCCATACGTCTGAATTCAGTTTCATAAAATTCCACAAGTTTTTCTACATCAATCTTACCTGCTTTAGGCACAAATAGCCCATTTTCAATGTTAGCTAAATTCATTACTTTGCCTACGTCAGACTCTGCAGCTTCAATATTAACTTTAAGTTTATCTCTCAATTCTTCCTTATCATAGACTGTGAATAACCCACCTCTCTCTTCCATTTTACGTAAAGCCAATTCAATCCTTTTAAATTGGCTTTCGCCGAAAAGCCAAAGATAACCAATCCATCTCATACCCAAATTAAAACCACTTTTCTCTATATGCCTATAGAATTCAATTGAAGAATCAGCTAGATAGAAATTGGTTCTAGAATAGAAGAAACTTCTAAACATGCCTGCACTCTTTGCAGTATTACCTTCACCAGCTTTATTCAACTTATCAATTAACAATACACTTCCATCTCTAAGCCTCTTCTTAATATGATATGCTGATGCCAACCCTAAAATACCTGCACCAACAACAATAGCATCATACGTTGGCGAAGTTAATTCACCCCCAAAATTAAAATAAAATATTAAACATATAATATTAACACCATTAAAGAGATGATATTAGCAATATTTATTCATCCTTCTCTTAAGCCAAGTAATTCTATATTCCTTCTAATGTTTCTCTAGTCAGAGCTCAAACATGCTGATTTATTCTTTACCATATTAATACTTTCTTTCTCACGTAGCTTGAATTATTTTATTGAGATTATTTTAAACCGAACTTTCTGGGCGGGAGCTTCTCAACTTTCTTTAACTCCTCTAATTTCTCTAGTAACTGTTTTATTTCAACTTTTAATTTGTTTATTATATTTTTCAGTTCATCCAGACCTACTTCACTTTTTAAAATGATGTCATCAAATTTAGATAATTTCTTTCTGAATTCGCTTAATCTTAATCCAGTTTCATAGAAATGTTGTTTGAAATCTACGAAGAGAGCTACACTTAAATCTTTATTGAACACATCTTCAAGCCTTACCTTCTTCTTCAGCAACTTCTCTTCATCATCTAGCGTAGAGGCTATGGAGTTTAAATTTCTAGTTAGAACAGGAAGCAAGTTAGCCTTAATATCAACTAATAGAGACTGCTCCCTTCTCCTCTCCTCGAGATGATATTTGTATAGATATGAGAAAATTATGATTGCAGCAACTATGAGGAGTAATTGTTCAGACAACTTAAACACCATTTAATTATTCATCCCTCCACAATAAATACTTCTAGTTAGAAGTGATAGTAATGTTCGAAGTTACAAGTAAAGAAGAATACCATGTCTAAGAACAGGATCTCCAATCACATAGAGGTTATTTTGCTTCTCTATGAAATTTAACTTTAATAGATTGTTTAGCAGATTTGTAAAGTTTTTATCATCAATTTCTATACCTTCTTCAGCTTCTAGACTTTTCTTTATGATACTCCAAGTTGAAGGTTTTACTGCTATAGTCCTGAGTATAATCCTATAGCGATTTTCAGCCCTAGATTTTTTTAGAAAACTCTTCAACTCTTCAATTGCTTGCCTAGCTGCATGCTCAAGTATTCTATCTAGTGAAGTTTCTCCACCATAAGCTACACTCCAACCAAAAAAGGTTAACCATCCTAAAATTCCATCAAGCTTATTTACTGCCTCAACAATAAGGTTTTCATTAACCTTATAGGATAACTGTCTAAATCCTTCCCTTAAGAAAGTAATAGCCTCTTCATTACTTAATCTCCTTAACTTCACTTCATATAGAACTCTGCCATAAAGTGGTGACTTGGGATTATCAACCTTTAATAAATCATATAGTAAACCCACTTGAGAACCAGTCAATATAACAACAATATTAAGTAAATTATCGTAAATATATGCTAGTAAACTTGGAAAATTTATCGGCAACACCCTAAATTCCTGAAGCTCATCGAAAGCAAGTATTACCTTTAAATTATTTTCTGAAGCCCATTTGTTTAAATTATCAAGTATTAAGGCTATATTTGCACGATTCTTCTTTTTCCATGATAAACGAATGAATGAAGCAGTAACTTCAACACCATCTAATCCCTTAATTGAATTTATGAATTTTCCAATTACTCCTCTATATCTATTCAAGAAATCGTTAAGAGCATTTGTAAATTCGATCATAAATCCCCTCATATTAACAATGCCTTCAGAAGCAATAACACGTCTAGCATCAATAAATATAAAGGGTAAAGAACATTCATTCAAGAATGTTTTTAGAAGACTAGTCTTACCAAATCTTCTCGGTGCAGTAATTAAAATAATCCTACCAAATTTAACTCCATCTTCAAGACGCTTTAGTTCATTCTCAAAATCAAACAAATCCTTCCTTCTACACTTAGGCTCTAAAGCGAAATACATTACTGGTACCACCACCAGTAACTGGTAGTACTACCAGTTATAAATCTATCCATCAAGCTACAATAAAAATATCACAGAAAACATCAACTATAATACTGTGACTAACATTGGCTTTAGAGAGCATATCAGTAAATGAAGCTAGAAAATTAATAGTTAAAAAACAGAGACTCCCTCCAAGTTTCAGAGGTAAAGGCAAGGAGGAAGTTGTTGAAGTTGTTAGGAGTATTGCAGGTGTACAGTATGACCCTCTACCAGTTATCATGCAAGCACAATACTTAACCCTGTGGAATCGCGTTAAGAATTTTAGACCAGAGTTTCTAGATGAACTCCTATACAAAGAGAGGAAATTAATAGAATTCGTATTGATTAGACAGGCATTACATATAGTTCCAGTCGATGAACTGCCCTACTATTATCAAGCGGTTCAACGTGTCTTTAGGAGAGGTTGGATTCAAAGATCAATAAATAAGCAGTCAATGGAAGAGCTTCAAGAGATAGTTAAAGTGATTAGGGAGAAGGGTACTGTAAGCATAAAGGACTTCCCCTACACTAAGCTTAGAGCACTATTCTATATGGGTAAAATAGCTATTGCGAAGAGGGAGGTGGGAATGTTTCAAATGCCCCACTATAGTCTATTAAACACACTTCACCCGCAAATAAATCTAGAAGAAGTCGAAGAGGATGAAGCAGCAAGGTGGCTAGTGTTAAGGACGGTTTCAGCCTTTGGAATATCACCTTCAAGCCACATTGCCTATTGGATAGGCTATAAGGTTAAGGAGACAGAGAACATTTTAAGGGAATTAGAGGAGGAAGGAGAAGTAAGGAGAGTAAAGATTGAAGGATTAAGGAAAACTCAATGGATTAGAAGCAAAGACCTAGAGAGAATAGGCAGTATAAAAAGAGAAGAATTCATATCACTATTGACTCCAATGGACAATCTCACAAGAGATAGAAAGTGGCTTGAAGAACTATTTGGATACACATTCAAAATCGAATACTTCCAAAAGAAGGGAATGCGATGGCAAGTAAGCGTATTAATGAACTACGAATTCCTAGGCTTCATAAATCCAAAAATGGATAGGAAAAATAAAACTTTCATAATAAAAGAAGTTAACATCACAAGGAAAATTGAAGAAGATAAATGGGAGAAAATACTGAAGAGAATCGAAGAATTCGCAAAATTCCATAAAGCTGAAAAGATCAAAGTTACAGACAAAAGAAATAGGGATGTTATAAAAACTCTTGAAAAACTTGGTTATGAATCAGTGAACAACTACCTAATATATAAACTATAAATTGCTCAAATAACTAAACCTATAGGGCAGTTTAGAATACTACAATCCTATTTTAGCCTTTATCTTCGCAATTTCCATCTCCAATTTCAATAGTCGCTCATTTAGAAAAGTTTTCAAGTCATCTCTCAAACTCCTTATTTCAGCGACTATCTGATCTTGCCTCCCAAGTAAATCATCCTGTTTTTTAATCATTAAATCTTGCTTCTCAAGCATCAAATCTTGTTTTTTAAGCATTAAGTCTTGCTTTTCAATCGTCAAGTCCTGTTTCTCTATCATAATGTCCTGCTTATTCAGCATTTGAACCCCAATATTGGCTACCTTCACTAATTGCATAGCAGTAAGATACTTATAATATGAGTTAATGTTCATTATATTTCCATCATAATCTTGAACATCAATTTTACTAACTTTAGCTCCAATTGGTTTTTGAACATTAATAATTTTAATGAAATTATTTAATTGATCTTTACTTGTATCAATTAAAACCTCAATTGCCTGTTTACCTTCAATAGAGATGTTTTCAGCATAAAAACGCTCTATTCCTAGCGACTCAGCAATACCTAGTAAAAATGGACGATATCCAACATTATGAACTTTCTCACCAATAATGATTAACCGCTTTTTCAATAGAACACTCTCCAACTATGATATACAGAGGAAATTATATAAAAATGATAACTTACAGCTCAACATCAGGCTATCATTAATTCGTCTCAGATTTAAAAAAGAAAATTTGCTTTTCCCATATTAATCAGAATATGAATCAACATGCCTCTTAAATTATACATTTATTTTACAAAAATTAATTGTTGTAGCATTTAACTAGACTTTACAAATTCTATTACATAAAATAAGTCACTCCAAATCCAGTAAAGCTTGATATCTCTGACATTGCTGGGCAAATATTCTACTGGGGGAGTTGATTCGAATAATCTATTCAAGCTTATAAGCATCTTTCCAGTGGGTGTTTCTCTCAAGTCAGGTGACAATCCTTCATCACATATTATAATTTTGCTACCCACCTTTGCAACTCTAACCATTTCTTTTAAGGCTCTTTTAATATCTCCAAACGTATTTATTCCACCCATATGTAATACTGCATCAAAGGTTTCTGATTTATAAGGTAGAAAAGCTGCATTTCCAATAGTTAGATTCACTCTTTTAATTCTATAATCACTTGCTTTCCTGCGAGCTACTTGTAACATTTTCATTGAAATGTCGAGGCCTTCAATTAATCCATCCTCGCCAATTCTCTTGTATATAAGGGGGATGAAGTCGCCAGTTCCAGTAGCAACATCTAAGACATAAAATCCTTTCTCTAAATTAAGACTCTCAACTAATGTTTCTCTACCTTGAATTATGTATGATCTTGCCTCCTCTCTATCTTTGACTCCGAATAACTTCCCAAAATTAACTACAGCATCTATAAGTTCCTCATCATAACTCACAGCATGTTCATCATAGAAATTTCTCCATTCCTCATCACGTTTATGCAATTGAGGAGGAAATGTTAAGTCTAGGAAGCCTTCTTTAACGTTAAAGCTCAATTTACAATTAACGCATTGAAATGTACCTTCAAGAATTTCATTATCCTCCACTCTACAATCTATAATTTCAAGTTCACTTAGACACGAGGGACACACTATATATTCTAAAGCATCCATCAACACTTTAAACACCAAAAGTATGTATAAAATTTATTATATATAAATATTTCTTAATATACTGAGTTCAAGTAATCATCACAAGCTAGAAACACCTATTAACCGGGAGAAAGAAGAATATTCTATGCGAAATCATGAGTTAAGTAGAGAAATTTTTAGAAAAGTAGCTGTCCAAGCAGAAAAGGCACCACTAGTAGAATGCAAACCTCTAAGAGTCAATAAATATGTGCATAATGGTAAGAGCGTAATTGCCCTAATACGTACAAACAATAGAGTTGAAGGTATAGAAAAAGCATTAGAGGTTATAGGTGGAATTAAGCCAATAACTAAAGGCTTAGAAGGCTACATATTAATTAAACCAAACTGTAATAGTCATGACCCATTTCCAGCAAGCACCCATCCTGAAACACTTCAAAAAATCATAGATGAATCATTGAAATCAGGTATATCAAAGGATCAAATAATTATCGGTGATATGTCGGGTCCAGTTTGGCTTCCTACATGTGAAACCATGAAGCTTAATGGAATATTGGAAGTAGCAGAGAAATATGAAATAAAAGTTTCATTTTTCGAAGAGGAGAATTGGGTTAAAGTTAAACCTGAAAAGGCATCAACATGGCCTGATGG
>Ga0190363_1000503_pt1 | contig 22936 bp, 22 predicted proteins | sample 48721867_MG_FD_161272 | JGI IMG/M metagenome (GOLD analysis project Ga0190363, IMG submission 161272) | Hydrothermal vent microbial mat bacterial communities from Southern Trench, Guaymas Basin, Mexico - 4872-18-6-7_MG | ecosystem: Environmental > Aquatic > Marine > Hydrothermal vents >... | reverse complement strand
AGAAGATAGAATACCTCTTCTTTTAGCTGATCTTTAGAATTCAGATTTAGAAAACTTTCTCCCTCTATATCTGTTTTACAAAGTTCTTGCTGCATAAATACTACAAATTGTGTTCATATGATGAACATATTCTATTACTGCATAACAAATCTGTCAATACAATAAAAAATGGCATCGTTTATTTATACCATTACACACCCGGCGGGTGTGATTGGTTAAGCAAGTTTACACCTTTTGGGTAGTAATTGTAAGTTGACAAAACAAGCAATGCTTGATTTGTAAACTTATATATTTCTGGCTTGATATTTTAGTCTCAATGAAGTGTCAAGTTAAGATAATTCACAGATAAACTCACGATCGTGAATTTATGTGTAAGTATTATTTTAATTTAAGATAAAGGTCTGTTTAAGTTAGAATGTTTTAATTTACATTTTTTGTTGTTTCCATTGGATTTTAGAAAAAATAGTGTATAATTTTAGATGAGTATGTTAAGAGAAGAAATTGTGAAAATACTACAGAAAGTAAAAGAAGAAATACGAATAAAGTATAAAGCAGAGATAAAAGGGATTTTTGGTTCTTATGCCCGAGAAGAAGCAAAACAGGGAAGTGATGTGGATATTCTTGTAAACTTTCTTGAAGGAGCTACTCTTTTTGATTTTGTTGGTTTGGCAAATTATTTAGAAGAAAAATTAAAGATAAAGGTAGATATTGTTCCTGTAGATACTTTAAGAAGAGAGATTAAAGATAAAATTTTAAAGGAAGCTATTTATTTATGAGAGACTATAGATTATATTTAAAAGATATTTTATCAGCAATGGAAGCAATAGAAAAATTTACTCAAGGGATGGATTTTGAAGATTTTAAAGAGAATGATATGGTATGTAGTGCGGTAATAAGAAAATTTGAGATCATTGGAGAAGCATCAAAAAATCTACCTGAAGAGATAAAACAGAAATATCCTGAGATTCCTTGGAAAAGTATGGCGGGAATGAGAGACAGATTAATCCATTTTTATTTTGGAGTAAAATATGAACTTGTCTGGGAAACGATAAAAAGAGAGATTCCCAAAATCAAACCTTTAATTAAAGAAATCATAGAAAAATTAAATTTTGGCTAAATTTTGCACAGAACAGGTTGAATCTTTTTTACAACTTTCAGAAAGAGATTTAAATATTCTCAAATTCTTAAGAATATTGGAATAGTTTTTGTTAGTCATTATCAATTTATTCAGCAAAATTCTATTTTTTCATAAAACTGGATTTATTTAAAAGATTCCTAGGAACTTTGAGGGTAATTTTTCCATCAGGTAACTGATAAAAAGCTCTTTCTCCAACACAAAAAAACATTGGGCAAACCTAATTTTCTGTTTTCTGCTTGCGCCTTTCTTACAGCTTTGGTAAATATTGTAAGTATTTCTATCGCCTCTTGATAGATAGATTTAGACTTCCGCCTTTTTGTCTTCATCACTCCTCCTTTTTTCCCTGATGATAGATAAAAAGCTTTTGAAGTCAGGGTTTCTTACATCTTGAACAATTCAACATTTATTTCTTACACTTTTCTCAATAAAGAAAACCAAAAAGCCATAAAGGAATCCTGTTTCTGAATCCTATAATTATACCATCTATGATTAAAAATATCTTGAAAAAGCTCTTCTCCTTCACCTCCTTATTTTTAAAAGAAACCTTTATTTTTGCAAATTATTTCTATATTCCTTAATTCAACTTTGTAGGTTGAATTAGGCTTAGGTTGAAGTGGTTTTTATACTGCGTATCTGAATCTAAAATTCAATTACTATAGTTGATTTGCAAAATATTTTACAGTAACAATCTGCAAAAGTAATTGCAAAGTAAGTATATAGTAGGTATAATAGCTTCCGTGAAAGTAAACATAGTATTCAGTAAACATTCTTTGGAAAAATTGAAGGATGCTACTTCTCAAAAATTAGGAATTACTAAAGACTCTATAGAGAGATATGAAAGTAAAATACTTCACCGAAGATGACCTTTTAGTAATAAGATTTTCTGATATGCCTTATGATTATGCAGAAAAAATAGGAATGTTCATCATTCACTATACCAAGAAAAAAGAACCTGTAGTTTTAGAGATACTTAATGCTTCTAAATTCCTTAAAGAGACTACACAAAGCTTACCTTATTCTTTAAAAGAGAAGGTTTTTTCGGGAAAGTAAGTTTAAAATTCATCTACATTTTTGAAGTTTTTCAAAGTTTAAGTTGACAAAACAAGCAATGCTCGATTTGTAAACTTATATATTTCTGGCTTGATATTTTAGTCTCAATGAAGTGTCAAGTTGGAATAGATTTCTCTATTTGTAAGAGATAAAGACTTGCGTAAAACAGATTGAACTTCTTTTGTATAACCTTTGATTAATAGATGTATAGAAAAGCAAAAAAATAAGTAAATGAAAAATAAGTAAATAAGAGAGTGTCTGACGGTTAAAATTTCTCATTTTTCTTGATAAAAAGTTTTTAAAAATTGACGGGGAGTAAGGATAGGTATGTTAGAGAAAAATTTCATAGAGAGTAAATCTTTGTCACCTGTAACAATTGCATCAGCTTTACCTGCTAAAGCGCACTCTAAAACTATATTATCTTTAGGATCACGACAAAGCGAAATTTTTTCAGAAGGCTGAACAAAAATTGCTTCTGCTTTGATAAAAGTAAGTATTTTCTCTATTTCAATCTCATTGAATTCTAAATCTTTTACAGAGAGACATACCTTAATTCCTCCAGTAATTCAAGAGTGTAGAGAAGTCTGAATTTCTTTTTAATCAACAATTCACATATTTTACCACTTACTTTTCCTCCCAGAACTGTGCTTATAAATATATTAGTGTCGATGACGACTTTTAGCATAAAATTCTTCTCTTGCTCTCTCAATAATTTGGTTGAGTTTTTTAGAGGTGAGTTTTTTCTTTCTTATTCGTTGACGGAATTTTCTTACTATGGATTGAAATTGCTGATTAATTATCTGACGAGCAATCGCCCATTTTTGATTATCATCCAATCTTTGAATAGCCGCTTTTATCTCTTCACTATCCACACTGATAATAACTTTACTCATATTTTCTACCTCCTCTTAGAATTTTTTCACCCTTTAACTATACAATATTTATTAGACTGTGTCAAGAAAGTGAGAGCTCTGAAAAATTAACCATATTCAATTCTTAACTTTCTTTGTAGAAAGTTTTTAAATAAATCCTGCGCAACAGGTAGAGCTATTCTCTATAACTATGGATTTTGAATAACTTACAAAGCTTTTCAAAACTCTGGTGCAAATTTTGAGTCAAAAGAAATTAATCTTCCTTCTTCCTCCCAAATCTTAAGAAAAATTATTGAAATTATAGAAAGTTTTGATCAAAAAGATTATAAAGTAAAACTTGCCTCTCTTCTTTTGGAGAAAGAAAGGAAGTATTATGTAAAGGAAAATTTTAAGATTTTAAGATTAGCAATTCAGAAGAAATCAAAGTCTATTAAGTAAATTATATTCCTTAATTTAACCTCGTAAGTTGAAATGGTTTTATCTACAATTTAACTGAACAAAAAAATAATTTTTTGTTCACTATACTAATTTCAGTGCAAAAATTCACTCTGTCAATTAAAAATCCTCTAAATCTTACCTTCTTATACCTCCTTTGCACACCCGATACCTCCTTTGCACACCCGGCGGGTGTGATTGGTTAAGCAAGTTTACACCTTTTGGGTAGTAATTGTAAGTTGACAAAACAAGCAATGCTCGATTTGTAAACTTATATATTTCTGGCTTGATATTTTAGTCTCAATGAAGTGTCAAGTTAAGATAATTCACAGATAAATTCACGACCGTGAATCTATGTGTGAATTATTTATTCTTAAAAGAAACCTTTATTTTTGCAAATTATTTCTACATTTCCCAGTTCAACCTCGTAGGTTGGAATGGTTTTATCTACAACATTGAGAAATAATCACTTTTTTAAGGATTCCCACATTCATAACCACATATTTTTTATAAAAGTTTGCAGTTTCAATTTATTATACCTCTATAATTTTATCTCCACAAGTAAACTTTGCAACAAATTAGATGGTTATATAACATTTAACATTCATCTACTTACACCTCAGCAGTGTGATTAGTTTCAATCTCACTACTCGGTGCTGTGATTTGAAAGCAGCCATTTCCATAAAGGAATGAATTTTATTTTTTTGCCTTTAAATTCATCTTCTGCTTCGTAATCCCAGGTAATAATCGATAGATTGTCGCACCTTAATTCTTCACTTGCCTCAAATAAAGATTTTATTTCTCTTTTTCTAACTTCAAAATTACTTATCTCATAACAAACCTGTATTAATTCTTCAACATTTACTCCTTTTTTTAAAACAAAATCAATTTCTTTTTTGTTTCTTGTTTGATAATAAAAAACATCTCTGTTTATTCTGTAACCCCTTCTTAAAATTTCAACAAAAACCAGATTTTCCATTAATCTTCCTGTATTTTGAGAGAATCTGAATGCTTTTGCCAGAATAAAACCATTATCAACAAGATAAATTTTTCTGGGAGATTTAATCTGCTCTTTTACTTTAAAAGAAAACCTGTTCAGTGGGAAAAAGAGATAAGCTTCTTCAAGATATTTTAAATATTTCTGAAGTGTGTTTATGCTTCTGAATTTTAAAATATTTTTTAACTTATTAAAACTGAACTCAGAGCAAAAATTACTTATTAAATAAACTGCCAAATCATAAATTTCTTGAGAAAATCTTACTCTGTATCTTTTTACCACATCTTTAAATAAGATAGCATCAAAAAGTGTCTCTAAATAAGTTTCTGCAGGCAAATTCTTTAAAACTACTTCTGGAAAACCGCCTTTTTTAAGATATTCATCTAAATAACCTAAAATTTTACCTTTGACCTCAGGTATTTTTAAATATTCTTTCTTTACCTTAAAATTTTTTGCCACCAGAAATTCTCTGAAACTGAAAGGAAAAATCTCTATAGGGATATATCTGCCCGTTAAAACTGTTCCCAGTTCTTTACTCAAAAGTTTTGCATTAGAACCTGTTAGAATCAGATTATAGCCTCTTCTTTGAAGTTTGTTGACAAAAATTTCCCATTTTTCTAAATTTTGAATCTCATCAAATAAAATATATTTACTTTCAGAATAAACCTCAAAAATTGCTTTTACAATCTCATCATAATTTTTTATCTTCAGAAGCTGGTCGTCATCAAAATTTAAATAGGCAAAATTTTTATCCTTTAAAAGAAGAAAAGAAAAAATTGATTTGCCTGCTCTTCTTGCTCCTGTGATTACCTTTATTAAATCACTATCTAAATACTTTTTAGCAAAATCAAGTTTTTCTCTTAAAATATAATCCTGGGAAAGAATTTTTTCCTGTTCTAATTTATGCTGTAAAACAATATTTTTAATCATAATATTTAACTGAACAAAAAAATACTTTTTTGTTCACTATACTGATTTTAGTGCAAAAAATTCACTCTGTCAATTAAAAATCCTCTAAATCTTACTTCCTATACCTCCTTTGCACACCCCCCCTCTCTGCACACCCGGCGGGTGTGATTGGTTAAGCAAGTCTACACCGAAATAAACTGAGGAGGTTTTTCTTCCCCACCATTGTTTGATAATTTCCCGTAGAATCTGTTTCATGACTTAATCAATATAGAACGATTTTTGACAAAATTGTTCTATAGTTATAAAATTTTTGCTGGTTTTGTCAATATAATATTGCCACGGATAGGAATTCCCTAAAGCTCAGGGCTTCTCTGTCTCCATGCTTGATCTGTAAACTTACAGGTTGATATAATGCCTGATTTTTAAAGATTTATTCCTAAATGGATAAGTAAAGCTTTTTCTATTTCTTTATTGGATGTCTTTTATTAATGGTTGCGGAATTTGTTCACATTTTGCTTTTGAATCACAAGATACCCCTCTTAACTTTCTACTTCCATCCCTCTAAATCTGCTCTTTCCCATTCTTTATTAATCTTTTTCATTTGTTTTGAAAGAGACTTATAACCTTCTTTAAGCTCTAATTTCAATTTCTTTTTCTTATTGTTCAAAATCATCTAAATACACTCAATGTGGAGACTTCTAACTTTGTAAATTAAAATTAAGCTTGGTTAATAAAAAATTGAAAAACAGGCAAAATACTTAGTTTCTTGATTAAGAATTAAGCTTTCTGGTTATTGCTGCCTTCCCAGTATTCCTGAAAGAAAGCTAAAAATATTCCTAAAAATAGACCCAGTACTCCTGCAACAGCAATATTCAATTTCTTTTTTGGGGCTACAGGATTAAAAGAAACTCCAGGCTTTTGAATCATTCTTACATTGGAAATTAAATTTTTTATGGTCTTTAATCTTTCCAATTCACTCTTTTCCCATTCCATTTCTTTCTTCAAATTTTTTATATCTAAAATAATATCCTTCTCTTCAGCTTTTATATTCTCAAGCTGACTACACAGTTGATTGTAATAGTTAAACATCTGCTGAATAGTTGTAGTATAAAAAAATTGTGAGGTTATATCTTGATTGTATTCTTTCAGTATCTTATCTTTTTGCCTTAACAACCTTTTTATATTTTTAGAGACACTTTCAATTTCTTTTTCTAAAAAGGCTTTTCTTTTCCCTAATAGATTAAGTTTTCCTTCCTTTTCTTTTATAGTTTCATTTAAAATTTGTATAATCTTTTTGTATCCCGCAATCTTTTTTGAAATCATATCCTTTTTGTATGTTACTGTTTGTTTGTAATTCTGGGTAAGAAATTGATAGATCGTATTTAAAACATCTTTTCCTTCCTTTAAATTACTCTCTTTCACTTTAAGAGAAATCTTGATCAATGTGGTATTTCTTGGCTGAGTGACATTAAGTGGAAATAATGTTTTTTGATTCAAATCCTCAACAATTCTATGTGTATAAGCTTCTTTTATTATCTTAACTATATTTTGTGGAGTATCTAAGTATTTTCCTTGGCTATCTTTTGGTGGCTCAATTATTAAAGAAACTTCATATATTCTGGGAGCAAAAAAACTAAAAATAGCAGTGGGGATAACAACAATCAAGAATATTGAAATGATTATTTTTTTTCTTTTAATAAGAACCTCTATGTATCTTTTTAAATCAATCTCTTCCTCTAAAATATCTTTATTCTCATTCATTGCTGTTTAGTATAAAGAAAAAATTATATCCTGTCAAGAATTGCCACTCTTCTCCATCTTTTATACACTGCGGCTGTAGACAGAGAAAAATTTTTTTACTTGGGAAATTATATACTTTATCTCTTTTTCTTTTAAAAAAGGATGTAAAGGTAGGCTTAAAATTTTTCTTTTAATTTTTAAAGCAGAAGATATATCTTTTGTTTTGCTTAAGAAAGAAAAGGCTTTCATAAAAGGGATTAGCTGAGGATAATATATTCGTGCCTCTATCCCTTTATTTTTTAAAAATTTTAATAATTTATCTCTTCTTTTCTTTATACATAAAGTATAAAGATGAAAAACATGACGGAATTCTTCATCAGGTATTTGGGGAAGTTTAATTTCCTCTATTTCTTTTAAGGCTTGATTATATATCTTGGCGATCTCTATCCTTTTCTTGTTAAACTCATCAATATAATTTAATTTTGCCAACAAAACTGCTGCCTGAAGATTATCCAGACGAGAATTATACCCAATATAAAAAGCTTTGTATCTCTTTTTCTGCCCATGATTTCTTAAATAAGTAATTAACTGTGCTAATTTTAAATCATCTGTTACAATCATTCCCGCATCTCCATAAGCTCCCAAATTTTTTGAAGGGAAGAAACTGAATGCTCCTGCGTTTCCCCAGGTGCCTAATTTTTTCCCTTTAAACTGAGCCCCAAAGCTTTGCGCACAATCCTCAATAACAAAAAGGTTGTATTCTTTAGCAATTTTTAAAATAGAATCCATCTTACATGCCTGACCATAAAGATGAACAACAACTATTCCTTTTGTATTTTTACTAATTGCTTTCTTTATTGCTTGCGGACTGATATTAAAAGTATCTTCATCTATATCCACAAATACAGAAGTTGCCCCACTTCTTATGATTGCCTCAGCAGTGGCAATAAAAGTTAAAGGAGTGGTGATTATTTCATCTTCTTGAGAAAAAAATTCCTCTTTTTTTATCTTTAATGCTAAAGCACGCAAAGATAAAAGTAAAGCATCGGTTCCACTGGCTACACCAACAGCATACTTTACTTTCAAATACTTTTTAATCTTTTCTTCAAATTCTTTAAGTTTTTCTCCTAAAATCCAGTGATGCGTTTTAAAACACTGTTTAATTTGTCTCTCAATTTTTGTTTTTAAATAAATATACTCTCTTTTTAAATCTACTAAAGGAATTTTAATTCTTTCCACAGCTTTTTTTAATACACTTTTTAAAATACTCTATCGTTTTTCTTAAACCTTCCTCCAAAGATACTTTTGGCTGCCAGTTAAGAATACTTCTTGCTTTCTTTATATCCGGACACCTCCTTTTGGGGTCATTTTCAGGTAAAGGTAAAAATTTTATTTTTGATTTTGAATCTGTAAGTTTTAAAACTAAATTAGCCAAATCAATTATCTTTATTTCTTGTGGATTTCCCAAATTTAAAGGCATTTTATAATCTGTCTCCATCATCTTCAAAATCGCCTCTATTAAATCGTCAATGTAGCAGAAAGAGCGAGTTTGTTTACCTTCTCCATAAACAGTTAAATCTTCTCCTTTCAATGCCTGCCTGATAAAATTAGAAATCACCCTTCCATCATCCAATCTCATCTTTGGTCCGTAAGTATTAAAAATTCGTGCTACCCTCACATCTAAATTATGTTTACGCATATAAGCATAAACTAAACTTTCTGAGGCTCTTTTTGATTCATCATAACAGGAACGCATCCCCACTATATTTACATTTCCGTTATACTCCTCAGTTTGAGGATGAACCTCAGGATCACCATAAACCTCACTTGTTGAGGCTAAAAAAAACTTTGCCTTTTTCTCTTTTGCAATTCCTAAACAATTATAAGTTCCCAAAATCCCTGCTTTTAATGTTTTTATAGGATATTTTAAATAATAGAAAGGTGAGGCAATAGAGGCAAAATGAAAAACCCAATCTATTTCCTCAGAAATATATAAAGGTTGAGATATGTCATGATTTATAAATTTAAAATTAGAAAAACTTAAAAATTCCTTAATGTTTTCCTGCAAGCCGGTAATGAGATTATCTACACAGATAACTGAGTAACCTTTTTCTAAAAATCTTTTACATAAATGAGAACCGATAAATCCACAGCCTCCGGTAATAAGAATTCTCATTATTCAGCAAATTTCTTCTTAAACCAGGCTACTGTTCTTTTTAACCCTTCACAAAAATCATATTTCGGTGCCCATCCTAAAAGCTCTTTTGCTTTTTCAATATCCGCACAAGTCTTTCTTGCATCTCCTTTTCGTGGAGGAAGATATTGTGGTTTTATGTCTTTCTGCATAATTTCTTTTAAAAGATTGAAAAGATAATTTATAGAAAAAGAACGACCACTGCCAATGTTGAAAACTTCTCCCTCTATATTCTCTCTCTTTAAAGCTAATATATTTGCCTCTACCACATCTTTAACATAAACAAAATCTCTCTCCTGCTCTCCATCTCCATAAATAGGAGGAGATTCATTTTTTAAAAAAGAGACAATAAATTTAGGAATTACCATTGCATATTGACTATTTAAAGGTTGTCTTTCTCCATAAACATTAAAATAACGCAAAGAGACAATATTTAGTTTATATATTCTGGAAAAAACATAGGCATAATATTCGCCCAAAAGTTTTGTCACTCCATAGGGGGATTCAGGTAAAGGCAAATCTTTTTCTCTCTCAGGGAAACTAAATCTTTCTCCATAAACAGAACTTGAGGAAGCATAAATTATTTTTTTTATTTTATTCTCTTTTGCTTTAAGAAAAAGTTTCAAGGTAGTGGTTGCATTCTCTTCATGATAAAGATAAGGATTATTAACTGATTCAGGAACACTTACCAACGCTGCTTCATGAAACACATAATCCACCTCTTTAAGAACTTTATCTAAAATCTTCTCATTTTTTAAATCTTCTTTTATAAATTCTATTCTTTTAAGATTATGCTTTATATTTTCTATTTTTCCTTTTGAAAGATTATCTATAACAAAAACAGAAGCACCCTCTTCAATTAATCTATCTACAATATGAGAACCGATAAATCCACAGCCTCCGGTAACAAGAATTTTTTCTCCTTTCAAATCCATCTAAAGCCTTACTACATTTTCAAACTTTTTATCATATACATTACGTGTATCAAAAATCAATTTAGCTTTTTTCTGAATCTCTTCATAATCAATATTGGTGTGTGCGGTAACAATTATTATGCAATCATATTCACTTATCTTAGATAAACTAAATTTTATTCTTCTCATATTCAGACTACCAATTTTTAAATAAGGAATTAAAGGATCAAAATAATCAACTTTTATCTTTCTTTTTTTAAATTCCTCAATTATCTCTAAAGCAGGAGACTCTCTTAAATCTTTAACATCTTCTTTGTAAGTTACCCCCAAAATTAAAATTTTTGCTTTTTTTAAAGTTATTTTTCTTTCACCAAGAAGTTTTAAAACTCTATTTACTACATGCTTAGGCATATAATGATTAATAAAAGAGGCTAAATCAATCATCTTTGTCTTAAAACCTATTTTTTTAGCTTTCCAAGATAAATATAAAGGATCCTGAGGGATACATTCTCCGCCTATCCCCGGTCCTGGCCAGAAAGCCATAAATCCAAAAGGTTTAGTCTTTGCTGCCTTGATTACTTCCCATATATCAACTCCTAATTTATTACATAAAAGAGCAAATTCATTTACTAAAGCAATATTTACTAAACGAAAGGTATTCTCCAATAATTTAGCGGTCTCAGCTATTTCTGGAGTAGAGACAGGGTATACTTTTTTTATAATTTGTGAATACAAAAGCTTGGCTAAATCTGTAGATTCTTTGTTTATTCCTCCTACAAGTTTGGGAATATCTTCTAATTTAAATTTCTTATCACCGGGATTAACTCTTTCAGGAGAAAAACATAAAAAAAACTCCTCTTCATTCAGTCCAGATTTTTTAAGGATAGGAAGAACCACATCTTTTGTTGTTGTTGGGTAAGAGGTGCTTTCCAAAATAATTAATTGTCCTTTTTTTAAATGTTCTTTTATTGTTGAAGCAGCCTGAATAATATAAGAAATATCGGGAATTTTTACTTTTTTTAAAGGAGTAGGAACACAGATAATTATTATATCTGCAGAAGAAAGAATTTCTTTTTTTGTGGTGGGAAAAAATTTATTCTTTTTAATAAAAGAAAGCAGAAGGTTGAAATCCACATCAACAATATAACTTATTCCTTTCCTGATGCGTCTTATACGAGAAACATTCGTATCTAATCCATAAACAAAAAAACCTTTCTTTAAAAATGCTGAAGCAAGAGGAAGTCCCACATAACCTAAACCTATAATACATATCTTTGCCTCTTTTTTCTCTATTTTTTCTTTTAATGAATTAAAAATTCCCTTCATCTTCCCACACCAATATAAATAAATCCTAATTTTTCTAAATCTTTTCTCTCAAACATATTTCTTCCATCAGCAATCAAAGGAAGATGCATAAGTTTTCTAATTTTTTTAAAATCTATATTTTTAAATTCATCCCATTCAGTTAAAAAGCATAAACAATCTGAAGATTTGGCTGCTTCATATATATTTTGAGCAAATTTTATTTTTTTCCCTTTAAATACTTTTTTCGCCTCCCCAATTGCTTGAGGATCATAAGCTACAACTTTTGCCTTCTCTTCTAAAAGATAATTGATAATCTCTATTGAAGGTGCTTCTCTCAAATCATCAGTATTGGGTTTAAAAGACAGCCCTAAAATAGATATTTTTTTATCTTTAAGAATCCAGAGATGTTCTTTAATTTTTTCTACAAAATAAATTCTCTGTTCCTGATTTATCCTTTTAACTTCTTTAAGAAGATTAAAATCATAACCTAATTTTTTTGCAATATAAATAAATGCTTCTAAATCCTTGGGAAAGCAACTTCCTCCCCAGCCAACTCCTGCATTTAAGAAATCTTTACCAATTCGCGGATCTAACCCCATTGCCTCTGATACTTTCTTTACATCTGCTCCAGTAAGGTCACAAATTCTGGAAATAGCATTTATAAAAGATATTTTTGTTGCTAAAAAGGAGTTGGAGGCATGTTTTATAATCTCGGCAGTATTAATATCGGTAACAATAATTTTTGTCTTTAAAGGTGCGTAAATCTCTTTTAAAATTTTCTCTGCCTTTTTTGACTCCACACCAATTACAATTCTTGACGGATAAAAGAAATCATAAACAGCACTTCCTTCTCTTAAAAATTCAGGATTTGAGGCTACATCAAAAAAGGCTTTATTTTTACGAAAACGCAGAATTGTCTCTTTCACCTTAATTCCTGTCTGAACAGGAACAGTAGATTTCTCCACAATTAATTTATAAGAATTTAAATTATAAGCAATTTGGCAGGAGACTTTCTCTATTGCGGTTAAATCTGGTGAACCATCCGGATTTGAAGGTGTGCCTACAGCAATAAATATAACCTCTGAATCTTTAACTGCTCCGGATATAGAAGCAGTAAATTTAAGTCTGCCTTTCTTGAAATTTTTTTTAACCAATTCTTCAAGTTGGGGTTCATAAAAAGGAATTTTAAGTCTATTTAAATTTTTAATCTTTTCTTTATCACTATCCACACCAAAAACTTTATGTCCTAATTCAGACAAACAGGCTGCAGTAACCAATCCCACATGTCCACAACCAATTACGCAAATTTTATAACTTTTCTTAATACGCTTTTCTTGCCCCATGATAAGTATGCTCCAGACCAAAATGAATTTTAGGAAAAGCTTTTATTCTAAAAACTATCCAGAAGGTTAAATTTTTCTCTTTATCTATATCCAAACCTATATCCATAAGCCAGCAATGTAAATCTCTTCTTAAAATATATTGTTGCTCTCTGAAGCGACCTTCTTTAAACTCGTAACGTAAGTAATTTTTAAACTCCCATTTAGGACTTATTTTATAATAGAAAGAAAGTGTTGATTGGGAGCTTTCTTTCCTTGCATAACGATGTCCAAAAAATATTTTATAACGATTACCTATTACACCTAAATCAACATTTGCCTCTTTAAAAGCACGACTGTTAAAATCATAAAAGAAATCTGAATCTAAAGATAAATTTCTTTTTGGATAAATTTCTAAATCTATTTTAAGATTATCAAAATGAGAGCCTTTATTTTTCTCTTTTATTTTATACTCTACAGTTGGGGAAAAATATAAAAATGTCCATTTTCTTTTATCATTTTTTGCCTCTACTATATTTTCTAAGGTAAAATATAAAGAATCTTTACCAGAAACGTTATCAATTTCATCAAATTGAAAAAGGTGGGAGGAGGAGACTGTAGGAGGATGGATATATTCATATTTTAAAATAGGGGTAATTGTGTGACGCATTTTAGAGATTTTTTCTCCCCAAATATTAAAGTCAGCATCAAAAATTTTGTAGAGTTTAGTGCTTAAATCAATACCACATCTCGAAGTAACTCTTTCTGTATCCTCAAGGTAGATATTTTTTGAATAGTAAGTAAAATCACCTCCTACATAAGGATTAATTCTTAACCATTTTATAGCAGAAGATAGACTGAAAATATTCTGTGTATAAAATCTTAAGCTATCATCATCAGAAGAAGAATCTGCTCTTTTTTTAGTGAGATTAGAAAAACTGGTTTTTGATTGAAAATATAAAGGAAAACTCTTTGAAATTCTTTGTTTATAAAAATTATATTCAATCTTAGGCAAATACTCAGTCTCTTCAAAAAAACGATTGGTTCTTTTCTGGACTAATAAAGAGAAAGAAGAGTTTTTTAGATGATAATCAAAAAGTAAGTAAGAAAGTGGATGGGGATTTTTCTCATATTCTCGATAAAAGAAATCTTTTTTAAAATCTTTATCAGAGAATTTATTAAACTCTGCAATTAAAGATAAATTATCTTTTCTGAAATTATAAGAAAATTCTCCACTATAACGATGATAAGGAACATAGGAGGGTAATTTATCCTTTTTGTAAAACTCATCCTCTATGTAATAAAGCTTAAGGAGTGCTTCACCAAAACTATTTTTTAAAGAATGAATTAAACCAAATCCTTCACCTCTCTCCTCATATTCATCAAAAATCAATTTTCCTTTATTGTTTTGAGAGAAATAATAACGGTAACGTGTAAGCAGATAATATCCCCAGTCTTTGCTTTTTCCCCCTGAGATTTGAAAAGGAAATGATTTTTCTTTTAAAGACTGAACATAACAGGGAAAATAAAAAACAGGAATTTTTCCTATAAAAAGCACCACTGATTTAGCCTTTATCTTTTCCTTAGGATAAATTATAATCCTTTTTGCCTCCAGCCGATAATGAGGATTTTTCAAATTACAGGTAGTAATATAACCTTTTTTAAGAATATACTTCTCCTTTATTTTTTCAGCTTTTTTTGCCTCTCCATAAAAAGGAGGGGATTCTATCCGCATCTTTTTTATCTCTGCCTGTTTTTTATCAAAGTCATACTCGGCATAAGAAGCAAAAACCTCGCCTTCAGGAGAACTTATCTTTATATTTCCTTCAAGATGTGCTTTGTTATTTTCGGCATCATAAATAGCTTTATCACAGCTAATTTTAATATCCTCATACTTTATCCTTACATTATTCTGCGCAATTACCTTTTTTTCTTCCTGAAGAAAATTTACTTTTTCTGCATCAATTACAACAGGAAATTTAACTTTTCTTTCTTGAGAATAGCTATAAAATAGGGGAAGCAAGATAAAGAAAACAAAAGATAAAAAATAAACTTTAGCTCTTCTCACTTACCAATACTTTCTTTTAAATTTTGCCAATCTTTTAGAAATCTTTCTATCCCTTTATCTGTTAAAGGATGCTGCATAAGTTTCTCAATTACATAAAAAGGCAGTGTTGCACAATCTGCACCAATTCGCATTGCTTCCAAAAAATGGATAGGATGCCGGATTGAGGCAACTAAAATTTTTGTAGAGATATTGTAATTATCATAAATCAGTCTTATATCTTTTACCAAATTCATCCCTTCCCAGGAAATATCATCAAGTCTTCCCACAAAAGGAGAGACAAAAGTTGCCCCTGCTTTAGCTACTAAAAGCGCCTGAGAAGGAGAAAAACACAGTGTAAGATTTGTCTTAATTCCTTCTGAGGATAATATCTTTGTTGCTTTAAGCCCCTCTACTGTTGAAGGGATTTTAATTACAATTTTAGGAGAAATCTTTACCAATTCCTTTGCCTCCTTCACCATCCCTTCGGCATCCAAAGATAAAACCTCAGCACTCACCGGACCATCAACAATTCTACAAATCTCTTCCAGTTGCTTGCGTGGTTCCTTTTTTTCTCTTGCCAAAAGTGTAGGATTTGTAGTTACTCCATCTAAAATTCCATAAGAATTAGCCTTTTTTATCTCTTCTAAATTTGCTGTATCAATAAAAATCTTCATTTTCACTCCTTTCTTAAATTTTCCTCTGCTAAAATAGAAGCGCCAATAACTGCACTATCTTTAAGCTTTGCCTTCTTTATCTTTAATCCTTTAAGATTTGGCCACATAGTATATTTTTTTATTGTTGCCAAAAGTGGTTTTTTAAATATAGAAAAAGCTCCTGATACCCCTCCTCCCAACACTACCATTTCAGGATTAAAAATATTAATCATTCCTGATAAAAACCTTCCCAGATAATAACCAAAATCCTGCCAGACTAAAAGAGCTTCTTTCTCATTATTTTTGGCTCGCATATAAATTTCTTTAACCTCAATCTTTTCTCTTTTTAAACAATAATATTTTTTCTGAATAAATTTTGCTCCAATAAAACTTTCAATACAACCGGATGAACCACAACTACATTTTCTTCCTTTCAAAGTTATAGGAACATGACCCAATTCAAAAGCACTCATCTTGCCCCTTAAAATCTCTCCATTCCAACCAACAGAGCTACCTACACCTGTTCCTAAGGTTAGAAAAATCACCCTTTTTTTTCCTTTAGCTGCTCCTGCTTTCAGCTCTCCCAATCCAAATAAATTGGCATCATTATCCACAAATACAGGTAATTTAAAAATCTCTTCTAACTTCTCTTTCAAAGGAAAGTTTTCCCATCCTTTTACATTGGGAAGATAATAGATAAAACCTTTCTCTATATCCACTATTCCTGGGGCTCCTATTCCTACTGCTTTAAAATTAAAAGAAATCCTTTTTTTAAGTTTATCTAATTCTTTTAAAAATACTTCTTTTTTAAGAAGCTCCTGTGAAGAAAATACTATCTTTTTTACTATTTTCCTTCTTTTTACTAATCCAATTTTAATAAATGTGCCTCCCCAGTCTATTCCCAGATACATAGAAATATTTTATCTTATTTAAAATTTTCTTCAATTAATTCTGTAAAGAGGAAGTTTCTCTTTTGGTAAAGGAAAAGTGATAATTTTTTTCTCTTTATCTCCATCAATTATTTTTATCTCTCTCATTTTAGTGCCTAAATAAGAAAGGATTATTTGAACAGCTAATTCTAAATCTTTCTCTTTAAACTCTCCTATTCCTAAAGAGACCGTTTCCTTATTCAGAATAAATTGAACAAATTCTTTTAAAGATAAATCCTTTAAAATATCTTTTTCATCCTTTTTACGCAAAACAATCAATTTAGCTGATGAAGATAAGCGAAAATGACGACCTATTTTCAAAAGTTTTACATCCTTCAAATCAAAATCAGGTTCATACTCCATTAAATCTCTTAATCTTTTAGAAAAAGCAGGATCAGTCAAAAGACAGCCCCCTGCTGGCTGAGGATAAAAATAAATTCCCAAACTTTTTGCTAATTCTATCTGAGGTTGGCGAGATTTTCCTTTGAAACCGAAAAGTCTACCTCTATCTACCCAGCCTTTTTCCTCAGCAATTGTAGGTGTAAGAAGTTTTGCCGAAAGTGGTCTTAAAATCTGTTTTTCTAACCCCACTTCTTCTTCAATAAGCTTAAAAATCTCTTCACGTTGAGAGAAAGGGCGTTCATTTAATACCTCACCACTTACAATGAATTGAGCATCTATTTTTTTCATAAATTCTTTTGCTTTCTTAAACATAAGGATTTTACAATCAATACAAGGATTTAAATTTTTACCATACCCGTATCGGGGAGATTTTACTATTTTTATAAACTCTTGAGATACATCTTTTATCATTAAAGAGATCCCTAATTTTTCTTTAAAAAAAGAAAGAAGCTCTTTTTTCTTTCTTGTTAAAGGGAAAAACTCGCTGACAAAATGAATTGCCTCCAACTTTACTCCCAAATCCTTAACAACTTTTGTCGCCAAAATACTATCTAAACCCAAAGAAAACAATACTACTGCCTTCATTAATTCTCTTTAGCAATAAATCCGGCTACAACTACTCTATCCTGGTCATAAAACACAGCAAATTGTCCAGGAGAAGGTATATCCTTATTTTTTAATTCACATATTAAAGTATCTTCATTTTCTATCTTTATATCACAATCAAGAGGGTAGCTGTTATAACGCAGTTTTACTTTTAAATTTTTATAATTTTGAGGAGGATAAAACCAATTTAACTCCTTAACCTTAAATTTTTTCTTCAAAATTAACTCTCTTTCCGCAACAATAATCTCTTTAGTTTTATAATTAATATCCTTCACATATAAAGGACGGACATTGCTTATTCCTAAGCCTTCTCTTTGCCCATAAGTAAAGTAATAAATTCCTTTATGTGTGCCTAAAAGATTCCCTTTAATATCTTTTATTTTGCCTGCATAAGCATTATGGTTTTTTAGAGAGGAACGAATAAACTCCCGATAATCATCCTCTATAAAACAGATATCTTTACTCTCCACTATAGAAAAGGGATAAATATCTAATTTTTTTATCTTTTTCTTCACCTCTTCTTTAGTATAATCTCCCAAAGGAAATATTGCTTTTTTTAAAACCTGAGGTGATACACCAGCTAAAAAATACTCCTGAGATTTAAAAATACTTTTCCCTCGAGTTAGAATTAATCTACCATCCTCCTCTAAAGTTTTTGCGTAGTGTCCGGTAGCAATATACTCACATCCCAGCTTTTTTACATAATCAAGCAAAATACCAAATTTTATATAGCGATTACATACAACACAGGGATTGGGAGTAAGACCTTGAAGATAACTTTTTATAAAATAATCTATTACAAATTTTTTAAATTCTTTCTTAATATCTATAACATGATAAGGAACGCCCAATTTTCCACATACATAATAAGCAGAAGATATATTACAGGAGAATTTATATCCATTTTTAAATGTTATTCCTACTACTGAGAAACCCCTACTTACCAGAAGATAACAGGCAAAAGAGGAATCAATCCCTCCACTTAATAAAACAGCAACTTTTTTCTTCATTTTTTAAAGAAAGAGGAAATCAGGCAGGCACATTTTTTTCCGGAAAGAAGCATGCCTCCAAAGATAGGACCCATACGTGGCAGACCAAACACAGAATTGGCTGCCATTCCACAGACAAATAAACCTTTGCAAATCTCCTGTGTGTATTTTTCCACTAATTTTTCTCCCTTTTCTGCCCAAAGGGAACTTTCTTTAAAAACTATCTCCTTTTCTTTTTTAAACTTCATCCTTGCTTTCTCTTTTACAATTCTTGCCACATATGCATCGTGTCCGGTAGCATCAACAACAAATTTTGCTTTTACAGATAAAGGATCTACATGAAGTCCAGCGATTCTGGCTGCACTCCAGTTAATTACTAAACCTGAAACTCTATTCTTTCTAACTAAAACATCCTCAACTTCTATCCCATTAAAGATATTTACCCCTCTTCTTTTTGCCTCCAATCCCAATGCACATACACATTCTACCGCATCAGCAACAAAATAGTTCTCCTTATACTTCTCAAGACGCACACCTAAATCTTTAAGTAATTTTTCTGAAGTCTTCTCCACCACAATCTCATTAAAAAACATACCTCCTGCCCACATACCTCCCCCAATAGACAGCTTTCTTTCAAAAATAGCTACCTTTCTTCCTTCTTTAGCCAACTCTATTGCACAGATTAACCCTGAAGGCCCTGCTCCGCATATAGCGATATCCACCTCAAGATTGTCCAGAAGTTTTTTATAAAATTTTTCTATAATTGCTTGAGAAATAATTTTTTCTTCTAACATCTCTTTTCTAATTTAAATTTTTAACTTTTTCTTTTAGTTTACAAAAATTACAGATTGAGTCAACAGTAAGATATCCACAGATTTTACAAGGATTTAGATTAACTTCTTTTTTATCTTTAAAAAACTTTTTTCTTAAAAATTCTTTATAAAAGCTTAATTTTATTGCTGGCATCCTTTTTTCCAACAAATTAAATACCTCTTTATATACAAAAGAAGTTGCTCCTTTACTTAAAGGACACCTTTCTTTAAAAAAATCTATATTTTTCAAATGGGCATAAACAACAATTTCCTCCTCCGAAGTGAAACAAAAAGGCTTTATCTTTTTCTTTAAACTCTCCTCCTCTTCTAACACAGGAAATTGTCTTGCTAAATATCCTTCTCTCCAATAAAGAATATTTCCTAATAAAGAGGAGGCTTCATCATCAAGAGTGTGTCCGGTGGCAATGCAATTAAATTCTTTCGCTTCCTGATTCATAATATAACGCTTCAACATCCCACATACACGGCAAGGAACGCGATGAGCAATTCTGGCTAACTCTTCTATCCCCTTTCCAAAAATATCCTTAACATTTACGATTTTTAACTCTAAACTAAACTTTTGTGAAAATTTCTCCACTTTCTCTTGAGCTTTCTCTGAGAAATTTTCTATTCCTAAATTAATATGCAATCCTCTAACTGAATATCCCAACTCATGAAGCAGAAGCCATAAAGAAAGACTATCTTTTCCCCCAGAAACTGCTACTAAAATTTTATCATTTAAATTAGCCATTTTAAACCTCTCTATTGTTAATCTCACTCGCCTTGAGAAAAATTCTAAAAAACAATCATTGCATAACTTAAGGTTATAAATTCTTAAATTTATCTGAGCAACTTTACCACAACGTTGACACCTCATTTTTATTTTATCTAAATATACTCCAGCATTCTCTCTAAAGCCCTTTTTGCTTTATTAATTGTCTCCTTCTTAAGAGTTATCTCAAAAATCTCGTTTTCTAAACTGTCAAAAAGATTTTTCAAAGTAGTCTTTTTCATATCCTGACAAATGCGAGGAATTCCCAAAGAATAAAATTCCTTATAAGGATTCTCCTTCTTGAGTCGATAGATAAGTCCTTCCTCTGTCCCAATGATGAATTTATTACTTAAAGAGTGTTTTGCGCGCTCAAGCATTCCTGAAGTAGAAAGAACAAAATCGGCTTTCTCAAGCACCTCTGGAGGTGCTTCTGGATGCACTAAAACTTCTGCATCCGGATAAAGAGTCTTTGCTCTTTCTAAATCTTCTAAAGAAAATCCTTGATGCACATAACAATAACCTTCGGTTAAAATGATCTCTTTATCGGGAACATTTTTTTTAACCCACCATCCCAAATTCTTATCAGGAACAAAAATTACTCTCTTTGCAGGAATATTTTTTACAACCTTAACTGCATTTGCGGAAGTACAACAAACATCAGATAAAGCTTTAACTTTTGCTGAAGAATTAACATAACTTACAACCCAGGCATCCGGATATTTCTCTTTTAAAAAAAGAACATCCTTCTCTTTTATCATCTCTGCCAAAGGACATCCGGCAGTGTCAGAAGGAAGAAGAACTTTCTTTTCAGGAGAAAGAATTTTAGTAGTTTCCGCCATAAATCTTACTCCACAGAAAACAACCAAATTCTGCTCTAAATCTTTTGAAACTCTGGCTAATTCTAAAGAATCTCCTACAAAATCAGATAAATCCTGAATTTCAGGAATCTGGTAATTATGGGCAAGAATTACTGCTTTCTTTTTCTCTTTTAACTCTTTTATCCTCTCAATTAATTTAGTTTTATCTTCCATAATCTGTATGTTAGTAATTTTTAAAAGATGTATTTTGCAAGCTCATAATACTTTTAACTACCTTACATTTTAAAAAAATATCTTAACATTATTTACTTTTCTGTCAAATATTCAAATCAAGAAAATCCTTCGCAAAATATACCCCTACCTGATAAACCTCCTCTTTTTTGCTTTGATGAATAACCTGACAGGTAATTTTCTTTATCTCTTTATCCTCTAATTGAATATGACAAACCAACTCTTTCTCTTTTAATCCCTCAGGAAAAAGCAATAATGCACCTTTTTTTGAAATATTTACTACTTTCGCCTCTTTATCCATCAATTTTATTTTTAAAGAAGCAGGTGTAAATCTTATCCAGCGACGTCTTTCCCAGAATATTCTGTCTCTACCTGCTTTCTTTGCCCGATATAAAGCATTATCTGCCACAGTTATAAGTTCATCCACAGAGGTAGCATTATAGGGAAAACTGGCAATGCCGGCACTGAACTTTATCTTAATAGTATCCTTTTGAGAAATCTTAATCTCTTTTTCAGATAATTTTTCTTTAATTCTCTCACCAACTTTCTGTGCCTGATTTAATCCTGCCTCAGGCAGAATAATTAAAAATTCTTCTCCTCCGTATCTGCCTACTACATCTATACTTCTTACATTTTCCCGTAAAATACAAGCAAATTCCTTAAGAATTACATTTCCTGTAAGATGTCCATAAGTATCATTTATCTTTTTAAAATGGTCAATATCTACCATGATAATACTGAGTTCTTTTTTATAACGCTGGGCACGCCTGAATTCTCTCTCTAAAATCCTCATCGTCCAGCGAAAATTAACACAACCGGTAAGCTCATCATAATACGCCAAATTCTTAAGACTTTCTTTAAGTTTTCTCTCTAAATTAGATAAATACCCTAATCCTAAACCAGTAATAAAATAAACAAAAAAACGAAAAAACATGCCTCTTAATGCTAAATCGCGAAATGCCCAGTATTTAAAAATATTAACCTCAAAGAGAAATATCAAAGAAGCACAAAATGCAGAAATTAACCCCCCTTTTATTCCAAACCAGAAACCAGCTAAAGAGATAAGAATTATGTAAAGGTATCCTAAGGAAAATTCAAAAAACCCTGATTTTATTCTTAAAAATATAAGAATTAAAAAACCAAAAATAATGAAGAATAAACGGAAAGGAAAAAAATTAAAAAGAAAAAAAATACTTTCTTTCCATCTCATCTAATTCTATTTTATCTTAAACTTTCAGGAAAACAACTTACTTCTTCAAAATAGAAACACTCATAAATCATTATTCCTTTTGACAGACAGCTACCACCTCTAACATTAGAGAACCGCAGCGGGTGTAGACAGAGTGAGGATTAGTAACTGTAAACGTCTCTTCACAGTAATTTGAACCAGAGGGCGAAAACTCAACAAGAGAAGGAGAATCATGTAAAAGTTCGTTACATAAACTACCAGCTTGAACACCCCGATACCCACAGTAGCCAGAAACTGTTCTGTAATACACGTAACTCGCACTTCTTTTATAACATTTCACTACTTTATACCCTGTTGGACAATTAGCTTTTGCTGTACATGAAACCGATTCACCAGGCTCAAGCCACTCTGAAGCCATACAACTCTTTATTACAGCAACCACCTCTCCTCCACATTCATACGTCCCGACCTCTCCTCTTCCGAAACTCACACCTTTTTTAACATTTTCTGGAGTTAGATTAGAGATATCATAATAACCTGTATAACCTCCAAAATCACAACCAGTTTGTGGATTTTCTCCATTAGTATAAACATCAGAGGTTATTTCTTGTTTGC
>Ga0190363_1000502_pt1 | contig 22942 bp, 52 predicted proteins | sample 48721867_MG_FD_161272 | JGI IMG/M metagenome (GOLD analysis project Ga0190363, IMG submission 161272) | Hydrothermal vent microbial mat bacterial communities from Southern Trench, Guaymas Basin, Mexico - 4872-18-6-7_MG | ecosystem: Environmental > Aquatic > Marine > Hydrothermal vents >... | reverse complement strand
CGCTCTGCTTAAATTAAAGTACTCGTTCCACAGCTTCTCCTCCTCCGGCAGATACTCTAGAATTGTCATAGCTCTCTCAACATCCTCAAGCCTATATCCCTTCTCCTTGAAGATTTTAAGTGCATCTCTTAACCCGCCTACAATCTTCCTGCACCTGCTTCTATAGATTGACTTAGCCCACTCCCCAAGCTCCCTAACAACCAAATCCTTCTTACTCCACTCATCAAACCACTTCAAAGCCTCAGCAGCCTCCCCAACACTCGCCTTAGCCACCACAACATACCTTTGAGCAGCCTCCTTCCAAACCTTCTGCTTCCTCTCAAACAACGACCTAACCACCTGCCTAGCATACTCCTCCTCATTCAAGTACTGAACCGCAACTTCAGGCTTCAACAGCAAGCGATGGTTAATAACATATGGCAGAACAAACAGAACATCGTTTATGTTAACAGTGTCTCTATGATGCTTCCACGCTCTAGCCTTAGCCAATGCAATAACACTGTCAATCGCCCTAGTTGAAATCGGAGCCTTTAAAGCGGCACACGGCTCCGACTGAAATTCGCAGTTTTCGCATTCAATCTTATACATCGGCGACATAACGCTTCGGTTATACTTGCAAACCTTGAATGCCTGAAGAAGCATAGTAGTCCAGATAGCCACTTCAATCGGAACCTCGACACGCTTAACATCCTCACAAATCTCCCTAGTCTCCCTCTCGGAGAGAACAGACTCAACCAAGCTACTGATGTCCTTAGCATGTCTGCCTCCACCATACTTCATTAGAATAAGCTCGACGTCTTCCTTAAATCCGGTTATCGGAATATTGACGTTCACGTCATGGCGATCAAGAAAAGCTCTATCCGCCTCTTCAAGCGAGTTAATCAAATAGCGGTTGTAGTCGTTTATGAATATTCCGGGGCTTGCAACCAGCGACGTATCCTTGTAAACTATTTCTCCCTCAGCTAAAATACCTAGACAAGCGTTCTTAACCGTCTGATTAGCCCTTGTCATCATTTCATTAGCCCACTTAAGCCAAGATGTCATAAAAGGTCTTGGACGAACTATCTCAACTCCTCTCTTAATAAGAGAGGGCAAATCCAAGTAATAGAACACGTCATCAGGCATCTGGCTCTCATCGAGCTTAATGTTCGCAACCTTCCCCTCATAGAATATTTTAGCCATTGTTTTGATGAAAGCACTTTTACCCGAACCCGGCTGCCCCTGAATAGCCCACGCAACCCCCTCAGTAATAGGAACCAAACTAAGAATCTCCTTTATCTCAGGTGTAGGAGCCTTCCACACACTAAACAATAGCTCTATTCCCTTCTGATACTTATCGTAATGAACAAACCTCGGCTTACCTGCCATAATCCTTCACCCAAAAAGATTAAAGGAGACTTACTCCCCTAGTAGATTGTGTTTAATTTGCTGTAGGATTGATAAAACATCTTCAAGATTAACCCATTGTTTTTTGTTGAAGAATTTACAGGCTCTTTCAGAACATTGATAGCATCTATCTAATCCATCAAATATGTTGCATGTTTCCTTCTTTTGGTCGCTATCATGCACCACATCAAATCCGCTTTTAGCTTTCCGTTCAATTTCTTCTACTATTGCATCAAAAAGATCCTCAATGTTTATTTCAATCTCCTTTGTTTCGTCATGGTGTAAAACGAACACTATCCCAATATTTAGAATACTTGAAAAGAAGTGGAGCCAAGCATCTATCGGATTTGTAGCTGTTAGACACCAAACTATGCTATAAATTCCAATAGTTAAAACCACTCCTTTAATGAAACTAACAATCCTGCCCATTATTCTCACCCAAATTTATAATATTTCGAGCGTTCTGTTGCTAATCCATTTTAGGTATCCATTTTTAACGAGAAAATTAATCCATTTTCTAATTGTTCTCTCATCTGATCCCCTAGTGTTCTCTATTGCCTTTCTAAGAGTGCTGACTGAAACCTGAAGGAAGAAACCTCTATCTCTAAGCCAGTCTATTATCTCTCTTGCATCTCTATGGCTGCGTGGCAAAGCCGGATTAATCTTTTTGTGTGAATTTGTGTGTGCACATATATCTTCCTCATGCATCTGTATCCAGTGAGCCAAAGCATCCTGAACCTCACTGCTCAACGCACCATAAGTTCTCTCATACTTCTTCTTTATAAGAACCCAAAGCTTATCAACTAAATCTTTATCTAAGTAAACCTTTAATTGAACCTTTCTGTTTGAGTTCATATTTCATCACTTATTGAATAGTACTATAGTCCTTAAATTTAAGTTACATAGTACTATTTCCTGTAAAAATATATAAATCTTACTACACAAAAGACAGTACTATGTAAACATTCTATGTAAAATAAGCGTAAAACAACCTTCTTTCACACCCAAAAACAATCTACACATAAACATACATCACACACAAATTCACAAAAAATAAAATGCACAAATTCACTTTTCCCTTCTTTCTAGGTTTTTCGCTATTGCCAGCCATAATAGATCATGAAACAAATGCATGAATATTGCCTCTACCCATAATCCTCCAAGCCATAACCGCAAATCAAGAAGACCGTGAACCACCGCAAAAACTATGGACGCTATCCTCAAATGTACTAATGCCCAAATGAAATGTGCATAAATCGCCGCCTGCCTCCCAAGTAAAACTAAAGGAATATACCTGAATATTGCATCCTCCAATGGAACAGCCACCAAAAGAGAGAATGCTGACGGCAGCTTCACTTTATCATGTTTCGATATAGCTATAAACGGCATAGCTATCACCAACGCTACAAAAGAATACGCCAGATAAAGCGAAAAAAGCTCAGTAACAGTTACCGAAGTTATAGGATTAAAAGTAAATATATTCTCAACAAGCCAATCTATAATATCCTCAACCACTCCAATCACCCAAAATAACTTAAAACAACATCATATATAAAAATAAAATGCAAGAATATGTAGTAGGTTCTACATGAATTAATCAAACATTTGCAAACATCAGCAAATTATCAGATGTTTAAATGCGAATTTTTTATTTTGTTGTTATGTCTTCTTTTCCGTATTCTACTTGCCATTCTTTGTTTATGTTTTTTTCTTTTTCTTTCCACCTTAACCTTTCTATTATATCCTTGTACCATCTTATTTTATTGTTTAATTCGTTAACTAGTCTTCTGAATGATGGTGTGGTTTCGAAGTCCAGTTCAAAAAATGTGGTGTTTACTTCCCCAAATAAATGTATGTACTCGTCTAAATGGTGGCTGCACAGCATTTTAATCTCTCCATCCTCTTCGATTAGAATCCACTCAGCTCTGTTAGATGCATTTGATTCACGGCAAAAATCGCAAATCAAACCTCTCCACCCAAAAATTAGGTATGAAATTTAATGTTTAAAAAGTTTTCCAGTTGCAATCACGTCTGTTACGTCAGCCTTAAACTTGCTGACTATGCTTTTGAGAATACCGCCCGTCTTTTCCCCCTCGCACACTATTAATACGCTGTCCCTGCTTGACAACGCTTCTTTAGGAACAAACATCAGGGTTCCGTCGCTTCCAGCCGAAAACACCATGTCATCAACGTTCATTGTAGGCTTCAACGTGGCTACTACAAGCGGCTTATCAAGGTAATCTGAAACCAAAGTAGCCAACGGAACATTATCCAGCACTGAAGTCAAAACCCTAGTAACTCTCCTACCATACAAGTCCTTAACGATCATGCCTGCAACCAACCGTAGATCATGCGGGTCACACATCTGCGGCGACAACCTTATATCAAACCACACTATCCTAACCAGCTTATCACATATCTCCATGGCTCTTTCAATGCTGGGCAAAGTGCGAGCCTTACAGTACCTATTCAGCACCGTCGGCGGCAACTTAAGAACTTTGCTTAGCTCACGATATTTATACCTACGCTTAGCAACATTCAGCATGTCAACGCAAATCAACTTAAGCTTAAGCTCAGATAAATCCATGCCCAATTCACCCAAAAAGAGAAAAAGGAACATTGATTATTTGCTGCTCTCCGCTTCATCTCCAATAATCCACATTGAAGTTGCATAGTTAGGTATGCCCAGCAGAATACAGCAAATGCAACACCAAGTCGGATGAATACAGGGATGACACCAATAGCCGCCACGCTCTTTCTCACCACATATCTCGCAAGACCGCAACTCTCCATTCTTAGCGTACTGCAAAATAATATCCCATCTGATAGGTCTATGAATCAGCTTATCAATCCTTTTAATTCTATCCTCAATAGTCTTTACATTCCATTTGTTCGAGAAACCACACACCTTTACAGCCTTCACCACATCACCCCTCTCCTCTACTCCACTTTTCTAACTCAAGCTTTAGCTCAATAAGTTTACATCTGTTCTCCAACACCTTGTACTTTAGCTCCAACAGCTCAAGAGCATCAAGACCAAAAAGACTCTTTTCACTCATTCTTATTTTTCACCCAAAAATTAGGTTTAATCATATTCATTTTTGAGATTTGTGATTCCTATTTACTTGCTTTGTTAAAAAGCGATTGCACATATGTTTTTTCACCACTACTACATATTCATGTCTCAGCTTTGGTGTAGATGGATATTTCTTCTCATAAAGAATTCTCCAGAATGATTGCTGTTTAAGCCTTAACTTGTAGAGCTTGTAAAGTTTGAAACCAACCTTTTTAAGAAGCAGCCATGTATGATAGGGCAGATCTACAACTTTCTTGTTACGAACAAAGGGTTTTATAACTACTATAGCTAGACCATCAGGCTTAAGCACCTTCCACATTTCAGTATAAACTTTCAGCATAGCATCCAAGTAGGCTTTTTTCTCCAGATTACCTATGTTGTTTTTGTTCGAGAATGTCTCCTTTTTGAAGTGTCTGATACCTCCTATCTTATCAAAATATTTTGCATCTTGTCCTTGTCTTTTATGAATTGTTTCTGACCGTTCGTAAGGCGGAGAAGTTATAATTGAATCGACAAAAGGCAAATCACCTATATCTTCTGATTTCCCACAATCTTCTGTTCTATGCTGAATTACTCGGCTTAGAAGATCCGAAAGATACCTAGCGTCCCCGCAAATATTCTTTATCCAACCTTTAGGTGTAAATGTAACAGTTTTCTCAACATTTTCTCTCGCCTTCTCCATCCAACGATAGAATTTTTCCTCCAACTCAACACATATAGCGTTTCTTCCATTAAGAGCTGCCACTACACCGGTTGATGCTGTTCCAGCCATAGGATCCAGCACAATATCCCCCGGTTTAGTGAACTTTCTGATCAAAAATTCAAGTAACTTCGTGTTCATTTTAGCAGGATGAGCGACCGCATGTTCAAGGAAAGGTCTATAGTAACCAAAGCTAGGCGTCGACTCAAACATCAACTCTTTTGCAGGCATTAAATCTTCAAGTTTAGATATAAACTCCTTCATTTTCTCCATCGCCATCTCTCTTCATTAAATCCCTTAAAGTTTATCATGCCTCGATATGTTAGAACTTTAAAGCCATGTTTTCTGCCGATTCTCCTTAACGCTCTCATCATAGACATATGCTTGTCTCTGTAAACTAATCGATTTAATATTGTAAATGGTATCCGATAACCATTAGCCCCTCCCCATCCGCTCTGTCCCATATATGCACCAATAACGAGGTCACTTCTTTTGTGCAAAATCCTAAATGACAGACCGAAATCACCAGCGTAGCTATCGCCGAAATCTAAAATCTCTAATGCTCTTTCCTCTTTAATTTTGTCGTAAAGCCATGTTTCAGCACTCCAACGAGTGGGATTGCATCTGACTCCTCTTTTAGCTTCATACCTATGATAGATAGCTTCCATAGGAACTATTATCCATATTCTACGATCACTAATAATGTTCACTCAGAATCCTCCTTGAACTCGAATACTTCTTCAGGTTCCACTTTAGGGAAACCATGCGTAAGCATGGCGAATGCCGCTGCACTATCAATCTTTTTCATTGCGTCAAACGTAAGCCACCGACCTTTCTTCTTTAGCTTCCTCATGATCTCTTTTGCCTCCTCAAGCGAAACATCATCTATAACCAAATATCCCTTATTACCCATCTAACAATCACCCCACTTTCTCTCTTTGCTTTTCCTCCACTCTCTCAACCTAGAAATCACTTCATAGATTGATTTAGCCTTAAACCTGCCCAAACATCTCATGAAACTATCATACTTACTCATTTCTTAAGCTCCTCCTTATCTCCTCAAGACATTTTGGACACAAAAAATACCCTGTATGCCCATGCGGATAGTCTTCGTAGTACCCATGCTTTTCGCATTTAACTAAGTATATTGGCAAATATGCTTTCCATCCCGGACGCTTCTCATATCTGAGAAAAACATAGCCTCTTAATCGGAGAACAATTCTCTTCCACCAGCTTAAACTCTTAACCACATCCTCAACCATCCCTTCATCACCCAAAAAATGTAGTAGGTTCTGCAAAAATCTATTGAGTATTTGCAGTATAGGATTTTATGGTTCATCCGTTTCCTCCGTTAACGTCACAGTTAAGTTGCTGGCTTCAAGTTCTGATAGCAAATCAGTAAGGTTGATTACAGTTTCTATTGTAATTGCAGTTTTCAATTGAATGGTTGAATTTTCCTTGCAGTGTGCTATTGCGTATTCTAAAGCTTCTTGCCCGGACGCAAAATAAATCCGCTGCCCAAACTCGTTCTCCACATAATACAAGTCGTATGGTGTTTTCCCAACTATCCATAAACTGCTGTAATTTGCTTCTATGCCGTAAAACCTTAAGGTTTCCCTTAAAGCCCTATTCTCCCTTGCAAGTCTATCAATCAAAACCTCCAAATCTCGATTCCACTTCCTCAACGAATTCAATTCCCACCATAGATGCATCATCAAAAACGAAGACAACCCGACGTACACGCATAAGATTATGCCTAAAATCTTCTTTATCTTCAATAGGTTAACACCTCTCCATTATTAGATTATGCTTTAAGCATTTTATCAACGTTTTCCTTTATCTTCTCCCAAGTCTCCAAATCTCCGACAGTTAGTTTCTGCTGTCTCTTCCATTTGTCTCCACGCTTAACCCACAGGTAAACCGCCACATTAGTTCTACCGAAGCTCTCAATTTTTAGAACAGCCATCCACCACTTAGCCGTCTTATAAATGGTTTCGCCTTCCAAAACCTTCACAGCCTCATGAACCGGAAAACTCTCCTCTTTCTCTTCAGACATGCTTTTTCACCCAAAAAATGTTTTTTAGGAGGCAATAGCCTCAGATAGTTTTCCTAGTGCCTCAACAAACTCTTTGTCAACCTCCTTTAATTCATCAATCACCGGCTCCTCTGCTTTAAGCCTGCTGCCTATTGCGTCTGCGAAATCCCTGAACACTTCAACGTAATCAGCCAGTTTCTCCTCTCTCTTCTCCTCTTCAGGTTTCTCCTCAGCTCTGGTTACCGACGCTATTCTGCCGATTTCCTCAATAACCTTAACCTTCTCCTCTCTGCCGGTCTTCTCCGAAGCCTCCTCTATCGCCCTGCTCAACCCCTCGTAAGCCCTTATTAAACCATCTATTTCAGGGTCACTGAAAAGATTGCTCTTCTTAAGCTCATCAAGCATCCTAACAATCTTATTCCTCGTAGCCGGATTAACCCTCTTCCTCTTTTTCAGCTGATTTAAGGCTTTAACAGCCGCCTCATTTAATTCTAGAAGCCTCTTCTTAATGTCTGCCTGAGCCGTTTGAACCGCTTCACGCCTAGCCCTCTCAATATCCTCCTCAAGCTGCTTAAGAAGCCTGCTCTCCCTCTCTTTAAGCTCCTCGCTAACATAGCTCCTCCAAAGTTCAGGATCAATCTTCAACGGATAAAGATTAATCCTAACCCTCTCAACAATATTAGGCAACTCAATTTCAACCTTACCGTTAGACAACCTTTTAATGTAGTCTAAAACAATGTCCTTGTACTCCTCATAGAACTTAGCGTTCCTCTTAACATCAGTAGGTATCTCCCCCCTATAGAAGAAAGCCTTAAGCTTCTCCTCGTAATCAGCATACAGCCGCTTCAACTCACTGATCTCCCGCTCCAAATCAACAAGTTTCCCCATCGGAACAATGTACAATCCATCAGCAATCCTAACAGCATACCTAGGCAAAATCTCACAGTAATACTTCCTAGCCAAACTGCTAAGCCTATTCAAGAAATAGCCTCTAACCAACCTAATAACCTTCTTGCCGACATCAACCTGCCTGTAAATCTCCTCAAACCTACGCTCAAGCAAAGCAGGAGAAGGCAACCGAGAATTAATAACAACCCCCTGAACAACAATAAGCTCCCTCTTCCCCTCACCAGCATCATTCTTGCCCTTATTGTTCTTACCTGCCATAATCTAATCACCCAAAAATGTAGTAGGTTCTACAAAAATATGTGTTTTTCTCAACTTTTCAAATTCATGATGTTTTCACGTTTTCTTTTCTAATTGAAACACTAAAATTATGGTACTGTAAATCTAAGATTTCTCCTTGTTGAATTCTCTTTAAATCCTCATCGGAAAGAATAATGTTAACCACGTTTTTGGCAACCATGTTGAAATATAAGTCGTAAGCTTTAGAATACAATTCCTGCAACTCTTGGCTTTCCTCAGTCCATTCAGCAATAGATTTTTCGATGATTTCCTTCATCTTTTTCAATCTAGCTATCATCCCCTCTGCACTCAGCAATCTACTGCTCATCTTCTCCACAATCTTATCCAGCTTCCGCACCATCTCCATTAACTCTTTATCAGCTTTAATTTCAGCCATACCCAACTCACCCAAAATTGCCAATTAGTATTTTGCTAGACGACCGCAAGCCAAACAACGGAACCAATAGACAACTTTCCTGTATTTCTCACCAGTAATAGGATCTAAGACTTCCACCAACAACTTTTCCTCAATACCCATAGGTTCGCCACCATACAAATAGTATTCTTGATCGCATCCGCATCTAATTCTTCTCACATCAAGAACATCAATAACAGCCTCCATCCTTAATCACCCAAAAAGTAATAGGTTTTACAAAAAATATAAGGTTGTTTGTTACTGAACAACAATTACAATCGCTTCTGCTTCTCCACGCATTATTCGTTCAAGAGCTTTTCTAACTCTTCTAGCCCAATATATATTTGCCGGATAATCAACATAGTATTTATCACTGTTAAAGCAATCAGTCACTAAAACTTCAAGTCTATCGTAACCGCTTCTTTTAGGCTTCGGAAGCTCCTTTTCTAGCATTCTTAAAATTTCCTCCATCTCTTCAGGCGTAGGAATCTTAGCACACTCCCAAGGACTATGCCCGCAATCCCAAACCGCTTCAACATAAACCTTAACGCAAACCCTCAATTTAATCACCCAAAAATGTTTTAGCTGGAGAAAGATTGGTATTTGCTGAACACTTTTATTACACGATCCACGTCGCTTCTGCTCTGCTCCCTAAGCATCCTAGCAACCTGAACAGCACACCTAACATCTCTAGTTAACCTGACAAGCCTCTCCGAAATATACTTAGCTATCTTCTCGTCCACGCCCTCACGCTCCGTTAAAACCCTGAACGCAACCACCTTAAACTCCCTAGAAGAATACTCCCTAATCCTAAACTTAATGAAGCGGCTCTTCAGCTCCACCGGAAGAACATTAATGTTATTGCAGGCAGCATACACTCTAGTGTTCAATTTAACCTCCTCCATCCTACCCGTCTTCAACTCGCTGACAACACCGGTCTCCATCAAACTCAACAGCACACTGTAATCGTTAGCATCCATCTTATCTATCTCATCCAGCAACAAGAAGAGTGGTTTGTAATCGATGAGAAACCTAGCTATCCCAGCCTTAGTACTCGAACCCCCAAGAGCATACCTGCTTCTTTTCAATCTAGCCAGTTCCTGAAGAAAAAGCGTCTTAGCGGATGACGGCGATCCCCAAAGCAAAATGTGAGTAGGCTTACTAGACGTTAAACTCCTCAAAAACATTTCTTTTAAATCTTCATATCCAACGATCACACTGAACAAATCCTCTGGTATCTCGATTTCCTCCTCTTCATCATTTTGTCTTATGATACGCCATCTCCCATCTTCTGTAAGCTCTATCAGCCCCTGACGCTTAAGCTTATGTAGCTGAGTTAAAACCACATTATACGGATCACGGCTCCTAGGCTTAACGCTCTCCGGAAGCCTATCCAAAACCTCCTCAGTGCTCATCTCCTCATACAAGCTGAATAAACTCAAAATAGCCGTCCGCTGACCACCATAACGCATAAACGATCACCCAAAAAAGAGATGTGGAAAAGGGATTAAAACAGATGTTCACGCATAAAATCTCTGTGTTCTTCAGAACCTTCCTTAGCACATAACCTGAACCTAATGCACTCGGAGCATGGCACGTCGCATTCTACTTCACATGTTGAACCAAATATCTTCTCGCATAGATAGCAATCCCAAAAGTCACTGAGAGCCATAATCTGGCATGGACCAACATCTAAATCCTCTTTGCTTAAATCCTTTAGCTCCTTGTCAAGATCGTCTATAACCCCTCTTAAATACTCCTTAATTTTCTCGAAATCAAACTCCATCATGATCACCCAAAATTGAAATATAGTGGATCGTCCTCTGGGAATTCATATTTGTAAATGTGTTCAACACTAGCAATATCTAATAGCTCGTTGATCTCTTTAAACGAAATCTCCCTTATTTCCCCGTCCTCTGGTATCGCAACCGCCTTTATTTTTTCTTTTTCCCAAATAAACGCTATGATTTCACCTGTGTCAAGTGACATGCATAATGCTTTTCCCACAAATCTTTTTACTTCCACTATTTTCACCACCCAAAAAATACGTGAAGATTCTACTTTGCTATCCACTTTCTAGCTATCTTCAGTAGGCTTAATGCCTCGTCAAATATGGATAACGCCTGCTCCCTGCTCAGCTCCCTATGCCTCAAAGTATTCTCTAGAATCTCCAAGCTCATCACTATTTCATCAACAGTCATCTCCCTCCACTCTGAGGCGGTAACAAACCTAAACCTGCCGACCACCTCCACTCACCTCCCTCCAGAAATCAGAGAACCCTAATTTACCCCAATCCTCCTTAACAAGCACATTTCTGCCATCAACATACTCAACCCTAAGCAACTTCTTCTTTTCAAGCTCCTTAGCTACCCTGAAAGCAACTATCTCAGGCGACCTTCTAAGCATCGGACACTTGTCAACATACTTGTATGATGAACGCTTCGAATAATCGGTTACGCCGCCGAACAAATCCACAATATGCACCCTATCATAACGCTGCAACTTAGACAAAATCTTCCTAACAATCCACATCCTATCAACTTCATACATACCATCTTTCACCCAAAAATGTTAATTTAAACCTCAAGTATCTTTTTCAGAACCTCTATTTCGGTTGAAACCTTAATTTTCTCAGCTTCATTTTCCGGTTTAATAGTTGAAAGCCTCGCAATTCTCTTTCTAATCTCCCTCTCATCAACCAAGATAACCCCATACTTAGTTACCTGATCATAAAGCCTCTCAGCTTCCCTACTCAATATTCTGTAAGCAGGAGACTTCTTAGGAAACCCATAAGCGAAATCACTAAAATACTTAGAAATAAACTTCTTCTTATCAACCCTGAAACCCAAAATATATCACCCACAAAAAATATTAGAGAAAAAAGGATTTAGTCAACTATTCTTGGGGCAAGATAAAAGTCTACTTGAGCGTCTATTCCTACGTTAATGCTGGTTTTTAATGGAAGATTGCTTGAAAACTCTAATGTGGCGACATCGCCTAGCTGAGGCAGAACATTCAGAAGATTAACAATACTGTAATACGCTTTCTGCCTTCCATCAACCTCTATATTCAACAGCATATCGTTTCCATAGGATAGAACCAGCTTACCCGAGCTCCTATCTTCCTCACCAACCACCATGAACGTTTCATCCTTAGCTATGAAAGCAACAGAATCAAACCGTTTAGCCAGCTTCTTAAGTTTTCCCCTAAACCTCTTCAAGTCAACAGTAACTCTAGCACCAAACTTTACGACAACCTCCGGAGGAACCTCCTCTCTAGCCTCAAATATGCTGAAATCGTAGGTTTCATCGTGGGTTGAAACCGTCAAAGTTCTCGGTTCAAAAATCTCAACCTTCTCCACCTTAACCTTCTTACTTCTATGCCTAACCTTCCCCCTCCATCCGCACGGGCATTTATAGCTGTTCCCATCCTTACCCCGCTTGTCGTAGGGAAGCTGATTGTTTATTGTGGGTTTGCCGCATCTAGGGCATTTATCTGGTTTCCTAATCGTTATAGTTTCCTTATCCTTCCATGTTTTAAAGCCTGCTTTAACCTCGAAGGTAACATCCTGCTTTTTAATATCCTCTAAAGCATACAATACGTCATTGGCATCAAACATGACTGTCTGGGGCAAACTGACAATCTTCGGCATATCCTTCAACGAGCTAATCTCATACTCGTTGAAACAGTATTTGCTGAGTTTAATGTCAGCCATCATAACCCTAGACGAATCAAGGTATCTAATGCTCAATCCATCATAGCTTATGGTCAAAGGTATCTCATCGTCAATTCCATCCTTCAAAGCCTTAATCAAACCCTTAAACAGCGAAAGATAGTCCCCTCCGACAACAAACCTAGCATACAAGCTCCTCCTCCTAAAACGCCTCCTCTTAGACTTTTCAACATCGACAGACCGCTCATCCATTCCAATCACCCAAAATAACTTTAAATCCATCGTATAACAATAAACTCCATGTCTGGAATGATTTCGCCATCCTTACCATACTTCGGTATAAACCACTCCTTGTTTGCCGTCTCTAAATCTTTAAATCCATCCATATGCATGAGCTCATCAGTAAAATCCCTCCACTTCACAACAAAAGGATCTTCACTGAGCTCGCTTACGAATAGAAGTTCTCTTTCTTTAGTCCGTAGTTTCCAATAACCAATCAATTTGTCTCCTTTTTTAAACTTTAACCACCAATCTGAACGTTTAGGTCTTATAGTCTGCCGCTTTTCACCACTCAAAATCTTATCCTTAAGAGTAGAAAAGCTTATCACAGGCATATTTAACCACCAAAAAACATTTTAGTTAAATTTTCTTTATTACTATCGCTTTGATCTTCTCTAAGTTTGGATACGCTTCCACAAGAACTATTGCTTTCTCTCCATCTTTTATGCCTAAAGCCTCCCTGAACCTTTTGGGAATGGTAACTCTGCCTTTAGCATCCACCTTAACAAATTCCCTAGGCAAACTCATGTTTAATCCCACTTTCCCACTTTCAACATTATCTAATATAAAATCCTCTAATAAGCGTTGCTACAACAGCTAACATCAGAGCCACAGCAATAACCAAAATCATCAAAGCCAACAGAACAAATCCCTGAGCAACAAACAGCTCCGGCTTCTCATAAGGATTACTGATCCTAGCGTTAATCAAGCTGTCAATTAAAGCCTTATAGATCACACTAACCTCAACGAAAACATAGATGCACACGCCTAAAACAACTGCAAAAGCAACTATAAAAGCAGCATCCGATAAACGCATCCACTTTCCACCCAAAAAATATAGCGAAAACGAAAAATTAAATCTTAAGTATCCACTCCTTTATGTCCCTGTTCATGTCGCTTGGAGCTAAGTTAGCTATTATTTCAGCCTCACTCTCATCCCACGCCTTCACCAGCTTCTTCTCCGGAAGACTATAAACATATGCACATCTCCTGCCCCTATTACTCTCATAGAAGTGAACCAAATATTTCGCTTCATCTGGAACATCAATAATCTTAGCTCTCTTAGAAGTTCTTAATGCAACCAACAACCTCTCACCTGCATCATAAACATTTAATGGAAAACCACTTGTCCTAAGAGACCAAGCAAACTCATGCTCTCTAAGAACAACCCTCATTTTCATCACCCAAAAAAGAAAAAAGAGCAAAAGATCACGCAAATAATTGCTTCATAGCGTAACTTATCTTCTGCTGCTTCGCAGAAGAATCCTCAACATCAGAGTATTTCGTAATTATCCTAAGCAGCTCATCAAATTCGAAGACAGTTACAAAGTATACTCCGCTCCAGTTTATTGCTCCCCCTCTATTGCGAAGAACCCTATAACCCCAGCCCTCCAGCTTACTCAGCAGACGCTTATTAACTTTAACAGATTTATGCAGCGGAAAAACAAAGTTGCCAGCTTTAACCCAGTTCACCTCTGGATCTTTTTCCATCTGCTCAAACATCTCTGAATTTTCAGGTCTCACAGTCCCCTCACAATCCCAAACCTGTATCTCCCATCCACTTCTAAAAAACACATCAAACACATCAACCACCCAAAAATATTTAGTTATATCCTGTATTTTAGTCTTGAAAAGAGTTCTAATGCAATCTTATCTACGTCTGGAATATCGCTTTTTCTAATATGTTTTCTCTCATAAGTGAACAACCAATACGCCAACAACCTTTCAGGAATAAACGTTACGGCAAATGCGAAAATCCAGAAGATCGTGCCGAGACCAATCTTTCTCTCCATAACATTTTCACCCAAAAAAATGATGGTTATAATAAGTGTTTTGTGCATACTGCTATTCCATGTTTAATTATCCATTCTTGAAGTTCCTTTGGTATCTTGTTGAAATACAAGTAAACTTTGCGAACATCCTTTGAAATTTCGCTTTCTTGATAAGCTGCATTAGCTACAATTCTAGGCAATTTCTCGCCGCATATAGCACATTTACCTTCATCGTTCCGTTTCTTCCATAAACTAACCTTCTCTATAATGCTTTCAACTTTAGTATTTGACATTTTATCACCCAAAAAAAGTATGTGGAATTAGAAATATAAGCTGTAGTCAGGTTCTATGAACCTAGCTTTTATTCCCTTTATGTCAACCAAGAAGTCAAGCCAATCAAGATCATTATAGCCAACCGGATCGCTCTTCCTATATTCGTCTAAAAGCTTCTCCACAGTCTCCTTGTCAGCGTCAATCTCCATCCAAAAAACATCCTCCTCATCGCCATCATCATAATAAAACTCATAAATCGGCATTATTCCATCACCCAAAAAAATGTAGGAGGTTCTACTTAAACCCATAGGCAGTCCATTACTGCTAAATCAAACAATTCATTAACAACCTTCATTTCGTTGATCTCTCGCTTTTTATATTTCTTTATTAACGCATCAACTTTAGGCTCATCTTCATCCCTGAAGATCAAATCAACCTCAAAGTTTCTTGCTCCAATCAGCTCTCTTCCTCTCTTTTTCTTCCATGACCAAAACTTCAAACCGAACACTTTGAAATCATGCTTCCTAGCAACATTCTCTATATCCTTCCTTGTCGCATCATTAACCCACTGATCAAACTCAGTCAAATCAAAAGGACTCACAACACCATGCTCAATCATCCTCTTAGCAAGCTCAGACACCATCCCAACCACCCAAAAAGAAAAAGGGAGAGTGATGTTAGTCAGCTTTCCACTTATATATTTCGTCTGGATCTCCATATTCCCCACATTCCATACATTCAACTCCCTCAGCAACTTCCCATTCTACCCCCGTTTGCTCTTCGTAAATTTTTTCTCCATCTTCCTCCTCAATTTCAAACTCGACTTTTCTTGCTCCGTATATCTTAATATGCGTAGAGCCACAATTAGGGCACCTAAGCTTCTGAGGCAGCTCAGACCACGCAATATAATCATTCCCCATGCTATTCACCCAAAAAGATATTTGTTATAGAATTTTTCGTTCTTCTTCGTGAAGATGCTTAAGGAATTGAATTTTCCCTACTACCGAAATAATGTTTTCCGCCGCCTTCATAAGCCTCCAAGCATCCACCTCATCAAATTCATCTATGTTCCTAGTTTTTAGTTCCTCCGAAATATTCAATACTTCATAAGAAAGCTCACACGCCCCAACACTTTCAAGAGCCAACTTAATCACCCAAAAATGATGTCAAAGCCTTTATTATTTATTTTGAAATATTGACTTCCAATATCAATCTTTCTCCTGCCTCTCGAACTTGACAATAATACTCTATCACTTCCCGTATCAAATCTACAAGATAGTTTCGCCACCATTCTGGAATAAAGTTTCCTCCATGCTCCCCACAAACCTCATAGCCGAAAGTAACATATAGTGCGTAAGGTTCTCCGCCAACCCTTAGCTCGCCTGAAAAAACATCAGCATACACATATCGGTCTGAACCAAACCAGAGCTCTATCCTATGACAAGAACCTCCACCATACATCTCTCTATCATAATGCCTAACCTTTCCCTTAGCCATATCTTTCACCCAAAAATAAGAGTTAAAACCATCTATGACAATGCATTCTCTTTAAGTTGCTTTTTAAAGGTAAAGCAATTGTTTTCTTTTGCGTTTTCCCATTCCTTTGTTCCATATCTATAATGGTTCTTACAGTTCTCACATAATTCTTTAGGTATAAGACCTGTTACAGAACCGCTCTCCGTTACTATCATTCTGTCCCGATATTTATCTATGAACTTTTTAGCTTCTCTAACATTCTTAAACCAGAAAGTTCTGCAACCCTGCCCATTCCCTATATAAACCTGCTCTTCATCAACAACGCTGTAATCCCTGAAAATAGGCACTCCCTTATACTCTCCATAACATCTTATTTTATGCACCATCATTGTTCACCCAAAAATAATGGAAAGATTTGTGTTTTATTCTTTTCCTCTATGAAACCTCCACATTTCCGCTGAGATTTCGCCTTTGAGAAATTTTGTAGCAAGCTCCTCATCAAAAAACAAAACTTCTCCGCACTCAGGACAGCAATAGTCGTTCTTAGTCTTTGAACTAGAATCCACATACTCATATTCTACATTTCCATTCTTGTTCACTCGAAAAATAAATTTCTCCTCAACCCCACTCCAATTAATCAAATGATCTATCTCCGCACCACAATTAGGACACTTCACCATAGCTTTTCACCCAAAAAAGAAGATTTTAGAAGATCTTATGTTCTAATACCTGTATTAAGTCTTTGGCGGTCTTATTCATAACCTCCATGGATCTGAGCTGACGAGCTATCAAATTATTCCACGCCTCTACTCTATGATCCGCATAGGTTTCAAGAGCTTCCCTTAAATTTGTATGCTTGATCGAAAAACCTGCTTTAACATGCTTGAAAGCTATATATAATCCACACTCGCTTGCATCACATATTACTGGATCGTCTTTTCCATTAGTCAAGACGAAAATTACTTCGTCAAGCCATAATTCTCCATCGCCAAACATCAAAAGCCTTTTACTCACCCCAATCACCCAAAAAAGGATGATAGAAAGCTTTTACTTGCTCTCATCTTTCCTTTTAGGAACATACCATACTTCTACGCTTCCAGCTTTTTTGTGGAGATAAACCCCCTTAGCTATTCCTTCTTTCATAATCTTTAAGGCTATTCGGTAGGCATTTGATTCAGTAATAACGGTAATCCACTTTTCAAAGCCTAAACTTCTAAGTATTTTCTCATCATACATCTCAGATAATATGTCAGATAATAAAAATCCCGCCATAAAACCACCTTTATAGATCTCTATTATAAATGTAGCCTCTTCATCCAATATTCACATCAACTACTCTCATAGAATAGCCGTTCTTTTCACTTAAATGGCATATTCTTTCCATCATTTCCCTAATATATGCATTTGCCTCATTTATATCCTGAAATTCCGTTTTATCAACTTCGACAGTTACATGGTAACGTATTAAGCTGGATTCATTATCTTCTTTAATAACAACTCTGCCTTTGTATTCTAGCCTAGTTATCACAGGTTCAGCGTCTACATACTTGGCTCCGAAATCGCTTTCAACATAAAAATCAGTTCTCCACTCTACTTCCCCAACATACTTCTCCCTGCCATCTTCCGTTTCCTCATAAATCCTTGCTTCCCCGCCTTCTGGATACTCTGATGCACTCCATTTATCCCTCCACTCGTTCGGGCACTCTACTTCTACCCACTCGTTCTCCTTTAAAAGTCCAGCCTTCCTCAGCTCATCAATAACAACATCCCTAACGTCTTCAGTAACAAATAATTCTCCTCTCGCAGTCAAATCAAATCACCCAAAAAGAGATTGAAATATGGATCAAAGCTGGATGATAGATGTTTTAATCGCTGTTTGGATAATAGAGAGCTACAACTTTCCCGATTAGCTTAGGATATGACCATGAAGGAATTGGTGAATGCCACCTAGTAATCTTAATCCACTGCAATCCTTCTTGATTAGGGGGCATGTCTTTTGGGGCTTCTACTTCCTCCCATTCTATGCCCTTAAATTCGCTCATCCATTTCTTGATTTGCTTCCAGATCTTTTGGACTTTTTCTGTTTTGCCTTCATAGTTAGCCCATTGAAGTTCACGTAGCAAATTGGTATTTTGATATATCGGTTCTTCTAAAGGCAGATAAATCCCCTCTACGTAGATGTGATTACATAGAACTCCTTCTGTCTGTTGCTCCCAAAACACTCCTGTCTCCATCGGAATTACTATGCCAAAATTGTGGTCGTAAGTATGAAATACGTATCTCTCTTTTCCATTCTTTTTATAAACTTTTTTATTACTCAATAAAATCACCCAAAAAAGGAAAAAACTGATAGTTTAACGAATCTCATAAAATCACATCCTCGTGTTTCTTAAATGTTTCAGGATTTAAATGTCCAAGCCAGCAAACTATCTTTATTTCATCATCGAAATATGAGAGCATAGTTTTAATTAGTTTTCTTTGCTTTGAGATGAAGAATGGGCTTCTCCCCGTATATGAGTAGGGTAATTCCGATAACGCCTCCGCAAGTTTAATAACAGTTTTCTTAAATGTTTCAGCGTCTTCTTTCCTACTGAATCTTATCAATAGAAATCCATAGTCAGAAGTATTGAAGATAGCGATGTATCTATCGTTGTGAAATAATGTTTCGATGAAATCAGGTGTTTCAGCAATATAATGCTTCTCTCCCTGAAGAGCATGGATTATTTGAGGTTCATAAAATCTTCTCTTTTTGTATGTCTTCACATATATCACCTCACATATATTTTCACCCAAAAAATTATGATTTTATGTCCATTTTAGGTCTGCTTTTAGGTCTGCGTAGGGTCGGTATTTCCATGCATAAGGAGGTATCCACACTTTTAGCCCTGCTTCTTTCAGACGTTTAACTATTGGTATTGCATCTAGAAACCTAACATCATATAGTTCAACCCATATGGTTGCTTTTGAACCGTCTGGTCTCTCTTCTGGTCTAGTATAAACCTCTATATATCGGATTTTGCGGTATAAGTCGTCTCCAACTATGCGTCTTATTCTTCTCCTAATTCTAGGTCTGAAGGACAGTTTTTTCTTCAACCTCATTATTTCTTTGTCAATATAGACGGGTAAATGCGTTAATTTTTGAGCGATTTTCCTCTGATAATAGCTTGAAACATAGACCTCAGTTGTTTCTGGAAGAAAGTAGCGGTCTGCCTTCATGCGAAACTCGTTCTCAAAATACCATGTCTTATACAGATAATTCGGCAAATCCTCTTTTGAAATACCCAGCTTATGCATTAGCTTCTCTAAATCATGGGTTAGAGTTGCCAAGTAATGGTATTGCCCCGCCTCAATAATGCTTTCTATTTCGTATATATTGACCTCATAGATTACAGGCTTAACCTTGCCTATCAGCTCCTCCCTCGGAATTTTCAGATAGCAGTCATGCGTTATACCAAAGAACATGCTGTTAGGCATATTGCTTAAATGCCTCCACTTTGAAGTAGTAAAGCATATCATGTTAGGATGAAACTGTCTAACTCCCCTCTCCTTAAGGTAAACAGGATTCCCAGATAAGAAACCATCTCTCAATATTCCCTTCAAGTTTTTCCAATAGGTTGTATGGTAAAAGTAGCCGTCTTCAAGACCAAAAGAACAGAAATAGAAGGGTTTGTTGATCTCAGCGTGAACCTCAGCTATCTCTGACTTCACATTCTGAATAAGTTGCCTTAACAATTGCATCTACATCACCCAAAAGAGAGGAGATTTATCGGTGGTATATTAGAACCTTATTATGATTTCTGCTAATAATGGTTCTGCCTCAAATTTTTCTTGAAATGTTATGGAGAAGCTAATAGAAACCTCTTTTTGAAACACTTCTTCCGCAACTTGCTTAACTGCTTCAAAATGCTGTGATAGAAGACGTTGCCCTCCAATTTTGACGGTGAAAGTATCACCAAACTTGCCTGTAGTGTCAATATTAAAGTCCACATCTAAAACTCTTGCTATTGGAAGCAAACATAGATCATACAAATCGAATAACGTTAGTTTAACCTTATCACGTATTTTCTTCGCCTTCTCTTTATATTCTGACACTAATTGCTCCCATTCATCAGCCATATTTTTCACCCAAAATAGATATTTTATGCTTCCTCGAATATGATTTTTGCAGCCATAATAGCTGCAAGATTAATGGCATCTAAGCAATTATGTAGCTGAGCGGTCTTAGTTTTGCTTCTGCCAATCTCTATAACTTCATGCTTCAAATGAGCATAACACTCTCCCCATGATTTATCCCGCCACTCATCCTTCTTCTTCGCCTCCTGCTCAATATAAGAACCCAACGCCATCATCATAACGCTTAAAAGCTTCTCTCTGGAATCAGACATTCTAGCATCTTCATCCCTAGTTATATTCATGCGGCTCATTCGGATCACCCAAGAAATGTAGAAGGATTTACTTTCTTTTATGCTCTTTTCTTAGACAGCCTAAGCAGAACCCTTCTGGATGCCTTTCTCTTATTAGCTGAGCGATTTTCTCCGCCTTCTCTTTTTCCCTAGTTAGAAATACGCCTGAAAATTCTCCAGCCACGCCGTAAACGTTAGGCTCCCATAAATCCTTATAGGCTTCTCTTCCCAGCAGTAACTCAACATCACTCTCCTCAAGTATCCATGCATCGCAAATGGCGAAATTGCCCCAGCCGACAAAAACCCCATAAAAAGCCTCTTTTCCATCTCCAATCCTAACCTCAACCACATCAACGACGGTAACCAAACCAACCACCCAAAAATATTTTAGAATGTTCTTCTCTTAAAGAGGTCATCGTAGCTAATGTAAACTTTTCTTCCACAGGTTCTGCACTTAAATAAGCTTGTATTTCTAGTTATTCTTCTTTCAATCAAAAGTATGCCTCCGCATTCCTTACATCGCATTTAGACACCCTTTTTCCCATTCTTCTCTAGTTTCTCACGTAACCTAAACAGATCAAACGGGCTGAACTTGTGAAGAGCTAAAGCAACCCAGCTGGGAAACTCAAAGTGGGGAACAAATCTTTCAGTAGCCATCTCCACAAGCTCCCTTATCCCATTCTTCTCCGATAAACCACACGTATATCCGCTGACAGACAGCTTCCCCTTCTCCCTCCACACTGTTAAACCATAGAACATTTTCCCTCCATCCTCCTTGTATCTGCCGAAGCCAGCCACCCTGAAAACCTCAACGCCCCCATCATAACTATCATGATCCATAGCCACAGTATCCACTTCAATATCAGCTAATCTCCTAGCGAACTCACCTAAAACAAAACTCGGACTACCATCTATACCTCCCATAACAATCACCCAAAAAGAGGGGTGTTTAGCTAACCGATAGCATAATCTCAATTACAACATCCTGCCATCTTTTAGGAAAAAGCTCATAGCTCCCCTTGCTTTCATGATAATCATTTATAATTTCATCTGGCACTTCATCCTCTGGAAGAGCTTCCCTAATCTTTCTACATATTGGACAATTAGGATACTTCAACATAAGCAATCACCCAAAAAAGGAATTAGTAATCTACTCTAAAACCCACTCTAGAGCCTTCCTCATAATTTTAGCCTCCATCCTCCTCCAATAAGGAAGAAACATATCTCTCTCCATCTCCTTTAACTCCTCTATCCTCTTAACTATCTCCTCCCTGCTCTTCAACTTAACTCACCTAAAAAATGGAGAAAAGCATTTAGATTTGGTTTACCAGCATATCGCTACTTCTTTGCCTGCAAGCTCCTTCAACATAGAAATCAAATCCTTGTATTCCTCCTTGATTTCATCAGTCAAATACACATCTATATTCTCTGGAATAAACTTGTTTATTTGATTTTCCACATCCATCCCGACTTCCTCGATTAAATCAAGAAATCTCTCGTCAATCTTTCCCTTAGACTTGTATTCGACGACATACAAATACAAAACCATATGCTCCTCACCCAAAAATGAAAAGAGGAGAAGATGTTTTATTGGACTTCATTAGTGATTATGTCCCAGCCATTAGTCTCCAGAATTTCAAGTATCTCTTCAAGCTTATCTTTATCGTCGAAAACCCAGCATACTGAAGGCGGATAATTGCTTGGTATGTCTTCAACTATAATATATAATGGTTTTCCTTCAACCTCGACCTCAAAAGTCAAGCTGATAGCATCACCATTAACCGCTTTAATTATCGGATGTCTGCTAAACACATCTATCAAATCTCTCACCCAAAAAAAGTAGAGTTTTTATGGCTTATTCTAACCCCTCAACTTTAAGCCCTAGCTCCTTAGCCTTATCTATTACGTCATGTATTTGCTCAGCCCATCTCTCTATGATGAAGGCTCCTGAACCCGCATACTTGTATCCCTTAACATACATCATGTAATTAAATAGCTTCCAGCCCGCCGAACCATTAGGTATCTCAACAAGAATTTTTCCATCACGCCTATCCCTAAACCTAACAGCATCCCCCATCATATTCACCCAAATAGCAAGCAATAAATATTTGATTAGAGTAAATGTGATTGTGATTGAAAATGAGTGTTAATGTTCCTAAAGGATATAAAGTTGAGTGCGTAGAAACAGAAGGAACATTAGAGGTTAGAAACGGAGACATAGTATTTTCGCCAGAAGCCAAAATATACGATGATTATCTGAAAGATACAA
>Ga0190363_1000501_pt1 | contig 22943 bp, 23 predicted proteins | sample 48721867_MG_FD_161272 | JGI IMG/M metagenome (GOLD analysis project Ga0190363, IMG submission 161272) | Hydrothermal vent microbial mat bacterial communities from Southern Trench, Guaymas Basin, Mexico - 4872-18-6-7_MG | ecosystem: Environmental > Aquatic > Marine > Hydrothermal vents >... | reverse complement strand
GGAAAACATATTGAGATCTTCAAAATTGATGATCCATATGGACCAGCGATAGAGTTAGAAGATATAGATATAATTGTGGTAAGTACGGAGACGTATCCAAGGGCTAAGGAAATTAATGAGATAAGGGTCTTGAAAGGATTAAAGCCATTAGCTATATACGTGATTAACCTAGTCGAAACAAAGGAAGGAGAGAAAATTAGTTCAACACACGTTAGAGTAGAGAAATATGATTCATGGGGTAGACGTCTATCTTAGTAACTTATATTGTCTAATATGATTCTCTAAGTCCACCTTATTGTTTATTAAATACTTCTCTATATACTCATCGGTAATCTTCTCCTTTCTCCTCCTATGCTCCTCTAAAAATTTATTAATTCTATCAATTAACTCCCTCTTACATTCGCCGCAAGTCAATTCACCAGATTTACATGCTTCATATCTCTCTCTAAGCTTGTCATCCGAATCCTCAAATAGGAATTTAAAGTATGAGAACACGACACATTTATCAGGGTCTCCTCCGTACTTTCTTTGAAGTTCTATAGTGGGCTGCCCTCCAGTATACGCCTCCCAAATCTTCTTTTTAACTGCTTCTGGGCTATCTGACAGATATATAGATGTTTCGGGTATGGAAGCAGACATTTTTATTCCTTTCTTTAATCCGGGAAGAAGTTTACCGTGAATTTGGGCAGGTTTCGGTAATTTTATCTTGGTTGCTATATCTCTAGTTACTCTCCAATATGGATCCTGATCTATTGCTGCCGGAATTAGGCATCCCTCATATTTATCGTTAATAAAGTAACCTATAAATGAAGGAGCTGCTTGAATAGACATGAAGAATATCATTCCAATGTTGGTATCGTGGGTGAATCCGAAGACTGCCTTAGCAGTCGAAAACGTTACCCTTTTTGCTACAGAGACGGCTATTTGATATAAATACTGGATAGCTCTTAAATCATCAATGATATATGTATTTTTATAATCAAAACCTAGTGCCAAGATATCTTTTATGTTATCTATTGTATATTCGAATATCTCTTCTCTCCCGATATTTCTATGGTAAAGGAATTTCTCGTCTGAAGTGATTTGGATGAATAATTCCGTATTTAGCATTGTTTGAAGTTTCTTGGTGAATACAAAAGGAAATAGATGCCCTATATGCATAGGTCCAGAAGGCCCTCTCCCTGTGTACAAGTATATTTTCTTACCACTCTCCACCTTATCTAGAATTACATCAAAGTCTCTATGTGCATAGAATAATTTTCTTGATATCTCGGATGGTAACTCTCCAAATATTTTCCTGAACCTTGATACTAAATCATCTGTCAATGGAGATACTCCAAACTCTCTAATCAGTTTTTCATAATCAACTTCTCCAGTAACTTCCCATGGTGTAACCTTATATTCTTCAGACATATAGTTTCAATAATATATTTTGGGTATTATTATCCTAATATTTTTTAATAGTTATACAATGTGTGATAGTGAGATAGAATGAGTGAATTAGATAGGTTGCTAAAAGGAAGAAAATATATATCAGTAGATGAATTAGCCAATATCTTAAATGTAACTAGAGACTATATACTCTCTAAAATTGAAGAGTTAGAACGATTAAAGTTGGTGAAAAAATTTTCTAAAGAATTCGACTATATATACCCGGGCTTTAAACTAAAGGAGCTGGGTTCCCTACCTGAAGAAAAAATTTTCAATATTCTAAAATCTTATCCGGGTAATGAAGTCCCTCTATCAGAATTAAGGAATAAATTAACTGAACTCGATGAGGACGATTTCAAGGCTGGGCTATCGATTTTATATAACAGTAAAATAATAGATTTTAAAAAGATCGATAAAACCGTATATATTAAAATACTACGTAGAGAATTGGATCAAGAAATGAATTTTAAGTTTCAGTTTGTTAAGGAGGTCTTGGATAAAGAAGGTCTAAAGATTGCTGATTTAGATATAGCTAAGAAGAAATTATTGGATCAATTATTAAAGAGACCAGGTTTCTTTAAAATCAGAAGAATTAAAGATATTTATATTGAAATAACGGGAGACTACTCTAAAATTATTGAGTATCTTGAAAGTAAGTGGATTACTTCTCTCTCCCCTACAATTATTAAGAAAAGGTTGTGGATTGGAAGAAAATTTAAGCCGTATGATCTAAATGCCGAGGTATATCGGGTATATCCTGGAAGGGCTCATCCTATGCATGAGCTAATTAGAGAGGTGAGGGAGATCTTCTTAGCATTAGGCTTTAGAGAGGCTACTGGGCCATTAATTGAATTATCGTTTATAAATTTCGATATGTTATTTCAGCCTCAGGATCATCCGGCTAGGGATATGCAAGATACATTCTATATTAAAGAACCTAGTTACGGTGTCATTCCCTATCCCGAATTAATAGAGCCTATTAAGAAAACTCATGAAAACGGCTGGATAACTGGATCAAAAGGGTGGGGATATACCTGGTCGTTAAATGAGGCTAAGAAGTTAGTATTAAGAACACATACAACTGCAGTAACCGTAAGAGCCCTATATGAAACTGGTGAAAAGCCGGATAAGATATTCTGTATAGGTAGCGTATTTAGAAATGAGACTGTAGACTATAAGCATTTAGTAGAATTTATGCAAGTGGATGGAATAGTGATTCACCCTAATGCTAATTTAAGATGGTTATTAGGAATTATCGAGTATTTCTATAAGCGTATGGGTTATAATAAAGTAAAGTTCTGGCCTAGTTACTTCCCCTATACTGAACCATCATTACAACCATCTATTTACGTAGATAAAATTGGAAAGTGGCTTGAATTAGGTGGTGCGGGTATATTTAGACCAGAGGTCACGCTTCCGTTAGGTGTTAAATGGCCTGTGCTTGCATGGGGGTTAGGATTAGAAAGACTACTAATGTTAAAATATGATTTAAATGATATACGGGTCATATATAAGAATGATTTAGGATGGCTTAGAAAATTGTCAGTAGAGAAGGGTGTATAGCATGCCTGTTATTACTATCGAATTCGATAGACTTAGAAACTATATTGACGAGGATCCAAGTGAGTTTAAAAAGTGGATTGCATGGATAGGTGTAGATATTGAAGATGTAACTGATGAATATATTAAGATCGAGTATAATCCTAATAGACCTGATTATGGGACTCTGATAGGTATTTTAAGGACGTATAAAGGTTTAAAGAATTTAGAGAGAGGGATTATAAAATATAATATCAACAATTCGTTCTCAAAGAAATACTCGGTTACAGTTAAAAGTTCAGTTAAAAATGTGAGACCATATATTGCGACCTTAGTCGCTAAAAATATCCATTTAGATGAGGCTTTACTAACTGAGTTAATAGAGTTTCAGGAGGATCTTCATCAAGGGATAGGTAGAAAAAGAAGGAAAATTTCGATAGGTTTACACAATTTCGACATTATAAAATTTCCTGTGAAGTATAAAACTGTAGACTCCGATTTTAAATTTATTCCTTTAGAATCGAATACAGAGATGAGTATACATGATATTTTAGCTTATCACCCGAAGGGTATCGAATATGGATATATACTTGAGGGAGTATCTCAGTATCCCATATTAATCGATCGTGAGGGTAAAGTATTATCATTTCCACCTATAATAAATGGTATTGATACTATTGTTACGGTGGATACTAGGAACCTATTTATTGACGTTACTGGTATAGACTTTAATTTAGTTTTGAAAACTATAGATATCCTAGCTGCTACACTACACGATTACGGGGCTGAATTATATTTAACTCAAATTAATGATCCTGAAGTAGGTATATATAATACTCCAAAACTAGAGTATGATGAGATTGAGATAGATATAGATGATGTAAATAGGCTCCTGGGCTTAAACCTCTCACTTAATGATATAATATCCTCTATTGAAGCCTCTAGGTTGGGTGTTAAATCAGTTTCAGGTAAGAAAATTAAAGTTATCATCCCACCTTATAGAATCGATATATTACATCCTGTAGATATCATAGAGGATATAGCGATAGGGTATGGTTTCTGGAAGCTTAAACCTGATTTAAATATTTTCTTCACAATCGGGTCACTAGATACAAGAACCATAATTATAGAAGAGATTGTCGATACATTAGTTGGGCTAGGTTTTCAAGAAACGATACATTCTCATTTAAGCAACTTAGATATACTGTATAACAGAATGAATTTCCATGAAAATAATTATCTCGAGGTTGAGCACTCTAAAACTCCATCGTATAAAGTCTTAAGAACGTGGATAATTCCTCAGCTACTAGAAAGTTTGGAAATCAGTAAAAAGGAGGAGTATCCTCAGAAGATATTTGAAATTGGATATGTTTTTAATAAATCGAATATTGAAGGTGAGTTGCATTTAGCATGTGCGATTGCGGGACCAAATGTATCGTATAATGATATTAAAGCGGTGCTGGATTCTATAATGATGATTTATAATAAGAAGGGATATACAATTAATCCGATAAAGCATAGTAGCTTCATACCCGGAAGAGTAGGTAAAATATATTATAATGAGACTGATTGCGGTGTAATCGGAGAGATTCATCCAGATGTATTATTAAATTTCAAATTAGAGGTTCCTATAGCATGCCTAGAGATTGATGTTAAAAAGCTATTTAATGAGTATTTCATTTAATAAACTGTAATAATAAATCACTATATTGGGATATAGACCGTGTAGATTCCGGCGGACCTACCGGATTAATGATGGTGGGGGTACCCTCTACACGGACAATATCCCTAGAGCCCGCGTGAGGGCCTCGGCGGAGAAGGCAATATGCCATCGATGACGCTGAGAGGGTTGGACGCGGGCGATAAATATATTAATTTAAGGTGATAGAGTACGAAAGAGGTTGAAAAAAGTATTGAAGACTATGTCCGGATAATTGAGGTCTTCAGATCTCTACCAAAAAATACCTTAATTATAGTGGAGGGGAATCGTGATTTAAATATTATTAGAAGGTATCTCCCACTCAGAAGAGATATAGATATAGTTCTCTATAGTGATCTTAAAAAAGTTTTAAATATTGATGATAAAAGATACGTTTTAATTTTAACAGACTTTGATTTAGAAGGCGAGCGAATTAAGAAAGTGATAGAAACTAAATTAAGGGATCTAGGTGGATATAAAATACTAGGTAGAGAGCGTAATATAATAAAGAAGCTTACAAATAAATATGGTAGGGAGATCCACGGTATATTTAAAGCATTAATTAATAAGCTTGGAGGATATTCATATGAGTACATATACATAATGTATAAGAGTAGAGATTTAGAGGTGTAGAGATAATGGTGGAGGAATATTCAGAGGAGGAGAAGGAATATATAAAATATATTATTGAATTTGAGTTTGAGATTGATGGTGTTGTAGAGAAAAGTGATATTGTAGGTGCTATCTTCGGACAGACTGAAGGGATTTTTGGACCTACTTTTGACCTGAGAGAACTAGCTAAAGCTGGTAAAATAGGCCGTATCACCCCCGTACATATGGAAGTTAAAGATAGAAGGACAGTAGGAATACTTAGACTTACTACTACTAAGGAGATCGAAGCAGCCGCATTGATAGCCGCCTTGGTTGAGAGTGTAGATCAAGTTGGACCATATAAGGCTAAATTTAAGTTTAAAAGGCTGTATGATGTACGTGAAGAGAAGATTAAAAGAATAGTGAAAAGGGCATTAGATATCCTTGAAAGCTGGAGGCTAAGTAAAGTACCTAAAGCGGAGGAGATTCTTGATACGTTGAGAAAGCATATGCAAAATAAGCATATTATGAGTGTCAAGATTGGTAAGGAAAAATTGGCTGCTGGACCAGGTATTAAAGAAGCTGACGAAATAATTCTAGTTGAGGGTAGGGCGGATGTAGCAAACTTAGTTAAATATGGGATTACGAATGTACTGAGTATCGGTGGCGGGAGGATCCCTGAGGAGATCGTAAAACTAGTCAAAGGCAAAAAGGTCACCGCGTTTTTAGATGGAGATAGAGGAGGACTGCTTAATTTAAAGAAGCTTCTTCAAACTTTAAGAATAGATTATGTAGCGATGGCTCCGGAAGGGAAAGAGGTAGAAGATTTGAAATACGATGAGATCAAGGTAGCATTAGAAAATAAGAAGCCTATAGGTCTATTCTTAATTGAAGAGAGGGATGATATCAGACCATATAAAAAATATATTGAAGAGGTTTATGGTAAGTTAGAAGCCGCATTGATTAAAGACGGTAAAATTAAGGATAAAGTACCAATAAGTGAGTTAATAAGCTACCTAGAGAGGTCTGAAGAAGAATTAGATACAATTGTATTGGACGGTATAATTACACAGAGACTTATAGATCTATGTAGTAAAAAAGGTATCAAAACTATTGTTGGGTTGAGGAAAGGATCGATTGTACGCATACCAGAAGGAATTAGAGTACTGTCACTTGAATAATGTTATTGAAGGAATATTTAAAGGAATATAATAGTTATCATATTCTAATTGAAGATGAACTAGATATTCTCATAATTTATCATCTCCTAACCAAAAGAAATGCAAACATTATGTTGAAAGTGGGATGGCAGGAGAAGGTCGGTGACAAAAGTTCATATACACGGATGGACCGGGTTTATGTAGATGTATTACTCAAACCACTCGCCACATATTTATCCCATAACTTAAAATCTATAAGAATAACTGGGCAAGTACTCAGGTCAAGCTACACTGATTTAATCGGGAAGAAGCTTGGTGGCGATATAAATGTTAATGATACTATATGGATTATAACAGATGTAGATCTGAGCACTTTTTTCAGCAAGAGAAGGGAGAGAGTTGGTTTAGGGATATTGATTCTCGACATAACGGGCTATTTAGTTGCAAGTATATCTGATCATATCCATATTCTACTTGAGAAATATATACCTTACTCTGATATACAAGGGTCAGGATTAAGTGAGGATATAGAGGAAATAAGGTATCTATTAAGTAAAATGCGTCGAAAAGGTGCATATATATTAGGGGGTTTTAATACCGGCGTCAAGTTTCTGGTTAAGAAGTTTGCTAAATATGTTGATAAAGTTGTTTATGGAGATTTTAACCCTGATTTATCAGGTATTCTATCATTACTTAAAAGTAAAGAGATCAAAGAACTACCGAATAAATATGTTAAAATAGTTCACTTATATGATGAGGTAATTAATAAAGATAGGTTTAAAAAAGTAGTTTACGGGTATGATGAGGTTGATAAAGGTGTTCGTTATGGTATGGTATATGAGATAATTGTCTTAAAGAGTCTAATCTTAGAGAAACCTGATTTGATTGAGCTGATATATAACGCATACGAAAATTGTATTAACATTGAGATAGTGGAACTGGATGATAGTATCGGTAGATATATTAGTTCTTTAGGTGGTATCATAGGTTTTAAATACTAATGGTTTATTTTACGCGGGCGTTAAGAAAGTTCCTCTAATTAGAGGAAATATGAATTCAGTGAATATCATTAGTATTATACTCCCCCATATAATTTTACGTGCCCTATAACTTATACTACCCGGAAAAGCATATCCTATAATTCCTACTACAAATAGCAATATGTATAATGGTCTACTTATAAACAATAGTATATCAAGTGCTTTCCATATTAAATGTATCAATAGCTCTTTAACCTGACTTATATAACTATCTATAGCTCTTGTAAAGTTACCCAATAAGTCGTATACATACCCATTCATTATCATTCTCCATTGAATGATAGTATTGTAAACTATATTTAAGCAACTGACGTAAACTCTAATTTAGATACGTGATGAGCATAAGATGCAGCTACTGTAGTAAGCCCGCGATTTATATTAGAAAGTATTCGGGTGAGAATCTATGTAAAAATCATTTTATAAGGAGTATAGAGAAGAAGGTTCATAAAACTATAAGGAGTTTCCTGAAGCCGGATATTAAGATAGGTCTCGCTGTATCGGGTGGAAAAGACAGCGTAGTAATGGCTTATATCATAAGAAAGATGCTTAAGAATCCTTCAGAAAGCATACTTGGAATTCTGGTTGACGAGGGTATTAAGGGTTATCGAGAATTCTCATTAAAGTATGCAGAATCCATTATGAGAAAATTAGGTTTGAAGTATGTCAAAGTCAGTTTTAAAGACTTCTTTGGAATAACATTAAATGAAATCATAGACTTCCTAGGAGACGCCAAGTTAGCATGCACATACTGTGGGGTTCTGAGAAGGAGGTTACTAGATATAATAGGAAATAAATTCGGGTTAGCATGTATATTCACGGGCCATAATGCATATGACGTAGCACAGACATTACTACTAAATATTATTCAAGGTAACATAACCCATATTATATCTAAAAGAACAGAAATAGAGAACTTTACTCCCAGAATCTACCCACTCAAATACATTAGAGAAGAAGAAATTATATTATATGCTAAGTTAAAGGGACTTGAATACTATCCAGAGCATTGTCCCTATAGACCCACAGTCCTTAGAAATAAAGTCAGGGTATTCATTGAGGAACTTGAAAAGGATAGGCCTGGAATAGTATACAATATATTACATATAGCTGAAAAGCTTTCTGAATATGGAGAGGAAGAAAAATTGCATAAATGTATTTATTGTGGCTTTCCGTCTAAAAGAAAGGTTTGTAAATCCTGTGAATTACTAATAAATTTAGGTCTTAAAGATAGGATCATAAGAATTCAAGACCTTGATTCTATTGAAATTAAAATTTATAAATAATAATAGATGATGGACCCGGCGGGAATCGAACCCGCGCCTCCGCCATGCCAAGGCGGCGTCCTACCACTAGACGACGGGCCCCCAAAAGCATATAACTCTAATTTAGCAATGTATTATTCAATCATTTATATTCTTTTAGGAGTATTAAAAGAATTAAGATATAAGACCCATAAAAATTTTAAAACTACTCTATGAATTAACTAATGCTAGAAAATATGGGCCCGTGGTCTAGAGGTTATGACGCCCGCCTGACGCGCGGGAGGTCCCAGGTTCAAATCCTGGCGGGCCCACCATATCATCGGCTGTAATCTAGCTAAAACTTTTATTTTCTAACTATAAATAATAATGCTGGGGTGGCGGGGTAGGGCTGGGGGGCTGGCCGTCCCCCGATACCCGAAACCGGCCTATGCGGGGGCCAGTAACCCCTGGGTAAATGTATGGTGTATGCACTCTACATATAACTGGCTGATGACCCTCTCTCCATAGGGGGTCTCTCTCCCCATCAGCCCAGCTGGAGAGCTAGGTTGATGGGGAAAAGGGCGAATCGGGTTAGGCCCGGGAGGGAGCAGCCCTAAGCCCTTGGGAGCCGCTCTATGGTCAGGGGGGCGAAGGTACCCAGTTATATGTAGAGTGCATACACCATACAGGAACCAGGGGAGCCCGCCACCCCTTAAATATTAAATATCTTTAAAAATGCTTTTCCAAATATTAAAATTTTGATATAGGCCGGGATGCCCGAGTGGTTAAGGGGGTGGCCTGCTAAGCCACTGGCCGAGAGGCCGCGTGGGTTCGAATCCCACTCCCGGCGTTATTTACTTATATTACATTTATACCCCTATATTATCTCTTGATGGTTGAGGGACCGACGGCTAAATTATATTCAATTATGATTAATAAGGCCTTATTAAATGGAGTTATTGAAGATATTTATGTAAAAAGTAGAAGAGTGTATATTGATCCTAAGAAGTTATTAGGGCATAGATTAATGCTTTCAGATACTTATGGTAAGAATATACTTTTACGTATTGACGGATATGGTATTAGGATCCATTTAATGTTATATGGGTCTATACATATATATGAAGCTGATGAAGAACTCAAGAAACCTTTTAATAGAGTTAGGCTCCTAATTAAATTTCCTGATAGGAGACTTGTAGTGTATAATGCACCTATAGTCGAAATCAATTATTTTAGGAATATACTAGACAGCCTTAAATCAAACCTAGGATTAGATCCGCTAAGGAGAGAGTGGAATAAAGATGAAGTATTAAAATACTTGTTGAAGAATGGTGATAAGAAGATAGGTGTAGCTTTACTCGACCAACGGATAGTTGCAGGTATAGGAAATATATTGAGGAATGAAATACTCTTCAGAGCGAAGATTCATCCGGAGCGTTTGATTAAAGATTTATCTACTGAGGAATTAAATAGGTTAATACGTATATCGAGGGAGTTATCAAGGGAGTTTCTAAGAATTAAATTGAAGAAAAGAAGATTAAGAGACCTCTTATATGTATATAATCGGGCGGGTAAAAACTGTAAGATTTGCGGGTCTAAAATAAAATTTTATATGCAGGATGAGATCAATAGAAAGACATTTGTATGTGAATACTGCCAGAGGAACAGACCTTCTCTAGATACCTTTATAATTTAGTTAACGCAATTATCTCCTAATATATTCCCAGGGTAAATAGAAGTATTTGGATATGATTGTAGTCGATATCCATGAACCAAGATATATAGCTGAGGCGTTAAGCAGGAAGGGGGTTCAAGTGAGTATCAGGAAGTTAGACGTAGGAGATTATATTATAGGTGAACTGGGGATCGAGAGAAAGAGTGTCAAAGATTTCTATCGCTCAATTATTGATGGTCGATTATTTGATCAGCTAAAAAGACTTAGTGATGCGTATTCAAATAATCTTCTGATATTGGAAGGAGATGTTATGAATTTTCTATCTAAATCGGGTAATCCTAAATCAATATTAGGAGGTATTATAACGATAATACTGGGTTTCAATACAAAATTATTATACTCAAGGGATATCGACGAAACTATAGAAATATTGCATATTATCTGGCGTAAAATTAGGTTCTCACGTAAAAGAATGGTAATAAGATACAAGCCTAAAATAATGTCTCTTGAGGACCGTCTAGTATATATTCTCCAAGGTTTTCCCGGAATCGGGGATAAACTAGCACGTAATGTATTAAATCATTATAGAACACTGAGAAACTTTATAAATACAACTATCTCAGAGCTAAGTAGTATAGAGGGAATTGGAGAGAAGAAGGCTAGAGAAATATATAGGGTAATAACTGCAGACTATAGGAAGTTAAAGTATTCATCAAGATGATTAATATATCGATTTATCGTAACGAGTGAGGATTTGATTTAAGGTTGTGTATGTGGCTTCAATCTATATATAAGGATTATAGAGATTTAGAGCTAAAGTGTGCTAACGAGTTAGATTACTTATCTGGTAAAATAAGAAATCCATTAATCAAAGTTATTTTAAAATGATTGCGGAAGACTCTAGGAAACATTCGCTAATATATAATGCTTTAATCGAATTGCATAAACTTAGTCTACATTTGATTACTGAGGAGGAGTATAAGATGATAAAAACCGAGTTAAATAGGTATATTAAAATAGAGGAGATGATTATTAATGTTAAGAAACTTATTAGTCAATCTAAGGTAGTTGCAGGGATCCTTCTATAAAAAGGTATACTTAAAGATGAAGAGATGTATCATAACCTACCATTGCAATTAAAAGAAACAGTTATTAAAAGAGAATTATGTTTAGATGCTGAGAGATGGGAAAAGATATGGAAAAGGAATTTATATAGAGAGTAATATTACTGAGTGGATGCTAATTTTTTGATTTTAATGAGAGAATGATTCTATTCACTCGAGTTTATCTAATTATATGGAATATACTTCATACACTATAATTCTGCATTATATGGCATTTTCCAGTCATTGTTTATAGTAGTGCCTCCGATTTTAGGAATTAAAGGCGTCATTCTCTTATGTTCATTTTTAAAGACCCTATTAATAATCTTATTGACAAGGTCTTTAGGGATTCCAGTCTCCATATTAATTCTATCAATATCATATCTTTGGTCTATAAAATAATACAATACCGTGTCAATTATCTCATATGATATTCCTAATTCATTTTCCGCCGTCTGTCCGGGCCATAGTCTAGGACTACTCGGCTTTAAATATATTTTCTCTGGTAGTCCTAATCTCTTTCCCATTATCCTAACTTGTGTTTTATATAGATCCCCTATCGGAAGCATATCGACTCCTCCGTCTCCATACTTTGTAAAATATCCTAGTAAAATCTCGCTCTTATCTCCAGTTCCACAAACTAATAAATTGTTGACGTTTGCATAGTAGTATAATATAATCATTCTTATCCGTGCTCTTACATTTCCATTTGCAATATCATTTTCTTTGTAGAATGGAATTGTATTTATAATTGTATCATAGATATTGTCGATCGTTATTAAATGATACTTAATGTTTAATTTTTCGGCTAATTCTATCGCATCATCTATATCCTCCCTCGGAGTAGTTCTTGAATCTGGTAAGATTAATCCGTGGACCTTCTCAGACCCTAATGCTTTTACCGCTATCGCAGCTGTTACAGAGGAGTCTACCCCCCCACTTAATCCTATTACTAAACCTTCTAATCCGGTTTCACTTAATTTCTCTCTTAAAAAGGATAGTATCCTATTTAATGCATAGTCGTAGTTTATAGGTGGTATTATTGTCTTCATAATATCTACAAAATATTCATATTGAGACATATATTATATTTTCATATATTTTTGATAGGGATATAACATGTCACTGCATATAACTCTCGCACAAGTGAAACCTGTAATCGCAAATCCTGAAAAGAATATCAACAAAATTAAGGAGTCTATAGAAAAAGTGTATGATAGTAGTGATTTAATTATATTCCCCGAGTTATTCCTTATAGGCTATTATAGTAAAGACTTGATATACAGATTAGCTGAATATGTAAATAGTGATAGAATTAAGAGAATAATAAGATTAGCAAGGGAGTACAATATAAACATAGTTACAGGCTTCGCAGAAAGAGATAGTAAATATGAAATACTATATAATTCTGCATTACTAGCTAAGCCAGATGGTTCAATTCATGTATATAGAAAGATGCATCTGCCCGATTTTAGCGTATTTGATGAAGCAAGATATTTTAGGCGATGGGATGGCGATATAGAATTATGGAATATAAATGGGTTCGACGTAGGTACCATGATCTGTTACGACATATTTTTCCCTGAGATATCACGTGCATATACTTATAGAGGTGCTAAAATACTAATAGGGATCTCCGCTACGCCAGATTTTTCTATGCCATTCTTCCATAAACTTATAGAAGCTAGAGCTATAGAAAATACAGTATATTTTATATGGGTGAATTCGGTAGGTACTTTTGATGGGCTAGGATTTGCAGGCGGATCTAGAGTAATTGCGCCTCTAGGCTCAGTATTATATGAGGGCCCTATGATGAAAGAGGATTTGAAGACGGTTGAACTAGATTTACATGAAATTAGGGTAGCTAGAGAGAAAAGACCAGTATTAAAGGATATGTCTTTAGCCGACGTTGAACTGATTAAGAAGGGATTTTTGGCCAAAAAATAAAAATAATGAATATATTTCTTCTCCTTAATACTGTATTACTGATAAATATTATCCTATATTCCCTCACTCTAGAATATGTTATCATACATGGCTATTCTATCTCAAGAACTAAAGAGGAATATCTAATGTATTATTCATATATTTTCTTAGCATTGAATCACAGAGTTTCCCTAGTGAAACTAGTTGATCAAATATAAATCTAATCAAAGCCGACCTTCCACTAATTTTTTGAGATAGTGTGTGGGGTAATTTTATATAAATATTTTCCTGCAAAGTGACCGAGTAGTATATTTAATAATTACCTAAATATATCATCGAGTTTAATTTTTGTATGGCGATGAAGATTCTAGTAAACACTGATAGATGATGAACGTCGGAACTTCTGAGCCTTATTATTATATCTACTAAAACTCAAGAGAGTAATATATCCTAATTATTTTTGAGGCTGGTATTATGAAGCTTTTAAATAAAGTAGCTGTTATAACTGGTGGTGGTAGGGGTATCGGTAAAGCTATTGCATTAGAATTTGCGAGAGAAGGGGCTCATATAATAGTAAATTACAAGAAAAGCAGGGATGAAGCATATAAAGTAGTGGAAGAGGCGAATAAATTAGGTGTCTCTGCATTAGCCGTGTATGCAGATGTCTCTAAATATAAGGATGTATTAAATATGGCTAAAACAGTGTTAAATAAGTATGATAAAGTCGATATACTCGTAAATAACGCAGGGGTTTTAATAAATAAAAAACTATTAGAGACCTCTGTAAGAGAGTGGACGAAGGTAGTCAATGTAAATTTAAACGGAGTATTTTATACGATAAAAGTATTTGGGAAGATAATGGCGTCTAATGGAGGGGGGAGCATCATTAACATTGCTTCTGTAGCAGGATATATTCCACTTATGAATGGTGGTGCATATAGCGCCTCTAAAGCGGCCGTGATTATGCTGACGAAGCAGGCGGCGCTTGAATTAGCTTCAGAAGGAATTAGAGTGAATGCGATATGCCCTGGACCAATTAAAACCGATATGCTATTAAGTGAATATACAGAAAGGGAGCTTAGAATTAGGGAAAGATATATGCCGTTAATGAGGATCGGCGATCCTATAGACGTGGCTAAATTAGCTGTTTTTCTTGCGTCTGATGATTCAAAGTATATAACTGGAGAAGCATACGGAATTGATGGTGGCTTCGCTATCAGCACGTATCTGCTTTTAAATAAGCTGTTGAAGAGAGATTAGTAAACATGTAATTGTTACATTAAAAAGAAATTGAGTTTTTATTACCTAATTCTATTTAGACTTTCCCCTGCTCCTGTATATATAAGTATTACTGCTATCAAAATTAGAATTTCTCCGATGACAGTAAGATATGGAACTAGTGATACTATAATCCCAATAAGATATAGTATCCCTGCTGTGTGAATGGTATTCGATACATTCTCCAAGTCTCCTAATCTTATAAGCATTACTGAGAATAATATCCACCCTATAAATACCATTATGAGGCCTAATAGAACTAATATAGCGAATCCACCTGTTGTTGCAAATAATAATGCTGGTTCACGTGGTCCAGCTGGTGGTAGAGTGGCTACAGCACCAGCTAATGCTAATATAGCTAACAATGCGATAATCAGTCCAATTACAATTATAGTTACCCCTGTCCTACCTATTCCGAGTTTACTGGGGTTATAATTCCTCAGGTTTCCAGTAGCCATAAACCAATATATAAAACCTATTAACATTAAAATACCAGATATAAATGCAACTAATACTATGCTACCTATCGTGGAGACGATCGAACCTAGGCCCATCTGAGGGGACATAAATATCGAAAGACCTAATATAGATATAGCGTACACTAAGCCTATTAAACTAACTATAACCGCCAATATCTGTAACAAGGCTCCAGTTCTTAGTCTATATAATCCGTCTACAAGTTCCCTGACATCTTCCGTCGTCATAATGATCATCCAACATAGTATATCTTAGAATTATAATGATATCACATCTAATTTAATATTAGATTAATTGCTACATGTATCAAGTTAATATTCCGTATTTATTTCTTTTTAAATCTTCAAAATTATGTAAGTAGCAATATATATATGCTTAATTAAGAGGTCTTTTTTTATATTTCTACATATGTGGCTTGTTTATAGTTTGCTAACATTATTGTTGTGGGGTGTTTGGGGGTTTTCACTTAAAATTGTCATGGAATATGTGGATTGGTTTCAATATTATATATATGCAACTATAGTTCCAGTCATCTTATCAATTCTTATCGCAATAATTTATCGAGACTATATCACTATAAATGTCAAAAGCTTTTCACTGATTATATTAGCCAGTCTTGCCGGATCGGTAGGATATATATTTCTAGTACTTGCATTAAAATATGGTCATGCATCGATAGTTGTTCCAATGACTGCATTATACCCTGCAGTAACATCTATAATAGCGTATTTTGTATTGAAAGAGAGGCTGGCCATGCATCAGTGGGCTGGGTTAATTCTTGCGATAATAGCCGTAACATTATTGTCGATTGAAAGTCTTTAGAGTATCAGGCTTAGTCATTGTTTCAATAAGTTGAAGTTGCATGAGGTATGTTAGCAATATGAAGACGGAGGCCATGCTGCTAACATAGAGCCGTTGGATCTAAGGCCAGGTCTATTTTATAACAATAACATATTTAATATTGGATAGATGGCAATCTGTTTAAAATATTCGAGTACATTAGATTTTTTGATGAGTGAATTGCGGGGAACTACGCTTAAGGTGTATCTTTATCTAATTAAAAGTGGCAAGAATAAGATAGGCGTTAGAGAATTAATGAGAGAACTAGGTATGAAGTCTCCTAGCCACGCATATTATCATCTTGATAAACTTGTTTCAATGGGTCTTCTTGAAAAGAAATATGGTGATTATTATCTAGTTAAAAATGTCAAAATAGATTATTTGAAGGATTTTATTTTTATTGGTAAGGGTCTGGTGCCAAAATTCTTATTTTACACTGTGTTCTTTTTAATTATCTTTATATATGGAATCATGTATCCGAGGATCTTTGAGTTATACTATTATATTACAATCATATCATCTGCTATGGGGGTTATAATATCACTTTATGAGACAATATCTGCCTATAAAAAACTTAAGATCTAGCTTCTAAAAACTAGGATTATATTGTCTCTAAAGCTTAGATATACTTTATACTTCTACTTAAAATATTACTTAGATAGAATAATAATGTTCTCTAGGTGTTTAAATGAGTAATTATGCCTATATTAGGATCCTATATGCTTTAATATTCTCCATATTAATTACGATAGCATTATTTTATTTAACGCTTGAAATACCATATGAACTAGATAAATATCTCCATAATTACTACCCTGATATATTCTGGGAATTCGAGCTACGGGAGAAGTTTTTAAATACGGTAAGACCCTATGGATATATATCTCTAGCAATAGTAATTATATTAATTCTGTTAGGATTCTATCTAAAGAAAACATATTTATCATTATTAGGGTCTCTATCTATATATATCCCCATATTTGGATACTTCGCTTTTGCAATGTTCTTCTTAGCAGGTATAGGTATACTTAGGATTATATGGCTCCCTATAATTGAATTATCACCCGAAATCCTTAAATTAGGCCATGTTGCAATACTACCATTTATAATTTTACATAGCACAGTATCTAGCCAATATCTCTATGCTTTTTCGGTATTTATCGCAATATTATTAATTGCATCTGGGCTTTTCCTATTTTCTATAGGAGTAGTTACATGGTTATATGGAAAATTTATGGGGCCTTAATATAATCGATTTCTGGATATATAGATTCATAAGACATCCCCAATATCTTGGATTTATAATATGGAGTTATGGCCTCCTAATTCTAATCTATTTCTAGCCACATGTTATAGGGGCATTTTCAGTGCTTCCAAGTTTACTTTGGCTTCTCTCTGTCATGTTGATTATTAGTATAGCTCTCTTCGAGGAGCGTAAATTAGTAGAATTATATGGTGAAAATTATATTAGATATATAAATAAGACTTCCTTTATGCTCCCAATACCTAAAATAGTATTAAGGATACTCTTATATCCAGTAAAATCTGTATTAGGTGATTTTGTAGAAGATGATAAAAGTATAATGGCTGCGGTACCTTTTTTCATATATCTTAGTAATGATTTATAATTTATGAGTCTGACTAAATAGACTGTCTATTCCTCTCGATCCTCTTCTTCCTCAACATCCTCTTCAATCTCCTCTCTCTTGATTTCTCTTCTAATTGCCTTCAACTCTTCCTCTATTCTCTTTAAATATTGAGCCTCAATATACTCTTCTCTTAATTTGATTATCAAATCCTTAACTTCCCATGGGTTCTCTATCCCCTCTATTTTCCTTTTAACTCGATATAATCCAGATGATATTGATTTATCTTCAGGCGTTAACGATCTTAGTACGCCGCTACCGCTTGTCATGGAGATGATTACATCACCATACTTAAAGATTCTTCCAAATAACCCCTGAAATGCAGTAACTTCTATTATACCGTCTATAGGTAAGGTTGTAACTTGTATCGTGCCAAACTTCTGTCTTACTATAACTCTCTTATTTGTAATATAATATCTTCGCCCCCTCACATAAAAGTATATCAATGGTATGGCGATTAATGCTATGATTACCAATGCTATACTTCCATATCCTAATATATCTCTATATCTAATTATATAGCCTCTAAGTAGGTCTAATATATACTCGATCAACGCATATGTATTTTCAACGGGATTTAGCGAGAATTTTGGTGTAGGTAAATTTTCTAGTCCCAACGTAGATGTGAAGGCCTCCAATATTGTTTTTAAATATGATGCTAGAAATGAGATTCCATATCCTATTAGTAAGAGATAAAATGAATATTTTAATATATTCCAGAATAAATGCTTTATATCTCTTGTGATTCTATAATGCCATATAAAATAAGTTGTTAAAAATATAATTATCGGAGGCAATGCATCATATACGGAAAGCTTAGAATTAAAAAATATATATAAAGAATATCCTAGTAATCCAATTAACAACACAACTATAAAGTCTCTGATTTTAGAGGAAAGTTTCATTTTAAGCACGCTATATATTTCCTCCTCAGGCATAAGCTTAAAATCTATAGGTATGTATCCTCTAGTCAGTTCTCTGATATTCTCAGGTATCTTAACTTCCTTAGACATAACTCTCAATTAAAATAGTATCTGAATTCAGATATAAGGGAGTATTGCCCCATAGCCTCGGTACAAATGTTTCATTGGTGTCTAATAACTGGTATTTAATCTCTGAAGTAGGTACCTCTTAATCGTTTATAAACATTACACGAATGTAAGGATATCTAGTTGTAAAAATAACCTATTTTTAACCTCATAATATACGTTGATAAACGCATTAAACTTGATATAAGTGATAATGTGCTGTAATATATTTCAATAGAGGTGTGGTTAGTGCCTATTAAATTTGAAGAGGAATGGGATGAGGATGAGTTTGAGTTTAACGAAGAGGATTTCGAAATAGAGGATATTGGGGAAATATTCTGATATATTCCAAACCCTTTTTATAAAGGCTGGAGGAGTCTAGTTTCAATGGCCTTTTACAAGTTTAACATAAATAAACTACTAAAATCCAGGTATGAATATATAGTTATAGTTCCTCAAAAAATTACCTTAGCAATTTTGAATACATTAATAATTCTAAAGGTACTTTGGTTGGAGGGGGGTCCATGCGGCGTCGGTATAATAATGTCTCTCAATATTTTTTCAATATTATTCACAAGCTTCTCAATACGATTCTTATCCAATATTAACATAATTAAAAAATTCTTGTTCTCATCACATATCGTATTGATTATAGCAATTCTTTTTGCGTTATCAGATAGTATCCTATCTCTATATCTCTCATCTTTAATGATATTCATGTCCGGATATTCAATATATTATTCAATATATTCTATGATAAATTCAATTGGATATAAAACCAAATCCATCGAACTATCTCGCTTTGAGAAGATCGGAGGCTTAGCATGGATATTAGGATTATTACTAGGTGTTTTATTAACGTTATCACTACCTATAAATTATATTTTCCTAATAGTCTCGATATTTCCATTAACAGGGATTTATCTTACAAAAAGAATCTTCAATAACTATTATGTAAGGAGGAATTATATTGACTTTGACGGAGAACCAGAAGCGTCAGAGGAAATTAATATTTTTAACTTTTCTTTTTCGCTAAACGCTATGAAAGACTGGATGTTACATAACATATATGTCATAAATAAAGTCTCTAAAATTATAGTCATATTGACTATAATTCAATTCTCTACAGCCTTAGCATCTACTCAGTTAACACCATATATATTATCCTTAGGATATTCACCAAGTCACGTATATGTTTTATCTTTAGCTAGTTCATTAATCTCTACTTTTACATATGAAAAAGCAGGTACTGAGTTTAATGGTAGAGAGAGCCTGCTAAGGGCAATGTCATATAGGATTCTTACATATGCTTTTTTCATAATATTGATAGTTACAAATTATGTATATACATATGCTATTGGATATTTTTCATTACTCGCTGTCTATATCTTAATGGGCTTTTCATGGGCATATACATATATTAATATAAATTCAATTCTAATTGAGCTAAATAAAAAAGAGCTTTCTGTAGTGAACCTAATTGGATATTTAGGCTTTATATTAGGTGCATTGTTATCAAGTATAATAATTTTATATGCATCATTTACAATGACCTTAATTTTATCCCTTCTGACATTATTGATTGAATCGGCGTATATTTTATATGATAAGATTAACTTTCATAGGAATATCTTTAATCCAGTCAGGATCAATGTACTAATCCACAATATCCATATAAACTCTCATAGTAGATGACAGGATTAATATAGTAACATACTTTATAGATGAGAGCAATACTTACTTTAATCAGAATCGCAGTGATATGTAATTTTTCTCTATAAATCTATTAATAGAGTTTCATAGGGTGGATCTAGAGACCGAAATATCGATATAAAAAGTAATGAGTCAGGAAATCCACGGCTTTTCTCTTAATTTTTCGTATAAAAATCTTCTCTGTCCACCTCTACTCATAGACGCCAATTCATCTCTATACCTCTCTTTAAGAATTTTAGCTTTACAACATAATATAACGTGTCATATATGATCTCAGCCTTTTCAATAGCTTCGTAATCATCCTTAGAATTATATCATAGACCTGTCATGATGGCATCCAGCCCCATCATTCGGGAGCCTCCTCATATTCATATAGGTCGGCTGCATGCATATTTTTAACTAATTCCATTAATGCAGGGTCGTTTAATCATATTCTTCGATAATAGTTTCAAAACTGCATCTTCCGTTTCTATGACCTAATTTGACACCTTTTACATCAAATGGTATAGCTTCTGTCTCCCTAACTATCTTAGGAATTTCCTCCTCTGGTGCAAATATAAATTCTGCATCAGGATCGATGAATTTCTTTATAAGTCATGGGTAAGCTGTTCTATCCACATGTATTAAACTTGCGTGTAATCCACTTTAAGGACTCACCGACGTGACAATTATCAATTATGGCTATATAAATATTGGAGGGTCGAAGGAATATAGCTCGTTATCAAATTAACTTGAAAAATTATGTAGGGAGTCTTTAATAATACTTATATTATTTTAATTAATAAGGAGATTTCTGCGATGTGGGACTTTAACAAATTTTTACATGAAATAGACTTTCTAGGTGATTTACTAAATAAGCGTATAGATAGTTTGAAGGCAGAATTAGATTTTAAGCCTCTGATAAGGCAGTTAGATCATAATCTGGCGTTAGAAACCGCTTTAGAATATTTTGGAGAAGGTGATTATAAGGTATTAGGTATCGATGGTTCAATGGTTCATAAGGAGAGGCTTGAAATCATTATATTATATATAGCTATAGCAGGCTTCACAGCTCCAATATTTATAAGAAAGAATCATGTTGCAGTCGATCTTAAAAATGTGTCCAGGGAGGATAAATACGTTTTATCAGCTATAATACCGTTATGGCTTGAGGACGTCACGGATGTGCTTAAACTTCATGAGATAGGGTTAAGTAGAAGTCTTGATGCAGCTATAGAGGGCATCCCCTTCTCCATAATGACATTCGGGGAGTTCTACCTTGGATATAAAGCTGTAAAGGAGGATGAATCCGTTAGAATTATATTGTTTGACAGACCCTTTGCGAGTACCATACATCCATATCAGAGGGATCTACGTAAATTAATATTTGATGGGGATGGAGGAGTATTTACTAAAGTCGAGATAGATGGAATTAGATTGTCTAAAGCCGATCTACTTCTTGGACTATATTTGGGGCCGAATGTATATAAACTCCCATTTAGAAAACCATATAAACTATACTCCATTATACAGGAAATCATATTGAACGGCGGAGAATCAAGGTATTCTGAGCTTGAAAAGAAGTTTAAGGTATCGAGAGATAAAATTATTAAGCATCTCAAGAGGCTAGATGAAGAGTATCTCAATAACACATTAGTCGATGAATATACATATAATGGAATCGTTTTAAATAAAGATGTATTAAATTATTGGGATAAGATCAAGCATCTAGTAGAGGTGGTTGGGCTAAATATTTTTAAGATGCCCATTACAAGGCATCCGTTATACCTCGGTAATGACATATGGATTGGCACTAAGGAATTGAATAGTATCACATTATTTATGATATATGACATGATTAAGGAGGCTTTAAATAGGAATAAATTGCTGGTGGGGATCGGTAAAGATACATATGTAACTGATATTACTAGATCTATCCTACCGTATTTGAGGAGTAGGGGAGTATTAAATTATGATAGTATCTCAATTAAGAGTGATAGACCTTTATTGACGATATTGTCTTCGTTAGACAATGAGGTTTTCAAGACTCCATGGCGTTTTATAGGATATGATGGTGCGTTTGCAACGCTTACAAAGAATGAGAATCCTCCTCCCATATTACGTGCATCACGCAAATATGTTTTTCATGATGGACTGTTAATACGTTCATATTTCCAGCTTAGGTCCTTTAAATCGATTGGAAAAGTACTTGTAAAATCTCCAGTGTTTTTCTATGATAGATTCATAGATAAAAGATATGATAAAGACTTTAGGTCTATTGAAGTACTATCTGGATATGGTAACATAACTATTAACCCATATTTAGAGACTGGTTTTAACAAGCTAGATAACTTAATCCTATTTCTACTTAGCTTGATGGATAACCCTGAAGTGGCTGAGGCAACCGGACATAACTACCTATTGTTTCTAGCTGATAAGGATGTTAAAGCAGCTATAAATCTGGTTAAAGAGGGTGTCATAGATATGACAGATCTAAAAGTTAATGAGGTAATTAAGAAGAGAAGGCTTTTTATAATAACTAGAAAGTTTAGAGATTTTAGGCATCTTGTCGAGAGG
>Ga0190363_1000500_pt1 | contig 22990 bp, 25 predicted proteins | sample 48721867_MG_FD_161272 | JGI IMG/M metagenome (GOLD analysis project Ga0190363, IMG submission 161272) | Hydrothermal vent microbial mat bacterial communities from Southern Trench, Guaymas Basin, Mexico - 4872-18-6-7_MG | ecosystem: Environmental > Aquatic > Marine > Hydrothermal vents >... | reverse complement strand
CCGACGCTTATCTCCTCCCCGGGGATCAGCAGTATGTCTCTCGGCTTCTCATCTGGATATGTGAGCATGCCGTGGTCTGTGATAGATAGGAACCGGTAGCCCCTTTCCCTATAGGCGTCTATGAGCTCCTTAACGGTGAGCTGTCCATCCGATCGATCCGTGTGGGCGTGGAGATTCCCCTTAAGCCAGACTCCCTCAAGTGTCCAGGGGTTGTTGAACTCCAGTTTCACGCATAAGAGGCCTCTGAACCCCTCTTAAGGGTTATGATTAGGCGAGGGCGATGAGGAAGGCTCCGAGGAAGATGAGGGTGGAACCCAGCAGCCTAATGGCTCCATGCCTCTCGCCGAGCATTCCCACCCCGATAAGGGATCCGATGACTACGCTGAGCTGTCTAAGCCCTATAAGGTAGCTGATCTGGGCGAGGGGCATGGCCATCAGAACCATTAGATAGCTGAGCCTCATCAAGGTGCCTGAGAGAATTATTCGAGGCATCCACCTCTCCGCCGTCTCCCTAACCCTGCTCCACCTCCTAGCGACTATCGGTGTGAGCATCAAGGCTGAGAAGGGGTCTAGCCAGAAGGCGTAGAGGAGGGGGCCGACTCTTAGGACGCCTACCTTATCCACGAGGGAGTAGAGGGCCGTTGAGAGAGCCGCGAGGAGGGCTAGCACTGAGGCCCTATTCAGGCTTCGGAGAGGTCTTAGGGGGTCTCTAAGCCCTGGGAGATGGAGTGTGTAGAGGCCGAGGGTTATGAATAGTATCCCGAGGACGCCGAATATCGAGACCTCCTCGTAGAGAATGAGGGGGGAGAGGATGAGCAGCATGAGGGGAGATGAGCGGGCGATGGGATAGACAAACGATAAGTCTCCCACCCCATAGGCCCTACCCAGAAAGCAGTAGTAGAGGGCCTGGAGGAGACCGCTGAGGAGAAGATAGGGGAGAGCCTCCAAGGGAAACCTGATCCCCGGGAGGAGTAGGAGGAATAGGGGGAGGAGCGTCAATAGGGATGCCAGCGTCATAAGCCACATGAAGGCCTCCTCCCCACCGCTCTCCTTGGCCAAGGTGTTCCAAACAGCGTGGAGGAGAGCTGAGGCGAGGATGAGGCCTATGGGTAGGAGCTCCACACCTATCAGTGGAGGGAGAAACCTTAAAGGGATTCTGGGATAAGCTCAACGGCGATGAGATGCTTCATCGCCGTCGACGTCGAGGATGCTCAACTCCTCGACGCGATAGCTGAGGCTCAGAGGAGGCTCCAATCGACGGGGGCCGACCTAAAGCTGGTGGAGAGGGAGAACCTCCATATAACGCTGAGATTCCTCGGCGAGATTTCGCCCAGCCTCGCGGAGGCCATCGGGGAGCTCATCAGGGAGAGCGGCTTCAAGCCCTTCAGGGTTAGTTTCAGAGGGGTTGGAGCCTTCCCAAACACCCATAGGCCGAGGGTCATCTGGATCGGCGTCTCAGAGGGCGCCGAGGAGTTGAAGAGGCTTCACGCCAGGATCGAGAAGGGGCTTCTCGGCCTCGGCTTCAGGAGTGAGGATAGGGCCTTCACTCCGCATCTCACCATCGCCAGGGTTAGAAGCGGCAGAAACCGTGATCGATTAGCCATGGCTTTGGAGTCGCTCATCGACATCGAGTTCGGTTCCCTCACCGTCAGCCATGTAAGGCTGAAGAGGAGCACCCTAACGCCTAGGGGGCCGATATACACCACGCTGGCTGAGAGCGCCCCATATGAAGCATAGATAGATAGCTTTCGAATAGCATATAGATCGAGAGGATGAGTCGAGAATCGATTTAAATCCGTGGGAGAGCCTCTTCTGGAGCGCCTTGGGCTTCCTATTCGATAAAACCGGCCCCTGCCCCTACAGGGATCGATGTGGGAGTTTCAAGGCTATGAAACGTAATGAGGCCTGGATAGAGGAGGAGCTCAGAAATCATAGGAATGAGGGGAAATCCGTCGACCTCCTATTATGGCGGCTCAGACATATCAGGGATGTGATGGAGCGATGTCTAAACTTCAATGGCCGATGCCTGAGATACTGGCAGTTCAAGAGACGGGATGAGGCTGTCAGTCCTCCGGCTCTGGATCACGCTGTATTGGCATGGTTAAGCAGTGTATCGAGCCGCTATTTAGGGGGTGGACGAGGGTAGGTATCTCAACCGTGATGACGTCGATACCATTCCTCTCCAGCAGTCTAATCCCCTCCTCCCTTCCAGGCCCAGAAGCGCAGATAACTCGGCCAGGTCTAACCGCGACGGCTGCCACGTAGACATCCCTCGGCCTCTCTATGATGTTTAGGCCAACAGTCTCCCTAAGCCACTCATACATCGTATAGGCCAATCCATCCCTGTTGACAACAGCCGTCTTCACGTCGACCATACAAATGTGCGCATCGATATGGCCTCCGAAGATGGGTTCAGCCCTTATATCTACGTCGGGGTCTATGGCCCAGACCACCTCGGCTATCTGCATCGCTCCCTCCTCGTTCATACGCCACGACAGGCCTAGGGCGAGGTGCTTTGGGGTGATCCACATGACGCTTCCCCCCTCAGCCACCCCATAGCCGTTGATGGTTCTTAGGATCGGACAGCCGATCTGGGCTAGGGTTCTCATCACATAGGGTTCCTCACCCCTCCGCAGCCTGTCATACATCCGGCCTATGATGACGCCTCCAGGGACGGCGAAGGCTGGATCCCTAGTGTAGATGGATTTCACAAGCCTTGGATTAGGCCCCTCCTCTGGGAGCCTCTCCACGACCTCTACGCCCTCCTCCTCGAAGGCCGCCTTCAGGCGTTCATAGTCCCTCACCATCTCCTCCAGCTTTGGCTTGTAAGCGTATCTCCACTCCTCGTAAGGCTCCTTTATGGCTAATATCTCCCTCCCAGGTCTGTGGAGTAGAACCTTCCTGAGCCTGCCTACCTCGGTGTTGACGCCCCATTTATCACCCCAAACCCATTCAAGGTCGTCTAGGAAGCTTGTCTTCAGAGGTGGATGATACCGATAGTAGATGTCGAGGAGCCTCTCCCTCGCCTTCTTCAAATCCTCAGACATGAACATCGATGGATATGGGGACACAAAGTAGATAACATCACCGCTCAAAGATATAGCGCTGAGGCCGCTGGGATGGAGTGGGGGGAGCTGAGGAAGCTTATACTTCGACGTATTAGGCCTAGTGTGAAGGAGGAGAGGCTTGTTGAGGCATTCTGTCGACGTGTCTCAGGGGAGCTGTCGGAGAGGCTTAGGGAGGCCGGATTCAAGGCTGTCGCGGAGGTTCACGGCAGCGTCGCAAAGGGGACATGGCTCTCAGGTGAAAGAGATCTGGACATCTTCATCCTCCTCGACCCCCGCTATGATAGGGAAGTCATCCCCCGCGTCCTAGAGGTGGTGAAAAGATATCTGGGCTCCGGATGGGTTGAGGCCTATGCCGAGCACCCCTACCTCCAGGCCCGCATCGACGAGTTCCAGGTGGACTTCGTCCCCTGCTTCCGCGTTAAGCCAGGCGAACCCCTCAAATCGGCGACGGATCGAACGCCTCTTCACACGGCCTACGTCAAGGAGCATCTAAGGCCTGAGCAGCGAGATGAGGTTAGACTGTTGAAGAGGTTTATGAAGGGTGTAGGCGTCTATGGGGCTGAGCTGAAGGTCGGAGGCTTCTCAGGATACCTCTGTGAACTCCTCATCATCCACTACGGCTCCTTCGAGGAGCTCCTGGAAGCCGCAGCGAGGTGGCGTAGGGGGATGGTCATCCAACTTGAGGTGGGGCAGGATCCGAGGGAGCTTCGGAGACGCTTCGGAACTCCGCTCATCGTCGTCGACCCTATAGACCCGAATCGAAACGTGGCGGCGCCCGTCTCGGAGGACTCCTTCTGGAGCTTCATCGCCGCCTCCAGGGGCTTCCTCAGGGCGCCCAGCGAGATCTACTTCTATCCAAGGGAGGAGAAGCCTACCGCTCAGGAGGTTCTGGAGGCTCTCAGGCATAGGGGCTCAGATCTCCTATTCCTTGTGATACCCGACCGCGATGTCGATGTCCCTGACATCCTCTGGGGCCAGCTCTACAAGGCTGAGAGGGCTCTCAGGGGCCTCCTAGAGCGCTGGGGATTCAAGGTTCTTAGGTCCTCAGCTTGGAGCGATGAGGCTTCGAGGCATATACTCATCTACGAGCTGGAGACGGCGACGCTGCCCAGCGTCGAAAAGCATATGGGGCCACCCGTCGAGGTGGTGGAGCACAGCGAGAGGTTTCTTAGGAAGCATCTAGGCTCCGCGGAGACCCTATCAGGCCCCTGGATAGAGGATGGGCGATGGTGGATACTCACCCGGAGGAGGTGGACCAAGGCAGATGAGCTCCTGAGGCATCACCTCGAAGTCGATGGGGGGAGAGGCATAGGAGTTCCAAAGCGCTTAAGCAGACGAATAAGAGAGGAATTCAGCCTACTGCTCAACGAGGGGATAGAGCCATACCTAGAGGGGGAATTCATAGGGTTCCTCCATAGATTCCTTCGAGGAAGGGCCAGCTGGCTTAATTAGAGTTTGATTCATAAGTTTGCTCTTTTGATTCATCTGGAGGTGGCAGCCTTGGAGGAGGCTGAGATACCCCTGGATAGGCTGTTGGAGGGGAGGGCGTCCTTGCTGCTCTGTTATCCCAGGTTTACAAGGGAGGAGGCTGAGAGACGGCTGGAGGAGCTTCGGGGCCTCGGTGTCGACGCCATTATATTGGAGGGTAGGCATGAGGTCGAGGGCCTAAAGGTGCTGGGTAAGGGGCATGTCTCAATCGCCGTTGAGGCAAGAGTCGGCGATGAGATCTACGCCTTGAAGATTAGGCGCACCGACGCCGATAGGGAGTCCTTCAGGGAGGAGGCTGAGAAGCTGGGGATGGCCAACGATGTGGGTGTAGGCCCAAAGCTGGTGAGACATACGGACAACTTCCTCCTCATGGAGCTCGTCCGAGGTGAGTATCTCCCTGAGTGGGTTGAGGCCTTAGGCCCAGGGAACGCAGAGACGCTGAGGAGAGTTCTTAGAAGCCTATTGGAGAAGGCGAGGAGGCTTGACGAGATAGGGCTGGATCACGGCGAGCTGAGCAGGGCGCATAGGCATATCATAGTCTCAGGTGGTGAGCCGAGGCTTATAGACTTCGAATCCGCCAGCACCGAGCGGCGAGCCTCCAACATCACCTCACTGACCCAATACCTCTTCATCAACCGCAGAATGAGACGGCTGATAAGCAGGATCATAGAGCCGCCGGAGATCCAGCCCCTTATAGAGGTCTTGAAGCAGTATAAACGAGAGCCTAGCGACGAAAACTATCGACGCATACTGGAGGTCTGTGGCCTCTAAGACTCCCCTTTAGACGAAGCCGATTTCGTCCAGCTTTCCCTACCTTTGTGGGAAAATTTTATTATGGTGGGATTAATGTTTCAATTTTGTGGGATTTGAGCGTTATCACCCGCATCGATAAGAAAGGGAGGATAGTCATCCCAAGAGATTTCAGGAAAGTCCTCGACCTCAAGGAGGGGGAAGAGGTAATCCTGACGCTGAGAGGAGATAGAATTCTGATCGAGAGAGCTAAAAACCCCTTCGAGACATTGGCTGAGTTGCTGGGGGATCTATCCTTCGATCGTAGTTTGAGACGGATCGCCGAGGAGGAGGCGCTTAAGACCCTTTCGGAGGATCGATGAGGGTGGAGATCCTCGTTGAGACAGGATTCCTCCTAGCCCTAAACCCAAGGGATAGACATCACAGCTGGGCTCTAGGCATCTTGAGGGAAGCCGAGGCGGGTAAGACGATACTTCACATCTCCCCCATGGCATCAGTGGAGCTTTCCCTAGTGATGAAGTCGAGGGGCCGCAGTGAAGAGGAGGTGAGACGTGTCCTAGGCGCCTTGAACACCGCCATAATGATGTATACGAAGCCCAGATATCCCTCATTGGGGCTGAGGGATGTGGAGTATGCGGCGGAGCTGAGGGGGAGATATCCTCAACTCTCCTTCTTCGACTCCATCCACGCCGCCATAGCCATTGACAATAAACTCACATACTACGACCTCGACGAGGTTGTTAGGAGCATCATATTAAGGGAGTTGGAAGATAGCTGAGCATAACCTTACAAGAAGTCCACGGCTCTAACCCTTTTAAGGCTTTGAAAACCACATCCGATGGATGGAGATCAAACGAATAGAAGTTATACCCGTCTCTCTCCCCAGCAGTAGGGGCCTTCGCCTAGCGAGGTATGGTTCCCTAGGTGGGGAGCTTAACTTCGTCCTCACTCGGATATATACCGATGAGAATGTCGTCGGCCTAGGTGAGGCTCCCCCTCTGCCGCCGCTGTCGCCTGAGTCGCAGCCCGTCATCGTTGAGGTCTTGAGACACTGGATTGGGCCTAGGCTCATAGGCTTAGACCCCTTCGACCTTGAGGGTATATGGGAGTTGATGGACTTCTATGCACCCACCTATCCCATGGCTAAGGCGGCGATAGACATCGCTCTGTGGGATATTAAGGCGAGAGCCTTGGGCCTTCCACTTCATAGATTGCTGGGCTCCTCCGAGGTTAAGCCCATACCCCTTGTAGCCCTGATTGGGTTAGCTAAGCCGGAGGAGATGGCCTCCGAGGCCCTCAAACGTGTGGAGGAGGGGTATAGAGGTCTGAGATTGAAGATCGCCCCTGGAAGAGATGTCGAATGTGTGAGGGCTGTGAGGGAGACCGTTGGCGATGAGGCTTCCATAAGGGTTGACTGTAATCAGGGATACTCAACCCACCATGCCATCAAGATGATCAGAGCCTTAGAGCCCTACGATGTGGAGCTCATAGAGCAGCCGACGATATGGTGGGACTTCAAGGCCCTCGCCACCGTCGCTGCGGCTGTGGACACGCCCATAATGCCCCATGAATCCCTCTACCTCCTGTCCGATGTGAAGGCCCTTCTAGACCTCAATGCAATAGGGGTTCTAGGCCTCAAGACCTACAGACCTGGAGGAGGGATCACCAGCGCCAGGAGACTTCTTGAGGCCGCTAGGATTCTAAATCTTCCCTGCCTATTCCACGACGATGTGGAGTTAGGGATTTCATTAGCAGCGGCAGCCCACCTAATAACGGCCTACAGGAGGGTCATCGCCTATCGATGTGAACTCTCAGGATACCCAGAGTGGATCGCCGACGACGTGGTGGAGAACCCCCTGAAGATCAGGGATGGCTACGCCGAGGTACCTGGGGGCAAAGGTCTAGGCGTGGAACTCGACGAGGAGAAGCTGGAGAGATACGCGAAGAAGATAATCACCATAGAGTAGAGGCGACACCTAGAGGAGCGATAAAACTTTTACCCAGCTGGCATTCATACTCCATGACCAATCGGGGCCGTGGTCCAGTTTGGCCTAAGATTCCTGCCTGGGGCGCAGGAGGTCGCCGGTTCAAATCCGGCCGGCCCCACCACCCCCAGAGCATGGGGCAGCAGTTCTGGCCCATAGGAGCTGAGGGATGGCTCCACTTGAAGGGTCTTATGGGATTCGCCAACCTTATATATTGGATGGATCATCCATCCAAAGGGGTTGGAGCTCCAGAGTCGTAGAGCCGCCGCTATAGCAGTCCTGACGGCGGCCTCTATATCCACCAACTATCTTCTGATCGGAGTTGTGAATGTCAAGTTGATGGATCTCATCGTCTTCTCCTCCGGCTATCTCTATGGCTGCCTGGCGGGTGTGATGGTCGGCGTTCTAACCTGGCTCGTCTATGGAACCCTAAACCCCTATGGTTTCTCGCTTCCAATTCTCATCGCCACCATGCTATGCGAGGCCCTCTATGGGGTTGTGGGCGGCCTCCTAGCTAGGAGGGGGTTCTGGGATGGAGGCTTCATCGATGGAGCCGTCCGCTTTGGGGTTCTCGGCTTCCTCCTAACCTCCATCTACGATTTGATAACAAACATCGTCTCAGGCCTCGTGGCTGGGATTCCAATAGCTGTAGCCCTCATCGCGGGAGTGCCCTTCGCCCTCATCCACGAGATCTCCAACGCCCTCCTCTTCTTCCTCGGAGCTCCACCTCTAATCAGGGCGTTAAGACGATTTGGAGGTAACATATATGGGTGGTAGGAATCCCTGGGCTTGGGCAACGGGAATCCTCCTATGTATAGCCGTTGCGCTATCATACATCGCCGTCGACCAGTATAATCGAGCCGAGACCTATAGACAGCGATATGAGGCAACCCTGGAGGAGTTAAAGGGGCTCACCATGACGGTTGACATCCTCATCGACTATGGAAATGGCACCGCCATCTGGTTCAACGATACCAGGGTTCCCCTCGGGGCGAATCTCCTAATGGCGACGGAGATGGTGGCCTCAGTCGAGTACGTTAAAGGCGAGTATGGAGCCTTCGTGACGGCCATCAACGGCGTCGGCGGCGAGCCGAATCGATACTGGCTCTGGTACTACCTGAAGGGGGGGAGATGGGAGATGGGCCCTGTCGCCTGCGACGCCTGGAGCCTCCACGACGGCGACGTAGTCGCCTGGAGATACACCTCCTTCAGCTAAGGTTAAAGGCCTCGACGCGGAGAGATATTCGGCTTGGAGCCTCTGAGAATCATGGAGAGGGCCGCCCTTGAGGCTGCCCCAGGTAGGCGTCCCACCTACGACGTCATCCACGTGTTGAAGGCCTTGGAGCTCATAGGCTCCAGACTCGGAATCGGCCGTCAACAGCTGGCGAGGGAGCTCAGAATCGGCGAGGGCTCCGCTAGAACCCTCATCAAGAGGCTTAGAGATGAGGGGCTGATAGAGGTTGAGAGAGGGGGGATGACGCTGACGGAGAGGGGTAGGCGTATCCTATCCTACTTCGAGGACTTAATGAGGTCTATGAGGGTGCCCTCAACCCCCTCAACGGTCTCTGAGAAGAATCACGCCGTCCTCGTTAGAGGCGCCGCATCCCTCATAAGATTCGGGGTGGAGCAGAGGGATGCAGCCCTGCTAGCTGGCGCCAGGGGCGCTACCACACTTATCTACGACGGTGAACGTTTCCAAATGCCTGGATTGGAACGGGGAATCGAGCCGGAGCTCTCCAGGCTACTTAGAGAGGGTTTAAAACCCGAAGCTGGCGACGTCGTCATAATAGGGACGGCGGAGGAGGAGTGGGCCGCCGAGATGGGGGCTAAGGCCGCCGCCCTGGAGCTCATTAGGAGGATGCATGAGCCTCCTTCCTAAACTCCTTATAAAAATCGGTTGAGGAGAATCGATCGTGATACTCCACTTCGCCTACGGCTCAACATTATCCTCGAAATATCTGAGGCGCCACTGCCCCGATGCAGGCTTCCTCATGAGAGCTCTCCTACCAAACTTCCGCGTCGCCTTCACCATCTACTCCGAGGAAATGAAAGGGGGAATCGCAGATATAATCCTAGATCCAGGTAAGGTGGTGAGGGGAGTCCTCTACGAGATACCTGAGGATGAGCTTGAGCATCTAGATGACGTTATAGGCGTCGGGGAGGGGCTATACACGAGGCAGATTTTCCTCGTCCTAGGGGAGGATGGAGCACTATATAGAGCAGCCCTATATAGAGGTGTGGAGGAGGGAGGGCCTTACACCCCCTCACGGAGATACGTCGAGCTTATGCTAGAGGGAGCTGAGGAGCATCAACTCGAACCCACCTACGTTGAACGTCTTAGGAGGCTTCTAAACTCCCTCCGGTGATCGCCGTGGTCGTAATCGTCGCCCTAGGCGACAGCCTGACAGCCGGCTACATCGATCCCATCAGGAGAATGCCCTACACACGTTTCCTAGAGGAACTGATTAGGAGAGAGATTGGAGTCGATGTCACTCTTATCAACGCGGGTGTGCCAGGTGACACGACGGAGGGTATGCTGAGGAGATTCGAGACCGATGTCCCCGCCCACGAAGCAAATTACGCCATCATCTGGGGAGGCATAAATGACCTACACCTCGGTCGAAGCCCCGGAGAGGTAGTGGCGAATCTCCTAGAGCTATATAGGCGATCCAGGGCTGGAGCCGTCACCCCAATAGGTTGTATGCTCCCCCCTACGAGATCGGAGGCCTTCAACCAACTCGTTAGGGAGGTAAATGAGGACTTATCGAGGAGATGCCGTGATGAGGGAGTCCTAATAGCTGATCTATACTCACCCCTCGTCGATATCGGTGGCCTATTGAATCCGGGTTTCTCAAGTGATGGGATTCACCTAAATTCAGCTGGATATAGAGTTGTAGCCGAGACCATCTATAGGGTGTTTAGAGGTCTCATCGGTGGAGACCCAAGATGAGGAGGTAAAGGGTTGAGAGAAATAGTTGGATGGAGGCGGCGGTGAAGCCGATCTTCGTGAATCTCTTTATCGAGAGCGGTTTCCCCTCCTGTTCGGCGACGCCCACTGCGATGATGCTGCTTGGCGATCCCAGGGGGAAGAGGTTTCCACCGAGGTTCGCCCCGAGGACTAGCCCCCACCAGATGGTGTTAGGCCCCCCCTCGAGGATGAGGTGTTTAGCTATAGGGGCGAAGGTGGCGGTGAGGGGGATGTTGTCGATGAAGGCGGATGCAAAGGCTGAGAGCCATAGCACCGCTATCGGCATGAGATAACCCCTACCGTGGACGGCTCTGGAGATGGCTATGGAGGCCATCTCCACGACGCCTATATCGTCTAGGCCATTGATCATGATGAATAGCCCCGCGAGGAAGAGGATCGTAGACCAATCGATCTCCCCTAAGGCCTCTCCGGGCTCCTTCTCCACGAGCATCAGCATCACAACTCCACCCGCCAGGGCAATGAGGGGTAGGGTGGCCCCGATGAAGTCATGTATGGCGAAGGCGATGACGGTTCCCCCAACTATGGCGGCGGCCGCCGCCTGTATTGGGCCGAAATCCACCCTAAGCTCAGGTGGAGGGCCGAGTCTCTCAAAGTTGAAGCCGTTTAGGGATCCGATCTCCCTCTCTAGATCCATCTCAACCTTAACGCCTAATAGGTCTTCAACCCACTCCAGCGGCTTTACGGGTCTAAGCTCCCTCCTCTCCAATCGCTCCTTCCTAAGCTCTCGGAGATATAGTAGAATGGTTGCGATGTAGAGTACGACTGCGATGGGCGTCATGGTGAGGAGGAAGGCGTTGAAGGGGAGTCCTCCCTCCATGGCTACTATGATATTTGGTATGGAGCTCACCATGAGGACTAGGCCGCCGACGTTGGTGGTTATCGCCTGGAAGATGAGTATTGTCTGAGGTCTCAGCTCCCCGCTTCTGGCTATGAGGAGGGTCAGCGTCGCGGAGATGAGCATCGCACCTATGTTGTTGAGGAAGATTGTGAGAATCATGGTGAAGGTTAGCAGCGATATGGCCAGCAGCGTTGAGGAGGGGGAGATCCTCATCATCCTCGCGGCTATATAGCTGAAGATACCTGAGCGTTCAGCCCCTCTGACTAGGAGCATCATCCCGAAGACTATGCAGAGTATATCTAGCTCCATGTATTCAAGGAGGCTCTCGGGGTTCACAACTCCCATGAGGAGGAATATGCCTGCCCCTATCAGGGAGGCGTAGGTTCTATGGATACTCTCAGATACTATGAGGAAGAGGATGAAGAGGAAAATAGTGAGGGATAGGAGTTGGAGCGCATTCATATTACACCGTCTCTTCCGCCTCCTCCCCCTCTCCCTTCTCAGCCGGTCTGATGCTCTCAGCGATCTTCCTATACTCCGCTATGAGCTGGTCTATTGTATGCTTCCTCAGCTTCAGCAGCAGATTCCACTTATTCTTACTGTTCGTCTCCAGCTTACCAACCCGTTCACAGAGCTCTGAGATCTCTCCTTTGAACTTCTCCAACTCCTCTAGAAACTTCTTCAGCTCCTCATCGATGTATCGCTGGAAGCGAATCTCGATCTCCTCCAGCCTACTCTTAAGCTCGTCCCTGACGATCTCTCGAACTCTATCCTCGATGCTCATACCTATCTAGATACAACGCCCATCGTAATACTGATATAGTTTTCCTCCGAGGAGGCCACAAGCTTATTATAGGCTAGGGAAGGGGCTATCCCCATGGACTTTGAGGAGCGCGTCTACTGGATCGGTGCGATGTTGAGGGACAGCCTCTACGCCGGGAATTCCTTCGTCATCTTCGAGAATCCCGCCACCGAGAAGTTCATCCAATTCGCTCTAATAAATGGAGAGGGTTTCATCTGCGACGTCCCTATCACGGTGCTATCCCCGGAGGAAGAGGAGCGGATTAAGGCCCTCATGCCTGACACCTCTAGGGATATGGAGACGGGGAAGCTGATCTCCTATCAGAAGTGGTTTGACATTCATGAGCTGTATAGGGCTGCGGAGTTGGTGGATAAGCTATTTACCCAGATCTTCAATCTACCCGCAGATTACGAGTTGAGATGTTTCTCAGGTTAAAAGCCGACCGATAAAGAACTTCTCCGGAGATAAAGACTAGGATAGGATGATTTTCTTTCCATCATTCTCCAGCAGTCGTTCACGTTTAGCATCGACGTCGCGTTGAATCAGCTCAACTTGCTCTGATGACATCGTTCTAAACCTTCCCTGAAGCTTTAGATACTCCTCTACGGGCTTCGGCTTCGGCTTCGCAGTTAATCTCAGGGTTCCATCGACGATCTCGTAGAGGGGCCATATCCAGGTCTCGACGCTGAGCCTCGCCACCTCAACGGTCTTTGAGGGGTGGAAGCGCCATCCCGTGGGGCAGGGTGAGAGTACATGGATGTACTTGAAGCCCTTAATCTCCTTCGCCCTCCTCAGCTTCCTCTTCAGGTCCGCTGGATGGGAGATCGAGACCGTCGCCACGTAGGGGACACCATGCTGAGCGATGATGAAGGGTAGATTCTTCTTGGGCGACTCCTTCCCCAGCGGGGTTGTGGTCGTCCAGGCGCCGAAGGGTGTGAGACCACTCTTCTGTATACCAGTATTCATGTAGGCCTCGTTGTCTACGCAGATCTGGATGAAGTTCTCATTTCTCTCGGCGGCGGCTGACACCTTGTTGAAGCTTATATCGCCGACGGCTCCGTCTCCTCCAGAGGAGACGACGGTTATGTCGTCTCTCCCCTTCATCTCCAGCGCCGCCACGATGCCGGTGGCTCCATCGGCGACGAAGGAGAAGTGGAAGGCATAGGTTGGCACTCTTAGAAATCTGATGGCGCACATGGCGCAGGGACCATCGCCGTATACGATGGTCTTCGGCCCCAGGGCCTCTAGAGCCATCCTCCAGAAGAGGGAGCCCCCACACCCGGGGCAGCAGATGTTTCCACCCTTGATGAGGCTCTTCTCATAGTATTCGTCGAAGATGCGGTTGACCTCCATCACATCACCTCCCCTAGATCGAGGAGTTCAACCCATTCAACCTCTCTCTCAATGCGGCTCTTCTCATGGGCCTCTAACACCCTCTCAGCCATATATCGGATCTGGTTGATGGTGACGTCGCTGCCACCTAGGCCGACGTGGAAGTCTAGTAGTAGGGGTCTATCATCCAGCGGGTATAGAGCCCTGGCGACCTCCATGGCGACGATCCCTCCCCCTGCCGAGCCGAAGCTGGTGTTCCTATCGACGACTCCGATGACGTGGTATCGCTTAGCCATCTCCCTAAACTCCTCCGTGGGGAAGGGTCTGAAGCCCCTCAGCTTCACCAGCCCTATTGGTTTACCCTCAGCCCTCAACTCGTCGATGACATCTCTAGCTGTCCCCGTCATCGAACCCATGGTGACCAGCACCGCCTCGGCGTCTTCGCAGGCAAACTCCTCCACTAGGCCGTCGTATCTCCGATTGAAGCGTTTGGCATACTCCTCATCCACTTCCTCTATAACTTTCTTCGCCCTCTCCATCGCCTGCTGCACCTCGTATCTCGCCTTTGCGATGTTCATGGGGAAGGGGGGTCGACGATAATCCTCTGGATAAAGCGAGTAGAGTTCATGTTTATAGGGTGGGAGGAATTCGTCTACCTCCTCCTGATCCGGCGCCGTCGTGGGTATGGCGGTTGCGGAGACGAAGTATCCCTCGTAGCAGACGGCGACGGGTAGGTAGACCCTCCGATCCTCCGCGATTCTGTAGGCCTGTATGATGGTGTCCAACACCTCTTGGCTATTTTCACAGTATAGCTGAATCCACCCCGTATCTCGCTGTAGTAGGGAGTCATTGTGATCCGGCCTCAATCCTCCCAGGGGGGCGATGGCCCGGTTGACCATACACATAACGATGGGCAGCCTCCTCCCAGGGGGCATCCAGAGGGCCTCCTCCATGTAGACGATGCCCTGGGCCGCCGATGCCGTGAAGACCCTCGCCCCCGCGGCTGAGGCGGCGGCCGCGGCGGCCATGGCCGTATGTTCACCCTCCACCTTGATGTACTTCGCCTTTAGCTCTCCCCTCGCGATCATCTCGGCGAGGTGGTTTATCAGCTCCGTCTGAGGTGTTATCGGGTAGACGGGTATAACCTCCACCCTGCTGAGCTTCACGCCCCACGCCGCTGCCTCATTCCCATCCATCATCTTGGTGAAGCTCATCCTTCATTCCTCCCTAACCATCTTTATGGCGTCGACGGGGCATTCATTAGCGCAGATCCCACAGCCCTTACAGTATCTAAGGTCGAAGAGGACTCCCCGCTCGGTGAGTAGGGCTGTCCCCTCCGGGCAGAAGGTCTGGCATAGGCCGCATCGAATACACTTCTCATTATCCACCTCAGGCCTGAAGGCCCTGACGAATTGTACGCTCACGGCTCCCACACCTCCACCTCATCATAGCCCCGTCTACAGGCCTCGACGTTGAGCTCCCCAATCCTATCGGGGAACTGCTCCTTGATGGCTTCATAGAGTGACCCAACTTTAACCCAATTCGTGGCTCTGCTGATGGCTCCCAGCATCACCGTATTCGTAATCGGTATGGCCCTCGGGCCGAAGATGTCCGTGGAGATAGCCGTGGCGTCTACCGTCGCCACCTTGGAGAGCTCGACGCCTAGATCCACCTCCTCCGGTTCACCTCTGTAATTCAAGATGGCGACACCGCCCTCCTTAAGCCCCCTCCTAGTCCCCTCAACCTTTATCAAGGCTGGATCGAGGACGACGATAGCATCGGGCTCGTAGATGCCGCAGGTTCTCCTTATGGGTCTCTCATCGATTCTGAGAAAGACCGTTACCGCTCCTCCTCTCCTCATTCCTCCATAGACGGGGATCTTCTGCGTCCACTTTCCCTCCTTGAAGGCCGCCTCCGCGAGGAGGAGCGCCCCAAGGACGGCGCCTTGCCCTCCCATGCCATGGAACCTTATTTCAAGCATCTTCTATCCCTTCATCTACTCTAGGTAGATAAAGGCACCGTTCTATGTTCTAGAACGTCTGTTCAAATGCCTAGTATTATCTCAACTCGGTATCTTTGGGATAAGCGAAATGAAGACTCGTAGCAGTGGGATTGAGATTCTCCTCGTCACCATACTGTTCATAGGTTGGTGCGGCTGGCTGATATATTGGTCGCCTAAACCTCCAGAGTCCGAGGGGCTCCTAGATCGCTTTAACTCCTATGAGGATCTCCTAGAGTATCTAAGAACTCATGGTGAAGATCATACATTCCATAGACGCCGGATTATAGGCCCTATGATCCTCGTGTTTGAGAGCGATATAGCGGCTAAGGACGCGGCCTCCTCCCTCTCATCGACGCCTGAATACTCTACCACGAATGCACAGGTGGCGGGGGTTGATGAGGCCGACGTGGTGAAGACCGATGGCCGATACCTTTACATCGCTTCGAGGTGCAACGTAACCATTCTAAGGGCCTATCCACCGGAGGAGATGGAGCTTCTCTCCACCATCACCCTAAACTTCTCGGTGGTCGGCCTCTACATTTACGGCGACTACCTCGCCATCCTCTACTACCGTCATCCCTTCCATATAATTCTAGAGTATAGAGAGGGGAGGATCAAGCCGATTCCATCGATCTGGTGTGGTGAGACCCTGATAGAGGTCTATGACATCTCGGATCGACGATGCCCAAGGTTTCTCAGCCGAATAGCCTTCGACGGTGACTACCTCGGCTCAAGGATGGTGGACGGCTACCTATACATGGTGGTGAGCAAGCCCGCGCTCCTCCTAAACGAGAGCTACGTCATCCTACCTAGGATAACTGTCGACGGAGAGATCTTAGAGGTGAGAGCTGAGGAGATTTACTACCATAATGAGACGGAGGAGGCTGATGCCTTCACCACCATAGCCTCCATAGACCTCCTTGAGCCGGGGGTCAAGCCTCAGCACCTCACTTTTCTCCTAGGCTCAGCTTCAGAACTCTATGTCTCCAAGGGGAACCTCTACATCACCATCCCCGAATATCTCAAAGCCTCTAGATGGTTTAGGGAGTGGACCTCGATCCATAGGGTGAGCTTTAAGAGAGGTCTCATCCTCTACGAGGCGGCGAGGAGGGTTCCTGGAAGAGTCCTAGATCAGTTCTCCATGGATGAGTATGGAGGCTATTTCAGGATCGCCACCACCAGCTGGGTGAGAGATCCCGCTAAAGGCAGATCGATCCAGGTGAACAACCTCTACATCCTAGACTTAAATCTCGAAGTTGTCGGCTCCTTGGAGGGATTGGCGCCGAACGAGGAGATACACTCGGCTAGATTCATGGGGGATCGCTGCTACCTAGTCACCTATCGCAGGGTTGATCCCCTCTTCACCCTTGACCTCTCAGATCCCGAGAGGCCCAGAGTATTGGGGAAGCTGAAGATTCCTGGATATTCCGACTATCTACATCCATATGGCGAGGATCTGCTCATAGGCGTCGGGAAGGAGGTCATCGTGGAGGATGACTCTTCCTATGAGCGCGGAGTTAAGGTGGCCATCTTCAACGTATCGGATCCCACTAAGCCGATGGAGATGGCTAAGATCGAGCTGGGTGGATGGGGCTCAGATACACCTGTGAGATGGGAGCATAAGGCCTTCCTCCTCATCGAAGACCGAGACCTCCTAGTGATCCCGGTGTCTATAAACGATTGGAGAGCTCCCTTCGAAGGCTATTGGCAGGGGGCTGTCGTCCTGAAGCTCTCACCCCGAAGCATAGAGGCCGTGGGCTGGATCACCCATATGGATGGAGGGAAACCGCTGAATCCCCGGTGGGAGGTGAGGAGGGCCCTATACATCGGCGACTATCTATACACCATCTCCGAGGGCTTGGTGAAGGCTAATAGGCTGGTGGATCTCGCTGAGGTGGCAGTTGTCAAGGTCACTTAGGCCTCTCAGCTTCTCTCAGCCTCCCCGTTAAGGCCTCCTCGATGACTAGTGGGATCCTGTCGATGAGATCGAGGGGGGATAGGTGATAACCCTTCTCCCTGTAGGCTAGGTCTCCAGCATAGCCGTTGATGAAGGCTCCGGCCACAGCTGCCTCGAAGGGCTCTGCGTCCAGGGCCATATAGGCCGCCACGATGCCTGAGAGCACATCTCCCGTTCCACCGACCGTCATCCCCGGATTCCCCGTTCTGTTGAAGCGGGTGTATCCCCCGTCGCTTATGATGTCCACATGGCCCTTGAGCAGGATGACGGCTCCAAGCCTCTCAGCCTCCTCCTCTACGATCCGCCCCCTCTCCCAGAGGCTTCCTCTCGCCTCTCTACCTGTTAGAATCCTGAACTCCCCTCCATGGGGAGTCAGCACTATCGACCCCCTGAATCCCCTATCTAGCTTCGCCACGGCCTTAAGGCCATCTGCATCGATGAGAGTTGGGATACCCCTCTTCTCAACCTCGTCTAGGAGGCTGTCCACGGCCTCAACTGTTTTTTCATGCACCCCCAGGCCGGGGCCGACGACGATGGAGTCAACCCTCTCTATGTGGGGGAGGAGCTCTTCAACGCCCTTAGGGGTTAGATGCCTCCCCCTAAGCTTTATGGTGATGAGAGTAGGGGAGTAACTGGCTATGATGTCGGCAGCCGACTCCGGGGCGGCAACATAGACGAGGTCTACGCCGACGGCGTAGGCGGCGAGAGCTGAGAGGGCTGGAGCCCCTGTATAGGTCTCGGAGCCTCCGATGATGAGCACCCTCCCGAAGTCCCCTTTATGGGCCTCCGGGGGCCTGGGCCTCGAGGCGAGGTAGACATCTCCCGGACCTGAGAAGAGTTCCGCTTCCGGTGGGATGCCTATAGGCTCTATGAGGAGCTCCCCCAGATACCTCCCTGCCTTCTTAAACCCCTTCTTAGACTTGTGGAGCGTTATGGTTAGATCCGCCTCGACGACGACTCCCTCAGCCCTCCCGGTGTCGGCCTCCAGGCCTGATGGGAGATCTACGGCGACCTTGAAGGCTTCGGAGCCATTTATCATCTCCACCATCTCCCTATAAGGCGATTTTAGGGCTCCCCTAACTCCGGTACCCACTAGGGCGTCTATGATGACATCAGCCTCCGGAAGCCTGATCTCCGAGGAGTCTTTGATGATCTCTAGTTGTAGGGTTAGCTCCATCGCCTTCACCGCCTCCAGGTTCCTCCTCGTCTCCTCCACCCTGATCCAAGATGGGTCTCCGAGGAGGATGACGTGAACCCTATAACCCCTTGAGGCTAGATGCCTGGCGGCGGCCAATCCATCTCCACCGTTTCCCCCAAGGCCGCAGACCACCAGAACCCTGCTTTCAGGGTTGAATCTCTCCGCTATAGTCTTCGCTATGGCTCGCCCAGCGTTCTCCATCATCTGGAGCCTTGAGACCCCTAGGTATTCGGCGTTCATCTCCACAGCCCTCATCTCTCTGGATGTTAGGCTCTCATCGAGGATCAAGGCTGTTCAAAACCCTTTAGCCCCGATGGGCTTTAAGCCTCTCGTCCTCCTAACCCTTTTTAATCGTCGATCAGGAGAGGTTTAAGCTGGCGTTGCTTCTCAATGCAATAAATCCCCGTATAGGAGGAGTCCTCATTCGAGGTCCAAAGGGGACGGGTAAGAGCACGGCTGTGAGAGCCTTCGTCGATCTCCTACCCGAGGTGGAGGTGGTGGCTGACTGCCCCTTCAGATGCAACCCCCACGACCCGACAAATATGTGTGAACTCTGCCGCTCAAGGCTTAGGCGAGGTGAGAAGCTGCCCATTGAGAGGAGAAAGATGGAGATCGTCGAACTCCCCATAGGGGCAACGGAGGATCGAGTCGTTGGGACGCTCGACATCGAGAAGGCCATTAGAGAGGGAGTTAGGGCCCTGGAGCCTGGGATACTCTCCCAGGCGAATCAGAACCTCCTATACATCGATGAGATAAACCTCCTCCCCGACCATATAGTCGACTGCATTTTGGATGCGGCGGCTTCAGGCTGGAATGTCGTTGAGAGGGAGGGCATATCGGTTCAGCATCCGGCCAGGTTCATACTCGTTGGAACCATGAACCCTGAGGAGGGGGAGCTAAGGCCGCAGCTCCTAGACCGCATGGCCCTCCACACCGAGGTCTCAACCATCAGGGACCCAAAGCTGAGGATGGAGGTGATGAGGCTCAACATAGAGTTCGAGGAGGATCCCCTAGGGTTTAGGGAGCGCTACGCCGATAGACAGAGGGAGTTGATGGAGCGTATAGAGAGGGCTAAACGGCTGCTGTCATCGGTGAAGGTTCCTGAAGCCCTCTACGAGGTAGTGGCGAGGATGGCCATAGACCTAAATGTCGACGGGCATAGGCCTGACATAATAATCGTGAAGGCAGCTAAGGCTCTAGCAGCCCTCAATGGGAGGGAGGTAGTTCAGCCGGGAGATATCTTAGAATGCGCCTATCTAGCGCTCAGCCATAGAACTAGGAACATGGGGATGGATCCTCCCGCCTCTGAGACCCAGATAAGGGAGGCCTTCGAGAGGGCCATGAATCTCGTTAAGGGGGTTGAGGGCTGATCGTGAGGCTGGCCTATCCCTTCACGGCCATCGTAGGCCAGGAGAGGGCGAAGCTCGCCCTATTGCTGTCGGTTGTGGACCCCGACCTCGGCGGAGTTCTCCTCGTGGGGCCTAAGGGCTCTGGAAAGTCGACTTTGGTGAGGGCTTTAGAAGATGTGCTTCCAGAGGTCGAATACGTCGAGGGATGCCCCTATCACTGCGACCCTAGAGACCTGAGGCATCTATGTCCAGGGTGCCGTGAGAGGCTGGAGAGAGAGGGGCATCTGCCGACGGCGAGGAGGAGGATGAGCCTTGTTGAGCTTCCGATAGGGGCGTCTGAGGATGGATTGCTGGGAACCATCGACACCGAGGCGGCCCTCAGGGAGGGAGTGAAGAGAATTAAGCCCGGCCTCCTGGCCAGGGCCAATCAGAACATCCTCTACATCGACGACGTAAACTTCCTGCCGGATCACCTCGTCGACTGCATCCTCGACCCCGCGGCATCGGGGTGGAGCATCGTAGAGCGGGAGGGGGTTAGCCTTCTACATCCGGCTAGGTTCACACTTATAGCCTCCATGAACCCCGAGGAGGGAGAGCTGAGACCCCAGATACTCGACCGCTTCGCCCTGAGAGTTGAGCTGGAGCTCATCGAGAAGCCTGAGCTTAGGGCCGAGATCGCCAGGAGAAACGTGGAATTCGAGGAGAACCCTGAGGGCTTTTATAAACGCTATGCTGATGAGCAGAGGCGGTTGAGGGAGCGCCTCGAGAGGGCTAGGAGCCTCCTCCCAAAGGTGGAGGTTTCGAGGCATATTATGGAGGGCGTCGCAGAGGCCTGCTCCAGGCTGGGCGTGGAGGGGCTTCGATCAGACCTCGCCGTCATAAGGGCTGCCAGGGCCCTGGCAGCCCTTGAGGGCCGGACCGAGGTTGAGGAGGATGACATCTTAAGAGTCTTTGACCTAGCCACGGCTCATAGGATTAGGGAGGAGCCTAAAAGGAGGATAGCCGCCGGCGTCATAAGGGAGGTTTTACTCGGCGGAGCTCCCGGAGGGGTTATAGAGAAGCCGGTGAGGTTGAAGCCCTCGTTGGAGGTTTCGCCCTCCAGGGTCTCAGCTCGCCGCATCAAGAAGATGAGGCGGAGGCGTCTCCCCCTTAGCTGGCTCCTCCATGCCCTTGCAGTGGCTGGCCTCTTAATCGCCCTCAGCTTCGTTCTCTCGATGTTCACCCTCTTCGTGAGGGCTCTCATCCTCAATCAGCCTATAACGGAGGCTGTGAGGATGATGACTCCCAAGTTAATCTTCCTCCATCTAGTCCTCGTCTCAGCCCTCTTCCTCCTCTTCTCGCTTCTATTCTCAAGGCGAGTTGTCCAGCCCGTCGTCTACCTCTACACCTACCTGGGATCGGAGTTGAGGCGTAGGATAGTCCTCCAGCAGAGCCATCCACCCGAGCGATATGAGGCCGAGAAACCGATGGAGGATTCAACCATCATCAATATACCTGTCATCGCCTCCCTCCGAAGGCTCTATAGGGTGCTGGTGGGGAAGGGCGCCAAACTCATGGAGGCTGGGGGGCGTCGACGTGTATATCGATTCGAGATGGTGCGCCGTGGGAGGAGGCTGAAGGGAGGGGTTGGAAGGAGGTCTAAGCTGAGGGCGAGGTCTAGACGGGGTCGATACGTCTCCTATGAGTTCCCGAAGGAGAAGCCCTGGGATATAGCCCTAGGGCCGACGATTAGGGCTGCCGCTCCTCACCAGCCCTATAGGGAGAGGTGTGGCCTAGCTCTCAGGGTCGAGCCGGAGGATGTGAGGGTGAAGGTGAGGGAGATGAGGGCTCCGCTAACCATCGTGCTGCTCCTTGACATGAGCGAGTCCATGATACCATCGCTCCCCAACGTGAGGAACGCCATCCTCAGCATGAGGGACATCGTCCTTCGGAGGCGTGATCGACTAGCCCTCATAGTCTTCAAGGGTGAGGGGGCCGCGACGCTTCAAACGCCGACGACGAATATAGAGTTGGTAGTCCGAAAACTGAGGGACATCGGAGCCAGCGACCTCACACCCCTCGCCTCAGGAATGTTCGAGGCCTGGAGGGTTCTGCGAAATGAGAGGCTAAAGAACAAGGAGGCCATACCCATCCTCGTCATAATCTCTGATGGGATCGCAAACGTACCCCTCGATTCTCCACTCTCACCGCATACCAGGAAGCGCTATGTGAACCACGCCCAGGCTGATGTCATCGACGTCGCCCACCTCCTCAGGAGGGAGGGGATACGAACACTGGTCATAAACCCCGCCCACGTGGAGCATGACGAGATATCCGAGCGCTATAAGAGGGGGATAGAGGAGAGAACTGGGAAGATATGGCTTGAGCCTAAGGAGCTATTGATGGAGATACCCAGGATCACCGGAGGCTACTACTACGGCATAACTGAACGAGGAGAGCTGGAGGAGGCCCTGCTGATGGAGGCCTTCACCATCCTACGCTGACGCTATAAGTGGCAGCCACTTATAAGGAGCCTACAGGACTCTAATCTCCGCCGCGGAGTCGATATGTATCTCGGCCCCCTCAACCCTAGGCCCAACCCCCACGGCCCTAACCCCAGCCGCCTCCGCCGCCATCAGGTCTTCAGGCTGATCACCGACATAGACGGCCATAGAGGGGGATACGCCGCATCTCAGGCAGGCTGAGACTATCAGATCCGGAGCTGGCTTAGGATTTTCAACCTCGTCGACGCCGACGATCACATCGATTAGAGGGAGAAGCCCAGCCTCCTCCAGGGCCTTAGAGGCTCTGGCTCTAACCTCATTGGTGGCCACGGCCATCCTAAGCCTCGCCTCCCTCAGCCTTTCAAGGGTCTCGGGAATCCCTGGTAGGGCCTCAGCCCTATACCTTGAGGCCATAAGCCTATCGGCCTCTATGTAGGCCTCCTCGGCTAGCCTCCTAGCATCACCCCAGCCGATGCCTGTTAGGTAGAGGGCGACGGCCTTGCGCTTGCTGGCTAGATCCTATGAGTAGTAGGGTATGTTACCTATGTTTCGCTTCTCCCCCTTGAAGCGCTCATTAGAGTAATAGGGCGACTGCCCTTCTCTAGCGCTTCTCGAAGCTTGTCCCAATCGGAGAAGGTGTTGGAGTAGGGAGGGGAGGTGATGACTGTATCTATATCCCAAGTCGCATCGATGTTTCCATGTTTGAGATTGGCTATATTTCCCTCCGAGATCATGGTCTCCGTATATCG
>Ga0190363_1000499_pt1 | contig 22998 bp, 28 predicted proteins | sample 48721867_MG_FD_161272 | JGI IMG/M metagenome (GOLD analysis project Ga0190363, IMG submission 161272) | Hydrothermal vent microbial mat bacterial communities from Southern Trench, Guaymas Basin, Mexico - 4872-18-6-7_MG | ecosystem: Environmental > Aquatic > Marine > Hydrothermal vents >... | reverse complement strand
AAGAGAAGCCTGCAAAAAATATCACCTTAAAAGATTATCTACCTGTACCCTCTATCTTACATATAGATGGTAAGCCACAAAAATTACCGAAAATAGATTTTAACTACTATAAGTTAATCAGAGGATCCTGGGAGAAATTTTATAGAATTATGAAGTCAAAAGGATATACTTGGAGAAAGCTATGTGAGAAATGCGGTTTCTCATTCTCCGTTCTCTCAAATCTAAAAAATTATAAAGCTATTAGGAAAGAACATATGGAGAAGATCTTAGAAATATTTCCCGAAGTTAAGGAAATTATAGAGGGTTATGAAGTAAAAAGAGTAAAGATTCCCGAAACCACTTCACCACTTTTCTGTCAAATAGCTGGATATTTTATGGGGGATGGAAGTTTATCGAAAAACTATGTAGCATTTCATGATAGTGAAAAAGAAGTTTTATCGTATTATAATACATTGATAAAGAGAGTTTTCGGAATAGAGGGTAAAATTAGAAAGAGTTGGAAAGGTACACACTACGTTTTAATCGTTTCTTCCCGTAGACTCTATCTTCTATTTAAGGAACTTAGATTTAATATTAGTAAAAACAAAAGAATACCAGTCTTATTTCATAGAGTTGAAAATAAATCATTAAGTAGGTTCATTAGAGGATTATTTGATGCAGAGGGTGTAGTTGATGAGAGATCCATTCATCTATCGTCTTCCTCGAAAGAGTTAATATATACTTTAAGACTACTTTTACTTAGATTCGGTATATTTTCCTCTATCTATGAGATAAAGAGGAGCAAAGGTTTTAAAAATAGCTCATACTATTCTCTTGAAATTCGTGGAGATGATATAGTTAAATTTGATAAAGAAATTGGTTTTTCACATAAAGATAAAGAAAAAGGATTGAAAGAAATTATTGTTAAAGGTAATTTTAAATTTTCATCCTTAAGAGTATATCCAGTTGAATGGTTTAAGAAATTTAAAATACCATCTTCTATATCCTCGGCACTTAGAGATAAGAATAAAATAAATGTAACCTATCCATTAGCGAGACTTTTCATAAATGAAATTAAAAAAAGAGAGTATAATGAGGATTTAGAAAGACTTGAGAGAATAGTCGAAAATATCGTTTTCCTCAAAGTAAAAAAAATTGAAAGAATAAATAGGAAAATAAAAATGTTTGATTTCTATGCACCCCCATTCCACAACTTTATTGCAAACGGTATCATAGTACATAACTGTATTATTAATGCGGCTAGAAATGGTTCATCTGTATTAAATGGGACTCTATATCTTTATGGTATAGATGTGAAAACGGGTAAACCTGTGGCTGGTATACCTTGTTCAAGATGCAAACGTGTTTTAATAAATGCTGGAATAAAGGATGTTGTTACAATTAATGAGAAGGGAGAAATAGTACGATATAGTGTAGATAAATGGGTAGAGGAGGATAAAAGAAACTACATAAAATTATTTAAAGAAAGGGTTTTGAGGTTCAAATAGCTATAATTTTAGTATGGATATTATAATTATGTTATGTTTGGTATATTGGCCTCTATTCTATATTCATTGAATTCGTCGATCGTCATATTTGCTGTCTTGGCAGCCTTATAGATATCTCCAATTTCAATATAGATTATTAAGGCTAGTCTTAGCTGAGGAGGCTGTTTCTCTATGTATTTCCAGTCTGCATATTTTTTTCTAATTCTCCTAGCCTCCTCATCCTCTTTTCTCCAGATCTCCAAAAGCTCTGATGAAGGAATTATTTTTCCAACCATTTTCTAATCCTCATCTCAATTATATTCATTCTGGTTCTATTAAAAAAATGTTTGGTATCTTCCTCATATTCTTTAACCAGTTGTAGAAAGTTTTTAATATCATTTATTTTCAGAAGCCCACGATATACAGCGTTTTCTAAAACTTCTAGAGCCGTCCACACCTTTATAGCAGAATATTTTGGATGAAATGCTATGACTCTCAGTATTCCTTTATTTTCACTTAATAATATTGAGTTAGACATATATGCCATAATCAAGCATAATATATCTGGTCTTTCTAGTGCGGGGATTCTTGGATCCAATACTATTTCCTCTCTCAATCTATTAAAAGCTTCTTCTTCTCTTGAGGACCATGGATAGAGCTTTACAACTCCTTGACTCAAAAGATTTGAAATAAAGTTTATTGTAATGGGAGATCTGATTTGAGCCAATACTTCTTCGTGTATTAGAATTAGCTTAAAAAGTTTTGTAAGAATATTTTTCCTCCTATATCTAGCCCAGTCTATTATAAAACATGTATCTATTACAGCTATCACTAAACCACCACAGGAATATTCGCTCTCCTCCTAATCTCATCGAATTCCTCTACAGTAATACCCGCAATTTTTGCGGCAACATACCTGTCTCCTTTCTCGATAAAATATAGTAGTGCGGCCTTAATTCTAGTAGGCTGTTTCTCTATGTATTTCCAGTCTGCATATTTTTTTCTAATTCTCCTAGCCTCCTCATCCTCTTTTCTCCAGATCTCCAAAAGTTTTGAAGAAATATTTAATTCCACCAATATAAACACCATACCAACATAAACACTATACCTAATAACGTGGTTCCAGTAAATAAATATTCGTTTAAATATCAAGGTAAATATTTAAGAGATTAATAAGTTATCAATATTTTAGAATAAATATTAGCTAAAAAAGCAATATACTACTCTATTATTGGAATAATCCTATGGATAATTGCCATCATAATAACAGTTATAATATTGTGTTAAGCATACCATAAACATTATATTCATACTAAAATATGAATATGATTATAAATAAATTCCTATATTCTAGATTAATATAAGCGAACCCTTTCTAAAACATTTTGGACGTTTTCATTATTAACGATATATATATATAACTTTGTGAAAGTATATAATGAAAAATTTTTATAATATAAAATAAAAAAAGAGGTGGGAAAAATGAAGAAAATTTCTTTATATTTAATATTTCAACTATTTATAATACTAATATTTTCTCACTCAGAATTTTTAACACTAGCACAACCTTTAGGAAGAAATAGTGGCAATATTGTGATGTTAACGAATAATTCAGGAGGCTATATCTATTATGAAACATCCCTTATTAGAAGTTGGATCGAAGAAGGTAGTGCTGTATGGAGATCTGATGATTATCACGTATTAAAAGGTCAAACTGTTTCGATAACGATTAGCTGTACAATAACTGTGAAATCATGTTGCTATACTGGAGGAGGAGAATTCATAACATATAAGGGAGGGCAATGTATTTCAGTTGGCGGAACTATTTCGGTTAGATATTCTTCTCCTTATTGTTTCTATCTTACTTATCATCCAAAATATAAATGTGAAAAATATTACGTTGAAAAATGGTGGCATGATGGTGAAACTGGAGAAGATACGCTTATTGATTCTTGGTACGAATACCATAAAGAGTGGAACCATCAAGGAGTATGGAGGTCTCATGCTATAACGGGTTGTCCACCCGATCACTCTAACTATGGAAGGGACTATCCATGAATTATAAAAATTTGATAAGCAAACTTTTTTTATGGAAATTTTTATCTGTTCTTTTAATTATCGCATTATATATCCTTCCCATTCTTTATCAATTTTACCTTGGCTGGATTCCTATAAATATTGTACAGTTAGGAAATGTTTGGTTTTATGGCAGGGAGGTGACTTTTACTCAAAATTTTTCAAACAAGCTAATACCAATTTTAAATCCTTACAAAGTATGGAATAAATCTGGAGTCTTTATTCTAGATGAGTTAAATAGAGGAAATTATACATTTAGAGTTATGAGAAGCGCGGAGTTCTATTTACAGGGAGATCCAAGACTCTATGAGATGCATATTTCAATTGGATTTCTTTTATTCATTCGAAAAACTGAATGGATAAGTACAATACCTACAGATAAGGGCAAATGGATTTTTAATCCAACATTATATTTTATATTTAATAATAAAGGTAGAGAGAAAATAGTGCTGGATTCACAAGTATTGCCAGGTCCCTTTAGCATAATAGTGCATGGAGATTATATATGTGTCTTTTATTATAATCCGCAAATACTATATAGTTTAAAGCGAGGACAAAATAATATTACTGTTATATTAGAATTTAACGTTAGTTCTCCAGGATATATTTCATTTGAATGTGGACTTATAGATCTATATGGATATATATCATTAAATGATAAAGATTATGATTTAATAGCAGATGCAATAGATATTATTCCAATAAGCAATCTACTACTACTTATAGCAATAACATTACCCTACCTTATAAATACTGTATTTAAACGTTTAAAACATTTTACTTTAAAATTTAATTTTTACAGGAAAGACGAGAATTAACGTTACATATTATCTCAATATTTTAATCAGATGATCTTTAGTATAAAAGGTTAGGCAAGTCGGAAATATATGAGACATCTTTACTTATTTCCTCCAATTACTCGTTTAATATAGCATTTACTTTGAGATTTATCCCCATAAATATGATGATATCTTCTGAAACAGTGCTTTTTGACCTGATTTTTATATTAGGTATATCTTCTAAAGAAACTATATAGTAATTATCCCTTTTATCAGCATTAATTATCTCTACATCTATATCCGGAATAATATAAACAATCTTCTTACCAAATTTTTCCGCGAAAAGCATGAAGTATTGTAAGACTTTTTGATTAACACAGTTAATTAATTTATATTCTTCTCCTGGACTTAATCTTATTAAAAGCCTTACACCACATAATCCACTAGTATTATAAATTATCTTGTGGGGATGAAATTCCATTCTCGGTTCGGCATAAGGTGGTGTATATAGATAAAGGGTCTTTACATATAACATGTAGTCTTGAAAGTTTATCTTAGAAGGTAAAAGGTATATGTAAATTGTTAAGATAAGTAAGATGATTAAGATAAGCCTCTTATCTTTCTTGAGTCCAGAAATATACGCCATTATTGTAAGAAAGATAGGTGTTAGAAGAGCTGATACAATTCTAGCTAAAACATAAAATAATGGGAGTACGTGTATTCTAACCTTAAGATAAGTGGAAATCACATTATAGCGATAGGAAAACCATACAATACTTATATTTCTCCCTCTTTTTTCCAGTATCGAATAGCTCCTATTGAAGCCCGGTACCCTAAGTTCTTTATCATTTAAGCTAATATATTCACTGTTTTGTCTTTCAGTTAATAGATATATTCCATCCGGAAGTTTTTTCACATACTGATATAGATTCGATATAAACCAGATAACTTTATGATATTTGTCTCCATCTAATCTATATATACTAATAGTAAAATCCATATCCTTTATACTAAATGGATAAAAATAAGGGGTATCTTTATAACCCTCTATATACCTCAATATTTTTCTATCATCTGGATGTATCACCGAATATGGTAGATAAGGCCATGATGTTAAGTAATCTCCAAATCCTCCAATGTATTGCCAAGAATATCCACCATAACCTATGTAACTAAGATCGCAATCTTTAGAATAAGTTATACAAATATTAGTCTTAATAGCTGCTGTATAATCAACCTCCATATATAAATCATAAGCCATAATAAATATCATTATAAATAGAGTTGAAAGTAGAATAATATCTCTTTTTCTATATTTCCACATATCAATATAAATTATTATTTAGAGAGAAATATATAATTTTTTTCTAAACAGTATAAGATACCATTTTAAAAATACAGTATTTAATATTTTAGAAAATTTAGGATATATGTTACTCTTAATTCTTCTTAATATAAATATAGAAATTTCTATCTGAATGCAACAATATATTATTCATCATAGTTGTCAGAGCTCCAGACCGTCATCAATCTTCAGTCAGTACTATTATTGTAAATAATGGATTATATACTTTATGTTGTCTTTCTCTTTAATAATACATAAAATGTAAAGTATTGTCTTTATAGGTTGTCTTTCACTCAGACAGACATTTCTAATGTTATTACATTATAACCTCTTATAAATTATATATTGTTAAGAACGAGTAAAATAAACAATATATAGTTTGCCTAGATTCTTAATTAGTATTCGAAAATTTCAGATAATTTTTCAAGAATATATCGAGGTTTAATATTAAGTTTGTCTATATCATTTCTTTTACTTATTCCAGTCAAAACTAATGCTGAATCAAGCCCCATATTATTTGCTCCAAGTATATCTGTATCTAATCTATCACCGATAACCAACACTTGTTTTCCATTAAAATCTTTTAAGGCTAATTCAAACATTATTTTACTTGGTTTCCCTATCACTATATCAGGCTTTCTATCAACACATGCCTCCATTGCAGCAACAATTGAGCCTGCACCAGGTATAAGTCCATCCGAGGATGGAAAAGTTTTATCCATATTAGTTGCTATGAATAAGGCTCCTGACAGAATCTTTCTCATGCCTATCATTAATTTCTTATAATTAAATTTCCTATCCATTCCAATTATAACAAAATCTACATCTCCCTCCTCTACAATCCTTATATTGAAATTCGTTAATTCTCTTTTTAATCCAATCTCACCTATAATATATGCTTTTCCACCCCCAAATTTTTCATAAATATACTTAGCAGTACAATAGCTACTAGTAAAAATGTTTTCTATAGGAACTTTGATACCTATTCTTTTTAATTTTCTCCAATACATCTCTCTAGATCTAGTTGAATTATTCGTTAGAAATATTGTATTAAATCCTCTGTTTATCAATAATTTTATCGTATTTACAGAATCTAGGATTATCTCACTTCCTCTCCAAATAACTCCATCCATGTCGAAAATATAAGTATCGTATTTGTCTATTAATGACATTTTATCAACCGATTATATTTTATAAAATTAAGCGACATATATTTTAATATAATGCATTTATCTTAAGTGGAGATGGTTATGATTAGGAGGGTATGGGATATAACGCTCACAGTTAGAGATTTAAAGAGAGCAATAGACTTTTATGAAAAAGTTCTTGGGTTAAGTAAAAAATATGTGTTTAAAGATTATGCTGGTTTCGATTGCGGTGGAATTGAGATAGGTCTTAAAACATGGGGTGAACTTGAGAAGCCTAGAAAGGGTGAGCCATGCATAAATTTTCTAGTCGATGATATTGAGAAATCGTATAAGATTTTATTAGAGAATAAAGTTGAGATTATTAAAGGGCCCAAGGAAAGGCCTTGGGGAGGACGTATAGTTCTCTTCAAAGATCCTGATGGAAATATTTTACAGTTTACAGAAATTAATTGGAGTAAATATTTTAAAGCCTGTGCACCTAAATAGTTAGATGATTATTCCTTGAAGAAGCTAATAGGATGATGGATGAATCTTGTCATGAGGTGGGTTACTTGAGTAAGGATGATGGAAAAGGTTATAGAAATGTTATTGGACTGGGTTTTGTCAGTTTTTTCACTGATATTTCTACTGAAATGATTTTAAGTATACTTCCAATATATATTATTAAGGAGCTAGGCGGAACTAAAGCTATTTTAGGTTTAATTGAAGGTATTGCACAGGCATTGAATTATATTTTAAGAACTATTTCGGGAATTATTTCAGATAAAATTGGTAGGAGGAAAATAGTGGTTTTTATAGGATACTCTATATCTAATTTAACAAAGCCATTTTTAGGGTTCGCTAAAACATGGGTAGATGCATTGATAATAAGAGCTGTTGATAGAATTGGTAAGGGTGTTAGAACATCTGCCAGGGATGCACTTTTAAGCGAGAGTATATCTGATAAAAAGCTTGGAACAGCATTCGGAATACATAGAGCAATGGATCAAAGTGGAGCAGTTATAGGTCCACTATTAACAATAGTTATTACCGCATGGATAGGTCTAAGATATGTTTTCTGGCTATCATTTATACCTGGGATCTTAGCCTTACTACCGCTAATATTTATAGTTGAGGAGAGGAGGAGAAAAATTTCTAAGAAGGGGGTAGAGTATCGGTTTAAACAAGTAATGTATAGGGAATTCTTACTATTATTAATTGTTGTAGCCGCTTTCGCTATCGGAGCATATAATTTTTCATTTATATTATTAAGGTCTAGCGAAATCGGTATTCCTGATAGTCTAATCCCATTAATATATATGATTATAAATCTTTCTCATACAGCTATAGCTATACCATTTGGAAGACTCGCAGATAAAATTGGTAGAAGAAATAGTTTGTTTATAAGCTATCAGACATTTATTTTATCAACACTATTTATATTATTTTCACCAGCAACGTTTTTTATGGTAATAATATTTGCAATAATATATGGAATATATATGGGTACTTCTGAAACAATTCAGAGGGCACTTGTAGCAGAATACGTATCTCCAGAGCTTAGAGGAACAGCATATGGATTATATTATATAGTATATGGTTCAATGAGCTTAGTGGCTCAGACAATATTCGGATACCTGTGGGATATAAGTGGATATAAATATGCATTTACATATAGCTTAGTAACATCAATTATAGCGTCACTTCTCCTAATAACATTAATAAGAAAGAAAAAGTAGATTTAATAATAGATGATGAATCCTGGCCTTAATGATAGATGAATTTAACTTACCCGACTGAATTCCATATAAAGACTGCATTTCAATAAAAATAGAAATAGATCTTTTGTATTCTATAAGCTTAGAACAATGTATTTATATATCTTTTCATAAACCTATCATAGAAGTTCTGGTGATGCTATGCGACCTAGAGTTACACCGTTATCTATGATGCCTACTGGAAGTACTGGTAGAGTTGTTGCTTTTAGGGGGGGATATGGATCTATGAGAAGGATGATGGAAATGGGGATAACTCCTGGGACAATTATTAGAGTTATAAATAATAGTGTTGGACCAATACTTATAGAAGTTAGGGGTGCTGTATATGCTCTTGGCAGGGGCATGGCTTCAAAAGTTTTGGTCGAGTTACTCTAGTGGAGGTCTTTTCCAATGAAAAATAAATATGACTTTATAGTGGCTGTCTCCGGGTCTCCCAATGTTGGTAAAAGTACTTTATTTAATATTATTACTGGTGAGAGACAGCATGTTGGAAATTGGCCTGGAAAGACGGTTGAAAGATATGAGGGATTACTAATCCACCATGGATATAGGATAAAGATTGTAGATCTCCCTGGAACATATAGTTTAGGCGCATTAAGTGAGGAGGAGGTTATCGCTAGAGACTTTATAGTTAAGGAGAAGCCAGATGTAGTTATAGTTATAGCTGATGCATTAAGGCTTGAACATACATTATATCTTGTAGTCCAGCTCTTAGAGTTGACGGGAAAAGTTGTGGTTGCATTAAATAAAATGGATGCTGCCGATAAGAGAGGGATACATATACATGTTGACAGGCTTTCAAGAAAACTTTCTGTACCAGTTGTACCAGTATCAGCTCTACATAATATAGGTATAAATAATTTAATTGATAGGGTTCTTGACGTGGCCAAAGGTAGAGTGAAGCCTGGAAAATTCAAGATAAACTATAATGGCATAGAATACTATATAGGTAAAGTAGAGGAGATTCTAAGAAATAATAATTCTATTCCAGATTATCCTCCCAGATGGGTTGCCATCAGACTTCTTGAAGGTGATAAAGAATTTGAAAACAAAATATTAGAAAGAAATGGGGAAAAGGTTTTAGAAAAAATATATGAAATAAAGAATATTGCTAAAAGAGAGTTAGGCGAGGACCCTGAAACAATTATTGTTACTACACGTTATAATTTTATACACAATATTATAAAAGATGTTATAGCCTATGGTAAGGTTGTAATTCCATCTATAACCATATCTCTTGATAAAATATTGACTCACCCGATACTTGGTCTACCTATAATAGTATTATTACTATTCTCTACCTTTTTCATAATATTTTCAATAAATACTGGTTTTCCTCTAAACATAGTTTTTAAAGATCTTGGATATGAGAATATAGCTAAAGCTATAGAGGAGAATAGTTTATCAAGTATACTTTCAAAAATATTTGAATTTTTAAGTATCGTTATTAGAGATGTATTAAATAGGATTAACTTGCCAGACTATATTATAAGCTTTATATGTGATGGAATAATCATAGGAATTGGATCTGTATTAAGCTTCTTTCCACTAATATTGATAACATATATTATTTTTGGAATAATAGAGGATAGTGGATTAATGGCGAGAATCGCTGTTGCATCGGATACGATTTTAAGGAAGATTGGGTTAAGCGGTAAGGCTATAATGCCACTTATACTCGGATTTGGCTGTAATGTTCCAGCAGTTCTAGGTACAAGGATACTTGAGGATGATAGAGAGAAAATATTAGCAATAATGCTTGCGCCTATAATTCCATGCCAAGCAAGGTTAACCGTATTATTGGCTATAGTGGCCGCAATAGTTAAAAATCCTCTTCAACAAGCTAATATACTCATCTCACTATATATTATAAGTCTAATAATACTAGTAGTTATGGGTAAAGCTTTAAAGATATTATTATTTAAAAAATATAGAACACCAGAATTATTAATAGAGCTACCACCATATCATCGCCCAAGTTTTAGAGTTATTTCATGGCTTTCATGGGATAGAGGTATACATTTCATTAAAAAAGCCGGGACAACAATATTTCTTCTATCAATAATCATATGGTTTATGCTTAACTTTGGTTTAAGCGGATATGGTGTAGAACTTTCCAATAGTTATGCAGCAATTATAAGTAAATCATTAATTCCAATCGGGTCTCTAATGGGATTAGATGACTGGAGGCTCATATTAGCATTATTAAATGGATTCGTAGCAAAAGAGGCCGTTATAGAAACACTTACATTGGCTAGTGGAGCTACGAATCCGACCGATGCTATAAATATTATCGGTATATCCTATATTCAAGCTCTTGTATTAATGACCGTTATGATGATATATACTCCATGCATGCCTACATTGATTACAGTATTCAGTGAAAGTAGAAAGCTAAAATACATGATAATTGTATTAATATACCAGCTCAGCCTGGCGTTCACTATAGGAATAATAGTATTTAACCTATATAAAATTTTATTCTAATGAACAATTACAGATTTTAATAGATTATTCTTAATATGGATTCCTTACATCAGAATAATAATACATTTAGATATTCAGATCACTATTTCTAATAGCATGCCTAGTTATATATAAATTGCAACTCCTTTCCTTATACATTAATCCACATTCTTCATAAATTCAGATATCATTTATTTTCTTTACCATAATAATTACTCCAATTTTATTAATTCTGCCGTCATTTTTTCTAAATTTACTAAAGCTATAGTAGCTTTTCCATAAAGTAGGCCAAAGGTCTCACCGGGATTAACTATCAATACATTGTTCTTTCGCTCCACATGAGCTTTATGAGTATGTCCATATAATATAATGTCATATTTACCTGTACTTGCCAAACCATATACGAAGTCTATTGTAGACCCATCTATTCCATGAAGTATGCCTATGCTTCGACCATTTAAATTTATTTTCTTAAAGGATCCACTTATATCAAAACCATATTTTGATGAAAATTTAAGTAGAAGCTCTTTCTCTCCATCGTTGTTTCCAAACACTCCTACTAATTTGCATCTTAATCGACTCAACACTTTAAATACAAATGGTGCAACATAGTCTCCACAGTGAATGACTAGAGCAACATTCTTTTCATTAAAAATATTTACAGCTTTTTCAATATTTTTAAGATTATCATGGCTATCAGACATTACTCCGATTAGAGACATGTTTCCACCACTTTATTCACTCCTATAAAATATATAATAGTTATGTTAATGCTATTGCTAATGCATCTAAAATATCTTTATTCTTAAACATATCTCTAAGAATTTTATTGTTAAATATTATTCTATCTTCATCCACTATTTTTATCTCGATCCTTTCCTCATATCTATCTATGATTTTAGAAAGTTTTTCATATATTTCCTTATCGATATGAGAGCCTATCTTTAAAATGATTTTTAAAACGTTTTCACAGTCAGCTAAATCTCTTATTTTATGTAAAAATATATCTCTATCTCTAATTATATCACTGTATACAATAATATTTTCAACTAATACTATGAAGCCTATATTTTTACCAGGATCTACACCAACTATAAGTTCATTTATCTTTTTTCTATTAAGTAGGGCTCTACCAAGATTTACTAGAAATGAAATCTCATTTCTACACCTATCTATATTAATTATTTTACCAGAAAATTCCCCGAATCTACTATATACATTTTTTTCACATATAGCTATATCATAATATAATAACATTTTTTCATCTATGATGCTCTTAAAATGTGCTCCTAAATTTTTTAGAATTTTTGCTGTCCAATAATATTTTCTTGGGTCATTTATGACTACAGCAATACTTTTATTGCCTAAAATATTTTCAATTTTCTTCAATCTCCTCCCTATACGCTATTCTTTCAATCTCCTCTAATAAATTGTTTTTCCTAATTAATACTATTTCCTCTTCAATATATCGTACCTCAATTATTTCATCAACATATCTTTTAAAAAGCTTCCATAATATTGGTTCACTATCATGGAGAAATGATACAATATATATTGGTACACCATATTTTACTGCTGTATTTTTTAACATTGCTATCTGTTCTGTAAGCTCTATTTCCCTATCCATAAATGAAACTTCTTCTTCAAAACTAGTTATGAAAACGTAAATCATTGAATCGATGACAATAGATGTATTGACGTTTCTCAGCTGGTTCAAATATCTCCACAACATATTTACCAAATATAGGTGTTCTCTAAAATTATTTACAACGATAAATCGTACAACAATATTTTCTCCACCTAATATTTCTTTAATCCTATCCTGATAGTCCTTCCTTCTAATATTTGGATTAGCTGTAACATAGATTATTCTTTCACCATTCCTTAAACCACCAATTTTCTTGATAATATGTAATGGAGTTATTTCTTTCCTATAACCGGACTTTTCATAAACAATTAAATAAAGTTTTTCTTTCAGTAAAGTCACCTCAGCCTTAACTACCTAATATAAATATGTAGTAATAGCTCTTATATATTTCCTCGAAATTAGAAAAATAATTGTAAATAGCTTAAGGCAGTCAGTATAAATAAAGTATTTTACTTCTTCATAATACAGTGTTAAGATTAATATATTGATGCATTTAAAAATATTTGATAATATAACTGGTGTAATTTATGGTTATGGCTTGCAAGATATTTGAGTTAACAGATTTTTACAATTTAAATCTAATTGCAATGAAGATTAAAAACTATAGAATTACAGAGATAGGCAAACTGGATGACAAAGAGATAGAGTTAATGACGATGATCACCGATCTAAGAATGCATGAAAATATTTTGAGTGGAAGTTATGTTGAGGATCGGATAGTGACAGTGAATTTTAGAGGCGTTGAAAAACCTATACCTATAACTAAGGCAACTCTATTCGAATTCCTATATTATAAGGAGAAAATATACTTGATAGTTGTAGATAAGAAGGATAGAGCTAATAGAATTGCAAATATTTTCTCGCAGATTATTGCTGGAGATAGATTCTCAATTATAGAGGCAAAACTTTCCCATGAAACTTTAAAATCGCTTCACGAATCTAATCCAGAGGCCACCAAGGTAATATTTTTCGACCAAGTAGATATACCTAATATAAATAAATTATCTCTATACGGTCCAAGTATAGCTGACACATCACTATATCTAGAGTATCTAAAACATGGTAAAATATGGTATGTAGTATTTAGATCCGAAAACAACATGGTTATAGGATTAACTAGAAATTGCGTCGTAACACTCTTTAGCAAAGCGAGTCTAAACGATTTTCTAGAGTTTGTTCATTCAAAGATAATTCCACTAATAGAGTAATAAAATTATTGCAAAGTTTTATGTATTTAAAGATGGATGGCTAAAGTATAGGGTAAATGAATTTATATTACTTAATTTTAACTATTATTTATAATATGATAGGGCGTATTCTAGATAGGTGTAAATCGATGAATAGAAATATAGCGTTACTTTTGTCTATTTTCCTCATCCTACATGCTTGTGCGATGGCTCAGCCTGAATATAGAATAAAGTTTTATATAATAGGTTCTTCCGATTGCGGTGTATGCGATCATGCACATGATGTATTAAAACAACTTTATGGGAAGGAAAATATATTTTTCTATGATATAGATATTAATAAAAGTTTTCTATTTATCCTTAAAAATATTTCTAAAATAGTTGGCCAACCTCTATGGATACCCTATACAGCTATATTTATAAATGATAGATTAGTTATAATAGCTATAGGATATGGGGATATTTCTTTCTGGGAAAGTGTTCCCAATAAAACTGTTAATGAAAATATAGTATATGTTTATAATCTATATATGTCTACAAAGAATCCTGTAAAAATTGTATCAAATATAACGGATATAGAGAGGTTATATAAATTATTTAACTATACGTCTGGGGAGAATAAGAATAGAGTTGAAATGAGAGATGTTTTACCAATAATAATTATGTCTGCGGCAGCTGATTCTATAAATCCATGTACATTTTCAGTTTTTACGGCACTATTATTAATAACAATAAGTTTAGTTGGGCTTAAAAAAATGTTTAAAGTCGGACTTGCATTTATAGTTGCTGTATTTATATCTTATACATTAATGGGTATAGGGTTAATCTATGTTTTAAAAAATATTCCCTATATAAAGACAATTATAGGGATTGCTGTAATAATAATTGGATGCTATTTATTATATACAAATATATTTATAAAATATAAGACACTTGAACCAAAATTCCTTAAGAAAAGAATAGAATCAATTATTGAAAGAGCTGTAAATCCATTGGGTTCATTTATCGCGGGAGTATTTATAAGTTTTACGCTTCTTCCATGTACAAGTGGGCCGTATTTTGTCGCTATGGCTGTAATATCAAGTCTATCCTATATAAATGCTATAACATTATTATTTACATATAATGTAATATTTATAGCCCCATTAGTATTGATATTTCTTGGAATATATTATTCAGTAATAAGGATTAAAGGTATAAAGAAGTTTAGAGCAAAAAATATTAAGTATCTCAATATAGCGGAGGCATTATTATTAATATTAATAGGCATATATGTATTGTTAATTTAGTGGTATTTCGTAAACTATAATAATTATCGACCATTATTTAAAATAGTATTCTTATCGGGGTTTTATATGAATTTTAATTTATCTAAGCAGCTTGTAATATTTATTGGTCCCGCTGGTAGCGGCAAGACATCTCTTACACATTCTTATGGCAAATGGATAGAGAAGAGTCAGAATATATGTGTTGGATATGTTAATCTCGATCCCGCCGTAAAATATTTGCCATATAGATGTGATGTAGATGTTAGGGACTGGGTTAAAACTAGTGATGTTATGTTGAAATATAGGTTGGGTCCCAATGGAGCTCTGATTAAAAGTGTTGACATGCTTCTAAAATATAGAGATAAGATAGTTGCTAGAATAGCTAGATTAGATAAAAGTTATATATTAGTAGATACTCCAGGTCAAATGGAATTATTTTTATTTAGGAATACTGGTCCATTGTTCTTGGAATATTTTAGAAAAATAGGTGTTCCTATAGCTGTATTAATATTTGATCCAACGTTGACATATAGGATAATAGATGTTGTCGCATTGCAATTGATGTCGATGGTTGTACAGTTTAGATTGGGGATTGAAAGTATAGTAGTTATCAATAAAACTGATAGTAGAGATGCCTCTAATCTTTTAAATCTAATAAAGGATGAGAATAATATTCTAAAAGATTGAAAAATGAGGGTGGCATATTGTCTGAAATGGCTGAAGAATTCCATTATATCATTGAAAAGTATAAACAAGCTACATTATGATATATTACACGAAATATATTGTTCATGTGGAGATCTAACATAACATTATGTCTTAAAAATAGGATTGAATTTTACCTTAATATTTTTATAATTAATTAAGTATATAGATAAGAACTAAATTATAATAATTTTCATCATGGTGTATCGGTGTGACGGAGAGGGATGATGAGCTTGTAATTATATATGATAGGAATAAGTGTACTGGATGCATGATGTGTATGATTGCCTGCTCCTATAAACATTTTGGTGTAGTTGATTTAAATAAGTCTCTACGTCAAATTAATTATAGCATAGAGGATGGATATTATTGTGCCTATTGTGTCCACTGTGATGATCCAATGTGTATGGCGTCATGTCCCAGTAATGCAATTTATATTGATGAGAAAAATGGGTGGGTTTTAAAGAATCAATATAAATGTATTGGATGCAAGAATTGTGTATATGCATGTCCATATTCAAATCCATGGTATGATGAGGTAAATGGAGTTACATGGAAATGCGATTTCTGCAATGGTGATCCAGAATGTGTGAGGGTTTGTCCTTCAAATGCAACTATAATAGTTACTAGAGGTGAGGCTAGAAAATTTTATTTCGAAAGATTGGTGAAAGCTTATGTCTAAAAAATATCCGTTAAGAAAGGATATCGTAAAACCACTTCCAGAAAGCTATGAGTATATTTATAATAGATTTATGGAGACTGGAAATGTTTATGTTGTTTCCAGAAGAATTATTAATATAAGAAATCGATTAAAGTTAGCCATTGATTTTTTCCCTAAACTCGACTTAAATGAAATCAGATTTCTAGATAAAACTTTAAGGAAAAATATAGATGTTTTGAGGAGGTTTTGGGAGAAATGAAAAGATATGCTATTTATTGGGGTTGTACAATAAGGGTTAGATATCCATCTGTTGAGAAGGCTGCAAAAATAGTTGCAGATAGACTTGGATTAGAACTTGTTGAGATGGATGGAGTTACATGTTGTCCATTGCCAGAAGTATTTAATATATTGTTGCCTGAGGCATGGAGAGTAGTTGGATCAAGAAATATTTCAATAGCAGAGAAGATGGGTTTAGATATTGTAGCAATATGTAATGGATGCTATGAGACGCTTCATAAGGTAAATGTATTTGTAAAGGAAAATGAGTTGGAGAGAGATAGGATTAATAAAATTCTGTCAAGGTATGGGAGAAGTTTTAAGGGAAATATTAGGGTTAAGCATATGGTTGAAGTTTTATATAATGATATTGGACTAGATAAGATAAAGGAGAATGTTGTTAGAAAACTTGATTTTAACATTGCTATACATCCTGGATGTAAACTCTATGAACGTGATGAAGAGATGCCAAACATGTTTAAAGAGCTTGTAGAGATCCTAGGCGGAAGAATAGTTGAATATTGTATTGAGAGACTCTGTTGTGGGATACCTTACAACTATGTCGATAGGGATAAAAGTTTGAGGGAGCGGGCATTAGTTAAGATAAAGGTTCTGGAGAAGTATAATACAGATGTTCTTACAACATTTTGTCCAGGATGTATGCTTCAATATGAATCTGTTCAAATAAGATATCGTAGAGAAATTTCTAGGAGAATTCCAGTGATAAATTATATGGAGTTACTTGCATATTCGTTTGGATTCGATTTGGATGAAATCGGTATCTATGTACATAGAATACCTTTGAAAATGGGGGGATAGGATGTCTCGGATAAAGGAAGTATTGAATAAATATTCATATAAGGTAGAGTATAGAGATGATTGGAAACTTTTTAACGCATTGTTGAGGGAGGATAGAGATATATTGGATTTCTTTGATGAATTAGGTAATAAATTTAGGTTAATACATGTGTTTGGAGTTGACAGAGGATATAAGAATATAGAGCTAAACTATTTTATAGAATATCGTGGAGACAGTATATTAAATATAGTTTTAAAAAGATATTTATCTAAAGAAAATCTTGAAGCGATTTCCATTGCAAATAAGGTGAAGCATGCGCTATGGCCTGAGAGAGAGTGTATGGAATTGTTGGGAGTAAAGTTTAATAATCATCCAGATCCTCGACATCTATTCCTACCCTATGATTGGCCTGAGGAATCAAAAGATTTTACAAAAATAGATACGTCTAACTCGAAAATATCATTAATATCTATAGGTCCGTATCATCCAGCACTCATTGAGGGAATATTTCTCAGAGTAAAATTGGGTTCAGATAAGATTGTAGAGGATGTAGATATTAAACCAGGCTTTAGTCATCGTGGTATAATGAGGCTTGCTGAAGAAAGAAATTATTGGCAAAACATTGTTTTAATTGAAAGGATTTGTGGTATATGCAGTATGGCTCATACAACATGTTATGTAAATGTTGTTGAGAGACTTTTTAATGTAAATCCACCGCTTAGAGCAAAGGTTATAAGAGTATTGGTTTCAGAGTTAAATAGAATACATAGTCATCTACTGGCCTTAGGTTTACTTGCAGATATAGCTGGTTTCACAAATCTGTTTTTAGATACATGGAAAATAAGGGAGCATGCAATGAATTCTATAGAAATTATATGTGGAAATAGAGCTAGCGAAGGTATAAATACTATTGGCGGTGTTAGGAGAGACTTATCTGAGGCGAAAATAAAGGGTGTTAAGAACGAGTTAGAAAAAATTATTAGAGGGCTTCCTCAACTATATGATAGGTTTAATGGGATAGGGATTAGAGATAAATTGGAGGATGTAGGTAAGATATCATATGCATCGGCTGTTAAGTGGGGTGTTGTAGGTCCACCTGCACGTGGAGCTGGTGTAAAGAGAGATGTTAGAAAGGATTTTCCATATGATGCATATAACGAATTTCCATGGAATCTTGTTTCAGAAAATAGCGGCGACGTGTTTTCAAGGGTGTTGGTTTGGTTTGGAGAACTGAAGGAGTCTTTAGATCTATGTAACCAATGCTTAGATTTCTTGGAGAAAAATGATGGAGAAATTGTTAATGAGTCATTTTTACCAGTAAATGGTGAGGCTTATATGAGAGTTGAGGCTCCCCGAGGAGACTTATTCTACTATATTGTTGGGGGTAAACCGATTTCTCAGATAAATATGGGTGGTGTAAAGCCTATATCACTCATTATTAAAACTCCGACATATACTACTATTCCAGTTCTGAATGAAATTTTGATTGGAAGCAGGGTCGAGGAAATCCCAATAATACTTGGAAGCTTAGACCCATGTATAGCATGCCTGGATAGGGCAATAATTATAGATAAATCTGGTAGAAAATATTCCTATAATTATATTTCTATGAGTGAGTTTAGTAGAAAATGTAGTAGATTGGGGGATGAATAATATGGTGGAAAGAGTTCCTGAAGACTATAGAGGGATGATAACTATAGATGAAAAGCTTTGTACACTTTGTGGTGCATGTGTAAGCGAATGTCCTTCATGGGCTATAGAAATATTTTTTGAAGAGGATATAGGATATAGAATATTTTATGTCGATAGATGTACATTTTGTGGTAGATGCGTCGACGTATGTCCTGAAGATGCTTTAAAAATGACATCTAAATATATTTTATCTCATATTTCAGGTGAGGAGATAGATGAAAAGATTTCGAAGAAGCTTATAAAATGTATTAATTGTGGAAGACCTTTTATAACTAAAGAGCATATAGAATCTATAAAAAGATTTATGGAGGAGAAGCTGGGTGACAAAAAGGATATAATTTTGAGGGACTTCGATAAATATGTTTTAATCTGCGACGAATGCAGAAGGAAGATGGTTTATGGAGAAAAATATCATCCTGGAAAATATATGGTGGGTGTATAAATGGAGAGAGTAAAAATTTTACATCTATATACAGGTGGATGTAATAATTGTGATATAGAGATATTTGCAACACTATTACCTAGATTTGGTTTAGAAAGATTAAATGTCATGTTTACGCATGATCCTAAGGAGGCAAACATAGTGTTGATTACAGGCCCGGTTACAAAGCAGATAAAACCAATGTTTCTTGAAAAATATAACATGGTTCCTAAGCCGAAGGTTACGATTGCCATTGGTTCCTGCGGACTAAGTGGAGGAGTATTTTATTCCAAGAAATATAAGGGATATTCTATAGCCGGGCCTTCGAATAAATTCATACCTATAGATATACATGTTCCAGGCTGTCCTCCCCGACCTGATGCAATCCTCAAGGGATTCCAATTAGCTATAGATAAACTTAAAGAAATTTTATAATTTCTATTTCCTTTACTCTGTAAACTTTTATACAGAATATTGGGTACTTGAAAAATTAAATAGTTTGTTAAGATAAATATATTTGGGGAAAAGTTATGATCGAGGAAAAGATAATATATTTTGAGGAAAAGAGAATTGAAAACACAGATAAAGTATTAGAATATGTAAAGGAGTATGCGCTAAAAAATAATATTGATACCATAGTTATTGCATCTACCGGTGGTGCTACAGCTAAAAGGGCATATGAAGTACTTGGTGAAAACTTTAAGCTTGTGATCGTTACTCATGAAGCATGGTTTAGGAGGAATATAAAGCAAGAATTTGATGAAAAAATCTATAATGAACTGGTAAGTAAAGGTGTAAAAATAGTTACTGCGGCACATGCATTTAGTGGTGTTGATAGAGCTATTGCGTCAAAATATGGTGGATGGAGTCAAGCAGGATTAATAGCAGATATATTAAGATTGTTCTGTGAAGGAGTGAAAGTATGTGTAGAAATAGTAATAATGGCAGCCGATGCCGGAGTTATACCGATTGATAGAGATATTATAGCTATAGCTGGAACAGGTAGAGGCGCTGATACAGCATTAGTCATAAAACCAGCGACATCTAGAAGACTATTTAGTCTTAAAATAAAGAAGATTCTGGCAAAACCCCTATACTAAAATTAAAATTTTCTTTTTAAAGGAGTTTTGTCAAAATCCTTGTCATTTGAAATTATTTTATTTATTCCCATTCTAATAGCAGTTGCTAAATGCAAGGAATCTTCATAATCTAAATCATATTTTCCATAAAATTTAATGCATTTATCATATCATTGGATTCCAATGGTTCTAGCGATAATCCTCTAAGAGAGTTTATCGCGTAAATAATGTTTCTTATAAAGTTTATGCCATTCAACGTTTTCCCTAAAAGTCCAGCAATAATTACTATTATTTCATATATAGTTAGAGTAGATGTAATATAGTTTCTCGGAATAGCTCTCTCCATTCTCTTAATCTAATTATATGCAGTTTTACCAAATATTGGATGATTTCCAAGCCAATATATAAAGACGTTAACGTCTACGTATTTCTTTTCATCCACCATTCTTTAACAACCTCCTCAATAAATTTATCTAAATCTCTCGGCCAGTTTTTAATCTTAAATTTACCCAAATATTTATCGGCAATCGATTCTAACGGCTCAATTATTATGGTATTATTTTTAACCCAAATCTTTACATATCCTCCCTTCTTTAACCCAATTTTCTCTCTGAGATGTTTTGGAACAACTATTCTTCCCCTATCATCCATCCTAGCTACTGCAATCATAGTTAACCATTAATATAATATAGCCCACAAAATATAAATTATTTCCATTAAACAATTTCTATTTTCCCTCTACTTCCTTTCTTTAAATAATATGAACGCCATGTATGATCATAGGGGCATCTCCATTCATCGTATAGCTCGCCATTTATTACACCGATATTTTTACCCACAACATATATATCGGTAGATGCCTCTATATATTTTCCACTTAAACATATTTTCGCCCTACCTTCTCTATCAATTTTCACGTAGATATTCAATATATTATTATCTATCTCTATTATAAGGCGTATTAAAGCTATAGGATTTCCAGAAAGTTCTCTGAGATCTGTTATTATAAAATATTCTTCATTACTTTTTTCAACCTTAATATCTTTCACAGCCACGGTTGATAGATCTCCATTTTTAAAGAACGATGTTAAAGACACCAGATGTTCCTTTACTTCAGATGATCCAGAACCATTTACGAGCATTTCAACATTATCTATATTTTCTCTATAAACTCTATGATCATGGGCTGAAAAAACATATTGCAAATTTACTGCATACTTTAATGCTAAATATGCAAATATTCGCCATTGAGTAAATAGATGATGAGAAAATACTATTTTAACTCTATCATCTTCATGCAATTTCCTCCTCAACCATAACGTATCGCTGGTAGATATAAATGTATGAGATGTTTCAGAAATTATGTGGTCTTCGTTATATGTATCAAATGCTATAAACTTATAATCCCCTATATTTATACTCCAAAGCCTTTCAAACCAATTGTAGAATTCATAGTGTCCTGGATCGATATCATGGTTTCCCTTCACCCAAAGCATATTAGGAACCTCTTTAAATATATTCCATACATTTTCAAACCAGCTATCATCCATATCACTACCCCTATACTCGCCTGAACCATTTATTAAATCTCCGAGTAAAAGACTGAAGGTAGGATTAATTACCTTCATAGTTGAGGCAATTGAATAAAGTCTATTTTCAGGAGATTTTTCTGCATGCAAGTCTCCTATCCAAGCCAGAGTAAAGGGTTTAATAGAAGGTATAACGGCAATCAATCTGGATAAAGTTTCAATTCCTCCCCGTATTTTCCGATATTTTCCATGAATACACCATGTTGTAGGATCTATATAGAGAATTGATGAAGGATCGCATTGAAGAGGACTTCCAACAAATCTATATTCTCCCGTCTTCAATCGAAAGATATTCATGAATTAATACACTAATCACACTATTAAAAAACTTTATCTCCAAATAATATTACCTGGAATAAAATCAATGGCTAGATTAAGGATATATCCTCTTTCCGGGATGTTTAATAATAGAGCCTCCTAGGAATATTATTAATAGAGCTAATATTATTAGGCTGATGATTATTATTTGTATAAAAAGTTCTTTTATTTTTTCCCTATTCATTTTAATTTCTATTATCTATTTTACTTTAAAAATCTTCCATTATCTTCTGATGTTGGAAGCTTTCGTACATTTTCACTAAGCCATCCTATTCTATCGACTTTTCTCACATCAAATTCTGGGACATAAGGTTTAAT
>Ga0190363_1000497_pt1 | contig 23144 bp, 49 predicted proteins | sample 48721867_MG_FD_161272 | JGI IMG/M metagenome (GOLD analysis project Ga0190363, IMG submission 161272) | Hydrothermal vent microbial mat bacterial communities from Southern Trench, Guaymas Basin, Mexico - 4872-18-6-7_MG | ecosystem: Environmental > Aquatic > Marine > Hydrothermal vents >... | reverse complement strand
TGATTCATATGAAATACAAAGATATGAAGGAAAACATAGTTGAAATCATGAAGTCGCATAAAGACACCAAATACTGTATTCATAATTTTTATCAAATCTATGGACAGGATAATAGAACTAAAAACAACATATCTGTTGCTTTAGTAAACTTGTTAAAAGAAGGTAAAATAGTGGTTTCTGGAACGGATAAATGTGAATATTATAACTATCCACATCAGTTTTATCAGTATAACAATGCAATTAAAACAAATGCAGAAAAAATAAAAGAACTCTTCAAATCAAATCCTGATAAGAAATTTTGTTGTCATATGATTATTGATATATTAAATATAAAATCGAATAAAGAAAAAATTTTGGTTTATAAATATCTACATTATTTGAAAAAGGAAGGTATAATAAGATATGTAGGATTTGAAAGATGTGAATATTCTAAAAGGTTACATCATTTCTATCAATACACAGGCAAATCAATTAAAACAAGAAAAAGAAAAATATCAGGTAAGAAAATAAAACCTGTGGAACAGAAAAAGGAAGAGGTTCAGGAAATTAAAGGTGCTTTGAGGGATTATGCAGTAGCATCTTTGGTTTTAACCGAAGCTTTAAAGACAATAGAAGAAAGGGAAAAACTCTATGAAGAATTGGCAAAGACAGATAAAAAGTATGATATTGTTATTGCAGAGCTTGGTGCATTATGGAAATTGATAAAAATGAGGGTAAATAGACTATAGGTGATGATATGAGAAAAATAAGGATTGGTTGTGTATTTATTCAGAAGAATGATGTGGAAAGATACAAGAAAGTATATGAAATAGTAAAAAGAGAGCTTGAAAATAAAGAAAGAAGTGAGATTCCGAAAAGTGTTTCTTTATCAAGAATATTAGAGTATATCTTCATGAAAGGGGTAGAAGCTATAGAGAGGAAACAATGCAGAAAACGATAAGCAAACTGCTTGAAGAACTGAAAAGTAAACCACCCTACCCTGAAGGATAGGGCTTTGGTTGTCTTCATGGTGATTAAGATGCCATCAACCATCATCAGACCAGACGGGCTGGTTTACGGTAGCCCCTGCATCAGGACACAGAGTCGTTATGCTGGGGAGCATTTGACTCGCCCTGATGCAGATGTTCATAGATGCGACTCTATCTCTGTTTGCCTCGAATCCACAGTCGCACCTGAAGTAGTTGTATTGTGTGGGTTTCTTCCTTTTTCCACATCTCGGACAGGTTTGGGAAGTGTATTTTGGATTGATTGGTATTGTTTTAATCCCTTCTTGCATGGCTTTGTGTGTGATGGCATGTCTGAACAAGGCATAAGGTATTCTGTTGATTTTCTTTCTTGTGTTTCTGGAATATTTGCCTTTCCTTGCTTTCATGTGTTTGATGTCCTCGAAAACGATGTTGGCATAGTTTTCTTTGGCGATTCTTATGATTTCACTTGCTATCTGGAAGATTCTTGTCTTGACATAGTTCCTTTGTTTGCCAGAGAGTTTTCTGAATTTCTTTCTGGCTTTGCTGTCAAAGAATTTGTCCCTGTAATGCTGGAGTTTGCTTCTCCTTTGTTCGTATCTGATTTGCTTGAGATGTATGTCCTGTCCGAGATAGATTTGTTTAATCCATCTCTTGGTTCTCGGATTATACACGCTGATTGCCAACCAGCGTGTGTTGATGTCTATTCCGAGAATATTAGGCATGATTTTGGGTTCTGGAAATTCTTTCTTGATGGTAGCGTAGAACCTGAAGTCTTTGGTCATTGTGATAGATGTGATTTCCCATCCATCTTGGATGTGTTCAAGCAACCGTTTGTAAGCACCATCCTGTCTGATTGGAATGGCGATTCTTTCATGGTTGAGTCTCAAGGAAAGGACAGGATTGTTTCTTCTTGTGGTTTTTATGGAAAAGAGTCTTTTATCGAACCTGACTGTGACCTTTTTGGGTATTCTTTGTTTGCGAATATTCCAAGCATAGAATATTGCTTCAAGAACTATTTGAGATGCTGTTTTGTATCTTTCGATAAACTTTTTGTAAAACATATCTTGCAGTTCTCTCTTTTTCAATTTAGGGTTTTTGTTCTTAATCTTTTTGATTTCATCAACCATTTCAAAAAAGGCATCGTAACATTCGAGAAGAAGGGTTTGTTTATGTCTGGTTGGTTCAAGGATATTTATTTCAAGGCATTTACTCCCCAGCATAATGTTATAAATGTTATTAATAAATTTAAATGTTTGCTTCAATTCCTCTCCTACCTGAAGGAAGGAGACTCCTTGAAGCGGAAAGTTGAAATCTCAATTAAAAGGTGATTAAATGGAAAACACAATAAACAAAATACTTAAAGAAATAAAAGAAGAAGAAGAAAAGGAAATAAACAAAATAAAAAATCAGTTTAAAGGTTATTCTAAAGAGTTCAAAAAGCTTTACAATCTCATAAAAAAATACAAAAACAAAAAAACATTCACAGAAGAAGAACTTAAAGAAATATTTTCTATTCTGTGCTTCAAAAATTTAGCGTTTTGCTGTGGAATAGAGAAAACATGCTATAAGAGGGATACGGTTTTGTATGTGCTTGGAATAAGCAAAGAGGAGTTTGCAAAAAGGAAGATTGAAATGATTGAAAAATGGCTTAAAGAGAGGGGAACATATGTGGGAAGCAAAGGAAACCTGTAAGAAGTGCGGATATATCTATGTTTGGTGCAGGTGTGGAAAGAAAAAAATAAAAAATAAAAAAACCAAAAATAAAAAGCATGAAGACGAAATCAATTTTTGAAAGAGAGTTATATTTTTCTTTTAAGCGTTTGGGTCTTGTAAAAAAGATATGGTTTAGCAAATTCTATGATACTCCACCACTACGAAGGGGAAACAGAATAATTTATCTTCCGAAGAATCCGTTTGATTTCTTCTGTATAACGGAAAACTATTTCTATGGTATAGAGGCAAAGATGATAAGGGAAAAGAGGTTTCCATTTGCGATGTTACCAGAACATCAGGAACAGAATTTGATAAAATTCAATGATGTGAACGAAAAAACAAAGGCATATATCTTTATTAACTTTAAATTGTTGCCAGAAAAGAACATTGCATTTGCTATTGATATAAATAAATATCTTATTTTGAAAGAAAAATACATGAACGAAGGTTTGAGAGGAATACCTCTTGAATCTTTCGAAAATGATGGGTTTGCTATACAATTGGAAAGGTTAAGGTTTGATAAGAACATCTATGGTTGGGAACTAAAAGAAGTGGTGAAATAGGTGGAAAATAAAAGATTAAAAAAATTGGCGAGAGATGTTCTCAAAAAATTTTTCGAGAAAAATAATTTAACTTTTTCGGAATACAATAAATTGCTTCTATCTTTAAGTGGATTTTTGCGATATATTGAATTTTGTGAAGAATTTGGAATAGATACTGCTACTATTAGAAAAACACTATGGTTGTATTTGGAAATGGACAGACAATACGAATTGGAGAAGTTGCGATAGTTTTATAAATTTTATTGTTAAATTTTTTAACGGAAAATTAGTTAATAAGGGGGGTGGTTCAGATGGTAGTAAGAGTTAAATATAAAAAAGGTTTCTTCAGGTCAAAATACATAGTGGAAACAGATGGTGACCAGATGACTTCAGAGAGTGACCACATTTACTTTCATAAAAACAGGGATAAAGTCATAAGAGACCTTGAAAGACACGGTGCGGATATACTCGAAGTAGGAAATTGGGTTGAATACGAGAAAGGCTGGGGAAAATATAAGAAATCAAAATAAGGTGATGAACTATGTTTGGAAGAAAGAAGAAAGACAACATAGAAAACGATAGATTCTATGTAGCATCCGAATACGAATACAAGAGAAAGGGCTTCAAGTCATACAAAAACATTAAAGTCAAGGGAAACAATCCACAGCATACGGACTATGTTGCGGATAATTTAGCAAAGAGAAAGGATTGGCTATTTCCATATTAGGTGATAACAGTGTCATACAAAACAGAGATTAAAGTAAAAGCAGAGATTAAAGTCAAGAAAAACTATGTAAAAACACGGGGAAGTGCGTGGGCAAAGGATAATACAGGTATGTGTTCCAGCAATCTCAAAAAATATATAAAAAGGGAACTTGATAACCTTGCTGATGAGTATAAAAGTAGATGAGGTGATTTGAATGGCATATACAGGCTACATGGAAGTTGAAGGTTGGGTAAAAAAAGAAAGTAACGGAGTGAGAACAGGTGGTAAAGGCAGTATTAAATCAAACGATAGATATGTAGCAGGAGAATTAGCAAAGTCTTTGCCACATGGAATAGGATATGCAATAGATACAGCCGCAGATATATACAAATTCAACAAAGAATACAAGGACGATTAGTATGCCATACGGAAAAATAGAAATCGAAATGAAGCATAATTTGAAAACAGGGATAACGACAGTTGAAAAATTCGATGTGGTCTATGAGGGTTTCCGAGACCAACAGGCAATAGCAAGTGTTTTGTATAAACCTATCACAGACATAAAACCTCTTGTAGATTATTTAGATAATTCCAAAAACGGTTCAGGGTATGTTCCGATTAAAGCAGAAGTGAAACCAGAACCAAAGAAAAAACCAAAAACAACAAAGAAAACCTCTGGAACATATGGGTCAGGAAACTTTAAAGAAAAAATGGAAATCAAGAAAAAACTTTTTGGTTATACAAAGGAAGATGAGGAAGAAAAGAAGTATAAAGCAGAAACAATATATGAAACATGGAAAAGGATGTTTAATTCAATGATTGACATGATTAAGAAGTTCGGGGATTTGTTCTAAAATTTATGGAGTCGGTGGGATTCGAACCCACAGCCTTCGCCTTGCAAGGGCGACGCTCTTCCAAAGCTTGAGCTACGACCCCAATCATCATTATAATAATTGTTATAACAATTGTTATAAAAAAAGGAAACCCGTCGTTACCGCAGTCATCTTTGCGGTCACAACGGGAACTTAAATTATACCCTGCAGGGGAACTAAACACTCAATTGATATTTAATCAAAAGTTTTAAATATTTTCAAAACATATAATCGAATAAGGGATTTGGAACAGGGGAGATTTGTTGGGTGTTCACCTCACGATGACCTTCGGCGAGTGAATGGTTACAAACAGACTATTGTAGGATTGAAAGAAAGAAAGAATGATACCCCTTTGTTAGAAGCAGACTATTGTAGGTATGGGGTCTTGTGGGGATGTCTACCTGTTCAGAACAGGTCGCCTCATGAGACCCTTTTAGTTAAGTTTGTTTTACTGAAATATGTGGTTTTTAGTAAAGTTTGTTTTATTGTTTTGAATATAGATATTTGATTATTGTATATTGTATTATCATATATTCGAATATATAGATTTTAGTGCTATACAATATATTGTGGTATATCATTTGGTGACGATGTGATGATAATTTCTTAAAAAAAGGCTTGACCACTTCCCCCTAATTTTTGGAATGCTCTGTGATGATGTGATGATGTGATGATGTGATGATAGAAAAAATTAATAAAAATTTAAAAAAAATAAAAAACTTTAAAAAATTTATTACAAATTTTTGGTTAACTTTTTAAAGATTTGTTGTGACGATGTGATGATACATTTAAAAGCACCTATTTATAAATTTTATTGATATTTTTTATCATCATATCGTCACCTATAGCCTGTATGCCCTTTTTTATCGTCACATTCGTCACATCGTCACATTTTTAACCATAATTTTATAAATTTTATATCATACAATATATTGTATGTTTTTCAAAAATTTCTATGCATGATATCGATTTAAAAAAGTTTTAATGATTTTTAAATTTTTCAAAACCAATATCATGAGTGCTTCGTCACTATCGTCACACTCCTTGAAAATACCCAAAAAACCGTATTGTTTACTTAAATCTATATATTTGAATATCTAATAATGTAATACATAATATTTGATTATATAACTTTTACCACATAAATGTATTTAAATACAAAAAGTAAAAGCAACATCATGAAACTAATAACAAAACGATTCTGCAGGGTTCAGTTTGCAAATCTTAATGGTTCACCATCATTAAGATTATCGATAACACCAGAACTTCTCGATTTAGGTGTCGATGAAACAAGCAAAGAAAAACAGCTAATTGTAAGTCTCTATGAAAACGAAGAAAACGGTAAGAGATACATCGTTATTGAAAAAAGGGAGGGTTTCTGATGACGGATTTAAGAAAGAAAATATTGAAAGAATTGTATTCAACATATTTACATGCTAAATGTCCTTGTAGCAAATGTATAGATTGTAAAGTTGGTTTGACAACCGAAGAAATAGCGATAAAATTAAATGCAACAATAGAAGATGTCGAAAAGGTTTTAAGGTCTGAAATTTTATCGAATAGTTTTGCTTGGGTATTTGCAAGACCGTATTGGGTAATATCTGAAAAAGGAATATTGGAAGCAGAAGTAGAAGATTTTCATGATGTCTGAAGAAAAAAGAAGCATTAGAGAAGAACTTGCTGAAGAATTGTTTCCCGCATTAAAAACACCAGAGGAGCTTCGAAAAATTCGGGAAGAAGAAAAGAAAAGACGAGAAAAACTAATGGAAGAAGTTAAGGATATTAAAGTAGATACTTCCGAAGGTGATTTAAAGGAAAATTTTGAAGAAATAGTGTGGGACGATGAGACACCATTAATAAATCCATCATTTGATTTTGCTAATAATACAATATTTCTATTACACCCTTTGAAATACAAAAAAGAAGTTAACGGAGAAATAGTAGAAGTTGAAAAATCATGTCTTATATGGTATGATGGACAAAGAAAGGGAATAGTTCCGTTTGAATATATTCTAAATAAAAAAATAGATATAAGTGACAAGCTTCCTTTTAATATAAGGCTTGCACATACCTTTGAAATTGAAAACATAAGTTTTTGGAGTAGAAAGAGTATAAAAGCTTGGGCTATGTGTCTTTTTAGCAAAAAAGATTTTACGATAAAAGGTGCTTATGACAAGATATATGAGGTTTTTGATTACTACATGGAATATACAGACCCAAGATACTATACGCTTTTCACAGTATATACGATAGCCACATATTTTTATCCATTGTTTACATCCTTTCCTTACATATACATAACAGCGTTACCACGCTCTGGTAAAAGTAAAACCTTGAAACTTATAACATTTATGGGATTCAATGGACATTGGTCTGTTAATGAAACTGTTGCATCTTTGTTTAGAAATGTTACAGCAATGAAAGGTGTTCTTGGCATAGATGAAGCAGAACACTATAACAACAATCAGGAAGTTCTTAATTTGCTTAATTCTGGATACGAGAAGGGAGCAATAGTATCGAGGGTTGAAGAGCGTGGTGGAAGAAGAGTTATGAAACGATATGAAGTATATTCTCCGAAGGTTATAGTGAATATTGCTGGTCTTAATGAGACCACAAAATCGAGATGTATACCTGTAACACTTGTTCGTGGTATTACAGAGAAAATGAACAGAGAACCGCCTGTAAGGAGCGATGAAATGTTTGTTAAAATAAGGGATTATTGCATGAATGTATTGTTCTTTTATTATATGGATGTTCTTGAAGAATCGAAAAAGGTTATGGACTATATCAAATCAAACATAAACGATATGATAGACTATTTCATTGAAAACCGTGATATGTTCAAATCATTAATAATCAGCATAGACGATGAAGATGATAAAACAAACATCATGGATTTTTTTGAAAGCAAATCCGAAGAATCGAAAAATATGGTAAGAAACATGCTTCTAAATAAAATAGAAGACTTAATTATAGGAAGACCATATCAGTTATGGAAACCTTTGTTCACAATCGCAAAGATGACAGGGGACAAAAAGGTTCTTTATGATTTGGTTTCTCTTGCATTGGATATAGAGACATATAGAGTTGAAGAAGATATAGCGGAAACAAGGGATAGCAATCTAATGTATTTGCTTATTGAAATGGTTACACACGATGGTTGGTATTACATAAAGGATATAACAGAAAGGATGCGTGAAGGTTTATCTGAAAGAGAAAAGGAGTTAATAAAACCAAGAGCGATATCAAATTCTTTAAGAAGACTCGGTCTCGATAAAAACAAAAAGAAGGATAGAAAAGGAGCAAAGGTTTGGCTAACTGTTCGTGAAGTTAAAGATATAGCAAAGAGAATGGGTATACTATCAATATCAGAATATACAATATCTGGAGATAAACATAAACGCTTTATGGTTGTTTTGAATGAAGCAATAGCATTCCATAAAGCTGAATGCGAGGAAAGAGGAGAACCCTTCGAAGGAGTTCCGAGAAATTATTTGCTTGAAAAATTGAGAGAACAGGGAATTGAGGAAGATTATTTAGAAAAATGCTTGAGAGAGGGTATAGTATTCGAGCCTAAACCTAATGTTATAATGAAAGTTTAAGAGAAATAGCTGTCCTGTGGACGGGGGTGGTGACATCCACAGGACATCAAAAAGCTCAAACAGAAGTTTACACAAGCCGCAATGGAATAAAGGTGAACACCCCCAGAAAGATATTTGATATAGCTAATTTATAAATTTTTCGGCATCTATAAAATATTTATAAATCTTATTGTTATTAGTAATTTCATGACCATAGAACAACTGCTACTCTTCTGGGTTTTGCTTGACTCTCCTTACATGCTTTATTTAGCCTTTAGAATAGCCAAAAACGGTTACAAAAAAACAAAAATTAAAGACCTTGTAACAATACTCATACCAGCATATAACGAAGGTGTCTGTATAGAGAAAACCTTAAAATCATGCATAAAACAGACATACAGACCACTTGAAATAATAGTCATAAACGACGGTAGCACGGATAACACGAAAGAAGTTGTTGAAAATTTTATCAAAAAACATAAGGAACATGATATAAAACTCATAAATCAGGAAAACAGAGGAAAAGCTTCTGCAATGAATAATGGATTGAAACATGCTAAAGGCAAATACATTGTAACAATAGATGCAGATTCATATCTGAAGAGAGATGCAATAGAGAGGATAACAGAAAAGTTTTATTCTGAAGATATAGGTGCTGTTGCTGGTAATATAATACCTATATCACAAAGCAAAATTCTTGGATTTATACAAAAAGTGGAATATGAACTCGGTATAAGGGTTATGCGTAATGCACAGTCTTATTTCGGTGGTGTGGTATGCACCCCTGGTGCTTTTTCGATATATAAGAAAGATGCTCTGAAAAGGTTTGAAGAAGGAACTATAACAGAGGATTTTGATACATCTATTGCTATACTTGAAAGAGGATATAAGGTTATAGCATCGATAGATGCTGTATGCTATACTCAAGCTCCAGCATCAATTTCCGATTTGATAAAGCAGAGAGTAAGATGGCAACAAGGAGCATATGAAGTTTTTGCAAAGCATATGTTTACTAAAAAAAGACTTGCTGTAAGTATAGAGATGTTCATAATATTCTTCTATGCGTTTTATGGTTTGTTTCCGAGATTGATGATATATCTGTATCCGATTGTATGGTCAAGCTTCTACGCTCTTATTGTGTTCTTCATGTATTCATGTATGATATATTCCATACAGTTATCGCTTGGAAGACCTGAAAATAAGAAGATGTATTTGATAATGCCTTTGTTCATAGCATATTATTACACGATTATATTGTATTCATCTCTTGTAGCCCAGATAAAGGTTATAAAAAACAATACAAGGTGGGAAAAATTAAAACGATACCATATGTAAGGGACTTTGCAGAATATATGTTGAAGGTTTTATTAGTCTTTAGTATGTTCTGGTATTGTTTCGGTATTTTTGGTATTGGGAATATAGTTTTATTGATTATACTGTCCTTGTTTATCGGTTTTAAGGTAAGATGGTCTTTAATATATATTTTGAATTATTTGGTTTTCTATATAGCTATTTCAATATGTAGTTTTGAGTTGTATATGATTTTCATGTATGCTTTAAATATAATTGTAAATATGTTCTTTTTCGTTTATGGATTAAAGATATTTAGATTTCCGAAAAACAAAGATTTATAAATTTTACTATTATATATGTTAAATGTGATGAATATGATACAAAAAACAAGTCTTGAAAATTTTATGAAGTTTGCACTTGCTCTTGAAAATGGTGTCAATGTAAGATACATACAGAAAAAAACAGATTTTACATACTCGTATTGTTTTTTCTACATTAGAGAGTTTGAAAAACTTGGAATGATTGAAACAAAGAAACACGGAAGGGATAGAATAGTATATGTCACAGAACTCGGAAACGAGCTTATTTTAACAGTAAAAAGGCTTAAAGATTTGCTATCGAGGTAAAAGCATGGCTAAAGAACTTACTGTAGTGAGGAAAATTTCAGATAGCGTGTTCGAAGTAAAGGAATATCTTCGACTCGGAATTAACTATACAGTCGAAGGAAAACCTGTGGTTTGCGGAAGGATTATGAATGGTAAACAAATAGTATCAACTCGTGGTTTGCTGTTAAAAAAAGAGGAAGAATTGAGTGAATTGAACTGGTTGAGGTAATAACTGTTAAAATCGAAAAACAGGAGAGGAAAACATGAGAGAAAAGAAAGAAGAAAGGAAAGACTGGATTTTCAAAATTGTGCTGGAAAATCTGACAGAAAAACAAGCAGAAATTATCGGATTAAAACTACAATCTATATTCGATAAAGCAGGTATCACTGCAATCGTATCGTTCCGAGAAAAGAAAGATGAAGAAGAAAACAACAATCAGGAACAAACAGTAGGCATCGAAGATATCGTATTTGATGATTAAGGGTTAAAGAGGATGGAAAATGATAAATGTTAAAATGGAGTTTCATTTAGAAGATGGAACTGATATAAATCTTGAATGTGAGATGAATGAAAATCAAATAGAAAAACTGCTGAAAAATTTAGAGGAAAAAGTATTTCTTACAATGGGTAACAAAAAGGATATGAATATTCTTGCTATAAACCCAGATAAAATCTTGTATGCAAAATTTGAGTTCGGTTTACAAGAAGTTAAAAAGGAGAAAGAATGACCAAGAAAACAAAAACAAATATAATGGAATTGCGTAACGATTGGCTTATCTGGACTGGAAAGTGTCCAGTCTGTGGAAGCGAAATACTGTTTTCGAAAGATTGTCATATAATTGTAAACAACTATTCGCTGGGAACAGTAGAGATAAAGGATATGCTTGGTCTTGTGAGAGGATGCACAAATCCAAACTGTATATGGTCGAAAATAAAAGGGGAATTAGAATGATTCAAAAAACGGAATTGGAACTTTACGAGGCAATTGAAAAAGCCATAGAAAAAAGGAAGAAGTGGTATCATAATTGGTGGTAACATGACCCAAAAACAAATGACCCAAAAACCAAAATCACTTGATTTGGAAGAAAATCCAAAACCTTTAGACTGTAATGATGTTGTTTGGGTTCAAGAAGGAAAATGGATTAGTAAAGACGGTCTTGTTGACTTTAAAGCAGATGGTATTATTTTCAAAGCAGTTAATATTTTACATATCAAATCAGCATGTGAATTTTTCCTACGATACAAAGATAATCCAAAGTTGTTGATAAAGGAACATCCTGAATATAAAAAATATATAAAAGAAGCGTGGAAATGGGCTTTTAAAGAACCTAATAAAAACATTCATTATTCAAAACAAGATATTTTGGATGTATATAGAAGTTATAACGAATGGCTCTTTAAACTCGCATTTAAAAGTGTTTTGGAGGAGAAAATATGACAGAAAAAATACTTCTTTGCAATCGTTGTTCGGAAGAAGGTTATGATGGAGAAGTATATCGATGTGATTGGTGTGATTCTAAATTCGATGAAGGAGATAAAATATTATGTTTCGATAATGAGTATCATTTTTGTTCTCAAGACTGTTTTGAACAGTTTGTTATTGAAAGAGCTTGGGATGATACAGAAGAAAGCGAAGTTGTTAGTGAAGAATATGAGGAGGATGAAGAATGAAACAATTAAAGCCATACTGTTTCGAATGTCAGGAATACGAAGAAAAACCACAGCATGAGTGGTGTAAACGGTATCGTGGCATCAGAATAGAGGATATTCGAAATAGAATAAATTTTTTCCTGAAATATTACAGGAATCCCTGTCTTCTTATGGAAGAACATCCAGATATCGCAGAGGAGATGAAGAAAAAAATAGGTTATGTATATGACATACTGAAAAATCCTTTTAGCAGTCTATATAGCAGAACCGATATGATAGAAGGATATACAAAATACATCAAATGGTTGTTTACATATCTTTTTAGTTTTGTAGAAGAGGAGGATAACCATGATAAGCAAAATAATAAAAACTGATAAAGGTTTCGAAAGGATAACACTAACGGAGAAGGAAGTAAAAAAGGTAATCGAAAAGGTTGCAAAGCTAAACAAGGAAATTTTCGAAAAATGCATAGAACAGGCACAAGATTTAAAGGATTTCAAGCCAACCGCAAAGGAAACAATAATGATTGCTGGACATTTGTTCAGTAAACTCGGAATAGCGTCGTTCACAGCTATGCAGGATGAACTCGAAAAGAAAATCAGGAAAATAAAAGATGAACTCGAACAAAAAAGACAGGAAGTTGCCAAAGAATATGAGGAAGTAATTGAAAAAACCCTTGAAAAGAAAGAAGAACCCAAAGAACCTTCAATAATCGAAGAGACTTTCAAAAAAATAGAGAACAAGAAAAACAAAGAGAAAAAAGTAAAGGAAACTGTGATTGGAGAGGATGTTGATGAAATATGAACTTGAGAATGTATTTAAATGCACTAAAGCTATATGAAGAAGGAAAGGTTAATCTTGATAAGGAAACGGATAATAGAATGTATTTCACAGTGAATGATTATATCGTTATCATAGGCAAAGACGGGTTCGCATCATGCACCTGTATGCATGGTAGTTTGAAGCCAAAGCAACTGTGCAAACATATAATAGCATCTATACTAAAAATATTGTATGGGTAATATCATGACCAAGAAAAAATACTATATCGAGCTTGATTGGAAGTATATAGGTTGGATAATGTTTTTAGTGTTTATGATATTTTTTAGCATTTGGGTATTGTCAAACCTTAATGAGATGATTTCAGAAGGATATGTTATAGACCCAGTGGGTTATAATTCATGTATAGTTTTGCTTATTTTAAGTTGTTGTCTTTTGTTTAATTATCTGTATGAATACATAAAGGAAAAGGTAAAAATAGAGGAGGAACAGTAAACTACCCTACCCTAAAGGATAGGGTTTTGTAGGGTCATAAGCCCTACGGGGTGGTTTACGCACCCCCTGACATCAGGGAGCGTTGCCCTGATGCCAATGCCCAAAATCATCATGGAAACCTTCCACTCAATGTAAAATAATTGGAAGGAAAAATATAAAAAAGATGTGGTCTCCTTGAGGTGGTTTAGATGAAAAAAACAAAATCATGTAAATTTGAATTAACATTATATAGAGGTATCAAAAAAGAACTTCCTAAACGGTATTTGGGTACATACTATACAGCAGACAAAAACTATGCTAAAATATTCGGAAATATAATAGAAAAGAAGAAAGTATGTTTAAAAAACCCATTAATTATTAATTTACCCAACGAATATGGTTATGAAGGCGTTTTCACTTTAAATGATAATATCTTAAGATTTTATCGTGAACTTACTAAAGAAGATATAAAAGAACTCAAAAAAAGAGGATATGATAGTATTATAGTAAATGTTAAAGGATTAAAAAAACGGTATAAAAACCCACTCGAAGTTGTAATTTTGCCTTAATTGTGATAATATGGCATTCCTAACAATAATGTCAATAAAAAGAGAAGATAGGGAAAAAATCGAAGAAATTTGTAATGGCATTGCTGAAAAAGATGAATCATTCAGATATTGGTTCGAGGAAAAACGATACGGAACATTCCTCGTAATTGCATCGGAAAACAAGAACAGAGCTATGAAAAGAGGATTGTTATTGTGCAAAAAATACTTTCCCAAAGAGGGAATAGAGAATGTTTACTTTAGTGTCGAAGAAAGATAAAGATTTATAAATCTTATTGTTAAAGATAAAGCATGGCAAAGAAAAAGAAAAAACTTAAAAAAGAAGTCAGATGGCTTGTAACAAGCAATCCAGCTTGGGATTTGGTTTTTTTCATATTTGGCAGTCTTTTCGGTTTTGTTATTCATGATAGGCTTCTAAAAAATGATTATGGTATTCTTGTTGTTTATGCTATTTTAATATTTGTTTGGGTTTGCACACTTTTCATGTTCAGGGAGGTAAAGTATGTTGAAGTCAAAAGTTAACATAAAAACCGTTAAAATTGGAGAAATCATCCTAATAAAAGGAAAAACATATAAGATAGTTCGAGATATGCAAACCTATGAATCCATGCTGAAAAGAATCTATCGAATCAAATAGGTGATATCATGAAAAGCCTAAAGAAATACATTGCAGGAGGTATAATATTGCCAGTTACATTATTGCTTTCCAGTGATTATGAGATTTTGAAAGAAAAAATAGATGAAACAATTTATGCACTAAACACAAGGAACTGTGAAGTGGTTAGTGAAAATTCCAATGTGTTGATGAAGATTGTATTCGCATCCAATGTAATAAGAGAAAATTTTTACAAAAAATACATAGAAGGTAAAAACTTCACGCAGGAAGAATGTGATGAAATGATGGAAACGCTTGATGAATATACATGCGAATATTTAAAAACCGTGTTACAATCAAAAATACTTGACTATGAAATCATTGATATAAAAAAAGGAATCCCAGAGAAAACCGAAGAACATCTCAAAAAGTATCACAAAGAATTGTGCTTACCACCAATAGAGGATTCTGTAACCGTTAAAATGAATGTAAAGTATGAATATAATGGAACTGTTTATGAAAGAGAATTGGAGTGGTATCCTATAAAAGTAAATGGAGAGTGGATTCCGTTGGGTATGTAGCATGTTCAAAATTAAAATTCCAAGAAGAATAAAAATACCAGGCACACCATATGTGTTTGCATGGGAAATATTAAACTTGAACAAGATAGTTATAGGTCTGCAAAGCACATCTTTCACAAGCAATGGATATCATATCCTCATGCTTGACTATGATGATTTGCCCTATAGAAAACTGCTACTTGACTGCAAAAAACTTCAGGAAAAATATGATTTACCGAACATGAGGATATATAGAAGCAGTTACAAAGATGGTGTTGCAAGACACAATGTGATGTGTTTTACGCCTTTAACATTCGAGGAGATGGCTACAATAATGTCAGAAAGCAAGGCAGATATAAATTTCAAAAAGATAACATTAAGCAATAAGGTTGCTACATTAAGGATAACCAAAAAACATGGTATAGATAGTGTTCCTACCCTTGTAAATGTATTGAAAAGAAAATCGAAAACACGGAAAGAACTGAAGTATGCAATACATATATTCGAGAATATATTAGAACAGGAGAGGGAACTATGCCAATCCAAACAACATTAACGGGAGAAAAGGTTGTAGTTACAAAAGGTTATTTGGCTCGTGAAAGAAACAACCGATAACAGGTTGTTTCCACGAAAAGACGCCAAAGTGGTTTGAACATCAAGGTATTCGTGCCGATACCCTACAAACCCCAGAAAAACAGCTAACTCTCGAAGAAATAAAAGACTGGGAACGAACAGAGGAAAAACTTAAAGAGGAAGCGGCAGAATGGATAGTTAAACAGGCAGAATTGGATTATGCAAGAAAGGTTGGGAAAGACCCAAGTGAAGTTCCTTTTAAAGGTAGAGAAAAAATAATGAGAACCCTTGAAGAAAAGATAGAAATTGATTTGGATAGAGAGCTAACAGATATAGAAAAAGAAATCGAAAAGCTTCCAGAGGAAGAACAGGATGTTGTTCTGAAAGAAGCGATGGAAAGGTCAGAAAGGGTTGAAGAAATAAAGGAAGAAATAAAGGATGTAGAAGAAGAACTGCATAAACTTGTTGAAGCAATTAGAACAACATACGGTCTTAAACCAAAATTAAAAGTTGAAGGAGAACCTGTAAGTTTTAAGGATTTGAGAGATATTCTGACTGGAAAGAAGTGGGGAGCAAAGTGGTTTGAATAATCTTTATAAATCTTATGGTTAAAAATAGTATCATGACCATAAACTATAACTGTCCACATAAGGATAGACCACATTATGCTCGTGGTATGTGCAGGAGTTGTTATTGGAAAATGAGATATAAAACAGATGAAGAATTCAGAAAGAAAACACTCGAAAAAATAAGAAAGGCTGTGAAAAAGAACTATGAGAAAAAAGTAAAAGAAGACCCCGAATTTTATAGAAAAAAATCAAGAGAATACAGACACAAATATCCAGACAGGTGGAACTATATATTGGCAAGATATTATTTCAGAAAACTGAACGATGAAAAGAGGAAAGAGCTTATAAAAGAGGTTATGGGAATTGATGTAGGTGTAACTAATGAACAGAATGTGTGAGATTTTAGCTCCAATATTTATTGTTATTGTAATTTTTATTGTTATTTATACTTCTGGAAAGTATGGTATGTTAGATGCAACTTTGGTATCCATTGGATATATTCTCATGCTTGTGGTTGGTTTTTGTTTCGGATTAGAATGTATTCAAGAACAGGGAGGAAAAAATGAAAAGTAAAGAATATTGGCTCGAACTGTTTGAAAAGGAAAATTTCATAGATGTAAACGATTGGAAGCAAACAATACCAGCACTTATGATAGTTGGAGCATTGCAGTTTGGAACTACCGAAGAAGCCAAACAAAAAATAATGAAATGGATGGGTTTGGAATACAAGCGAGGTATGAAACAAAAAGTTTTATACTTCTTCAGATGCTGGAAGCGAATGGAAGAAAATGGGGTTTTCAAAAACGGTAAAGTGTATGCAAATTTGGAAGGGGATACTGCTGGTATAGAATTCGCTTTGTTGGTTGCTGTTGCACAAGGCTATTTGAAAAGAAAAAGGATGAAGGGTGAAATCATGACCCAAAAACAAGTTTGGAAAAAAGGAGAAAAAATTGTAGTTTTGATAACAATTATTTTAGCAATAATACTTACACTTCATGAAAGTTTGCTTTCAAGAATACCAGCAATATTCTTGTGGTTACTTACAACTTGTCATTTACTTGAAAGATTTGTATGGTGATAAGTATGACCCAAAAACCAGAACCTTTAAAAAACAAAATGAAAACAATGATAGGAGCAAGAACTCTTCCAGAGTTTAACTTCTTTTTTGCCGATGATGTCAAATCAGCAGTTCAAGGATTGATTGAAGATGTTGAAAATTGCATGTGGTTACAAGCACTTGAAAAAACTTATGAAGGTGTGTATAAACTTCAGCCACGAAAACATATTCAAGATTTAATCAAAAAATGGTTTCCAGATGCGGTGAAAGAATGACTCAAATATTATTTCAAGGCAAGAGAGTGGAACTTATCAAACATCCAAGTAGAGAAGAGCCATATTGTCCGTTTTGTGGCGAAAAGCTGTGGACTATGAAAACTGAAGATGGATTTATAACAGGAGCAGGTCTTGATTGGTTATTGTTTTGTAAAAAATGCAATGTTGTGTGGTATGAAGAAACAGTATACTTTTCGCTGAGAAAAACAGATATGAAGGAATATGGATTTGAAGTGAAATCATGACCCAAAAACCAGAATAGGAGATGGAAAAATGACTCAAAAACCACAGATAAAATTCACACACAATTGGAATGGAAAGTTAAATCAAGAGTTTTTCACAACCATAAGAAGATTCACGAAAGATAAAGAACAATATTATTTCAATCATTTAGGAGATGTGTTTGATGTAATTCTCAATGGAAAAAAGATATGTGAAGCAAAACTTATTCATATTGAAACAATGGAATATCGTGAATTACCTAAAGGGTTCGTAATTATTGATACAGGAAACGAAGACCCAGACAATTTCTTTTATGAGGAATTTGGTATCTATGGAAAGATGGATGTATTGATATTGACTTTCAGGAGAGTGAAAAAATGACCCAAAAACCAAAACCATTAAAAATGCCAGAAAAGAATGAATTAAAGAAAAGCATAGGAGAATTGTGGTGTGATTGGAATATGCATAAGATTAGTGGAGATGAGTTTGCTTACCAATTTGGGCGAATTTTTGAAAAAGAATTAAGACCGATATGGAGGAAATATTCAAAATTACATAACAAAATTCACGAAGAAATGGTTAAGCGAGGTAGAATGTTATGACCCAAAAACCAAAACAAAACATGAAAATAACAAAAACAGAATGTGATTATTGTGGTAAACCCATTTACATTATTAAACATGATAATGGTGATATTGAAGTAAAATTTAACTGTGATTGTAACCCGTGGGAAATAGAGGAGGATGAATAAATGATAGAAGAAACCCATAAAGAACCAAACCCCAAACAGTCCGCCAATGGCGAAAAAATTATGTCCACAAGCAAAATAGGCATAAAATGTGCAAATCATATCTGGGATACAAGTGGAAAACGTTGTCTTATATGTGGTAAAGATTGTAGTAATGGATTTACTAAATATGGAGAAGTCAAAAAAGATGAAATTTATGAGTGATATCGACAAAAACGACTATAGAAATAGGGTTTGTATCTTCAAATGTATAAAGATAACAGATGTATACAAAATAAGAGGAGATGAATATATAGATTGTATAAATTGTGACGGATACGGAAGGTATTTCGATACAAAAAACAACAAATACCGAAAATGTGAGGATTATAAACCGTTCTCAAGTGTGTTTACAAACAAATAAAAAATTAAAGACTATATTTTAAGTATGAGAGCTTATCTTGAATGCAATGACGGAAAATCAAAAATAAGAATGACATTATATACAGGTAAGGAATTCTGGAAGGATGGTAAATGTGGAATTAAAGGACATAAACATAAAACACCAGCAGAAGCCTTTGAATGCCATCTCAAACACCATCCGAGATATAAAAAATATAAAATATTGTGGTTAAAAGAATAAAAAGGGGGTGAATTTTTATGAAATTGTATCAAAAACTGAAAACGGATGATAAAATTTTAATAATAACAGCAATGACTATCGGTTTCATGGCTATTATGATGGAAGATTTAACATTTAAGATTCTTGCTATACTTGCATGGTTGGCTACTGTATTGTTTTTGCTTGTAAAAGAATAAAAAGTTTATAAATCTTATTGTTAAAACTAATACATGAAAATTGTTAATTTAGTTGTTATGGTATTGGTATTTGTTTCAGGTTTAGTGATTGGTATGCTTTTTTCTTATGTTTATCAAGCCAAAACCGAAATAGAGTTTGCAATACCAAACTTTACATACACATGCAAAAACACAACAATCGAAACAGTCAAACAGGTTGAATATGTCTATATTCACGATGTTGAAGAAAAGGAATGGGAAACTTTGATAAAAGATTTTGCAAGAAAACACGAATATGATGAACATAATTATAATTGCGTGGATTTCAGCCGAGATGCAGTAAAGATGTTGAGAGAGCATGGTTACGATGCAAGGCAAGTTCAGGGACATTGCAAAGAGCATCCATCGAATATAAATCACGCATGGATTGAGCTTTGTTTATGGTATGACGCAATAACAGGAGAATTGATTCCACAAAATCAATGCATTAAAAATATGTAAGGCAAAATATGACTGCAAAAATCGACCATGACAAAATTAAAGAAAAAGGAAGTTTCATTATAATAGATGGTAGGGAAACAGTTGGATATATCATAGTTCAAGGATGTCTCAAAGGTATAAAACTAAATGATACAGATAAATGCAAACTGCATAGCAAAAAATATGGATGTTCGAGATGTAAATATTTTGGAGTTGTAATGAAAGAGATAGAGGAATAAGAATGATGTGATAGAATGACTCAAGAAATGTTGGCAGTATGTGATAAATGTAAAGTTATCTTCAGAATAGGAAATTTCACTAATGAAAAAATTGAACCGAGACGAGCAGTTGAGTTTTTCAGAATCCACAAGGGGCATCCAATAAGAATTATCGGAGATGATGGTGGCTGGGATTTGGTATTGGAAAAACTGACAGAAGAAAAAGGGTATTGTTGGATAAAAACAATTGGAGAACTGATAATTAAGCAATGTTTTAAACCATTAATTAAAAACAAAACCAAAGTAAAAAAAGACTTCAAAACAAGAAAACTAAAATGTCCTTGTGGTTGTGGAAATTACTTGTTTGTTGTTAAAAGTTATTGGTTTGATGATGCTATCGTAATAGGTATCGGAAAGAAACAAGAAAACGCTGAAGGGTTTTTGGTTAATAAAAAAGTGCTTGAATGGATTAATGATATGTTTGAGAAATTAGGGAGGTAAATCATGGGTCTATATGACACTATAACAGTTGTTACATATTGTCCAGTGTGTGGCAAACTTCATGCTATAGAATTCCAGACTAAAGATTTGGGTAGACGAATGTATCATTATGAACCATTACCAGAAGATTGGTTCATTATTGAAAGAGGTTTTAGAAAAAACCTTCCTGTTTTTCCAAGAACAGTATATGATAAATCTCACATAGTCTGGAAAAATCAAGCTGAAAAAGTGGAAGCAATGGCTAAAATCCCACAAGAAGAAGAATTAAAAAGACTGAAGCATGTCAATGTTATAGGAGAGTGTAGCGGTAAATGGATACATGCAAAAATACCTATAGAAAACGGATTTCTCATAAATAAATTAAAGGATATTGAACTTAAAGATGCAAATTATGATAAATGTATATTCTGTAACAAGGTTTGTTCGGAAAAACTGTGTAAAGCATGTCAGAAAAAACTTGAGAAACATTTAAAAGCGTTTTTCGATTTTGCAAAAAAGAATAAAGATTTGGAAAGGGATAACCTTGTGAAAATGTATTTGAAGAGGTTGAGAAAATGAAATGTGCTTATGAAGATATTAGAAAAAGAATCAAGGAAGAACCAAAATGGTTCGATGAATGCGGTGTTCCGAGATATGAGAAGTTTAGTCCAGATATGATTTCAAACATTTATGCAGATGAGGTTGCTCTTGTAGAGATTAAATGCCAATGGTGTGGGAAAAGGTTTTTGGTTGAAGTTACATGGGATATACTTGATAAGTTAAGAGATGTTCCACCATTGTCTAAAAGAGTAAAAAAAGGTGAAATATACTACGGTGACCCACCAATACATAAATGCACTGGAGATACTATGACATCTGATTTTGTTCGAGTTATAGAATTCTGGCAGAGGAATGGTTATGGGGATTGGAAAAGAAACAGGAGATTGGAAACTAAAAACAAAAAAAAGTTAAAAACAAAGTGAACTATGGTCTGTCAAAAATTTTTGTGCAGAATGGTTGAAGAATGCGGGTGCTGTGCAGGAGATTATAGCGATGCTCCTGTTGGATGCATATATTTTAGGTGTATATACTGCAAACACTTTAGGAATCCGTGCAAAGGGAATGATGAATCTGTAGTTTAGTATCTGATATCAAAATCGACAAACCAAACAGCGTAGAAGAAAACCAGTGTCCTTTTTCGCATTTTGCCTCGTAAATATAACCGTATTCGTTCTTTTCTATAAACCTAACTGGATATACAGGAACAACCTTTCCACATCCTTGACAGAACCTATAATATTTACGGCCACTCTTCAACCTGTTCTGCAAGGACATAAAGAATTCCTCCAGTCAATCCTATTCCAACTTCTGTTAACAATCCACCACTAAAGTATGTTATCAATGCCTGTGCTATTATAGTTCCGACAAACACATACTTTGTATATGGTTTTTGTTTTGTGAAGCAGAAATTACTTGAACTGTGTTTCAGGTTTTCTTCTTTGTCTACCTTTATCTGAACAGAAGTTGTATAACAGTGTTGATTGTTCGTTCCTATTATACCATGTTCTAAATCAAATTGTACCGTGTCTTCATTGCCACATCTTGGTATATATAGTAATGGATTTTTCATACAACGGAATTGTGGTACTGTTACTGGAGGTATTTTTTCGTTTTCAACAAGATAATATATACTTCCCATACATGCATCATACTGGCTTTCTGATATGCAGTGTATTCCTTTGTCCGTTTTGGTATAGTTTTGGCAGAATGCAGTTGATAATGTAACTGTTAAATCGGCTTCACATGGAGATACTAAATACAGATTTACTAATTTATCATCATCCTTATTAAGCATTATTGGATAATCATATGTTCTCGCACCTATTGTGAATTTATCTACATCTGTAAATGGTTGTTTTAGGATAAGCTTGTGAGGTATTCTGTAGTATTTTTCGTTGAAACTATCAAGAATAGCACCTGCTAAAGCTACAGGTGTTAACACACCTGCTGTTTTCATTGCTGTTTTCAGGGTTTCTGTGTCTATTCTTCCTCTTATATGGTTTTCATAGAATTGTTTTCCGTATTTTTCTGTTAGTATTTTTCTTCTTGTTTCTCTGTCCAAAGTTTTTGAAAATGCCATTATTTCGGTTTCCTCTGCTTTGAGACCGAGTTTTGCTAAAGTTCCTTCTATCCCTTCTTTAGCAGATGATGTCAAAGCCCTTCCAGCATCTTTAATCTTTCCTACAAAATAACTTTTACCTGCTTTGAATATCTTTGATACAGGCATAGCCCATATTACAACTGTTCCGACATTCTTGAACCATGAAGAATATCCAGTCCATGCTTTTTCTTCTCCCATAGGGAACTGTTCATAATACATAAGAAACTGTGGGTCTCCGAATCCAGCAATCCATTTTTTAGCATCGCTTACATTTTGAGGTAGAACGAAGTTATAAACTCTACATCCGTGATATTCTTCTTTTTCTTCTCCAGTAACTTTTCTTTTTATCCTTTCCCATATTGATGGTTCTTTTCTTATTTCTGCTTCAGGAAACTTACATTCAACATAGACATCTGTATAAATTGCATCTCCTTTCTTGTAGCAACCCATATCTTTTTCATATACTGTTGATGCAATTGCACATGCAAGTTGTTCTGTAGATTCTTTAGCCATATAGTATTCTATAGGATATTCTTCCTCGTATTTACCGCACCATTGAGGATATTTTGCACAGAATTCGTCTATAAGTTTTCCGAGCTGTGTCGCAGAAGTAACTATTAAAACAGCTATAACAATGCCTATTATTAATACTAAAGAAAGCTTTGTCATTTGTTCTAT
>Ga0190363_1000496_pt1 | contig 23162 bp, 21 predicted proteins | sample 48721867_MG_FD_161272 | JGI IMG/M metagenome (GOLD analysis project Ga0190363, IMG submission 161272) | Hydrothermal vent microbial mat bacterial communities from Southern Trench, Guaymas Basin, Mexico - 4872-18-6-7_MG | ecosystem: Environmental > Aquatic > Marine > Hydrothermal vents >... | reverse complement strand
GCTAAGCGTGCGCTTGCAAGTATTATCAGCAGGATGATCAATGTACGTATGACGAGCAACAGTATATCCTTAAGGCGACGCCAAGCTTTCTCACCTTTGGTTGCACGTTTGAGTAACTGCACATATGGGAAAGGGTATGGTCTGGCTTGCTTACGATGCCATAGGTGTACGATAAACGGTAAGCTAACAGCTGGTAACAACCACAGGAATTGTGGTGCAAGGAAGCTCATCTACGTAAGGATAAAAATGGTAATACGATCTTCTCAATAGGTTCATATGTGGGTGTAAACTGGTACGCGATTTGGTACTTTAAACAATTCACCCGATACTCGTCAATCCATGCCTTTAGGAGCCGTTCGTAGCTATCCCGTATATCGGTGGGGTTAACTAAGATCTCGTCGTTAACCTCCAGATCCTTAAATCGCAACCTTTCAGCCGGTAACACAAGTTCATCGTTTGAAATCACATGAAATACCATCATATGGTTATCCTTTGTACGTATTAACTGTAGGCTGGGTAAGACCTGGTCATGTGGTTGCCATAGGTCAGATATGAGTATGACCACACCTTTGCGGGTAAGGTTATCACTTACTTTGTGTAATGCTTGGTCGATGGCAGTCTTACCTATGGGTTTGAAACTATCGAGTAACTCAAATATCTTAAACAGCTGTCTACGTGTGGATGATGGTGGTAGCTCCTGCAATACATTGTCACTGAATAGCAATAAGCCGACCTCATCTTTCTGCTGAATAAGTAGATAGCTCCACAATGCTGCCAATGTAGCTGCATAGTCGAACTTGCGTGGCTCACCGTAATCCATGGAGCTACTGACGTCAACTAATATCCATGCGGTGAGATTCGTCTCCTGTTCAAATAGCTTGACAAAGAACTTATCCGTACGTGCGTAGACTTTCCAATCCACGTATTTGAGCGGATCGCCAGGATTATAGCTACGATGTTCCTTAAACTCAACCGAAAACCCATGATACGGGCTACGATGTATACCGACGAGCTTACCTTCGACTAACGATTTGATACGGAACTCCATCTTCTTCAGTTTGAATAGGATTTTGGGGTCTATCATCACTATAAGATAAGGCATAATTTGGAGCCTCAATCTCACACAATATGGGTTGGTTGACCATATGGTTGGTTTCGGTATTTTACAATGAAATGGTGGTAGGGCGTTTCGATGATGTTGAGTGTGAAGTCGGTAGCTGGGCTGGTGCCAAGGATGTATGTATCAGGTGGCTCATCACAGAGGATAAGGGTGCACCTAACTTCCTCATGCGTATGTTTGAGATAGCACCTGGTGGGTACACGCCACGACATCGTCACGATTATGAGCATGAAGTTTTCATCTTAGAAGGTAACGGCAAGGTATTCTGTGAAGGCAAGGAGTACGAGGTAGCAGCTGGCCATTACTTGCTCATAAAGCCGAACGAGGAACATCAGTTCATCAACACCGGTGATGTGGTGTGGCGTTTCTTGTGTTTGATACCCAAAAAGTGATCTATGCGGTTATGTATTGTAAGGGTACCAGTTGCTGACCTACGTAAGGAGCCCAGCCATCAGACCGAACGTGTTAGCCAGGCATTATTAAACGAGACTGCGGAAATACTGAACGAGGAAGCTGATTGGTTGCGGGTGAAGCTCAACCGTGACGGATATGAGGGTTGGATATACAAACCACATGTGGTTGAAACCCGTGTAGAGAGGTCATTTGATCACGTGGTGGTGGTACCAATCGTATCGGTATTTGTATCACCTTATGCACCGTTCCCTATGATGCGATTATCGTTTAACACAAGGGTACGACTTATCGAGACCAGCAAGCAGTGGGGGTTGGTTGAGCTGGCTGATAGGAAAGGTTGGCTCCGCATACGACATATCAGGAAAGTGGATGAGATAAGGTTTGACCCTTACGAGTTATGGCGTAAGGGGTTGGAGTTCATCGGTACACCATATCTATGGGGAGGTAGGTCAGCGTTTGGGTTTGATTGCTCCGGGTTTGTACAGACATTGTACGATTTCTTTGGGGTAAAGTTACCAAGAGATACTGACGAGATGCTTAACGTAGGTACGGAACTCAAACGTGAGGAGCTGGAGTTGGGTGACCTCGTCTTCTTCACACGTCATGTGGGGATATACGGTGGAGGTGGTGAGTTCATACACTCCAGCCGTACGCAGGGTGGTGTGTATCTGAGTAGTTTCGACCCACATTCACCACATTATAACGAGAGGTTGGCGAACGATTTTGTGACCGGGAGGCGTATTGTTACGACGACCTAAAGATAGCAAAGCCGTATTCGAAGAGATACGTAGCTTACTTACTGAACAGCGTAACCCACGTAGCTTGGATATAGATACGAAATCGATACCTGAGATACTGGAGATAATCAATGAGGAGGATCATCTTGTTGCACCCGCAGTTAAAAAAGAGATACCCTACATTGCGAAAGCAGTTGAGTTGATAGTGGAGTCGTTCAAACAGGGTGGACGTCTCATATATGTGGGTGCAGGTACATCGGGTAGGTTGGGTGTATTGGATGCAGCTGAATGTCCGCCAACCTTTGGTACACCACACTGGATGGTACAGGGTATAATTGCAGGTGGTTACGGTGCACTGGTACATGCGGTGGAGGGTGCCGAAGACAATGCGAAAGCTGGTATCAAAGCCATACGCCGTAAACGGGTTAGCTCACGTGATACCGTTGTGGGTATAAGTGCATGTAAACGTACACCGTTTGTTGTAGCAGCTATCGGTGAGGCGAGCCGTAGAGGGGCACGAACCATATATGTGACCGCTATACCACGTGAGAAGGTCGATATACAAGCAGATGTTATAATAGCGCCAGTGGTGGGGCCCGAAGTTATCATGGGGTCAACCAGGATGAAAGCCGGTACAGCTACCAAACTTGTGCTTAATATGTTAACAACAGCATCGATGATCAGATTGGGTAAAGTGTATGGTAATATGATGGTCGACCTACAAGCTACCAGCCAAAAGCTGATCGAACGCTCAAAACGTGTGATAATGATGGCTACTGGTGTAGACTATGAGGCTGCTGCCAAATATCTGAGGCTCGCAAAAGGTAGCGTTAAGGTAGCTATCGTTATGATACTTGCGAAAGTTGGCTACGATGAGGCGGTGAGACGTCTGAAAGAGGCAAACGGGTTCGTACGCTATGCAATAGAAATTAAGGATAAAGATAGGGGGTGAGGATGGGATTTTTGATCTTTGCTGTATCCATACTTTGGTTCTTCATAATGTACAGATTATATGGTGGGTTTATCGCAAGGAAAGTGTTCAAACTCGATGTCAGAAATACCACACCCGCACATAAATTAGAGGATAAAACAGATTATGTACCCACAAATAAGTGGATAGTGTGGGGACACCATTTCACATCGATAGCGGGGTTGGGTCCAATCGTAGGTCCTGCTATTGCGATAATCTGGGGGTGGCTTCCTGCAGTGTTATGGGTGACACTTGGAGCAGTATTTGCGGGCGCTGTACATGATTTTGCTTCTCTTGTTATTTCCATGCGCAACGAAGGCTATTCCATTGGAGAGGTTACATCAAGGATTGTTGGGCCACGTGCTCGTTACTTATTTTTCTTTATAATGTTCTTTGAGTTGTGGATCGTTATCGCAGTTTTTGCGTTAATAATGGGGATATTGTTCGATATGTATCCATCGTCTGTATTCCCTGTGTGGATGGAGATCCCTATTGCTATGACGTTATCTTATATGGTATTTAAGAAAGGGAAAAATATTCACACATGGTCGTGGTGGGCATTGATCATGTTGTATCTCATGATAGCGATCGGTGTATTCATTCCGTTAAAGATCCCTGGGCCTCATGCTTTGGTGATCTGGCTCATCATCATGATGGTTTATAGTTACATTGCATCTACGTTACCTGTACAAACTCTGCTCCAACCCCGTGATTATATTAACTCGCACGAATTGCTGGTAGCCATGGGGCTTATAGGTATCGGTGCAATAGCAGCATTAATAAGGGCTCCATCACATCTTGCTTATGTTGCACCGATGGTGAATTCAGCACCAAAGGGTGCACCCCCAATGTGGCCATTCCTATTTGTGACCATTGCTTGTGGAGCGATTTCGGGCTTCCACTCGCTTGTAGCTTCTGGTACATCTTCGAAACAGGTTGATAAGGAGACAGATGCGTTGCTGGTCGGCTACGGTGGGATGATAGGGGAAGGTATCCTTGCATCACTTGCTATTTTAGCGGTTGCTGCTGGCATCGGTGCTGCGGCAGGAAGTAGAGCGGAGGGAATCGCACTCTGGAATACACATTATGCAAGTTGGCAGGTGGCAAAGGGTTTAGGTGCTAAGATTGGTGCATTTGTACAGGGTTCCGTAAATATGATGTCGTATGTCTTTGGGACAAGCAAATATATGAAGGCACTGATGACAACCATTATGGGTGTATTTATTGTGAGTTTTGCAAGCACATCACTCGATACCGCTACTCGTGCGCAGAGATATGTGATCCAAGAGTTTGGTAGGACTCTTAACTGGAAATGGCTACAGAGGAGACATCCAGCAACACTTGTGGCAGTACTTTCTGCGTTCGCACTTGCGATGTCCAAACCGAGTGGTAAAGGTGCGTTAATACTATGGCCTCTGTTTGGGACCGTGAATCAGTTGCTTGCGGGGCTCGCTTTGCTCGTTGCAACCGTCTATCTGATTAGGAAGAAGGCACCGTTTGTCGTTACGTTAATCCCGATGATATTTATGATAATTATGACGGGTTGGGCAATGTGGAAGAATATCGTGAATTTCCATAAGGTGCATAACTGGCTGTTATTTATCGTAGGGATAGCGGTGTTTATCTTGATGATATGGCTCGTTATTGAGGCAATCGTTGCAGTAAGCCGCCAGAAACGATCATAAAAACGTTTTTTGAAAAGTTAAAACTGGAAAATAATTGCTCCTTTGAAGGTGCCACTTTAGGAGAACGGTGAGGCTACTATGATTATGAGGGAAACTAAAATTATATTTCCCCTATTATATCCTTGACAAACATTTTATGCACATAATATAATTTTGTTTAAAAAGGAGGGTTAAATGAGGCGTGGGGTGTTCATTTTAGTGGCTTTAAATATCGTATTGAGTGTATTATTCGCAGAGACGTGGGTAGTAGATACGACAGGTCATGAAGGCGATTCGCTACAGATAGCGGTGGATTTAGCCTGGTCTGACCCAGGTATTGATACCGTTCTTGTGAAGGATGGTACATATCATCTGGCAATAAACGGGAACACGGGGCTTATAATGCATGATTCAGTTGTGCTTATAAGTGAAAACGGGGCCTCAAAATGTACATTAACCGCTATATCGGAAGATGCAACAGATACTGCATACCATGTGATTTACTGCAGTGACTGGGATACTGCATCACATGCAGCACTGATTAAAGGATTTACTATAATGAATGGGAATGCAAGAGACACTATCTTTCTTCATGTTGATGGTGGTGGAATCTATATCCATAGTGCATCACCCAAAATAGATTCGTGTGTGATTACCAATAATTCAGCGTTGTATGGAGGCGGAATTTTCATTTGGCATTCGTCTCCAATTTTAACTTCCAACATTATCTCAAACAATTCAGCCAATTATGGAGGCGGAATTTACATTCGTTATTATTCATCTCCAAGTTTAATTTCTAACAATATCTCGAATAATTCAGCTGATGATTGTGGAGGCGGAATTTCCATTTATTATTCATCTCCAAGTTTAACTAATAACACTATTTCAAACAATGCAGCTTTTTGTTGGGGAGGCGGAATTTTCATTTGTTGTTCATCTCCAAGTTTAACTAATAACACTATCTTGAATAATTCAGCTTATTGTGGAGGCGGAATTCATATTTATGACAATTCATCCCCGACTTTAACTAATAACACTATTTCACACAATTTGGCTTATTATTGTGGAGGTGGAATTGACATCTATGATAATTCGTCTCCAAGTTTAACTTCTAACATTATCTCAAATAATTCAGCTGATGAGTATGGGGGCGGAATTTCCATTTCGGATTCTTCATCTCCAAGTTTAACCTCCAATACCATCTCAAATGATTCAGCTTATTGGGGAGGTGGAATTTTCATTGGTTGGTGTTCATCTCCAATTTTAACTGATAACACTATCTTGAATAATTCAGCTTATTATGGAAGCGGAATTTATATTTATGATAATTCATCTCCAATTTTAACTTCCAACATTATCTCAAACAATTCAGCCAATTATGGAGGCGGAATTTATATTAGGGATTCTTCGTCTCCAAGTTTGACTAATAACATTATCTCAGATAATTCAGCTGATGAGCATGGAGGCGGAATTCGAATTTATGATAATTCATCTCCAATTTTAACTTCCAACACTATCTCAAATAATTCAGCCAATTATGGAGGTGGAATTTCCATTTCGGATTCTTCGTTTCCAACTTTAACTAATAATACTATCTCAGATAATATAGCCTTTTATCGCGGAGGCGGAATTTTCATCAGTTGGTATTCATCTCCAATTTTAACTTCCAACACTATCTTAAATAATTTAACTAATTATGGAGGCGGAATTTCTATTAAGGATTATTCATCTCCAAGTTTAACTAATAACACTATTTCAAATAATGGAGCTTTTTGTTGTGGAGGCGGAATTTCTATTTGGCATTCATCTCCAAGTTTAACTTCCAACACTATTTCAAATAATTCAGCTCAGCTTGGAGGTGGAATTTACATTTGGGATCATTCATCTCCAAGTTTAACTAATAACACTATTTCAAATAATTTAGCCGATCATGGAGGTGGGATTTACATTTATTGGTATTCATCAGTAAATCTCGTCAAGTGTGCGATAGGTATGAACAAGAGTTATTATAAAGGCGGTGCAATATACGATACCCTTTGCTCAAAAGTTGTAATTGATAGTTCATTCATTGTTGACAATGGTGACCGCGCAAATCATGGATCTGGGCTTGCATATATAACGTCTGATGCAGATTCAGGTGTAACATTTAAAATTGCCCAGAGCCACATATACTATAATGCTTTTCAATCAGATACTGAGATTTATAACTTGTCCAGTGTGACAATACCACTTGAGAATAACTTCTGGTGGGATACTACAGATGCTGAGATATCGTCTAAAATCTATGGTCCAAACGACCATGAGCCTTGGGTAAATGACTTTATAGGGGGTGTACCGGGTGAACCTGTAAGCATTGATTCCATTAGAAACTATGATAAAGATTTTGCTACGGTTGTGGATTCCATTGGAGGTGAGGATACGCTTTACATAAGGGTTTATGGTCAAGATAGAAATAATCACATTCGTGAAATAGCAGTGGTGATCATAAGGTCGAGCGTATATCCGGAGGGTATAGCGTGTGGATTGGTTGAGACCGATACAAATTCGGGAATATATCAGGGTGTAGCTTATGTACGTGAGAGTACGGGAAATGATACTATAAGGGTTGACGATATAGAGCAGACGATTCGAGTTAATTCAACTGGTGATACGATCTCTCTTCTCGGTAATATTGATACTACAAAGAAATTTTGTATTAAGTATAAAGGCGGACCGGTTGGTATGCAGGAGGTTTTGCCAAAGGTATTCGCAGCAAGTGTGAGTCCTAACCTATTTAGAGACTTCACGGTGATAAAGTATCAGATGCCTCAGAAAGGACGGGTCATATTAAAAATACTGGATATAACAGGTAGAGTGGTAAATACGCTGGTTGATGAAATAAAAGAACCAGGATACTATTCTGTAGTCTGGCGTGGCAAAGATACCAATGGCAGGGACTTACCTTCAGGGATATACTTCTATGCTATAGAGGCTGGTAAAAATAGGGTATTTGGTAAGATAATCAGATTAAAGTAAAGATAGACTAACCATAGCTTGAGGATAATCCATATTTTGCGGTGTTCACAACAAGATGATATGAATTTTAGCATCGCCTCCATTTGCCCTTGACAACTTCCTAACACTCATATTTTGACATATGGGTCAAAAATTGACCTATTGGTTAAGATGGAGGGATGATGGGTCCGAGGTTAACTGAACGGATCAAAAATTTACGCAAAACTGCCATACTTGAGGCTGCGAAGGTTGTATTTGCGCGGTATGGGATAGATGCGGCCAGGGTTGAGGATATTGCTGCACGTGCTGGTGTATCGAAAGGCTTGGTATACTTCTATTATAAAGGTAAGGAGGATCTACTTTTTAATCTATTGAAGGAGGAGCTGGACAAGCTACACAATTTTATCGACGAGATACGGCGAACCGACCTGGAATTTACCGCTAAGTTGCAGCGGTTGGTATCTGGTGTGTTGGAGTATTTCGAGGAGAATCGCGAATTCTTCTGCATATTCACACCTGGTAGGGGAGGGTTCACCAGGGAACGTCGGCCACAGCTCATAAAACGCATATTACCACGCTATATGAAAACGTTCGATCTACTTAGTGAGCTCCTTCAGGAGGGTATCGATCATGGGGTGTTGAGGCCTATTGATCCCATGTTCATGGCACACATCTTACAGGGTATGTTGCATGCGCTTGTTGTACAGTGGTTGCTTCTCAAAGATTTATCCCTCAAAGAGTATGCACCCCTTGTTGTGGACGTCTTCATGGAGGGTACAAAAAGGAGGTAAAATGTGGCTTATATTCCTGTTTATAAGGGTTTTAACGCTTGACGATGCCATAGAGCTTGCATTGCAAAACAATAAGGAGCTACTCGCCGAGCGTGAAAAGATCCACGAACGTCGCTATGAAGCTATAGAAGCGAGGGGTAATCTTCTTCCACAGGTAAAGTTCGATGCCGGATATGTTAGGTTATCCGCTGTACCTGAGATGCACTTCATGGTACCCATATACACTAAGATGCCGATAGCTATTAGGGATCCGGTGACGGGCCAGATAATAGCGATTACGGATAGTGTGCCCATATTTACTGGTATGGAGGAACAGGTCGTTTCGATGGGCAAACGAGATAATTACTCCATCGGTATAAGTATTTCGCAACCTATATTCACATGGGGTAAATTATATCGTGGTTATGAGATCGCCAAGATAGGGCTTGAGATAGAGAGACAACTCTATGCACAGAAAGAGGCGATACTCAAGCTACAGGTGAAACAGACCTTCTTTCAAGCATTGCTTGCAAAAGAGATGGTTAAGGTAGCCCAAAAAGCGTATGAGGAGAGGGAAGACTATCTAAGGGTCGTAGAACGTCAATACGCTAATGGTGAAATACCTGAGATTAATCTACTTCAAGCAAGATGCGAACTGCTGGAGGCACGTCAGCAACTGATGGCGACACAAAACAACTACGAGCTGGTACTCAATGCACTCAAAAACATAATAGGGGTGCCAATTACCGAGGAGATCGACCCCAAAGGTGAGCTACATTACGATACCACTGCTATTACATTGGATGAAGCGTTACAGTTGGCGCTTAAGAATAGGGCTGAAGTGAAGATGTTGGAGCTAAGCAAAGAGGCTTCCACAAAGGCGCTCGAAATTGCACGTGCGAGTAACAAACCCAACCTCATCCTTACAGGTAGTTACGAGTATCAACGTCCATACCACTATTTTGAAGACAAATGGGGTAAAACCTGGAACATAACAGTTGCACTATCATGGCCTATATTTGATGGATTGAAGACCTATGCCCAGATACGTAAAGCGGAACATGCACTTAGGGCGACAGAGTTATCACTGAACCAAGTTGTTGATGCTATTAAGCTTGAGGTTCAGCAGTACTACCTAAAGATGCGTGAAACCGAGAAACAGCTAACCGTAGCACGTGAAAACCTGAAGCTTGCCGAACAGACCTACGAGATGGCACAAACCCAATACAAAGAGGGTATCATAAGTGATACCAAGTATCGTGAGATAAGGTTGATGGTGGATAAGGCACGCCTTCATTACCTGCAGGTGTTGGCAGAGTTCAACATTGCCAAAGCAGGGTTGGAGAAAGCAATAGGGGAGGCACTATGAAACGCGTTGTTATAGTGGTGATTGTGGTCATCATCATTTTGGGCTTGTTTGGGGTAGGGGTAGGATTAAGGTTACGTGCACTCAAACGTGCTATAGAGGTGACAGAGGTGGAACGTAAAGTACCGGTTGAGGTTGAGGTAGTGAGATTATCTACTATAAGTAAAACCATCAAGTTGGTGGGTCTCGTAAAGGGTGAGAAAGAGGTTCAAGTTCTACCTCATGTAGCGGGTAAGTTACTGACTAACAAGGTTAAGGAAGGCGATTACGTACGTAAAGGTGATGTCATCGCATTGGTTGATCGCGATGTGGTGGGTATGAAATTCGAACCCTCTCCAGTGAAGTCGCCAATCAACGGTATCGTAGGTAGGGTATATCTCGATCCACGTACTCCGGTGGCACCAGCCCAACCCCCACTATTCCAGGGTACCCCCATAGCGCTTATCGTTGATATTGACAAGGTACGGGTAGCGATCAACATACCCGAACCCTACAGTGGCAAGGTAGAAGAAGGTACACCGTGTAGGGTGACCTGTGATGCGTATCCTGATACCGTATTCAATGGTAAGATACAGCGGGTGGCGAGAGTGCTCGATCCCATCACACATACGCAATATGCGGAAGTGCTTGTGGATAACGATCGCCATTTATTGAAACCCGGTATGTTTGCAGAGGTTGAGCTACTCATAGAGCGCCATGATAGCACGATAGTGGTGCCACGTGATGCCGTGTTAGGTATAGGTGACAACCGCTACGTCTATATCGTGCATGATGGTAAAGCCGTAAGGAGAGCCGTTAGGGTAGGGCTTGAAACCCGTGAGCATGTTGAGATACTCGATGGCCTATCTGTAGGTGATTCGCTGATCACAACAGGTGCAGCTGTTGTACATGAAGGTACGGAAGTTAAGGTGGTCACCCACCAGGAGGTTAAATGATACGGTGGAGTGTCAACCATCCCGTAACAGTGACCGTAATATTCATACTGCTTGTGGTATTAGGTGCTATAAGTTTGAGTAAGTTGGGGATAGAGTTCCTACCGAATATAACATTACCTACGATGATGGTTATCACCCCATATCCGGGCGCTGGTCCCGAGGACGTAGAGCGTGAGGTTACAAAGGTGCTCGAAGATGAGCTTTCAACAATAACAGGGCTCGATAAAATAGAGGCAGAGTCACGTGAAAATCTTTCAGTCATAACATTAACGTTCAAGTGGGGTACGGACTTAGATGCGGTTGCACCTGATGTTAGGGATAAGATAGACCTCGCCATGTCACATATGCCGGATGAGGTGGAGCACCCTGTTCTACTGAAGTTGAGTGCCTCACTCCTGCCGATACTCTACATTGGGGTGAGTGCAAAAGAGAGTTACCCCTATTTACATAAAATAGTTGAAGATGAGATCGCCGACCCATTGCGAACCGTACCGGGTGTGGGTGCTGTGATAGTGTGGGGAGGGCTCGAACCCCAGGTAAATGTGTGGCTCGACAGGACACGTATGGATGCGTACAACCTTAGTATATTTCAGGTGGAGCAAGCCATAAGGGCCAGCAACTTGAGCCTACCGGCAGGTGGTATGAAGATAGGCACCCGTGAATATATGCTACGCATACCGGGTGAGGTCGAGAATATCGATGACATAGGAGATATAGTTGTAGGTAGCTACCGCGGTAATCCCATACATCTGAGGGATATCGCTAACATAGAATATGGGTATAAGGAGGTGACAGCAAATGCGAGGCTTGACCGTAAGCCCGCTGTCAGCATTATCGTACAGAAGACACCCACCGCACGTACTACTGAGGTGGTATCCAACATAAAGCGTAAGCTTGCCGAGATAAAGCAGAAGTTGCCACCTGATGTCACACCCAAAGTGGTGATAGACTTTGCCAAATCCACCCGACGTGCGATCAACAATCTTGTAACCACACTTATATGGGGAACGATATTCGTATCGCTTACGGTGTTGCTATTCTTGCGTAACCTTAGGGGTGCAACGATTGTGGGTATGACGATGCCGTTGTCACTTATTATTGCGTTTGTACTGCTGTATTTCGGTGGCTATACACTAAACATAATCTCGTTATCATCGCTCGCTGTAGCGCTCGGTATGGTGGTGGATAACGCTATTGTGGTGTTTGAGAACATCTTCCGTCACCGTAACGAAGAACGTAGGGATGCAAAGGATAGCGCTATAAGGGGTGCATCCGAGGTCGCTCGTGCGATAATAGCGTCTACACTTACTACGATCGCTATATTTGTGCCGATGCTGTTTGTACGTGGGTTGGTGGTAACGCTTTTCAAACAACTTGCGTTCTGTGTATCGATTGCATTGATAGGGTCGCTGTTCACAGCACTTACACTTACACCGATGATGAGCTCGAGGTTGTTACGTCCACAATCTGAGGAACGTGGCATTATGGGACGATTTTACGTACGTACTGAGAGAGGGTTTAGGAGGTTACAAACCCTATACCGTAGGGTGTTGGGGTGGGCGATCTCACACAAGAAAGTTACATTATCGATTGTAGGGGTGATATTCCTTATGAGCTTGATATTCACAAGATTTATGGGTTCGGAACTGCTACCGGAGACCGACCGTAGTATTGTACAGGTGACGGTGAGGTTACCTGTGGGTACGAAGGTGGAACAGACTGACCAAATTATGAAAACTATAGAAGATATGATTGTCAACACCGTACCTGAACGTGTGGCTATGTTGACAGAGGATGGTGCAACCGGTGCAATCGCTGAAGTGGTACTCATGGAGGCAGGCAGCAATATAGGTATGGTAAATTTGATGCTCGTTGATAAAAACAGACGTAATCGCACATCACGTGAGATAGCTGAACAGCTACGTAAGGCTATCTTGCAGATACCGGGGGTGAAATCCGTAGATGTGAATACGGGTGATATAGAGACATTCCTGGGTGGTCACCCGATAGAGATTGAAATTTATGGTAAAGACCTCGATAAACTAATAGAAGTGGCCAACACCATAAGGGGTGAGGTGAGGCAAATCGAAGGTGTTGTGAGTACTGATTTATCGACACGTCCGGGTGTACCTGAGATCTGGATAAACGTCAACAAGAAAAAGGCTGCCAGCGTGGGGCTATCGGTAGCACAGATAGGTGGTGTAATCCGTACACTATTCTATGGCAAAAAGGTGGGTGTATTCCGTAAGCATGGTGAGGAGTATGATATATGGGTGAAGTTGAAGGAGGCTGACAGAAGATATTTGGACGATATTGAAGCCATAAAGGTTATGACACCACAGGGTAAGCTCGTACCGTTAGCTACTATAGCGGATATAGAGTATAGGACAGGCCCTGTGAAGATAGATCACAAAAACAAGGAACGTGTGGTGAAGGTTTACATCGATGTACATGGACGTACTACGGGTGAGGTTGTACGTGACATAAGGCATACACTGGCGGGGATGGAGCTACCACCAGACATAAGGATTAAGATAGGTGGTGCTGCAGAAGAGCAGGCACGATCGTTTCGTGACCTCCGTACTATGCTGGTGATGGGCATATTCTTTGTGTTACTCGTGATGGCGGCTGCGTTTGAATCGTTCATCGATCCGTTCATCGTGCTGTTCTCTATACCGTTTGCGGCGACGGGGTTCATTTTGGCGCTATTCTTTACGGGGTTACCGTTGTGCCTCACATCTTACATGGGGCTAATAATGCTGTCAGGTATAGTGGTGAACAATGCCATCGTGCTTATCGATTATACTAACCAGTTACGTAGGGAAGGTATGAAGCTCAACGATGCGGTGCTGTTGGGTGGTATGCGTAGGTTACGGCCAGTACTTATGACAGCTGTAACGACGATGTTGGGCCTTACACCGCTGGCAGTATCGCGTGGTGTTGGTAGTGAGATATGGAAGCCATTTGCGGTGGGTGTGATAGGTGGGTTGTTTGTATCAACAGTGATCACATTGATCATCGTACCTGTGTTGTACACGATTTTCAAACGACGTGCATAGTTTAACGGTTGCGTTTGGGCTAAATTTATACATAATTTACTAATACGAGGGGGTTGTATGGCGAGGTATAGGATTGCGTGGTTACCAGGTGATGGTGTTGGCAAAGATGTGCTCGACGCTGTGAGGATAGTGTTGGATGCGGTTGAGTTTGATGCCGAGTATGTACCGGGTGATATAGGGTGGAAGTTCTGGTGTACTGAAGGTGATGCACTACCCGCACGTACTGTGGAGATGATGAAGACCACCGATGCAGCGATGTTTGGTGCAATAACGTCTAAACCACAGGATGTGGCAGAACAGGAGCTGGCGCCCCATCTACGGGGTAAGGGGTTGAAGTATCGTAGCCCGATAGTGAGGTTACGACAGATGTTCGACCTATACATAAATTTGCGTCCCGAGAAAGCATTTCCTGGCAACCCACTAAACTATCGTGACGATATCGATATCGTTATATTTCGTGAAAACACTGAGGATCTATACTCAGGGGTTGAGTTCTACCCTGTACCGGAAGAGATGTTCAACCTACCTGGTATGGATAAAGTTGCACGTGATGCCGCTATATCACTTAAGATCAACACACCGCGTGGTTGCAGACGTATCATACGTGCAGCTTTCGAATACGCACGTAAGTATGGTCGCAAGAAGGTAACTGCTGTACATAAAGCTAACGTGGTACGTGCTACGGATGGGTTGTTTCTGTCGATCGCTAAGGAGATAGCGCAAGAGTATCCTGAAATAGAGTTTGATGATGCAAACGTCGACTCCTTCTGTATGTGGGTGTTGAAGAACCCTGAGAGGTTCGATGTGGTGGTAGCACCCAACCTCTACGGTGATATAATATCGGATCTGGTGTCACAGATGGTGGGTGGGTTGGGGTTTGCTGCCAGCGGTAATATAGGGGATAACTATGCGCTATTCGAACCCGTACATGGGTCGGCACCCAAATATGCAGGTCAGTATAAGGTTAACCCTGTAGCTGCTATACTGGCGAGTAAGATGATGCTCGATTGGCTTGGTGAGGCTGAGCTTGCGGATAAGATCTATAAAGCTGTGGAAACGGTAATCGCTGAGGGTAAGGTACGTACGTATGATATGGGTGGCGATGCCTCTACACTCGATATGGCAGAAGCTATTGCAAGTAAAATCAAGTAGATAGCCATGGGTAAGACAATAGCTGAGAAGATATTAGCAAAAAAGGCTGGTAGAAAAGATGTACAGCCGGGTGAAATCGTCACGTGTAGGGTGGATCTCGCCATGTCACACGAAAATGCACGCCTGGTGATGCGACATTTCGATAAGATAGGTGTGGATAGAGTATGGGATCCAGACCGTATTGTGATAATATTCGACCATCGTGTACCTGCGGAGTCGGAGATAACGGCTATCGGGCAGAAAGAGATACGTGAGTTCGTTAAATCACAGGGTATTAAACATTTCTACGATATTAACGTAGGGATATGTCATCAGGTGCTGGCGGAGAAGGGGTTTTCACGACCTGGTATACTGCTTGTGGGGACGGATTCACACACCACAACCGCGGGGGCGTTTGGTGCATTCGCAACGGGTGTGGGTGCCACAGATATGGCAGCCGTATGGGCGACGGGTGAGCTCTGGTTACGTGTACCGGAGACGATAAAGATTGTGGTCAATGGTGAGCTACCCACTGGTGTATATGCAAAGGATGTCATCTTACATATTATTGGTAAGTTAGGTGCCGACGGTGCAGATTATAAAGCAGTTGAGTTCTATGGTGAGACCATCACCCGCATGTCGGTAGCATCAAGGATGGTGATGTCAAACCTATCGATGGAGATGGGTGCCAAAGCTGCAATCATACCACCAGATGATAAGACGTTGGAATACGTTCAATCGCGTACAAGCTGGGATTACGAACCCATATATGCGGATGATGATGCACAGTATGTAGAAACATATGAGTTTGATGTCGCTAACCTATCACCACAGGTGGCATGTCCACACAGTGTTGACAATGTGAAGCCCATCGACGAGGTTGAAGGCATAAAGGTTGACCAAGCCGTCATCGGTTCATGTACGAACGGTAGGTTGGAGGATCTCATCGAAGCGGCAAAAATTTTGAGCACCCGACACGTGCATAAGGATGTGCGACTTATAGTTATACCTGCATCGTGGGAGGTCTACAGGCAGGCATTAAAACAGGGTGTAATTGAAACATTCATCAACGCCGGTGCGGTGATAATCAATCCCGGCTGTGGACCATGTCTGGGTGCACATCAAGGTGTACTCGCACCTGGTGAGGTAGCTATAGCATCGACCAACCGTAACTTCCAAGGTAGGATGGGTAGCCCGGACTCGTTCGTATATCTTGCATCACCGGCAACGGTTGCAGCTTCTGCAGTCGAAGGTAAGATTACCGACCCGAGGCGCTTGTTGCGATAGCTACAATTTCAAGTTGACAGCTTGCTTTAATAACGTATTTATTAATAACGCCGAAGTGGCGGAATTGGTAGACGCGCCTGATTCAAAATCAGGTTCCCCGTGAGGGGAGTGGGGGTTCGACTCCCCCCTTCGGCACTCATCATGCGGTACTTTGCGATAGTGTGGGTGATCATATGGGTTGCAGGTATAGTGGGTGTATTGTTGAGTAATCAAGGTGATAGCGTAAGTTGGTTCTTCCTAAACCGTACCGGTAAGATAGGTTTGATACCACTTATACTTATAGCGTTTGGTGTGGGTGTTGCTATTGCCATATTGCTGAGTGTAGGGCCACTCACTAAGCTACATAATGTGTATCGTAACAAACGCAAGGAGCACGAGGACCTTACGAGGGAGGCGAAGAGTTTGAGAGATGAGATTGAGAAGACAACCGAAGGTTGAGTACAAGGATCTGCTGTTGGCGGAATCTCCCACGGAGCTGGAACACCTTCTGCGTGAGTATCTTGAGGCACATCCCAACGATATATGGGCTTACCTTAAGCTTGGTAACCTATTACGTGAGAAGGGTGAACCCCAAAAGGCGTTGCGGTTACATCAGACGTTGCTCGCAAAACCGAAGCTCGATCGTACCACCAAGGTTAAGATACTAAAAGCTATTGCACGTGATTACATTGAGCTGGGTAAAACTGAGGCTGCAGCTGAGACTTACGAACAGATAGTAAGTATGATGCCTGAACGTTCAGCTTATGAGGAGTTGCTACGATTGTATGAGAGTGTGGGGGATTGGGATAAAGCTATCGATGTGAAGAACAAGTTGTTACGACTGGATAAAAAATCGGAGGATCAGCACCTCGCTATCCTGTATGCAATGAAGGCATATTCGTTAGCGGATGAGATGCCAGCCAAGGAGCGTGAAGCTGAGAGATACCTGAAGATGGCTGAAAAGATATATCCGGATTTGCCACTCATACTATATGTTAGGGGTGAACTACACATGAAGAGCGGTCGTAATGAGCTTGCGGTTGATGCATGGAAGCAATTACTTATGGAGCATACAGATTATGCGTATCTGGTGTTGGATAAGCTTGAGGACTTACTATTCAAGGAGGGACGGTTCAGTGAACTTGAACTCATATATGAGGATACACTCAAGGTAGCACGTAACCCGCACGTAATTGCACACCTTATACATATTCTTCTATCAAAGGGTGAGAAATCGCGTGCAATGGAGTATCTGGATGAACTCATATCAAGTTATGGCGAATCTGATGGGTTACGTAGTTTGAAATATCTGCTACATATAGAGACGAACGATATCGAAACAGTACGTGATGAGTTACGGGTACGTGGCTCACCATTCCTACCTTATAAATGTGAGAACTGTGGTTACGAAAGCACAATGTCGCTCATGCAATGCCCTAACTGTCGTAGCTGGTTATCGTTCAGATAGTTGACATATTACTGAGGACTGTATATTTATGAGCAGGAATAACGTAAGTGGGGCTGTAGCTCAGGTGGGAGAGCGCGTGACTGGCAGTCACGAGGTCAGGGGTTCGAATCCCCTCAGCTCCACTTGTTGACGCACAATGAGATGCGTTGGCTTCAATGATATAGAAGTTATCACATTTGACTTTGGCTCTATAGAAAAGTTAATAGTTAAGTTGCGATCATTAGCTGAAATGAAAGGTGAGGGGATTTTATTCATTACCAAATATAAAGAAAAGCCACCATTAGCAGAGCAGGTTAAGATCTATATCGACGAGCATTTTTGCGAACTTCGAAACATCAAGGATTTAGCTGATGTTTTAGGATATCGGGTTGAATATATCATAAAATGCTTTAAAATGGCATATGGTATAACACCTGGGAAATATATGATCGAGCTCAAAAAGGCATATGCTAAGATACTCTATAAATACGGCAAACGTTTAAAACAAATAGCGAGCGAAATCCAAAGGTCCGTAAGCTCTATTTCACGATGGTTATGTACTGTTTTTTAATTTTTTAAAAATTTTTTCAATTATTGATAATCCTAAAGGAGTTGCTAATTTTTAACAATGGTTATTTAAAATTAAACATGCTCTAATAAAGGAGGAGGAACGATGAGGAAAATAATAGGGTCTGTAGTATTGATAGTTATGGCGGTTAATTATTTAAAAGCTACTGGAATTTCATTCGGTATAGGAACAGGAGTAACCTCGTATGGGAATGGAACCATTGGCGCATCTTTGGAAGTATGTTACGTTCCTGTTTCTTTTAAATTACTTGTTACCCGACACGCAGAAGGAGGAGCGATTATCCTAACCCCCCAAATAATATGCAGTAGGGGGTTTCTAATGCCATACGCGGGAATGGGTCTAGGAATGCAATTTTCAAAATCAAGGTATTTTTGTTTTTATCTTCCCATAGGATGTAAGTTTCGATTAGCAGAACATATGCGAGTAGAAACTACAGTTAATTATGGCATGGTTTTTAAAGATTCCAAAATTTCAGATTTTGGATTGTTCATAGGCATTTATTATCATTTATTGTAAAATGTAAAAGGGAGGGAAAATGTTGAATAAAAGTACACTATTGTGGGTAGTAAAGACGGGTGTGTTAATAAACATGCTTTTAATACTTTTTATTATTAACAATTGCGCCACAACTACTTATGTAAGACCTGATGAGGTTACGGAAATAGATGAGACGTTCACTGATACAGATTTGAAAATGATGGCAGAAAAAATGGTTCAATCTATAGCAGAACTCGTTATGAGTAAACATACATCTCCTCCCAAAATAGCCATACTGGATATTGAGAATCGTACCTCAGAACATATAGATACTGAAGGTATAGTTGAGAAAATAATGGTTGCTTTATTGAAAACAGGCACAGTAAAGTTTGTAGACCGTGAATTATTGAGAAAAATGGCACAAGAGCAAGCTTTGGTTCAATTACAGCGCATAGATGTGCAAAACGCGGTGAGATTAGGAAATCTAGTAGGGGCAGATTATTTCTTAACAGGGAGTATTATGAGTATCGAAAAACGCAAAGGAACTACTGCCATATCTTATTATAAATTAACACTAAGACTTGTAGATGTAAAAACTTCTGAAATAGTATGGGCGGATGAGAAAGAGATAAAAAAGAAAGCAAGAAAAGGCTTTTTCGATTGGTAAGTAAAGAGGGGGGAAGATGAGATATTTGATGAGATATTTTAAAATCCAATTTTTAACGATGGGGTGGTGGATGATAATATTTTTTACGTTAACCCATTGTGCTACAGTGAATCATGAAGTTGTTGCAAACAAAGCTTTTTTTGATCAGCGATATGACGATGCAATTAAAGAATATAAACTGTTAATAAAGGAAAAATATGATAAAAAAGATAAAAGTTATATCATATACCTCATGAATTATGCACTTCTAAACCATTACGTTGGAAATTGGGAAGAAGCTCGAAAATGTTTTTGGGCTGCCTACAAAATTGATGAAGGGAACGTTTCGGAACTTACCAAGGCTGTAGAGTGGCTTAAAGCTGGTGAAAAAAGGGTTTATAAACTCACCAAAAGAGAAAAAGAATTGTTACATTTCTATTTAGGACTAGAGTATCTTTTTTCTAGCAAGTACAATGACGCACTTATAGAGTTTAAAAAGATACATCTATTAGAAGAGCAAAAACCCAAGTTACCTTTGGTATGTTTCTATATGGGGAAAACATACGAAATTATGAAAAAATACGATGACGCTATCATAGAGTACCGTGCTTTAATAGAGCTCACTGCAAAGGACCCATATTTGCCTGCCTATTTGGAATTGGCACGAGTATTTTATAAAAAAGGTGAAATAACAAAAGGGGATAAAGCTTTCCAAGAATTTTTGAAATTAGCAAACAGCACAACGATCGATAAAGGGAAACTCACTTCATTGGACTACGAGGAGTTAATCATACAGATCGACCAAGATGAAATATCAGCTTTAAGTGAATGCAAAATCTTTATAGACGGTAAGTATAGAGGAAATGCAAAACTAATAGATGTTTTCCAACCTGGAATAACGGCGGAAGAATACGTACGGAAATTTATAAAAGAAACTGCATCATATGCCGGACGGGAATTGGTTAAGAAAGGCATAAGTAATTTGTTAGGAAAAGTTATACCCGGAGGTGAAACATTAGGTGAAGCATTGACAGAAGAAGTACTAGGCGAAAAAGCAGATAAACGAAGCTGGTATTATGCCCCAGAAGGCTTTTCTTTATTTATAGACTATATCCCCAAAAACTGCAAGACGGTGACTATTGAATTTTATGGTACCCAAAAAAGCTTTTTGTTTTTTACCAAAAAGGTGAAACTTGGAGAATTTACGTTTAATCTCTCGCATACACCTTGTGTTAGAATCGGAAATTGTATATTTTTAAATGTCAGATTTCAATCAAAGCCCTATGGGAAGTTACAGGCATAAAAGGAGGCAAAATGAAACGTTATTTTTTGTACATTATAGGAGTGGTATTAATATTGGCAGGATGCGCTCATACAATTAACTCACTTTACATAAGCAAAGACACCGCTACACATACGTGGCATATCGATAATCCATTCCTTGCTAAAGATATAAAAGTACTCGATGTTAAAGAAATCAAAATAGGAAATATGCTGTATGTGAACGTACTACTTAAAAACATGTGGTACCGACCTATAAGCGCCAAAATAAAAGTAAATTTTTATGATAAAAACGGCGTTCAATTAGAGAACCCGTGGGGGTGGCGTCCCATCATTTTGGAAGCTCACCAAGAAGAATGGTATAAATTCATGGCTCCGAAGGAAGCGAAAGAAATAAGTGGTATTAAAATTATGATTCGCGGTATTGGTAAGGCTTCTATGCCCACGTATGAAGAATGACGAATTTAGATAGTAGGAGGGTAAAATGCTAAAAAAAATGATACTTCCACTTTGGGGGCTATTAGTTTTGCATGTGTGTAACAACAATCTTCACAGTGATGATGACTTTTTAAATAATAAAGATCTCCGCATAGCATATGTGGTTTCAAATGCGGTAAATCTATCATCAGATGCTAAAATATGGATATATGTGCCAGAGGATCGAACCATGTTTGAGATTCTCAATGATGAAACCTGTGTAATATATAACTTTAAATCATTATCGCTGGAAAAATTTGATTCTGAGGTTACACTAAAAAATGGAGAAATATTAAAAGGGTTGTTATATGTGGGTTATGATGATACTCGAATAGGACGAGTAATAATAACACCTTACCCAAATACTATAATACTTACGGATACATTGGGTATTAAAACTTTAGTACCCTTGAAGCAAGTCTTAGAAATAAAGTTTGTTTCAAAGCACAATGCTATCCTATTGACTGTTACAAATATGAAATACAAAGGAAAAATCTCCTTACCTGAGAATGTAAAGCATTTTATCTTACTAGATGACATTGGATGGAAAGAATTATCACTGGATGATATTAAAAAAATTGTGATTTATCATTTTGAATAAGTTTCTAATAAAGAGAAAAAAGGAATGATATTGTTGTGTTAATTCTCGGGGGTGTATAACTTTATAATATTTTTCAAACTGCCGATACGGAGCTGGGTACTTTCTCAGTAAGTGTGAGTATCAATTATTGCATAATGAAGATAGATGGTCCTACAAGTTTTTCTTCGAATCTATAAGGTTATGTACATTTTGATATATTCACATGAACAGGCATTATACGAGAATAGATGCGGATTTGAAATATATATTCTTCTAATTATTATGGAAAATGCAAAATGTCAACTGATTCATATCCCGGGGAGTGGCAGTTGATTTTGGATTTGGTTATACGTTAATTTTAAAAATATTTACGAGTACGATTTTTACCTACAATTGATTTTCTTTATACATATAGGGAATGCAGGGTGGTATCTAAAATAATTATCCAAAGAAAAGGAAGGAGAAGCATCCACTGAGACCCGCTACGGAGGTTGCATAAGAATGGTAACTGGATGTACTACGATCAAGTTGAATTACATAAGATGTGAAGATTACTTTACGATAATTCAACCGGGTGTTGGGACTATAAAAAGTTTTTAACAGTTTTTGGTTGATAAAGAACCAAAAGGAAAAACATACAAGTTTGTTAATCAAGTTAGCATAAAATCAAGGAAAATGAATAATTACAGCCCTCGTTCGAGTGTAAACTTTATGAGTTGATCAATACGTTGTTGAAGTGGTGCAGGTAGGTTCTCGATCCTTGCACTCAGGAAGCCACTGATGATGAGCGACCTGGCAGTCTCTTCGTCCAACCCACGTGCACGTAGGTAGGTTATCTCCTCCTCTTTGAGTTTACCGATGGAGGCTTCATGTGATAACTCCGTATCGTCGATTTTTGCCTCAAGCACTGGTATCGCACGTATCGACCCTTTACCAAGGATTAGACCGTTGCATTCGGTATGTCCACGTGTACCAGGTGCTACACCTACGACTTCACCACGTACGATGACAGTACCATCTTCGGTTATCACCCTTGACAGTATCTGTGCATTGCTGTTGGCTCCATTGAGGAAGGCTCTTGCACCTATATCGAAGTGTGAGTGATCACGTGCGTAGATGATAGACGAGAATTGTGCGGTACCATTCTCAGCTATGTACGCGATGGGTGCCATCTGCACCTTGCGGGTTGTGGTGAGTGCTACGTAGTTGTTGATAAACACGCTGTTACGACCGATGCTG
>Ga0190363_1000495_pt1 | contig 23201 bp, 26 predicted proteins | sample 48721867_MG_FD_161272 | JGI IMG/M metagenome (GOLD analysis project Ga0190363, IMG submission 161272) | Hydrothermal vent microbial mat bacterial communities from Southern Trench, Guaymas Basin, Mexico - 4872-18-6-7_MG | ecosystem: Environmental > Aquatic > Marine > Hydrothermal vents >... | reverse complement strand
TAGAGTCTGGTGGTGTTTGTTTTTTGATGGGGGATGTTGCTGCTGGTGTTGGTGCTATTCTTGCTGGTTGTGATTTTTTCGCCGGTTATCCTATCACTCCAGCGAGTGAGATCATGGAGTTTATGGCTGAGGAGCTTCCCAAGCGTGGTGGTGTCTTTATCCAGATGGAGGATGAGATTGGGAGTATTGCCGCAATAATAGGAGCATCATGGGCAGGAAGAAAGGCAATGACAGCAACATCAGGCCCAGGATACAGCCTCATGCAAGAAAACATAGGATACGCATACATAACAGAAACACCAATAACAATAATAAACGTGCAAAGAGTTGGGCCTTCTACAGGAAGACCAACAAAGCCTGCTCAGGGTGACGTGATGCAGTCTCGTTTTGGGACTCACGGTGATTATGAGAGTATTGTATTCGCCCCAAACTCACCACAAGAAATGCTAGACCTCACAATAAAAGCATTCAACACAGCAGAAATGCTAAGAACACCAGTAACAGTACTATCTGACGCTGAAGTTGGTCATATGAGGGAAAAGGTTGTAATACCCGAGAAGGTTGAGGTAGTAAATAGAAAACGACCAAAGGGATCCTCTGAGAACTCATTACCATTTTGGAGTGATGAGGAGGATTTAGTTCCACCAATGCCTATATTTGGAGAGGGATATGAGCTCCTAGTAACAGGATCTACTCACAGAGGAGATGGCACGAGAGATGTTAGAAATCCAGAGACTCATGAAAAGCTCGTCAAGAGGCTTTATGAAAAGATCCACAGGAATAAAAACAAGTTTATGGAGTGGGAGGAGTTATACACAGATGACGCAAGGATTTTAGTAATATCCTTTGGAATATCATCTAGACCATCAAAAGGAGCCGTCATACAAGCTAGAAAAGAGGGTCTTAAGGTAGGATTCTTCAGACCAAAGGTGCTATGGCCCTCTCCAGAAGAGAGATTATTAGAGCTTGCAGAAAGTGTTGAAAAGGTGTTATTAGTAGAGCTGTCACTAAGAGGATATCTTATGGAAATTCAAAGAATTTTCGGAGTTAGGAATGTCGTTCATTATGGAACTCCTCGACCCGAAGTGCCATTATCTTCTCAAGTGCTTGAGGTGATAAGGAGGGTTTACTGATGGTCAGCAGAACAAGATACCTAAGAGAGAAGTATCTAAGGAGGCTTCCCACAGCCTTTTGCCCAGGGTGTGGAAATGGCCAGATCCTAAGGGCATTCGTTGAGGCTGTTGATGAACTTAGCATTGACAAGAACAAGATTGTTGCTGTCTCTGGAATAGGGTGTTCAGCTTGGATTTCAAGTCCATACTTAAGAGTGGACACACTGCACACAACTCATGGTAGGGCTATAGCATTTGCAACAGGTGTTGCTCTCTCAAGACCTGATCTAAAGGTTGTAGTGTTTACTGGAGACGGTGATGGGGCTGGAATTGGTGGTAATCATCTTATACATGCTGCCAGACGTGGAGTTAACATGCTAGTGATCCTTGTGAACAACGGGATATATGCCATGACTGGCGGGCAGAGCGCTCCTACAACACCTAAGGGAGCTAAGACAAAAACACATCCTACAGGATTTCCAGAGAGACCATTTGACGTTGCTAGTTTAGTTCTTGCTGCAGGTGCAGATTACGTTGCCAGATGGACTACTGCTCATCTTGTACAGTTAAAGAACTCAATAAAAGAGGCTTTGGAGATTGCGGGGTTCAGATTTATAGAAGTGATATCACAATGTCCAACACACTTTGGTAGGATAATCGGAGTTACAGATCCCTGGAGGATGATTATGAGGTTCAAAGAGCTTGCAGATAAGGGAGAAATTACAGTAGGGGTGTTTAAAAGATGATCGTTAAAGTTAGGTTTATAGGGACTGGTGGCCAGGGGAACGTACTTGCAGCTCATGTGCTTGGAGATGCTGCTGTTAGATCTGGTTATAATGCAGTTCAAACTTCTATGTACAGCGCCCAAGTTCGTGGAGCACCAACACGTGCAGACGTGATAATATCTGACGAGGAGATATTTGATATAAGGGCGGAGGATCCAGACTACTTGGTTGCTATGAGTCAAGATGCTGTTATGGCGTTTAGGAACCTTAAGCCGAGAGTCGTCGTGGCAGAGGAGCACATCCTGAACATACCATATGAGTGCGAGAAGATTCATAAGATTCACGCAATAAAGATTTCAAAGGAGCTTGGAAGCATAAGCGTCCAAAACATGGTATTTCTTGGATTCCTCATAAGAGTTATGAGGGTGATAGACATTAAGGTCGTTGAGGAGTCCATCAGAGACATAGTAAGTCCAAAGTGGGTCGAGATTGATGTCAAGGCCTTAAGACGTGGTTGGGATGCAGCAGGGAATAGCGTATAAAGTTATAATACCCCAAAGTAAGGAGTTCTTAAGGGATGAAATAGAGAGATCCTTAAAGGAGGGTTTCTCTCCATTAATTATTATAGATCCTAAGAAGGAGCCCCTTCTAGAGTACTTAGAAGTATTACGATCTGAGGGCCTTTATTTTACAACTTTATTGCTTAAGCTTGGGAGAATATCACTTTTAAATATAGAAAAGATAAAACTCGTACTCTTTGCGTTATTCCTCAAGCAGCTTGAAGGAGACATTGAAGTAGTAGTTGAGGGGGATGACTTCAAAGCAGAGATTGTGCTTAATCCAGAGTCTTCAGTTATTCAGCGCTTTAGAGAGATAATAGGCCACATAGGATATGAGCTCACGTATAACATACTTAGGATCCTAACTGAAGTCGCAATAGAAGGCATTGAGGGTTTTAGAGTTGGGACACTTATAATAGTTGGAAACCCAGAAGAGGTTCTAAAAAACACAATACAGATTATTCCAGATCCTTTTGTAAGCATACCAAAAGAGAAAAGAAATATAAAAAAAGAGGAAAACTGGAGAGGAATAAAGGAGTTCTTTAAGCTAGATGGAGCTATTCTTGTAGATCCAGATGGATACATAATATCAGGCGGACTATACGTTAAGGTAGATAAACCTATAAGCACAAAACAAATTAGAGTTTTAGGTGGTAGAAGACTTGCTGCTATGATGATAACAAAGTACACGGGATCTATTGCATTTGGATTATCAACATCTGGTCAGATATTTGTCTGTAAAAATGGAGAAATAGTGTTTGAGCAGAATATAATTTAAAAATGCTGAGATTTAGGATCATAACCCTTTATTCTATCTGTAAAACTTATAATTTAGCTGATGAAGCGTTTTATAACTATCAGTTATATTTTCCCGTCATGGATATAACTTAAAATAGTTAAAAGACTTTGATATATCGAGAATAGTAATATTTTTCACTATCCAAGGAGCGTGACCAATATGGGTATGAAGAACATTGTAATAGAAAGAATCGAGCAAACACCAGTAGAAAAGAGAGAGGCAGAAATGGTTGAGCGAAAGGGGCTTGGGCATCCAGATAGCGTGGCTGATGGGATTGCAGAAGCTATAAGCAGAGAGCTCTGTAGAGAGTACTTAAAAAGGTATGGAGTAATACTTCATCACAATACTGATCAAGTAGAAGTTGTAGGTGGAGAAGCTGAGCCTAGATTCGGTGGTGGCGAGGTTCTAAGGCCTGTTCTTATATTCATTTCTGGTCGTGCGACCTATAAGGTGGGAAATGATATCATACCAATTCATGATATAGCTATAAACGCTGCTAAGGAATACTTAAGAAGAAACTTCAGAAACCTAGATGCAGAGCATCACGTAGAGTACATAAGCAGGATAGGGCAGGGCTCTGTAGATCTTCGTAGGGTTTTTGAGGAGAAGGAGAAAGAATACCCAAGAGCAAATGATACTTCATTTGGTGTGGGATTTGCTCCATTTACAGATACCGAGAGGATTGTCCTGGAGACAGAGAAGTATATCCTCACAGAGCTCTACAAAGAATATAAAGAGATAGGGGAGGACGTAAAGGTCATGGGAGTTAGGAACAAGGATATAATCCACGTAACTATAGCCCAGGCATTTGTATCAAAGTACGTACCTGATCCTGATCACTACATAAATATTAAGGAGGAAATAAGAGAGAAAATAGCAGACAGGCTTTCAAAGCTTACTGATAGGGAGGTTAGAGTTTATATAAATACGGCAGATGATCCGGCACGTGACATATACTATATAACAGTCACAGGCCTCTCAATGGAGGCAGGCGATGATGGTAGTGTAGGTCGTGGAAACAGAGTAAATGGTCTGATAACCCCATATAGGCCTATGAGCATGGAGGCTGCAGCAGGGAAGAATCCTGTGAACCATGTGGGCAAGCTGTACAACATTCTCTCCTTTAAAATTGCTGAGAGAATATATGAAAGCCTAGGAGGAGATGTAGAGGAAGTTTATGTAAGAATAGTCTCGCAAATTGGAAGGCCCATAAATGATCCTCTTACGGCCAATGTACAGCTGCTCATGAGCAAGAATAGGGAAATACCTAGTAATTATATTGAGGAAATTAGGGGGATAGTGGAGGACATGCTAGACAATATAAATAAGCTAACAACGGATCTAATTAACGGTAAGGTTCGCGTTTTTTGATCCTTTCTATTTAAATTTATAAAATTGTTGTTTGCAAAGCATCGCTTTTCAGGGCGGGGATACGCGGGGGTTTGTTGGCGGTATTCCCGATGACGCCTCCTGAGGAAGGGTTGAGGCGTACAGCCCATCAGATAACGAGTCCAATGGGATGGGGCACTCGTGAGCGTGCCTTAAACTCCCGCATGAAGCCCCCGTCGTGAAGGCGTGTGGAACGGGAGAAGCCCCGCCCTAAAGGGCGGGGCAGCTTACTTCATGAAGTACTGTATTTCTCTCTTGACAAAAAAAGTTATATGCGATTTTCTTGAATTCTTGTTTTATAGATAAGCTAATGTAAAAGGTAGGTCTATATGAGGCAGAGGGTTGTGATCCCACTTATATCTAAGAAACCAAGCATGATGCTAAGAATAACTGCTGATGAGGATATAATAAGTGAATTTTTTGTGATACTACTCAGAGAGCTAGGAGTGCCGCCTAGGATACAAATAGATATTTCCCAAAATATGGAGAGGAGGCACACGGCCTATGCTGTCATTAGTGTGGACAGTGAAGAAGAGCTTGAGAGAAAGAAAGAGGAAATTGAAAGGATACTAACGACTGCAAAAGATATCTCTTGGGACATAATTAAATATAGAAAGTACGGGAATTATTACATTGCTAGCGCTTTTTTTGAGTTTATTATAGAAACTATAGACGAGCCTACAGTGATGATGGGGGTAACGAGATATCTTAGAGCTATAGAAAAGATGACGAAAGATATGGGGAGTACAGCATACAAGGTCATGTTTGTCCTAGGAACTGAGAGTGGAAACTGGATTGTAGAAAAATATGGGGAGTCCCTAAGTGCTCTTCTAAGTGAGGGAAGGGTCAAGGACGTTATTGAATTTGTAGTCAAGATCCTTGAGTACACAAAAAACATACCCTTATGTGAGATATCGTCTGATGAAAGCACGCTTACAATCACATTCTTTGAAAGGGAATACAGGAAAGTATGCTTCTCTCTTGCAGAATACGTTTATGGCATATTATACGGGCTTTTTAAGAGCATGGACGTGGAGGTGTCGCTAGAGAAAGACGAAAGAACTTCAAGAACGCATGCAATTAAGGTTCTAATGCCAGAAAAAGAAGTGCTCATAAAGATTGATTTTAAATGCTAACAGCGTATGGTGGGCCCGCCCGGATTCGAACCGGGGACCTCCGCGTTGTGAGCGCGGCGTCATAACCAGGCTAGACCACGGGCCCTTGGCATACACTCATAACCATAAAAATATGCGTGAAGTTCATAAGCTTTATCTTAAGCAGTTTCTTCATAGAGGAAGACGTAGGCTAAACCAAAGGAATGCCATATCATAGAGAACGCTCTGTACACGATTGCAACTACAGGTCCCTCATAGGATTTCCCTAATAATGAGCTGAGAAGAACACAGGTACCCTCTTGTACTCCTATTCCTCCAATTCCCGCAGGAATGCCAGCTGATAGAGCAACGAATACATATACAACAAAGGCCTCAAAAAAGCTGTAATTAAACGGTCTTGAAAACAGGTAAAAACTCAGCAAAGATGAGATGGAAATTAAAACGCTTAGAAGTATATTAACCACGATATTATTTGTTGTACTTCCGTTTACAGAATATCCTAAAAGATCTCTTATGATCTCGTATCCACCAAATCTTCTAATTATTGCCTTTTTAAGCTTATTGTCCTTAGAGAGAACATAATAAGATACAATAAGGGCTCCAAAACTTATTATTCCAAATACAAGCACTATGACAACATAGTTTCCATATGAGATGAAGTTTAGTATAAAGACTATCGCTAAGGCTAGCATAACGAGCTTTACTCCAGTATCAACTGCATTTATGAATATAAGCTTTGAGAATACCTCTCCAAGACCTTTTCCAGAGATCTTAGCGAGCTTCTTAAGTATCATTGCATATCCTATTCTTCCTGGAGTGACGTCTGCCAATATTAGCCCATATAAATGTAGAAAGAAGGCTTCAGCATATCTTATTGAGGGCCCAAAGAGTATTTTTATTCTTAGGGCAGAGATGGAATCTATTAAGATCATTGAGAAGATTACAAGAATTACATCTCTTATGCTGTATGCTGTTATTAGCCTTAAACTCCCCCAAAAAAGTCTTGCAATGTAATAAGCAGCTATGATTGTTATTAGGGCATTTATGCTGTAATAAATGAACCTATTGAAGCTCTGAACCTTTCTTTGAGGTTCACCCTGAAATCTCTGAAAAGCGGCCATAGTACATCTGACCTATTATCTTCTCTCTTTTCTAAGAAGCGTCCAAAGTTTAAGAACGTCTTTTCCCATCTTAAAGGCATCTCTTAGTACGTTTACATGTTCTCCTTTACCATGTACGTACGTTGTAGGAATCTCAACTATCCTATATCCTTTCTTCCATGCCCTTATAATTATCTCAACGTCCATAGAAAGTCCCATGAGATGCTTTGGTAGGCATTCTTTAAGTACAGTCCTTTTAAATCCTTTAACTCCAACTTGAGTATCTCTTACGTTTATTCCAAATAAAACTCTAACAAAGATGTTAAACAAAAAGCTGAAGGCCTTTCTCACTCCAGGTATTTCCGTTTGAGACTTTGGATGTCTTCTGCTGGGTATTACGATGTCATAGCCTTTCTTTAAGTGTTCGTATATTTTAACTATGGTCTCAAACGGAACTGGAAAGTCTGCATCGAGCATTATTACATAATCCCCTCTGGAAACCTCGAATGCCCTTATAAGGCCTCCACCCTTGCCCAGCCTTCTATCATGAGGAATAAACACAAAATGAGGATCTAAGGATGCTATTTTCTTTAGGAGTTCCTTTGTCCTGTCAGTAGAGCCATCTTCTTCTAGTATTACTTCAAACTTATCAACAAATCTTTGTAAATCTTTAACAAGCTCTAGGTATCTTTTGTAGTACCTTTTAATCCTTTCCTCCTCATTGTAATGTAAAATCACGACTGAAAGCTCCATTGAATGATCCCCCTATTGGAAATATAACAACAGATAAGTATAACAGAATTGCCAGAGCCTTTTATCAGGCTATTCATTGGCTTAAAACGTAATACATTAAGGCACTGCTTTACATGGTAACTCCTATACTTGTGCTCTTGAGTTTCTCAAATGACTCTTTAAGAGCTCTCTTAATAATATCAAAATGCTCTCTATACTTCTTTGAGACGTATACCCTTATTGTAATTGTATAGAGCGGATAGCCCTCTGCTATCTTCACTATTGGAACTTCATGCAGCTCTCCATTTCTAGTCTTCACAGCTATTGTGCCCTTAACCTCTCTTGGGTTATCTGGTAGGTATTTATACTTAGTGTGATCGAATACTATGTCATTTTCAGATATCCCAAGTGACTCAAGCTTTGGTAAAACTTCTTCCTTTACCTCCTCTATATGCTTCCTAACGTCGAAATACCTATAGCTAACTGCAGCATCCTCCCCTCTAAATGGTATATCAATAAAGTAAATCATCTTCCATGGAATTATCCTTCTTATAAGCATAGAGGCGTATTCATATGCCTTTTTAAGATTTTTATCTCTAGTTGTCTTTCCATCTCTTAGTATTGAATATATCACGGATTCATCTGTCAATGTGAGGAAGTCCTCGTATTCTCCTTGGACAGCCTTTAAAACAATTCCTTCAAAGTCATAGTACTTGTTAGCCTCAAACAACATGTCCACCACTATAAAATCTGTTGCACGACAAGTAGGATGGAAATACACGCTTGAGAACATGTACGATCTTGCCATGAGGAAATTTCTCAGGGTGCTTATGGCCTGTTCTGCAATCGCTATCTCTCCATTGATCTTTTCTGAGAACTTTATAAGCCTATAGTAGTCAACAAATCCGTATTCTTTTGTTCCTGTATAGTAGGAGTCTCTCATGAGGAAGTCCATTATGTCAGCTGGATATATCCAGTTCTTAACAACATAGTGGTATGGTCTTAGCTCCTTAGGAATTTCATTGACGTTATTATGTGCTATCTTCATGAATATGTCATCTATGCCGAGGCTGTTTAAGTGATCTATTATCTCAGAGTTCCTTATGAGCATAAGTCCAAGATCCTCATGAGACTTTATTCCTCTACGTTTTAGCTCCTCGCTTTTTTGAATAATTGCATCGTCAAATGTGTGACTATATGGACCATGACCTAAGTCGTGAAGAAGCCCAAGAATTCTAGTTGTTAATATTATCTCACTCTCTCCTCCAAGATGGCTTGCAAATTCTGTGGCAAGATGCATCACGCCTAGGGAGTGCTGAAATCTTGAGTGTTCTCCTCCCACATATGTTAAATACGTCGTTTGAAGCTGTTTAATGTGCCTAAGCCTTTGAACTAAGGGATGGTCAACTATAGGAATCTCATTGTAATTTATTTCCACGTAGTTATGTATAGGATCCCTAATGAGCTTTGAACGCGTCATGGGGATCATCCTCTAATTTTTAATTTTTATCTTGCCTTACTTGCAAATTTATAATATTCCATAAAATATTTTTTGGTGATGATTAGAGCTCATAGGCTGCTCTGAAGTTAGTGACCATCGTAACTTTTGATTATCCAAGATCCTTGGCAACTTTTAAATAATCATTATGGATTCACGTATTAGAGGGCAGTCCTCGACATGTGGGGAGAATAAGCCCGAATGGGGACTGCTAAGGCCGCGAAAATGTGGGGAGTCACGTGCTCCCGAAAGCCAGTCGATGAAGGCCCACGCTGGAGGCTGGAAGGTTAGCCGTTACACAAGTTACGGCTGACTAGAACAGGATCTTCCTGTATGCATTAACACAAATGTGATGAGGAGCTGAGTAAAGTTTAAAGTTCACATAAGGTTTAGATTATTACAACCAGATGCGGGCGTGGTCTAGCTGGTAGGACACGGGCCCTCCAAGCCCGTTGCCCGGGTTCGAATCCCGGCGCCCGCACCAGTTTTGACCTCTAGCAGACGTATAACAATTGAAGTTCTTACTGGAATTATATGTTAGTAATAGCCATAGGATCCCACTTGGAAAAATTATTAAAGAGTCCTCATTGTTTTCAATTCAGGCACCAGCATGGATCTCAGGTGAATCTCATGGTTACCGTATATGACGTGCCTGCAGATAAACTCATAGAAAGATTAGCGGAGGAGCTTAGAAAATTTGAGGAAATAAAGCCACCAGAGTGGGCTAAGTACGTTAAGACAGGAGTTCACAAAGAAAGACCTCCACAGGTAGAGGATTGGTGGTACGTTAGGGCAGCGTCTGTGCTTCGAAAAGTATACATGAGATATCCCATAGGAGTGTCAAGATTAGCAGCTCTTTATGGTGGAAAGAGAAGGCGCGGCGTAAAGCCACCACATGCGCGAAAGGGCAGCAGGTCAATAGCAAGGAAGATACTTCAACAACTTGAAGCAGCAGGACTCGTTATTACTACGCCAAAGGGAAGGGTAATATCTCCAAAGGGACAGTCGCTTCTAGACAGAATCGCAAAGGAGGTCGCAGTAGAAGTTGCAAAGAGAATGCCAGAAATAAAGCTATATTACTAGTATACTAACCTAAAGCATGGTAATATTATTGCTTTTAAAGTGATAGAAATGGATGTTGATGATAGAGAGCTTGAGGAAATTAGGAAGAAAAAGCTTTTAGAACTTCAAAGGAGGCTACAAGAGGCTCAGATTGAACAGAAGATTGAAGAGGCAAAAGCAGCTCAAGAGGAGGCTATTAGGAGAAGTATCCTATCTAGAATACTCACTCCTGAAGCAAAGGATAGGCTTGCAAGGGTAAAACTTGTAAGGCCTGAAATTGCAAAGTTAGTTGAGGATTATCTCATCTCCCTCTATCAGGCTGGGAGGATCGGAGGAAAAGTTACGGATGAAGTCCTTAAGAAGCTCCTAGCACAGCTTCATGAGAGATTAAAGAGGGACTTCAGAATAAAGAAATGAGGGTGATGCCATGGCTCACTACAAACACGTCTCAAAAAAGTTAAGACTTCTGAAATTTATGAAGCAGAATAGAAGACCTCCAGTGTGGGTGGTCCTTAAGACAAACAGAAAAGTGCTAGTTTCTCCTGCAATGAGGCATTGGAGAAGAAGCAAGCTTAAGAACAAGAGGTGAGTGCTTTGGCAGTCTTGGAGCGCGTTTACACAATACCTCTTCGTAAAGCAAAGGCAGCACCAAGGTATAAACGAGCTAAAAAAGCTGCAAAGCTTGTTAGAGAATTTATAGCGAGGCACATGAAGACTAATGAGGATCTTGTCTGGATAGATCCAAGGCTTAATGAATTTATATGGCAGAGAGGTGCTGAAAAACCTCCAACAAGGATTAGGGTTTTTGCAAGAAAGCTTGACGATGGAACAGTGGAGGTCAAGCTGTATGAGGACTACGTAAAGGATCAACAAAAGATGGCTGAAGAAACAGAAAAAGAAAAGGAAGAAACTCTCACAGAACAGCCTACTGAAGTGGAGAGAAAGGAAGATACTGAGAGCTCTAAGGAGTAGGTGTCCTCATGAGTAGGATAACTCTTCTAAATTTTCATAAAAATCCTTTTTTAGGAATATTTGGGAAGGCTAATGATGATTGGCTCATACTTGCAAGGGGAGTCCCTAAGGAAGCCATAAAGAGGGCTAAGGAGGCCCTTGACGTAGACGTCGTTGAGGTTACAATTGGCGGAACAAGCCTAGTAGGATCACTTCTTGTTCTTAACTCAAGGGGCATTGTAGTATCTAATATAGTATACGATGACGAGCTAAAGCTCCTTGAGGACACAGGGCTTGAGGTGGCTATAGTGCCAGGGAAGGAGAACGCTATTGGAAATGTTGCCTTAGTAGATGACAAGGCTGCTTTAGTAGATCCGGAGCTTGATGATAAGACTGTTGAAGTTCTTAATGATGTTCTTAAGGTAAAAGTCTATAGGGGCACTATTGGTGATTCTGGTCTCGTTGGAATGTCCGCTGTAATAAATAAATATGGGATTCTATGTCATCCTGATCTCTCAGATGACGAGGAGAAACTTCTCAAAGAGGTCTTTGGAGAAGAAAGAGAGATAAATATAGGCACTGTTAACAGAGGTACACCATTTGTGGGATCTGGGATCATAACAAACTCTAAGGGAGTTATTGTAGGAGACAAATCAACAGGAGTAGAACTGATGAGAATCGAGAGCACGCTTTTGCCATAGAGGAAACTGGGCGAATTCTATTTCTCTAGCCCTGGAGGAACTCTCGTTCCCTTTATTATTGACCTCGCATATGAGGGATCATCAAGTGCTAGTGTCACTGTAAACCCTCTTATGTCAATGATTATTGCTCCAACATTCTTTGCAAGCTCTTCTGCAAGCTCAAACCTATCCTTCTCAAGTCTGGATCCTCTCTGTAATCTAATTTTTATCATGCCATATTTTTTCAGAAGCATCTTGAGGTCCTTTATCGTTGTATCTTTTATCCCTTCCTTCCCTATACTATAAGTATCTTTCATTTGGGATGATATTGACCTAAGCTTATAGTAGTCCTTTTTAGGGATTTTATATGGCCATAGGTTCTTATCGTTCATGCACGTCACCACTCTGCTGAGAATTGTATCACCTTATAAAAATCTTTGTAAAGGATTTCTCTACTTTTTCGTGAAGAGCCTACCCACGTGACTAGAAAGAGCTCTTTCAATCTCCTTCTCGTTTTCAGTGAACTTACATAATGCCTCTCTCTCAAACATCATGACTAAGAAGAAGAGTGGGTGAAACATTACAACAGCAGAGTAGTCCTTGTCAGAGTGCCTAATGTTAACTACCACAGAGTAGACGTGCACGTTTCCAAGAAACCTCTTTAGTGATTTATGAGCTGTTACATAAATATAGGACATCGTGGCAGACATGACCTGTTTATAGAGTACATCATTGTTAGAGTTTCCAAGGACTTCATAACCCTCCCTAGTGACAAGCACCCATAACATGAGTGAATTCCCAAAGATACTCTTCAGAAAGGAGTCCATAGATTCTCTTACACTGTCTATATTTTCTCTACTCACCAAGATTAGTCACCTTTTCTACAGCCTCCATTAAAAGCTCAAGATAGCTCTCTCGTATAATTTTCGAGCATCCAAGATCTCTCACTTGATTTAGTACTTTTTCTATATTTTCATGTGAGTACACGCCTTTAATTTCAACCTCAATAAAGTATCCAAGATGAATTCTTATTCCATTTATAATTCCAGAGACATTATCCAAGTATATTTTCATTTTAGAGTCTCCTATATAAATTTCCCTTGTTTTCTCAACAATTCCAACGAGCCTAAAGCCAAGTTTCTCAAGCAGCATCATTGCAGTAGCCTCTGAAACATTCTTTGAGAGCTCTATCGTTATCTCCTCCCTGCTTTTTGTTATAGAATCAATCTTTGGTCCTTTATATGTTATCTCCACTCTTTTTCCTCCCTCTTGACTTATCGAAACCCTTACCCTCAGCGCCTCATCACTTTTTGAGAAATCCCTTACTGGAGAATTGAAGTAGTAATCAACTTCCCTCACAACCTCTATAGGCTCTCTCAAGAGCTCTCTAATTCTTTCTATATTATCGGTTATCTTACATTTGACCTCGATTTCAATGCTGTTTTCCATATAATCGCCTTAAACATCTAATTCTATGTCATAAACCCTTTCTGGAACGTCCTTGTGTACCTTGTAGATAAGATCTTCATCTACAAGTCCTGATTCATATAGCGAGTAGGTTTTCCTTGGAACAGTTCTGGGACCAAGAACGCTTCCTGGGCGTGTGGGGTCATCAAGATAATCAGTTTCCATCATGAATCCATTACCACTGCTGACGGACTTAAGCTTACTAAAAGCTTCTCTGAGGGCTAGATCCATGGATATTACTGAGGGAGTTATGCCATAGTTTTCCTCAGGATATATCGCAGGAGGCGAAAAGTGCTTGACAACCTTGTACAGTTTTATTCCAGCTCTTTCGGCTATACTTGCTATCTCCTTGAAAACTTTTGGAGTTGCCGTCTCTGTATGTAGTATTACTGGACAGCCAAGATCTTTAGCTCTCTCCATGGCATATCTCATGATCCTATTAGAGGCATTCCACAAACTTCTTGACACAGGATAATGAGGCCTTCCGACTTCTCCGATACCTATAGCGAGCCCTTTCTCAACATATTTAGAAGCTAGATCAATGGCCTCTCTCATGAGCTCCTCTGCGGTTTTTAGAGGGATCCCTCGCCTTACATTTTCAGTAAGATCTGCAGGATGTGGACCAAGGACTACAAAAATCTTAACATTAGTTTTGTCCATAGCCTCCTTTGCTAGCTTAATAGTGGTCTCATATATCAGCTCATAGCTCCTAATACTTTTGTATGGATATGAAAAATACGGCTTATTCACAAGAATAACATGTGTTCCTCCAGATCTCTCGAACTCCGCTACTGCCTTCCATCTCTTTCCTCTAGGATCCAAGTGAAAGTGATTATCAAGTACTGGGAATTTTCGTCTCCTCATGTCTTGTACTTAATTAGTCCTAAGCTTTCAAGTTTTTCCTTTATGGCCTCCACTGCTCTCTTCACGTCATCAGTGGTTTTTGCTCCTGCAATTACAAGTTTTCCAGAGCCGAACACCAAAATTGCTACCTTTGGGTCGTCCATCCTATATACAAGTCCTGGAAACTGCTCTGGATCGTATTCAACGTTTTCAGGGCCAAACTTTACTGCAACCTCTGTTAAATCAAGCTCCCCCTCAAGATCCACGGATGCAACTATGTTCTGTATTTCAACTCTAGGTGGTTCAAGGAGCTCAAATCCAAGATCTTTTAGGATTTTTCTAAGAGCTTCGACAGTTCTGTTTATATCCTCCTCGCTTTTTCCACCAGTACAGACAACTTTACCGCTTCTAAATAATAAGGCTACTGTGCCTATATCCTCAAATCTCAGGACAAGTCCTGGAAATTGTTCAGGCTCATATTCAACATTTTCAAGACTCTCAGCAACCTTGTCAAGATCAAGCTCTGTTGCAACAACTGCCGAGGCGACAACATTCTGAATTTCATACTTGACCATTTCCTTATCCTCCTCACTACCTGAGGGGTTATTACCACTTAAGTTATTATATAAACTTGAGAGTATATAAATGAAGTCATGAACAAAAGCAAAGACAAGCCTTGCCCTTCAGGATAGGGTAACGCTTAAGTTTTGAATACACCATCGTATTCGCGAGGGGATAGCCGTAACAGGCATAAGGCCGTACCCTTAGGCATACTGTTCTGGTTAGCCGTAACTTCCGTAACGGCTGACCTTCCAGCCTCCAGCAAGTGTCTTCATCGACTGGCTTTCGGGAGCACGTGAGCCCCCACATACTCAGAGGCTCAGCGGTTCCCATTCGGGCTTAGGACCCCACGTATCGGGACCGCCGCACTATAATGAGATAAGTCCTAAATAATATTTAAAATTGTGGAAAGTAAACGGTGGCAAGCATTTCGCTTTTTGCGAGTTATGGAACAGCCCTGCCCTCGTCGGAACCCTCGCTCTTTAGGCCGGGGAGGAGGTCAGAGCGTTAATGGAGAGGCAGACCAGAACTTGTGAACTAGGATAAACGCTTTTAAACCTAGCAAATATTACTTATTTTGGGCTTCCTATGACATCGTTAAAGGGTAGAGATATAATATCAATTAGAGACCTCAGTAGAGAAGAAATAGAACTTATTCTCTCAGAAGCAGACAAGATGCTTCCTATCGCAGAGGGAAGAGAGACATCAGAGATTCTACGTGGAAAAATACTTGCAACACTATTTTTTGAGCCATCTACTAGAACTAGACTGAGCTTTGAAACTGCAATGCTTCGCCTTGGAGGTGGTGCTATAGGGTTCTCAGCAACTGAGGGAACATCTGTAATGAAAGGAGAGTCCCTCTCAGACACCATAAAAGTTGTAGAAGGATATGCAGACGTGATTGTGATAAGGCACCCCTACGAGGGCTCTGCAAAGCTTGCAGCTGAGGTTTCAGCTAAACCTGTAATAAATGGTGGAGACGGTGCAGGACAACACCCTACACAGACCCTTCTGGATTTATACACAATGAAAAGAGAGGCCGGTGGGATAGATGATAAGATAATAGTTCTGCTTGGGGACTTAAAGTATGGCAGAACTGTTCACAGTCTCAGCTATGCCCTAGCACTGTTTAATACGGAAATTAGGTTAGTATCCCCCCCAAGCTTGAAAATGCCAGAGGAAATTATAAGAGACTTAAAGGAGTTAGGGGCCAAGGTCAAAGAGTATACTTCTCTTAAGGAAGCCATAAGAGACGCAGACATACTTTATGTGACAAGAATACAGAAGGAAAGATTTCCAGATCCTACAGAGTACATAAAGGTAGCAGGATCATACAGAATAGATCTTACCATATTAAGGGATGTTAAGGAGAGCCTCATAATAATGCATCCTCTACCAAGAGTGGATGAAATAGCCCCTGATGTAGATAAAACTAAGCACGCAAAGTATTTCATACAGTCTTTTTATGGAGTTCCAGTTAGGATGGCAATATTGAAGCTAATACTTGTAGGGTGATTTCCTTGGAAGAGCTTAGAGTTCGCCCTATAAGAGAAGGTACTGTGATTGATCACATTAAGGCAGGAAAAGCCCTAAAAGTGCTTAAAATACTCGGAATAGGGGAGGATCATGAGAATATAGTAAGCATAGTGATGAACGTTCCAAGTAAAAAGATGGGGAAGAAGGACATAATAAAGCTTGAGAGTGTGTTTTTGGACAAGGAGACCCTAAACAAAATTGCCCTAATATCTCCTAAGGCTACTATAAACATAATAAAGGACTTTAAGGTCGTTGAAAAGTACGTTGTTGAACCTCCAAGCGTGATAATAGGCATCGTGAGATGTCAGAATCCACGATGTATAACGAACTCTGAGAGAGAATATGTAATTCCTAAGTTCACATTAGTCTCTAAGGAGCCAATAGCAATTAGGTGCCACTACTGCTCTAGGATAATGGCCGGTGAAGAAATAGAGAAGAATATAATATAGCAAAACAAGAAACAACGTCACTATAAGGTGTCAGCCTCCCCATAAAAAGTGTAGATATCCGTTCTGCCTATCCGTTAAGAGCGGATAGGCTTCCCCCCTTCCGTCTTCATTGGCTGGATTTCGGGGAGAACGGAGACTCCCCAAATCCTCGGAGGCTCAGCGGTTCCCATTCGGGCTTAGAACCCCATACATCAAAGACTGCTCCATCATAGACCCTAAAGGATATTTAAAAATGCGAAAGGCAGTGAGTGCCAAACTTTACACTCTTTACCATCTACGAAACAACCCAGAGAAATTCACACCTTAACGCATAGAAAGCATCAAACGAACTCCATAACCTCATCTGGACTCTTTTTTCTTTCTCTCTTTTGGACTTTAAGTGGGTATCCAACAGCTATTAACCCAACAAGAAAATGCCTGTCTGACGAGATATCACACATCTTACATATTTCGTTCATGTACTTAGAATGGCTGGTAACTCCTATCCAGCACGTTCCTAAACCTAACTCCACGGCCTTCAGGAGCATATTCTCTATGGCAGCACTCGCACTCTCTACTGCAAATATTAGCTCAAGGTTCTCGTATTCTTCGTCCCCACTAGTAACCTTTATCTTCTTATCAACAAAAACGGCTATGTATGCAGGTGCTTTATACATACCTTCTTTTATCCTCCTTCTTAGCCTTTCGATGATCTCGTCTGTTGCGCCTTTTAGCCTATAGTAAAAAACATGAGCCTCTTCTAGAATTTTATGTATTTTTTTGGTCTTTTCAGGACTTTTAATAACAACAAAAAACCAATTCTCAAGGGCACTTGCTGTAGGAGCTTTTATTGCAGCCTCTATAAGCTTTCTTAGGGTTTTATTGTCAATGGAATCTTCTTTGAAGTATCTTACAGAAGCTCTTCTTTCAATGGCCTCTGAAAGCTCCATGAGATCACCTATCCGCACGATATTTATAAAATTTTAATTTCTGGGTTTGTATCAGTGCTGGTCTTGTTTTTGATCTCTGTGATTAAAACAAAAATACAATACTAAACTATAAGCTAAAATGTTTAAAAGATTACTTTTTCTTTAGCAATAATTGAGCAGATGACTTTTTAAATTATTGCTAATAATTATGAAAATTTACCAAACCACATTGAAAGAGTATTGCCTTTCGAGGTGGGGATGAGTTGTTGTGGTTAAAAATATTTAAATATTTCTTCATCGTGTCATCTTACTACAATCTAGAGGCCCATTAAAGATATAGCCCGCCTCTCTACGAGGACAGATATGAACAAGAGAAATTATATAGACGCTGAAGGTCAGAAGAGAGGGTGTATAATTGTACATTCCTCGATAGGATCCATTAGTTCCTATAGCACGAATAATGCATAGGGCGCTATACGAATATTTAAAATTATTTAAATCAAGTTGTTATTAACTTCCTAAAGGCATAATTAAACTGTTTAAGAGCCTTGCATAATCCTTCGGAGGTGGAATTTTTGAGGCTTTTACTGATTCATACTGATTACATTGAGTTCGAGGCTAAAGAGCCTGTAAAAGGCATAGCAGAGGAAATTGATGAGAATCTTAAACATTTAAGAGTTCCTGAAGCTCTTGCAGTGTTTGTGTCAGTGGAAGAGGATGATCCTTCAAACGAGGAAGACATTATAGAGGAAGCCATTGCAAATATTATTGACGTCTTTGAGAAGGTAAATGCAGAACGTATAGTACTGTATCCATACGTTCATCTCACTAACAAACCATCACATCCTGAAGATGCCAAGAGAATCGTAATTAAGATGTTCGAGAAGTTAAGAGATAAAGACATAGAAGTTTATAGAGCGCCTTTTGGCTGGTATAAGGCCTTTGAATTAAAGTGTAAGGGTCACCCACTTTCAGAGCTTTCAAGAACTATAATTCCAAGACCTAAAGGCAGAGAAGAGATCGTTGCAGAGATAACTAGTGAGTACTACATCATATATCCAGATGGAAGAGTAGAGCACATAGAAGACTTGGAAAAAATGGACTTAAGCTCAATAGAGGATAAAGCCCTTAGGCTCTATATAGAGTCCGAGGAGCTGGGCATTGAAAGGAAGGGCACCCCACCGTCAGTAAACGCCATGAGAAAACTTGAGCTTGTTGACTATGAGCCAGCTAGCGACTCAGGAAACATGAGAATATATCCAAAGGGTGCTGTGCTCTTCAATGTATTAGTCTCATGGGCAAAGAAAATAGCACTGGAAGATCTTAAAGCAATGGAAATAATAACTCCCTTGATATATGATTGGAGCGAGCCAGACATAAGAGAACAGGCAGAATCATTTCATGAGAGACATTACATAGTTAAGACGCCAGATGAGCGAAAGAAGTTTGTTTTGAGGTTTGCAGCAGACTTTGGCCTCTTTAAGATGATGAAAGACGCCACTCTCAGCTACAAGAACCTTCCAATAAGGATATTTGAGTTTGCTAGAAGCTTTAGGTACGAAAGAAGTGGAGAGATATCCGGACTAAAGAGACTTAGGTCATTCCACATGCCAGATCTTCATAGTTTCTGTGCAGATATAGAGCAAGGATGGGAAGAATTTGCTACTTTGTTTAGACATTATAAGAGGCTAACGGATGCTACTGGAATAGAGTACGCTATAGTATTCAGAGCCGCTAGGGAGTGGTGGGAGCGTTTAAGGGATAAGCTTGTAGATCTAGTAAAAGAGAGTGGAAAGCCTGCATTTATAGAAGTCTTGTCAAAGATGAAGCATTACTGGGCAATAAAGAATGAGTTCCAAGCAATTGACAGTATGGGAGGGAACGTACAATTAGCTACTGTTCAGCTTGATGTCGTGGATGCTGCTAGATATGGCATATATTATATAGACGCTGAAGGTCAGAAGAGAGGGTGTATAATTGTACATTCCTCGATAGGATCCATTGAGAGATGGATTTACGCTGTTCTAGAGGAGGCCTTAAAGAAAGAAAAGCCTGAAATACCGTTCTGGCTTTCTCCAATACAAATTAGGCTCATTCCTGTAAACGACAATTATATTGAGGATTGTCTTAAACTGGCATCTGAAATAAGGGCTCGAGTTGATGTTGACGATAGAGACATAAGCGTTGCAAAGAAGATAAGAGATGCTGAGAGAGAATGGGTGAACATGATCGTTGTTTACGGCGAGAAGGAGAAGGCAAGTGGGAAGCTCCCAGTACGATTTAGGGATGGTCACATAGAGGAGATGACGATCGAGGAGCTTAAAGAGCGAGTTAAAGAGTTGCTAGGTAGCTATCCGTTTGTACCCCTCTACTTACCAGTAAGGCTTAGCCTTAGGCCTAAGTTTGTCGGGTGATTTAAGTCTCATTTTTCCTTGGCTTTCTCTTTTTGGCCGATGCTATTCCAACAGCAATTCCTATTATAAAAACTGCAAGAAGCATAGCGGAGTACTGAGTAGTAGTTATAGATATTGTAGATCCTATAGTATCAAAGGATATTCTAAGAACCCCCCTCCACTGGAAGTACATTACTGCAAGACTTGATGCAAGCGCAAGTGCTATTAGGTACATGAATGCTCTCCTAATGACAATTCCTATAACAACGCCCAGTAAGAATACAATTCCCATGTCGACAATGTAATACAATATCTGATCGCTGAAGTTCACAGCTGAGTCACCTCTGAGGACGCTGCCTTTATAACGTTTTCAAGACTTATAATTGGCACAACGGCCTTTTCCTTATACGAGATGTATGCTAAGGTATAGTTTTCAACCTCAGGCACTGTAGACATCTCCGGCCTTATGAATATATCTGCTCTAGGTCTTATCACGTCAACCACTCTCTCAATAAGTATTCCATAGTGTTCGTTCGAGTGATCAACTGTTATTATATAGGAGCCCTTACACTCCTTGTTGAAGAACATAACGCCTATGTCCAAAAGGGTAACAACATCTCCATGAAGGTTTGTAAATCCTATGAACGGCTTTTTAAGAATAGGAATTCTTGTTATGGACTCTATCTTATTTACCTCTCTAACTTCTGAAGCGCGCGCTCCAAGGATTCTCCCTGACACTTCAAATATTAATAGGAAGCTTTCACTAGCAACATCCTCTATGTTCATTAGGGATCACCTTATGAGCCTATTATAACAATTTAATCTAATTAAGGAATTTTGTGTTTATATATTATCTAAGAGGGAGAGAACTATCTCGAAGTTCTCTCTTGGAGAGCTTATTATCGAACCATGCCCAGGGTATATCACTTTTAGCTTTTCCATCTTGGATAGTCTCAGAATGGATTTTTTAAGATCCTTTGGATTTCCGCTGAGTAGATCATAACGTCCAAAGGATCTATTGAATATTAAATCCCCTACAAATGCACGCTCGTCTAGTAGGAGGGTTATACTTCCTTCAGTATGTCCTGGAGTGTGAAGCACTTTGACGTCTAATGAACCAACAGACAGCGAGTCACCCTCTTTCAATAAGTGATCAACAGGGACTCCCTCTCTAGCACCGAAGAATACGGAATAAGTTTTTATAGTCGCATTTTTTATGTCATTTGCATCAAGCTCATGAGCATATGTCTCTACTTTCTTGAATGACTTCCTGAAGACAGTATATCCAAAGACGTGATCATAATGACAATGTGTGAACACCAGATGAACTCTTTGAACATTCTTAAGATCTTTTATGTGGGTTACCACAGTGCTAGCGAATTCTGGTAATCCCGCATCCACTACAAGGGCTTCTTTATTCTCAAGAATTATGTATATGTTAGATGATCTTGTATATGACAAAAAGATCTCTATATTGTACTCCATTTGTCAATAACACCCCTTATAATTTTAGTAAGTCTTTCAAAGAGCTCTTTAGACGTGCTTTCAATGTATATCCTGACTTTTGGCTCAGTTCCTGAGGGCCTCATAAGCACCCACCAATTTTCCGAAAACACCCTAATTCCCCAAGGCTCTTTTTTCACATGACTTTTTATCGAACATTTAAGGGTATTCACTACGTTTTCTATGATCTTTCCTGCAAGGCTCATGTCTTTTAGCTTTATGTTTATAGTTGTCTTGTATAGCTTAGGCAAATGATTAATAACGCTTTCAATGGCACTAATATTTACAGACAAAACAGCAGCAGACATAATGCCATCAAACCATAAGCCAAAGTCCTTTATCATGATCTTCCATGGCTCCGATGCCATAAGAGTATCTCCAGAAAGTCCCTCATGAAGGTATCCTAGAGGTCTCATCTCAGTTCTTAGGCCTAGGGACTCTGCATATTCATACACGTGTGGAGATATGTTTGGAGACATTATGACTTTAGATCCACTAAACTTCTCTGAGCATATTTTTATAAAGGCTGCTGTAACGTAGTCCTCTATAATATGTCTTCCCATCATTCCAACAGCAACTCTGTCCCCATCCCCGTCTTGGCCTATGTATAAAGTTGTACCCGTGGGCTTCATAAGTCTGATATACTTCATAATGTTATGTTCGCTTGGTTCCGGGGTTCTTCCAGGAAAACGTCCATCAATATGTGAGTTCACGGTAATAACTGTATGACCCAGCTCAGATAGAATTTTGGGAGTGTATAGGGCAGTTACACCATTAGCTGGATCAAAGAGCACCCTACAGGGCTCTACTGTGAACGCTTTCTCGACAAATCTTAACACATACTCGATGTATTCCTCCCTTATAATCTCGGAGGCATTTATGATGCGACCTGTATAAAGGTATTTCCTTTGCAGTTTTTTCTGAAAGAGCTCTTCAAGCTTTATCTCTTCATCTCTTCTTAGGTCACGCCCATCTTTTCCTATAATCTTTATTCCATTATACTCTGCAGGATTATGGGAGGCTGTTATCGCAACTCCAAGGTCTGCACCAAAGTACTTCACTGCAAATGAAATTACTGGGGTAGGAGCGAGTCCTAAGAACAGAACATCAACCCCCTCCCTCTTAAGACCTGATATAAGGGCTCTTGAGAGAGAGTCGCTGTGAATCCTGCCATCGTGTCCTACTACAACGGTGTTTGATATCCTAGATAGTACTGTAGCTATAAAATCCATAGTGCTTTCATTAAACTCCTCAGAAACTATTTTTCTTATTCCAGCGGTTCCAAATCTCATGGTTCTTGCAGCTCCTTGAGAGATTCTATTATTTGTACTCCTCTACTAGCGCCTATTCTATCTGCTCCTGCTTTAATCATTTCTATAGCTGTTTTGGCATCTTTTATGCCTCCTGAAGCTTTTATTTTTATTTTATCTCCAAATATCCTTTTTATAAGCGCTATGTCCTCTACTTTAGCTCCTTCTGGGCCAAATCCTGTTGATGTTTTAACAAAAGCTGCACCTGCCTCTATTGCTATCTCTGTAGCCTTTATCTTCTCATCATCTGATAGATAACATGTCTCTATTATCACCTTAACGGGTATAGGCTTTACCGCGTTAACGACAGCTCTTATGTCATCTTTAACCAGATCATACATCCCTGACTTAAATGCTGATATATTCATTACCATGTCTATCTCATCCACACCATCATCAACGAGCTTTTCTGCCTCCAAGACCTTGACCTCAGTGTATGTGTTACCAAGGGGGAATCCTACTACTGAGATTACCTTTATGTCAGTGTTCTCTAGAAACTTCTTTGCAG